>CERD01019280.1_pt1 | contig 18838 bp, 13 predicted proteins | sample 530931 | NCBI WGS metagenome assembly CERD01 (sample SAMEA2621101, study PRJEB7988) | marine metagenome | isolation source: saline water (ENVO:00002010), including
CTAACGCTGGTGTTTGCATTTGCTCAAGCACGCGCTTGTGCCGAAGTAGGTGCTTACCTAATTTCACCATTCGTTGGTCGTATTCTTGACTGGTACAAAGCACAAGATGCAAGCGCTGATTTCGACGGTGCTAACGATCCGGGCGTTAAGTCAGTCACGCATATCTATAACTACTTCAAAAAGCACGGCTACGACACGATTGTAATGGGCGCAAGCTTCCGTAACATCGGTGAAATCCAAGAATTAGCAGGTTGTGACCGTTTAACTATCAGCCCTAAGTTACTTGCTGAACTAGCTGCAACTGACGCACCTTTAACTCAAAAACTATTACCAGCAACTGAAAAAGCAGAAGCGCCAGCAGCCATGACTGAGCAAGCTTTCCGCTGGGAAATGAATGAAGATGCTATGGCAACTGAAAAGCTAAGCCAAGGTATTCGTCAGTTCGCAATTGACCAAGAGAAACTAGAGTCAATCTTAAGCGAACTAGTTTAAACCGATTGTTTAAGCAGCAAAAAGCCCGCAAACCAAGGTTTGCGGGCTTTTTTTGTGCCTGCCTTATAATCGTAAAGGCAGGCTTATCGTGTTGCGATTACGATAATTTTTTACCAGTCACTTTATTCAGCAAGTAATGCGTTTGCTTTTGCAACTAGATTTGCCACGGTGAAACCAAAGTGCTCAAGCAATACTGCGCCAGGCGCTGACTCACCAAATGTATCCATACCTAATACATCACCGTCTTGGCCAACATACTTGAACCAGAAGTCACGGTGTGCAGCTTCAACAGCAATCTTTGGTGTACCAGCTGGTAACACGCTTTGACGGTATGCTTTGTCTTGGCTGTCAAACTGATTCGTTGATGGCATAGATACCACGCGAACTTGCTTGCCTTGTGCTGTTAATTCAGCAGCAGCATTCACAGCTAGCTCTACCTCAGAACCCGTTGCAATAAGGATAAGCTCTGCGGCTTGTTCGCTATCAACAAGTACATAACCCCCTTTTGCAATGTCAGCAACTTGCTGTGCATCACGTGCCATTGCTTTGGTACCCTGACGGCTGAAGATAAGTGAACTTGGGCCTGTCTCTTTTAATAACGATTGACGCCAAGCTACTGCTGTTTCAGTTTCATCACACGGACGCCATGCAGTCATATTTGGTGTCATACGAAGGTTAGCGATTTGCTCGATTGGTTGGTGAGTAGGACCATCTTCACCTTGACCGATTGAGTCATGGGTATACACAAAAATGCTTTGCGCTTTCATTAATGCTGCCATACGTACTGCATTACGTGCGTATTCCATAAACATTAAGAAAGTTGCGCCAAATGGAATGAAGCCACCATGTAATGCAATACCATTCATGATTGCGCTCATACCAAACTCACGTACGCCATAGAATACGTAGTTACCATCAGCTGCATCTTGTAAACCTTTTGCTTCTGGCCATAAGGTTAAGTTAGAACCGGCAAGGTCAGCAGAGCCACCCATCAATTCTGGAAGCTGGTTAGCAAAGAAGGTGATCGCATTTTGTGATGCTTTACGTGTCGCAATGTTTTGCATGTCGGCTTGGCATTTAGCAATGTACTCATCAGCTAATTCAGCGAAGTTAGCTGGTAATGCTTTTTCAAGAACACGACGTGTATATTCTTTTGCAAGTTCAGGGTGTGCTTTGCTATAAGCTGCAAACTTTTGCTGCCATGCACCTTCAAGCTCTTGGCCTTTCGCTTGATTATTCCACTCGTTATAAACTTCTTGTGGAACTTCAAATGCAGGGTGCGGCCAGTTTAGCTGCTCACGAACTGCTGCGATTTCGTCGTGACCCAGTGGTGCACCGTGACAGTCGTGGCTGCCTGATTTGTTTGGTGAGCCAAAACCAATCACTGTTTTACAACAGATTAGTGTTGGTTGCGTCGTGTTGCTTTGTGCCGCTTCGATTGCACCCGCAATTGCATTCATATCGTGACCATCAACATCACGGATAACTTGCCAACCGTAAGCTTCAAAACGTGCAGGTGTATCGTCGGTGAACCAACCTTCTACTTCACCATCGATAGAGATGCCATTGTCATCCCAAAATGCGATTAGCTTGCCTAGACCTAACGTACCTGCCAGCGAACATGCTTCGTGCGAGATACCTTCCATTAAACAGCCATCACCCATAAAGCAGTAAGTGAAGTGATCAACAATATCAAACTTTGGCTTATTGAATTGCGCTGCTAAGGTTTTTTCAGCGATTGCCATACCCACTGCGTTAGCAATACCAGAACCTAATGGGCCCGTAGTTGTTTCAACACCCGGAGTATAACCATATTCTGGGTGACCCGGTGTTTTAGAGTGAAGCTGACGGAATTGCTTAATATCTTCGATGCTTACGTCATAACCGCTTAAATGTAACAATGCATATTGCAGCATTGAACCATGGCCATTTGATAACACAAAGCGGTCACGGTTAGACCAGTCTGGGTTTAATGGGTTATGGCGGTGAAAGTTTTGCCACAATACCGCTGCAATATCAGCCATACCCATAGGCGCACCTGGGTGGCCAGAGTTAGCTTGTTGAACGGCATCGACAGCAAGTATGCGAATAGCATTTGCAGATTGAGAACTAGGCAGAGTCATCTTATTAGCTTCCTGTTAATATTATAATATAATTAATATCGCAAAAACTCACCCAAATAGCAACTTAATAAACCGCCAGCCCCCGTATAAACGGGAGCTAGCAACCTATTATTTGTTAATTATAAATACTTTAACCAAGGCTTATTAGCCTTACGCTTGTATTCACTAAACTTCTTGGTTGGCCAATAAAGTCCTATTGCCAGCAATAAAGTAATAAACCAAATACTAGATATATCACTGACTCCTAAGTATTGCCCTTGATTTGCCCCCCAGATCAGCATGCCTATTTGATACATGAATAGCAGTACATAAAGGTGGAAAATATAAAAGAACATAGGCACAGAGCCATACACTCGCAGCGCATTAGTAAAGCGGTTAAGTGGTCTTTCAAATAACCATAAGCCAACAAACATGCCTGCTAACGTGATCAGCAAAAAGCTCAGTGACGGTGGGTACTTAGTCACGTTAAATACCGACATCATGGTTTCGGTTGTGGTGCTAAACGTTTGCCACGGCAAGGTTTCACCATAAATATTAAAACCACGCAGCAGCGCAAATAACCCCACACATAACAGCGCTAACAGCAGCAATGATCGTTTACGCGAATCTGCCGCTTGAGTGTGCGCATATAAAGGGCCTGCACAGTAACCCAATAAAATTACGCCAATCCAAGGCAGCACTGGGTAGCTAATTTTGACGTCGATTAAACCTCCTTGTGATAGATAGCCTCGGTCATGCAAAATCGTCCACAGCGAGTAGCCAAACTCATCGGGCGTAAAGCTGATTGGAGTCAGTAAGTTGTGACCAAATACAATAACTAAACCAAGCACCAGCAATAGGTTGCGTGGCAGCTTAATCAATGCTGCTAACACCAGCATACAAAGGCCAATCGCCCACATCACTTGCAGCCATATTGTGTGGTAGTAACCCATCCACGAAAAGCAAATCAGGGTCACTTCGAGGGCGATTAAAAATAGCCCTCGCTTGATTAAAAAGCTTCGAGCCGAACGCGGCACACCACTTGCTGGGTGGCTATAAAGCCACGCCGACAAACCGGTTAAAAAGATAAAGGTTGGCGCACAAAAGTGCGCAGCAAAGCGGCTCCAAAAAAGCCCCGGCGAAGTCGTATCAACCACCATGGGATCGGCCACCTGCATGTGCAAGAAAAACCGCTCTCGCACGTGATCAAGTAACATCAGCAGAATAACGACACCACGCATGATGTCGATACTGTGAATACGGCTTTTAACTTGCTCAGAAGTCATAGCTTAAACCTAATTTGAATTGTGTTGGCGCACCCGGGTAGGCCCACAATGCATTGTAAGAGCTGGCGATATACTGCTCATCAAACACGTTATCAACATTCAGTGACACAGTTGCACGTTCAGTCGCTCGCCATTTAGCAAATAAACCAACGGTTTGATAGCTAGGTAATCGGAAGGTTAAATCAGCTGGGTCACCTAAACGGTCAGACACATATTGATAATGACCGCCAATCTTTATGTCTTGTGCAAATACACTTAGGTCATGGTTTAAGCCAATCGAAAGATTATTCTTAGGTACGTTCACAAGTGGGCTGCCCTTAGGAATTGGCACTAACCAATCAATAACTAGACTGTCTGTCGCAGTCTCGGCATCCACATAGGCATAAGATAGGTTGTACTCGGTATTGTCACCCAATGACCCTGTTAAATCTAATTCAAAACCTGAGCTATTTGCTTTACCTACAGGTGATGAATAACCCACGTTTACTGGATCTGCCACCAGCATATTGCTCTTACTTGCATCAAAATAAGCAAGCGTACCGCTGATATTGGCGTAACTAAACTTAACACCCACTTCAAACGAGTCACTTTCTTCAAAACCAAATGGCTTACCTTCGGCATCGGTGCCACTTAGTGGTAAAAAGCCTTCTGAATAGCTTGAGTAAAGGTTAATGTCGTCATTAAGTGCGTAAACCACACCAAAACGTGGACTAATGCGGTTTTCTTTGCTGTTTGATGCCACACCAGACTTAGTTTCAAAAATATCTTGTTCAATTTCATCAAAACGCAGACCTAACATCACTTTTAAGTTATCGGTTAGATCTAGTTGGTCTTGCAGGTAAATACCGTACGCATTTTGCTGTTCGTTATTTTCGTACTGCATGCCCACTTCAGGGCCTTCAGTAGTGCTGTACTCTGGATCATAAATATCAATGGTGTAAGTGCCATTACCACCACGGTAGCGATAAAGCCCAGTGCGCAGCTCATAGTCGTAACCGTCAACACCAATCAGTACATGGTTGGTGATACCGGCAACATCAAAGTGACCGCTTAATTCAAAACGCAGCGATAAATCATCAGACTCATAGTCACGATATCTGTGCTGGCGAGTTAAAGTTCTACCATCATCAAATAATGACTGACGTGATGGTGAAAGCTCAGCATCTGACGAATAACCCGTTAACGTTGCAGTACGGTAACTAGCACCTAATAACAAGCTCCAATCTTGGTTTAGATCGTTGCTGTAATTTAATTGATGGCCGCGTGAGTGCACTTTGGTTGGTGCATCATTTGGGTTACCTAAAAAGCGCGATTCAGGCACGGTATCAAAATCACCATTTAGCACCACAATACCGCGGTCATACATTTGCTGTTGGTCAACGTATTCAAACTCATAGGTCAGTGATGAGTTATCGTTAATTTGATAATAAAGCGAAGGAGTAATCACGAATTTGTCATGGTGAACATAGTCTCTAAAGCTGTCGCTATCTTGCCATGCACCATTGATTCTAAATGCTAAATCATCGCTTAAACCGTTAGTGTAATCACCTTGAATATGCTTGTGATCATCGCTACCTAACTCGGCTTGAAGTTGCCCTTGCTGATAAAACTGCGGCTTTTTAGTAATAATGTTTACGGTACCACCCGGCTCCGAACGACCATAGAGTGCCGAGCCCGGCCCTTTTAATACTTCGATGTATTCAATATTTGATACATCACGCGGGCCTGCAAAACCGCGACCACCACTAAAACCGTTAACTAAGTACCCAGACGGCATATTTTCGTTACCTGACAAACCACGAATTGAATAGCTATCCCACAGTGCTCCACCATTATTTTTACGGCTGATACTGGCAGAAAAATCCAGTGCATCACGAAACTTTGTAATACCGTTATCAGTCATCATGTCTTTACTTAATGTGGTGATCGACTGTGGTAAATCTTTTGTTGGAATATCACCACGAAACGCCTGTTTATGTTCAATGGTGATCGTTTCGATATCGCTGTTATCAGCTGCATGTGAATTCGCTGCAAACGCCGCAGCTAAGGCTAAACTAAGAGTTGAGTACTTCATAAGGTCTGATTGTAAAAGTTAAGAGAAATGATTTGTTATAAAATAACACAAATAAACAGATTGATATAGTATAACAAATCACTTTGTTCCGAATTTTTACCTATCTTTTTTTGTTTACATAATGCAAGTTCACCTCTAGTATCAAAAATGAATAAAAAACAATCAAGTTAGGGAAAACTATGAATAAAATTATTTTTTCATTCTCACTTATCTGTTTATCAGCAAGTACGCTTGCAAACCCAGACTTATCTCGTAAATTTCCATTTGTAGATATTCAAGCGCAAGTTCTCGATACCACTACGAATACGCCTAGTTGGCAACGGCTGCCACCAATGACTCATGTACAGTACCCAACGGGACTGCTAAATCGACAAGGCAGTGGCTGTGCAGTTGTCAACTTTCAGGTAACACCAGAAGGCAACGTAAAAAACCTTAATATCGAAAACTCAGCACCTAAGCGTTTTAGTAAAGAAGTAAGAAAAGCTGCAAGACAAATAGTGAGAGACTGGCATTGGCCTGAACGCACCGATGAACAGGTGATTGAGTTAACCATGCGTTTTGACTACTGCTTAACACACGACTTCGATAAAAAGAGTGAAGCCGTAGCCATGTGTGTTGAACATTCAGAACAAGCCTGCGAGTAAACAATAAATTTGCCATTTAGATACTTGAGCCAATGCCAGGTATTGCCTACAATGGCGCACAATTTATTCAATGCAGATCGCAACTATGACTGATACACAAAAACCAGAATTACCAAACCAACTTTCTATCAACCCACGTAGTAAATTTTATGTGGAAGAAGTTTTCGAGCATGAAATTGGTGTAAAACTTAACGGCAAAGAGCGTTTTGACGTTGAAGAATATAATATCAGCGAAGGCTGGATCAAAATCGCTTCTCCAAAAGCGCTAGATCGCCGCGGCCAACCTTTACTATTAAAAGTAAAAGGCACTGTAGAAGTATTCTACAAGTAATGATTTGTCGGCTAAAGCCTGCTTTAGCCGACACTCCCCTAAATACATAGCCCCATTCCATCGTTTGATTTTTAGACACATTTTGTAACACTGCGTTCATCGCAACTGCATCGCTATTTAAAACTGAATTGTTATGATGTAACAGTTCCCAAAATAGGATGTAATCCCATGAAAAAACTAACAACGTTGGCACTGGCCATGGCTGCGACACTGGCACCTTGGGCATCAGCTTACGAAACTAAAGATACGCGCTTATTGCGCTTTCCAGATATTCATAATCAAAATGTTACCTTTGTGTACGGTGGTGATATTTACATTGCTAATACGCAAACAGGCGAGAGCAAACGCTTAACCGACCATATTGGCTTTGAAACCTTTCCTAAGTTTTCACCTGACGGTAAACGCATTGCGTTTGCAGCCGAATACAATGGCAGCCGCCAAATTTATGTAATTAACAGCGATGGTTCTGGCTTAAAACAACTCACTTACTACAACGATGTTGGCCCAATGCCACCACGCGGTGGTTTTGATTATCGTGTTCTCGATTGGACACCTGATGGCAAAAATGTGGTATTTCGTGCTAACCGCACACCGTGGGGTAAACGTATGGGTCGTCCATACATGGTGCCTGCTGACGGTGGCCTTGAGCAGCCTCTCGCTATCCCTGAAACGGGCGGCGGTATGCTTTCGCCAGATGGTAGCAAATATGTTTACACCCCGATTGACCGTGAATTTCGTACTTGGAAACGCACCCGAGGCGGTCGCGCACAAGATGTTTGGGTTTACGATCTAAAAAACAATACCTCAGAGCAGCTAACCAATAACCGCGCTACCGATCAGCAACCAACCTGGGTTGGCGACAACATTTACTTTGTGTCTGACCGTGATTACACCCTTAACCTGTATCAATACCAAAAAGGCGCTGAGCCGAAAAAACTAACCAACCATAAAGACTTTGACGTACTGTGGCCATCAGCTGGCCCAAATGCTGTTGTTTATGAAAATGGTGGTTACCTTTATCGCTTTGACCCAAAAACTCAAAAAAGCACTAAGCTGAGCATTAACATTGCTGGTGTGCGTCAATACGCAATGCCGTACACAAAAAATGTGAGTGACTTTATCGACTCAATGTCGATTTCTCATGATGGTAAACGTGCACTCTTTACTGCCCGCGGTGAGCTATTTAGCGTACCGGTTAAACAAGGCCCAACACGTAATTTATCTTACACAGCAAAAGGCCGCGAGATTGACGCAAGCTGGTCGCCAAATGGTCTTTATATTGCTTATATGAGCGATGAAAGCGGCGAATACGAAATTTACTTAAAAGATCGCAGCGACAACAATGCCACTAAGCAGCTAACCAGCAACGGCACTATTTGGCGCTTTACACCAATTTGGTCACCTGATAGCTCAAAACTGTTATTTGCAGATAAGAACCACACACTCTGGTGGATAGACGCAAAATCGGGTAAACAGCACAAAATTGATACCAGCATCTACGATGAAGAAGGTATTCGCCAGTATACTTGGTCACCAAATAGCGAAGACATTGTGTATGTAAAAAACAATGAAAACCGCTATGCCTCACTGTGGCACTACAATATTGATAAGAAGAAAGTGACTCGCTTAACGGATGAAATGACCAATGAGCAAAACCCAACTTTCTCTCCTGATGGTCAATACCTGTACTTCAGCTCTGAGCGCGACTTTAACTTAGCCTTTAGCAGCTACGAGTTTGACTACATGTTTAATCGTGCAACGCGTATTTATGCCGCTGCCGTAAATGACAGTATCAAACCACTTATCGCACTACAAAGTGATGAAACAGCGATCGTCAGCGATAAACAAAAAGATGACGATAAGAAAAACAGTAATACCCTGCAAAGCAGCGACTTTATGCAGCGTGTAACCGCTTTAAATGCACCGGCTGGGGATTATCGCAGTTTAACGGCTGTAAAAGATGGCGTGCTAACACTGGCTAATGGCGGCCTACAATTAATAGGCACAGCTCACGACAGCGAGCTTGAAACTGTGGCTAAAGGGGTAAGCAGCTATACTATTTCGAGCAACGGTGAACACCTGTTAGTGCATGCGGGTAACGATTACAGCTTAATTGAGCCAAAAGCAAAACAAGACCTATCAGCGAATAAGCTAGATCTTAGTAACATGACCTTAAAAATTGAGCCACAAATTGAATGGCAGCAAATGTATGTTGAAGGCTGGCGTACATTACGTGATTGGTTCTACGATGAAAACCATCACGGCCAAGATTGGGACGCAATTTTAGCCAAGTATCAACCTATGGCTGATGCTATCTCACACCGTAGTGACTTAGATTACATTCTCAGTGAAATCGCAGGTGAAATTAACTCAGGCCACATTTATGTGCAGTCGGGTGATATGCCTAAAGCAGAGCGTAAAAAGCACGGCTTATTAGGTGCAAAACTTGCCAGCGATCCATCTGGATACGTAAAAATTGAGCAAATCTTCCAAGGTGAAAATTGGCATGAAGACTTCCGCTCACCACTTGGTACAACAGGGGTAAAAGCACATAACGGCGACTACATCATTGCCGTAAATGGCCGCTCAGTAAAAGACGTCGCTAACTTCTACGAATTGCTAGAGAACACTCAAGGTGAGCAAGTTGAGCTAGTCCTTAACAGTAAGCCGCGCAGCAAAGGTGCATGGCAAGTTACCGTTAAGCCGGTAGCGAGCGAACAAGGTTTGCGTTATTTAGATTGGGTTAACTCTCGTGCAGCCTACGTTGATAAGCTATCAAATGGCCGGATTGGTTATGTTCACTTACCAAATACAGCCTACGAAGGTAACCGCGCCATGTTCAAAAACTACATGCCGCAAACCACCAAAGACGCCATGATTATTGATGACCGATACAATGGCGGCGGCTTTATTCCTGAGCACATGATCACCTGGCTTGCCCGTAAACCGCTTAATTATTGGAAGCGCCGTGGTGTTGAGCCAACTAAAACACCACAATTTGCTCATGATGGTCCAAAAGCCATGCTGATCAATGGTTACTCAAGTTCAGGCGGTGACGCTATTCCTTACTACTTCCGCCAAGCAGGGTTAGGTAAGCTCATTGGTACCCGTACTTGGGGTGGATTAATTGGTATTTCAGGTAATCCAAGCCTTGTCGATGGCGGCCAAGTTATCGCGGCCACATTCCGCGTTTTAGATAACAATGGCAACTGGATCATCGAAAACGAAGGTGTCACCCCAGATATCAAGGTGGTTGATCGCCCAGAGCTAATCTACCAAGGTAAAGATCCATCGATTGAACGTGCCGTAGAAGAGCTTTTAAAAGAGCTAAAAGACAATCCGAAAAAGCCACTCACCGTGCCACCAGCACCGACTGACTTTTAATTCTTAACTGGTTGTTAAAAAGCAAAAAACCCCGCAGCAATGCGGGGTTTATTTTTAATTAAAAGAGCTATTCATCACCTTGTATATACAAGCAATCATCGACTGACTGCTTTAAAGTTTCAATGAGTGCCTCATCCATATATTGGTACTCGTCGGGTATATCGAGTACCTGAATCGGCTTGTGCTGTAATAAACGGCTAAACTGCGCTTTAAGGCGTTGTTTATGCTTATGTTCCATCACAAAAATTATATCTGCCCAATTAATATCAGCAGTTGTTACCGTGTGCCTTGCTCGTGGGCTTGTGCCTGCAGAGCGGGCTTTAATGCCATTGTATTGGTTGAATACCTTTTCTGCCGTTGGGCTACGCCACTGGTTACGGCTACATATAAACAGTAAGTTTTCCATGTTGTTTGCTAACCTTTTCCTTTGTGAGTCTGGCTAAACTCAGGGCCCTTAAACGTACGAATCGGATTACCCCGTTGCAGCTCATTGTGTTGTTGCCACCGCGACTTTTGCTGCTGGCTTGCAGCCTGCTGAGTTTGCTCTGCCAGTTTTTGCATTAGCAAAACTCGGGCTAAACGCTTATTCGCATGCTGACTTCGTTCACTCTCTACGCGAACAGTAATTCCTGTCGCAACATGGGTAGCACGAACAGCCGAATCAGTGGTGTTTACATGTTGGCCTCCCGCGCCACTTGCGCGGCATTGCTGAAAGCGGATCTCGCTATCAAATTTTTGCTCTGCTATTTCAAATAGTTGACCGCCAAAGTACCAGTTTTTACGCTTATGCCTCGCTCTGAATGGGCTTTGACAAACCCACAACATCGAGCCATGCCATTGCTGCGCAAACTGTTTTAAAATTTGCGGCTCAGTACCGGTTAATTCAAGCAAAACCGATTTGTAGCAGCCTGAAAGTTCAGCTTGCTCTACAGCAAGAGTATTCATCTTAATAGCTAACGCTTTAGCATCACATTCAAGGCGCTTAACAGCCATAGCCACCGCTTTACAGCACTCTAAAGGACCCGCCCCTGACGATAATTGCACTAAGATCATCCGCACGTTCCTTGTGTTTTAAAGGTAAGCACAGGCTTTAATTTGGCAATTACAGTAACCAGCCCAGCATCAACAAGGTCATCAATAACTGTTTGGCAGTCTTTGTAAGCTTGTGGTGCTTCATCATAAAGCAGCGTTTTGTCATTACAGATCACCCTGCTACCAAACGCAGTGCGATATAAATCTTCCTTTTTAAACTTGTGACTCAAACGGCCTTGGCATTCTCCACGCTTCCATTTGCGACCAGCGCCATGTGCAAGGGAGCGTAAGTTTACGTTTTGCTCAGCCGTTGGCTTAACTAAGTAACTGTAATCACCGCGAGAGCCCGGGATCATCACAGCCCCTTGATCGCTGGGTGTGGCGCCTTTTCGATGTAACCAGCCTGCTTGTCCTGCAATCTGTGATTGACTTACAAGGTTATGATTCACATCTAAAACCTGTTCGCCACCAGCGCGAATAGCTTGTAAAAAACGCCGTGCGATCAGTTCTCGGTTTAACTGAGCCCAACGCAGTGCTTCGTCATGTTTGGCCATATAACCTGTAAAGGCACCACTTTCTACCTCAAGGCCATCATGGTTATGCTCTGCAATATGCTTAACTAAAATAGCTTGCCCTAACCCTCTAGAGCCAGAATGCACCAATAGCTGCAATTGTTTAGGTTGTAGGCCTAAAGCAAGCAAGGCTTGTTGATCAAACACCTCTTCAATCGCCTGAAATTCAGCGAAATGATTGCCACCACCTATGGTGCCAAGGGCGCTATCAAAACCAGTTTGTGTGATAGCTAGTTCATGTTTTCGCTCGCTAATTAATGTGTGCCAACTTTCATCTAGCGGCTGTTCAACATCGCTTAAGCGTTTTGCGAGCTTATCTACATTTAACTTGGCTAACTTAGTATTGGTTTGCCAAAGCGACATACCGCAGCCAATATCATTCCCCACTAAAGCGGGGTAAATTCTACCTTCTGTAAAAAAGGCAGCCCCAATGGGGTAACCTCGACCTGGGTGTAAATCGGGCATACCCGCTACAGCGTGCATACCAGGTAATTCAGAAGTTTTAATTAATTGTTGTATTGCTAGACCTTCAATCCACGACTCTTTAGACGCAATAAGGCTAACGTTATCAGTAAGTTTTTGGACGGACTTGCCCATAATACCAATTCCTTTCTCTGCAATAGAAAAATGCTAACGAAAAATGATTTGGCAGGTCTTTGATTAATTGATCAGGCTTAGCTTTGAAAAGCTAATAAAAAAATAGCTTCGAGCTAGGCAAGAAAACGACCTGCAAAGGAACAAGTTGTATAAGTCATATTGTTTACTCCTCTACAGTGTGTGAATGGTTAAAATCGCGGCGATTGTAAACACCTTAAAAAGTGAAAGCAACTAAAAAATAATCAATCGTTATTATTTACGCTCTTTTTAAATGTTCATCACAACGTGAAAAATGTGCAATTAAGCGCCTATGGGTTGTCATCTAGAGAAAATTTGAGCAATCTAAAAAAGCCTTAAAAATAATAACAAGAGTGACTGCAAGGTTACTCAAAAAGGATGCCGCCATGCTCAAACACCGTATAGCTCGCTCGCTCATCAGCCTACCTCTATTGATGGCTACCCATGTCACTAGTGCAGATGAACTACCACAAGCGATTGATGCCGCCTTTCAATCGGCGGTGAGTGCGAAAACGGTGCCGGGCATTACTGTCGCAGTGGCCGATAAATCAGGAATAATTGCGGCAAAGGGTTATGGTTTTGCCGATATCGAAAACCAAGTTTTAATGAGTCCCGAGCATAAGGTTCGCATTGGCAGTGTATCTAAACTTATTGCCACTGCCGCTATGATGCGCCTTTACGACAAGGGATTGATTAACTTAGACAAACCTGTAACCGACTATGTAACTAACTGGCCAGAAAAACATGCAGCTTTAACACTGCGCCAGCTCGCGTCACATACCGCAGGGATCCGCCATTACAAAAAAGGCGCCAATGAATTTTTACTCAACAAATGGTATGGCGATATTGATAGCGCTTTAGCCATGTTTAAAGATGATCCCCTACTGTTTGAGCCGGGCACCAAACAGCAGTATTCAACATTCGCTTGGACATTAGTAAGCGCTGCGATGGAAGGCGCTGATCCAAAACGTAACTTTCGACAAATTATCGAACAAGAAGTCTTCGCGCCACTTAAGTTAAACGACACATACTTTGATGAGCAATTTACCCTGATCCCACATCGTGCAAGACCTTATAGTGTTGATCAAGGCCATTTAGTTAACTCACCGCAAACCGATCACAGCTATAAATGGGCTGGCGGTGGCTTTATTGCAACACCAGGTGATATCGTCAAGTTTGCAGTAGCTCACACGCAGGGCAATTATCTAAAAGCAAGCACCGTGGATGAAATTTTTACCCCAGCCACTCTCAATAATGGTGAACAGGTCGATTTTGGTATCGGTTGGATGACAGGTTTCAAAAACTATCAACAAAGAGAAAAGTACCAACATGATACTGAACTACAAGCCTTGATGGCCGACATGCCTCACGCTGTAATGCACTCTGGCGGTAGTATGGGTGGCATTACCATGACCATTATGTGTGTTGATCATCAACGCGCGGTGACTGTGGTTAAAAACGTTAATGGTGATAACAGCGCAGATGTATTTGCGCTAGCCCTACAAACCCTAAGCTATTATCACCAAGACCATTGATTTGTTTAAGGCAGCTTAACTATAGCTGCCCTTGTAGCCTCGTTTTTGTTTCTTTTAAGTAATCTAGGTAAGGATATGAGTCATCAGCTACGACTATTGCAGCCTCGATTTGAACTAATGCTTGGCGAATATTACCTTGCATTTCATAGCCATATGACAAAGCTGACAGTGCATACGCTGATTTAGGGTAGTTTTTGATATTGTACTTAAACACCTCAATAGCCCGCTCAAATTGCTGGTTATCCGTTAAGCTGTAACCTAGTAGCCTAACAGCGCGGTCTGGTGGCGCTATTTGCTCGCCCCATTGCTGTGATAAGCGTTGATAATAAGCATCAATTGATGAAACATCATCGCCCAATGCACTCAAAGGCATATGTTTAGATAAAAATAAACCATGATACGCATTAAATGCCCCAGCAGCTGAGGTTAGGTTATGCGAAACACCTGCAAAGGCATCGCTCTTAAAGCGCAGATTTTGCACCTTACTATTTTGCATAGTTTGCTGCATATCATCGTACCTTTCGCGCATAATGCCGGCTTCTTCGCCGATATTCATATATACATAGCTGTTAATACTTTTGGCTTTAGTAACAAAGGTATTTAGACTCTTAGCAGGGGCGCCATAGTTCCACCATACCGCAGGGCTATAAGCAATGTGCGCTTGAAATAACTCAGGGTCAGCTTGCATTGCGTAAAGAGCAAATACACCCGCAGCAGAGGCTCCTGCGATAACTCTATAATCATGAGTACGATACTGTTTATTAACCAAAGGCATCAGTTCTTGCTCTACGAAAGCTAAAAACTTTGCTGCACCACCGCCTTCGCCAACAGGCCCTTGTGGTTCTTTGTTCACTGTAGGATAAAAATCTCTAAGTCGATTAGTGCTTTCAATTGCAACTACAATCACCTCTGGCGCTTGATCATCTTGTTGTAAGCGCTCAAGCACAGCATTAATCAATGGTAAATTACCGGCCCCATCTAAACGGTAAATAACGGGATATCTTTTGTTTGGTTGTGTTTGATAGCTTTTTGGTAATTGCACAACGACAGTACGCTGTTCATTAAGATTACTTGATTCGATAGTATGCGTATGTTGGCTGTAATGTGTAACCGCATCATCTGCAGCTGGTTCAGCCATTACATGACTAGTACAGAGTAAAAAACCACTAATACAGAATAACTTAAATAGTCGCACGACTTATCCTTAAGAAATATTGGTAATTTTTTAAGCTAACAGAATTACTGGTACAAAAAAAGGCGCATAGTGCGCCTTAATAAATATAAACTCTAAACTTACTCAACCGTTACCGATTTTGCTAGGTTTCGAGGTTGGTCTACATCGGTGCCTTTAATAACCGCAACATAGTATGAAAGCAGCTGTAGCGGAATTGTATATACAACTGGAGCAATCACGTCATCTACATGGTTTACGTTGATTACACGCATTGTTTCGTCAGATTCAAACGCTGAGTCTTTGTCTGCGAATACATAGATAATACCGCCACGGGCACGTACTTCTTCTACGTTTGATTTAAGCTTTTCAAGTAGTTCATTGTTTGGTGCTACAACAATGATTGGCATGTCGGCATCAATCAACGCAAGAGGGCCATGCTTAAGCTCACCCGCTGCGTATGCTTCGGCGTGAATGTATGAAATCTCTTTCAGCTTAAGTGCACCTTCCATCGCGATTGGGTATTGTGAACCACGACCCAAGAATAGTGAGTGGTGCTTGTCAGCGAATTCTTCAGCTAAATCTTCAATACCCTCAGCAAGCAATAATGCTTCTTCTAACTTGTTAGGTAGTGTTTTGATTGCATTTACAATCGCACTTTGATCTAAGCCTTTTTCTTGCGCAATCGAAGCCGTTAGCATTAGTAAGCCAACAAGTTGTGTAGTGAAGGCTTTAGTTGATGCAACACCAATTTCAGCACCCGCTTTAGTCATAAAGGCTAAATCAGATTCACGTACTAATGATGAACCAGGTACGTTACAAATGGTCATTGACGCCATGTAACCTTGCTGTTTTGCAAGACGAAGTGCAGCAAGCGTATCGGCAGTTTCACCAGACTGTGAAATGGTCACAAGTAAGCTGTTGTCATGTACAAATGATTCGCGGTAACGGAACTCAGACGCAATCTCTACGTTACAGCTCACACCAGCAAATTGTTCAAGCCAATAACGCGCAACCATACCTGAGTGGTATGAAGTACCACAGGCAATAATTTGCACGTGTTTTACGTCTTTAAAGATTTGCTGAGCGCTTTCGCCAAAGGCATCAATCGCTACAGTATCATTGTGAAGGCGGCCATCAAGGGTGTTACGTACAGCAAGCGGCTGCTCGTAAATTTCTTTCAGCATGTAGTGACGATATTCGCCTTTACCTGATGCGTCTTGCGTAATGTTTGATTCAATCACTTCGCGCTCAACTGCATCGCCGTTTGCATCAAAGATTTCTACACTGTCACGGGTAATACGCGCAACATCACCTTCTTCAAGGTAAATAAAGCTGCGTGTAACTGGTAATAACGCTAGTTGGTCAGATGCAATAAAGTTTTCGCCAAGACCTAAACCAATCACCAGTGGGCTACCTGAGCGCGCTACGATGATTTCGTTGTCGTTCGCTTTATCAAAAACAACGGTGCCAAATGCGCCTTCAAACTGCTTAACAGCTGCTTGTACTGATGCTAATAGCGTATCGTGCTGTTGGCGAAGTTGGTGAATAAGGTGCACCATTACTTCTGTATCTGTTTCTGATAAAAACTCATAACCGTCGCCTTTTAATGCATCACGAAGGCTGGCATGGTTTTCGATAATACCGTTATGAACAAGGGCAATTTCGCTGTTCGAAATATGTGGGTGAGCATTGGCTTCGGTTACACCACCGTGGGTTGCCCAACGCGTATGTGCAATACCGGTAGTGCCATTAACAGCTGCATCGTTAAGTGCCGCTTCAAGATTTGCAACCTTACCCACAGCTTTAACCGTGTTAAGCTTATTACCTTTAAGTAAAGCCACGCCTGCCGAGTCATAGCCGCGGTATTCAAGGCGTTTTAGGCCTTCAACAAGAATTTTATTTACTGGGCGTTCTGCAACAGCCCCAACGATTCCACACATAATCTCTCCTTTTGCACATGCCAAAGCGTTTTACTTTGGGCGGTATGTGTTGTCATAAATTTAATGTAATAAGGTGTTGTCGGTCTTATTACGGGTTATTCAATTTCTGCACAGATCAGCTGTACACCACACGCTTTTATCGCCTCGCGTTTATCTTCGCTTAGGTTGTTGTCTGTGATAACGGTGGTCACACGTTGCCAAGGCAGTTCTAAATTAGGTATTCTTCGGCCAATTTTTTCTGACTCTACCAGCACCACAACCTCACGAGCAGCTTCAGCCATCACCTGGCTAAGCCCAACTAATTCATTGAAGGTTGTAGTACCTCTATCAACATCAATGCCATCGGCACCAATAAAGAGCTGGTCAAAGTCGTAAGATCGAAGAACATTCTCCGCAACTTGACCCTGAAACGATTCTGAATGCGGATCCCAGGTTCCCCCGGTCATCAAAAGTGTTGGCTCATTTTCTAATGAAAGCAGCCGGTTAGCGACATTTATAGCATTTGTCATCACCACTAAACCGCGCTTACTCGCAAGCTCGGGGATCATTGCCGCTGTAGTGCGGCCACTATCAATTATGATGCGGTTATGATCTTTAATAAGCTTTGCAGCTGCCTTTGCGATTGCCATTTTGCGAAGCGAGTCGCTTTTCTCGTTGCTATTTGCAACGATTTCTTGCGGCAGTGCAATAGCGCCCCCGTAACGGCGTAGCAACAAACCACTTTTTTCAAGGGCTGTCAGATCTTTACGTATCGTCACTTCAGAAGTTTGAAACTGCTCAGCTAACGCTTCAACAGCAACTTCACCAAGTTCATTCACTTGGCTTAAGATTGTATGGCGACGTTGTTGAGTGTTTCGTTTTGTCATAAAGTGAATCACATAAGTTTCGTTTCGAAAGTTGTGAGATTTTAAACGAAACAATATAAATGGCAAGTGAATGATCGTTAACCTACACAGCTTTAATTTTGATCTTCATCACCGACACGCTAAGCTATTGGCAAATATAACCATGAACATACCCGATGAAAGAGTTTAATAGCCTAGATAAGTCCTTACTAGAACAACGAAAAAATGCCCATGAAATTTGCCGTTTATTTGCCAAAAGCCCGAGTAAAGGCAATTTAAAACGACTAAAAGGCATGTTTGCTCACTGTGGAGAGCAGGTTGTTATAGAAGCGGGTTTTCATTGTGATTATGGCAGTGGTATTAAAATAGGTGATCGAACCTTCATAAATATTAACTGTACTATGCTCGATGCACCGCTAACTGATGCGCAAATTACGATAGGCGATGACTGCTTAATAGGCCCTAATGTGCAAATACTCGCGGTATCGCATGCAGTAAACCCAACCGAGCGTTTAGCAAAAGCTAACTTTGCAGCACCGATTAGCATCGGCAACAATGTATGGATTGGTGCAGGCGCTATTATACTTGCGGGTATTAAAGTTGCTGATAATGCCGTGATTGGCGCAGGGGCAATAGTTACCAAAGATGTCGCGGCAAATACTTTAGTAGCAGGTAATCCTGCGGTGAAGGTCAAAGACATTTAACTCTCATACCGACGCGCTAAAGCACGTCCTACCGTAGGTTGTCATTCATGGCGACAAAGAATTCATATTTACGCGCTAAAGCACGTCCTACGTAGGTCATCATTTATG
>CERD01124537.1_pt1 | contig 18742 bp, 17 predicted proteins | sample 530931 | NCBI WGS metagenome assembly CERD01 (sample SAMEA2621101, study PRJEB7988) | marine metagenome | isolation source: saline water (ENVO:00002010), including
ACAGGGGACTATTGATGAGTTGCGGGGCTAGCCCGCCGATGTCGCCAGCGCCCTGGCAAAGCAGGATGTCGCCCGGTCGTAGCAGGGGTTTGACCAGCGGAGCCAAATCGACGCCGCGGTCGATATAGATCGGGTCGAGCTGGCCGCGTTGACGGATGCTGTGGCAGAGATGGCGGCTGTCAGCACCTGGAATGGGCTCCTCGCCGGCTGGATACACTTCCATCAAGAGCAAAACATTCGCATCGTTCAGCACCTGTACGAAGTCGTCGTACAGATCACGGGTTCGGCTGAACCGATGGGGTTGATAAACCATTACCAGGCGGCGATCGGGCCACCCCCCTCGGACAGCCTGGATCACAGCGGCCACTTCACGCGGGTGATGGCCGTAGTCGTCAACGAGCATCACGCTGCCGTCTTCAACCGGTAGTGCTCCGTAAACCTGAAAGCGCCGGCCGACCCCGCCGAACTGAGACAAGCCCAGAACGATCGCCTCGTCGTCAATCCCTTCATCGGTGGCGATGGCGATCGTTGCCAGGGCGTTGAGGACGTTATGGTTGCCCGGCATGTTGACCGACACATCGAGCGCGTCGAAGCCATCGCGCAGCACCGTGAAATAGGTGCGCATCCCTTCCTGGCGAACATTGATGGCCCTGACATCGGCATCTTCATTCATACCGTAGGTGGTGATCGGGCGCCCCACCTGTGGAATGATTTCACGCACGACCGGATCGTCGACACAGAGCACCGCCAGCCCGTAGAACGGCAGGTTGTGCAAGAACTCGACAAAGGTCTTCTTCAGCTTGCCGAAATCGCCGCCGTAGGTGCTCATGTGATCGGCGTCGATGTTGGTGACGACCGCGACCATCGGCTGCAGGTGCAGGAAGCTGGCGTCGCTTTCATCGGCCTCGGCAATCAGATATCGACTGGAACCCAGCTGAGCATTGGTGCCGGCTGCAGTCAGGCGGCCGCCGATAACAAAGGTTGGATCTAGCCCACCCGCAGCGAACACCGAAGCCAGCAAGCTGGTTGTGGTGGTCTTGCCATGGGTGCCTGCCACGGCGATGCCATGACGGTAGCGCATCAGTTCGGCAAGCATCTCGGCGCGAGGCACCACCGGTATCCGCTGCTCGAGGGCAAACGCGACCTCCGGGTTGGACGCGTTTACCGCGCTGGACACCACCAGCACGTCCGCCCCGGCGACGTTTCCAGCCTGATGGCCGATGTAAATCTGTGCGCCGAAATTTTCCAGGCGCTCGGTGCTGGCCGAGGTTTTGAGATCCGAGCCGGACACGTCGTAGCCGAGGTTCAACAGGACTTCGGCGATGCCACACATGCCAACGCCACCCACTCCGACGAAGTGAATCCGGCGGATGCGACGCATGCGCCTTACTTCTGCCTTGACCGCCGCTGGGGATTTAGCCATGGGCCACCTCCAGACAGATATCGACGACGGTTCGGGTAGCGTCCGGCCGAGCCAGACGACGTGCCGTGGCTCCCATGGCCTTGAGTTTTTCCGGCTGCATCATTACCTCGGTCAGCTGCGCGGCCAGCGCTGCAGCATCGGTCGTTGCTTGAGGGAGAAGAACGGCTGCGCCTTCCTTCGCCAGATATTCGGCATTACGGGTTTGGTGGTCGTCGATTGCGTGGGGCAGCGGCACTAGAAACGAAGGCAAGCCGGCAGCCGCCAGCTCGCACACCGTCAAGGCGCCGGAGCGACAGATGACCAGGTCGGCCCAGGCATAGGCCCGAGCCATGTCCTTGATGAAGGGCGCAACCTCAGCGTCGACACCTGCCGTCACATAACGCTCTCGCGTAATTTCGGCGTGCTGCTTGCCGGCCTGATGGAACACCTCGGGACGCAGATCGCCAGGCAGTTGACCAAGCGCTTCCGGCAACAGCTTGTTCAGCGGCTCAGCACCCAGACTGCCGCCTAATACCAGCAGCCGGGGGCGGCGGCCAAGCAAGGTCTGTCTCGGCGTTTCGAGAAACAGCTCATGACGCACCGGATTGCCGGTGGTTCGCCGCTTGTCGCTTGCGGCGAAGGTATTCGGAAACGCCTCGCAGACGCGCTGCGCGAACGGCACCAGGCTGCGATTGGCAGTCCCAGCGACAGCGTTTTGCTCGTGAATGATCAAAGGCGTTCCGGCCAGCTTCGCGGCGAGACCGCCAGGCCCCGTCACATATCCACCAAGCCCAAGCACGCAGACCGGCTGGAGGGTACGAATCACCCGGCGGGCCTGACCCAGCGAGCGCAGCAACTGGAACGGAGCCTTCAGCAAGGAAGCGAAACCTTTACCGCGCAGCCCGCTCACCTGAATCAGGTGCAGCGGCAATCCAGCCGCAGGAACCACCTCATTTTCGATGCCTCGCGGCGTACCCAGCCAGTGCACGCTATAACCGCGACTCTGGAACTCGTGCGCGCAGGCCAGTGCCGGGAATACATGCCCCCCGGTTCCGCCTGCCATGATCAAGACGTTACCTGCCATGCACGACCCCCTTGCTTTGGGGCACAGGCGTTTCGGCAAAATCGTCCTCGCTGAACTCGGCATCTTCGCTGCCAAGCACCGTGCGGCTTTCCCACTCGATGCGCAGCAGCAAGGCCATACTGGCGCAGGTCACCACCAGCGAACTGCCGCCATAACTCAGGAATGGCAAGGTCAAGCCTTTGGTTGGTAACAGTCCGGTGTTCACACCAACATTGATCAGGAACTGACCGAGCCAGAGGAACGCAACGCCCCAGGCTATATATGCAGCAAAGAACTGGCGTGCTCGCTCGGCCGCAAGCCCGATGTACAGCGCGCGGACACCGACGAATGCGAATAGAAGGATGGTCAGCAGCGCACCCACCATGCCCAGCTCTTCGGCGAGCACGGAAAAGACGAAATCGGTGTGCGCTTCAGGCAGGTAGAACTGCTTCTGGACGCTGTTGCCAAGCCCGACACCCAGCCATTCACCACGCCCAAAAGCGATCAGGGCCTGAGTCAACTGATAGCCGGCGCCGTACTGATCAGCCCAGGGATCGGTGAAGGTAATCAACCGCTGCAGTCGGTACTCCTGCGTCTGTACCAGCACGAAGACCGCGCCGACAGCGAGCAGAACCAGCAAGCTGAATCGAACCAGGCCGACGCCGCCCAGGAACAGCATGGCAACTGCCGCGCCCATCATCACCACAGTCGCACCGAAGTCCGGCTCGAGCAGGAGCAACATGGCCATTGGAAGCAATACAAGAAACGGCTTGAGGAAGCCCCATAGGCTTTCACGCACTTCTTGCTGGCGGCGCACCAGGTAACCGGCGAGATAGACCACAACGAACAGCTTGGCCAGTTCCGACGGCTGTACGTTGAAGGCACCGAAGCCGATCCAGCGCATCGAACCGTTTACCTCTCGCCCAATGCCGGGAATCAGCACCAGAATCAACAGCACGAACGCAGCAATCAGCAGCATCCAGTCCAGCCGCTGCCAGACGGACAGCGGCACCAGAAGAACCAGTGCCGCCGCGCCAATACCGAGCAGGACGTAAATCAGATGGCGGATCATGTAGTACATCGGATTATCGGCATTCACAGCCGCGACTTCCGAAGAAGCCGAGGTGATCATTACCAATCCGAGGCCTAGCAGCGCCAGACAGCCGGCGAGCATAGGGAAATCGAGGTCGAGGCCGCGTCGACTGAACAGAGGTGACGGTGCGCTGCGCAGGAAAGCGATCATCAGCTCAACGCCCCCACCGCAGCGGCGAACTGACGTCCGCGGTCTTCGAAATTCTCGAACATGTCCAGGCTTGCACAGGCCGGCGAGAGCAATACCGCATCGCCGGGTTGGGCCAGTTTGGCTGCCAGCTGAACAGCGTCCTGAAGCGTCGGAACGCGGTGGATCGGCGCTGCGCCATCAAGCGCCGCCGCCAGTTGCTCGGCATCGCGGCCAAGCAAGACGACCGCGCGGCACTGATGCGAGACCGGGCTGTGCAAGGCTGAGAAATCCGCACCCTTGCCATCGCCGCCGGCGATGAGCACCAATTCACCGGTGATATCGCTACCCAGCCCATCGATTGCTGCAAGGGCAGCTCCGACGTTGGTTGCCTTCGAATCGTCGTAGTAGGTCACGCCTTTGCGCTCCCCCACCCACTGGCAGCGATGGGCGAGCCCGGCAAAATTACGCAAAGTGGCGAGCATCGGCTCGAACGGAAGACCCACGGCATGGCCGAGCGCCAGGGCGGCCAGCGCATTGGACTGGTTGTGAGCCCCGCGCATCTTCAGTTGGTTAGCCGGCATCAGAGCGTCGAACTGGAAAGCGAGGTACTTCTCCCCGCTTTCTTCGAACAGTCCGAAGCCCTTGAAATCGGGCTTGCCGAGGCCGAAGGACCAAGTTGGAAGGTCGTCGGCAACCAGCGGGCGACTAAGGCGGTCGTCACGATTAACTACAACCTGCCGAGCACCCCGAAAAATGCGGTGTTTAGCCTGATGGTAGGCAGGCAGCCCATCATAACGATCCATGTGATCTTCACTGATGTTCAGGCAGGTGGCGACCTCCGCATTCAGCTGATCGGTTATTTCCAGCTGGAAGCTCGACAGTTCGAGGACGTAGAGCTCGACATCGTCGTTGAGCAGATCCAGGGCCGGCGTTCCTAGGTTTCCGCCAACCGCCACTTTGCGCCCGGCTGCAGCAGCCATCTCGCCGACCAGACTCGTCACAGTGCTTTTCGCGTTAGACCCGGTGATTGCCACGATTGGCGCCTTGGCTTCGCGCGCGAACAGCTCGATATCCCCGGACAGCTTCACTCCGTTAGCAGCGGCTGCCTGCAATGCTGGCATGCTGATCGGCAGGCCCGGGCTTACCAACAGCTCGCTGGCGCGGCTGAGGAACTGGGGATCGAGATCTCCACAGTGAACCTCGATATTCGGGTACTGCGCTTTCAGAGTGGCCAACTCCGGTGGGTTCGCACGCGTGTCGGCGACGGCAAACGGCACTCCGCGGCTCGCCAGATGGCGAACCAGAGACATGCCGCTCTTGCCGAGACCTACGACGATGCGGAACTGATCGGAAGCGATGAGCACTCTTTGTTACCTCAACTTCAATGTGGCAAGACCAACCAACACAAGGATCACCGTGATGATCCAGAAGCGCACGATCACGCGGGGTTCTGGCCAGCCCTTGAGTTCGAAGTGGTGGTGAATCGGAGCCATGCGGAACACCCGCTTGCCGGTCAGCTTGAACGAGGCGACCTGGATCATCACCGACAGGGTTTCCATCACGAATATGCCACCCATGATGAACAGCACGACTTCCTGGCGGACGATCACAGCAATGGTGCCAAGGGCCGCGCCAAGGGCCAGCGCGCCCACATCACCCATGAAGACCTGGGCGGGATAGGTGTTGAACCAGAGAAAGCCGAGCCCGGCACCGATCAGCGCACCGCAGAACACGATTAGCTCGCCGGCTCCGGGGATATATGGAATCAGCAGGTAATCGGCAAAATTCACGTTGCCCGACAGGTAGCAGAAGATGCCCAGACCACCGCCCACCATCACCGTCGGCATGATTGCCAAGCCATCCAGCCCGTCGGTGAGGTTCACAGCATTGCTGGAGCCGACGATGACGAAATAGGTCAGCACGATGAAGCCGATCCCCAGCGGAATTTCGATGTTCTTCAGCAGCGGGAGGATCAACGTGGTTTCGACCGGTGTCTGCGCGGTCAAGTAAAGAAAGACCGCAGCACCAAGGCCGAAGACGGATTGCCAGAAATATTTCCAACGGCTTGGCAGACCGCGGGAGTTTTTTTCGATCACCTTACGGTAGTCATCAACCCAACCGATTGCACCGAACAGCAGGGTCACGGCCAGCACCACCCACACATAGCGATTGGACAGATCCGCCCATAGCAAGGTGCTGATGGCGATCGCGCTGAGGATCAGGGCGCCGCCCATGGTCGGCGTGCCGGATTTCGACAGATGCGTTTGCGGCCCGTCTGTCCGTACCGCCTGACCGATCTGACGCAGCTGCAGCGTACGGATCAACCAGGGCCCCAGCCACAGCGATAACACCAGCGCGGTCAGTACGCCGAGAATCCCACGAAGCGACAGGTACTGAAAGACTGCGAAGCCCGTGTGGAACTGTTGCAGGTACTCGGCGAGTAGCAGCAGCATCAATGTTTCTCCATGCCGGACGCGGAAAGTGCTGCAACGACGTTATCCATCGCTGCGCTCCGTGATCCCTTGATCAAAATGGTGGTCGCATTGCCCTGCTCCAGACGCAGCGACTCGATCAGGCTCTGCTGATCGGCGAAATGGCGCGCGCCATGACCGAAGGCCACCACGGCATGCTTCATGAGCGGTCCGACCGCGACCAAAGTGTCTACTTTGCCTCGGGCGTAACTGCCGACTTCGCGGTGGCCCTGCTCGGCCCAGGAGCCCAGCTCCCCCATGTCGCCCAGCACCAGCACCGTGCGGCCGGCAAAGCCGGCCAGCACATCGATGGCGGCACAGATGGACGCAGGGTTGGCGTTGTAGGTGTCGTCTATCAGGCGAACGCCGTTGCTCAGCATCTGCGCTACGCCTCGGCCCTTCACGGGCTGCAGACTTTCAAGCCCAGCGACGATGTGCTCTGCGGCAACACCCAGCGCCCTGGCGGCCGCAGCGGCGGCCAGCGCATTGGCCACGCTGTGGCGACCGAGAAGATTCAGTTGGACACGCACGGACCCGGTCGGGCCGGTCAGGACGAAATTGGGACAGCCACGAAGATCGTAAGCAATCGAAGCCGGGTGAAAGTCGGCCAGCGGGCTCGTGACGGCAAAGCTCACTACTCGCTTGCCTGCCACCCGGCGCTCCCACACCGAATAGGCGCGGTCGTCACGATTGAGTACGGCGACACCTTTGGCGCCGAGACCATCGAGAATCTCGCCCTTGGCCTCGACGATTTTTTCCGGCCCACCGAATTCGCCAACATGAGCCGTGCCCGCGTTGGTAATCAAGCTGACATCTGGCCGAGTCAGGCTGACGGTATAGGCGATTTCGCCAACGCGTGAAGCACCTAGCTCAATCACAGCAGCCTTATGCTGAGGGCCTAACTCCAGCAGCGTGAGCGGTGCGCCCAAATCGTTGTTGAGATTGCCGCGTGTGGCGAGAACCGCATCATCGCCATAGGCAGCGCGCAGGATGCTGGCAAGCAGTTCCTTGACGCTGGTCTTGCCGCTGGAGCCGGTGATCGCCGCGACCGGACCGGTGAAAGCGTCGCGATTGAGCGCTCCCAGCTGACCGAGGGCGACACGGCTATCGGCAACAACAAGCTGAGGTAATGAAACCTCTGGCACATGGCGCTCGACCAAAGCGGCGACAGCGCCCTTGGCCGCAACCTCCGCGAGGTAGGCATGCCCGTCGAAGCGAGGCCCGGTGAGCGCAATGAAAAGCTTCCCAGGCTCGATTGCGCGGCTGTCGGTGCTGACAGAGCTAAAGGTTGCATCGGCATTGATCAGCTTGGCTGACAATGGCTCGACCAGATCGCTAAGACGCTTGGCTTCAAGCATGGGAACCCCTCCAGGCAGCCAGGGCCGTCGAGGCCTGTTCGAGATCGGAGAATGGCAGACGCTCGCCCTTTATTTCCTGGTAGTCCTCATGCCCCTTGCCGGCCAGCAACACCACATCGTCAATGCTGGCGCTCTCAATACAGCGGGCAATGGCCGCGGCGCGCCCTGGCACAAACAGCGCTTGTTCGGGCGCGCTGAAACCTGCACGGATCTCATCGAGGATCTGCTGCGGATCTTCATGGCGCGGGTTGTCATCGGTGACTATGACGCGGTCCGCCAAACGCTCGGCAACCTGAGCCATCAGCGAGCGCTTGCCGCGGTCTCGATCACCACCGCAGCCGAACAGGCACAGCAAATTACCGCGGGCATGCGGGCGTAGAGCGACAAGAACCTTTTCAAGCGCATCCGGCGTATGAGCGTAATCGACCACCACCAACGGGCGATCGCCACCACCTAGCCGCTGCATGCGGCCGGCCGGGCCATCAATCTCCTGCAGCACTGCTAAAACTTCGTCGAGCGCGTAATTCATGCCCAGCAAGGCGCCCACCGCCGCAAGCACATTGCTGACATTGAACCGGCCGAGTAGCGGGCTACGCAGCGAGCGCTCCCCTTGCGGGGTCACCAGCCGCGCGTGGATTCCGCTGTCGTCCAGCCGCGCCTCTGGGCAGTAGAGGTAAGCCGAGGCATCCTCCAGGCTATAAGTGATCAAGCGCGATTCCGGGTGCTCTTGCGCGAGTGATCGGCCCAGCGCGTCGTCCAGATTGATCACCCGACACCCGAGCCCCGGCATATTGAATAGCCGTGCCTTGACCTCGCCGTAGGCTTCCATCGAACCGTGATAGTCGAGGTGGTCTCGGGACAGATTTGTGAACACCGCCACATCGAACGCGAGCGCGGCAACCCGGCCCTGCGCCAGCCCATGCGAGGACACCTCCATCGCAACAGCGCGCGCGCCCTGCTTCCGCAGGCTCGCCAGATTGGCCTGTACGCCGATGGCATCAGGTGTGGTGTGCTGCCCAAGGACCAACTCGCCGTGAAAGCCGGTCCCGAGGGTGCCGATGATCCCGCAACGCTCACCCAAACGATCCAGAGCCTGGGCAATCAAGTAGGTCACGCTGGTCTTGCCGTTGGTTCCGGTCACGCCGACCAAATGCAGACCGCGACTCGGTTCACCGTAGAACCGCCCGGCAATAGCTGAAAGCTGTCCCGCCAGGTTGCGAACCGGGACCAGCTCAGCGCTAGCCGCGGTCATTTTCGCAGCCCCTTCGGCTTCGTACGCGATGGCGGCTGCGCCGTGAGCAATCGCATCTGCAATGTGCACGCGGCCGTCTTGCTGGTAACCGGGCACAGCCAGAAACAAATCACCTGGACGGACCTTGCGGCTGTCCAGCGTCAGCTCTCGAATAAGGGTATCGCTGGCAGCTTGAGGCAGTAACTGATTCAGCGGCATCGGCATCAGATACGCCCCCCCTTGGTCTTGTCAGCGTCGGCGGTCTTGACGTCCTCCGGAGGAAGATTGTCAGGAGCAACATTCATCAGACGCAGCGCGCCGGACATCACGCGACTGAACACGGGGGCCGATACCAGGCCGCCGTAATAGCCGCTTTTGCTGGGCTCGTCGATGACCACCGCGATGGCGATGCGTGGATCTCGCATCGGCCCGAAACCGGCGAACATCGACCGATAGGCATTTTCCTGATAGCCGCGACTGTTAGCCGAGGCCTTGCGCGCGGTACCGCTCTTGCCCGCTACGTGATAGCCAGGCACCTGGGCACGGAATACGCCACGCGGGGCTTCGATCACTTCCTGAAGCATGCCCTGAAGGGTTTTGGCCACTTCCGGCGACACCACTTCTACGCCTTCTGGCTTGTGGTCCACCCGGATCAATGACATCGGCACCAGGCGCCCGTCATTGGCCAGTGCGCCATAGGCGTGAGCCAATTGCACAGCGGTCACCGACAGGCCATAGCCATACGAAAGCGTGGCAGTTTCGGCCTGGCGCCACTCGCGGTGGGTAGGAAGATTGCCGACTCGCTCACCTGGGAAGCCCAAGCCGGTGTCCTGGCCGAAACCGATCTTGCGCATGACCTCATGAATCGCAGCGCCGCCGATATCGAAGGCGACCTTGCTCATTCCGACGTTGGAAGAGTTGATGAGAATGCCCGTCAGGCTAAGCTCACGCCCTTCGGTTCTGGAGACGTCTCGGATCGTGTAGCGACCGATGCGCAGCGATCCCGGCCACACCTCGACCAGATCGCTGGGCTTCCAACGTCCTGTTTCGAGAGCCGCGCTCATAGAGATAGGTTTCATCGTCGAACCCGGCTCGAACAGGTCCGTCATGGCCCGGTTACGCATCGCCGCTGGCTGCAGATTTCGGCGATTGTTCGGGTTATAGGTTGGCTGATTGACCATGGCCAGCACTTCGCCCGTTTTCACGTCGAGCACGACCAAGCTGCCAGCCTTGGCGCCAAACTCCAACAGCGCGTTACGCAGCTCGCGATGCGCCAGATACTGCAGACGCAGGTCAAGGGACAGTGCAAGCGCCTTGCCGGCCTTGGCGTTCTTGACCACCTGAACATCCTTGATCAAACGGCCGCGACGGTCCTTTAACACCTGCCGCTTACCCGGGACACCGGCCAACCATTCGTTGTAGGCGAGTTCCATACCTTCACGACCGTGGTCGTCGATATCGGTAAAGCCGACCACGTGAGCGGCCACCTCACCGGCGGGGTAGAAACGGCGAAATTCCTCTTGCGCGTAAACGCCCGGTATATCCAGATCCAGAACCCGCTGCCCCTGCTCAGGGGTCAGACCGCGCACCAGGTACATGAACTCTCGCTCGGCCTGCGCCTTGAGGCGCTGCTGCAATCCGGCGGGGTCCTGCCCCAGCGCCTCAGCCAGTTCGGGCCAGCGAGCCTGTGCGCTCTGCATTTCGCGCGGGTTCGCCCAAAGCGTAGTGACTGGGGTACTCACAGCCAGGGGCTCGCCGTGACGATCGGTCATGAGTCCACGATGCGCGGGGATTGGAATGTGGCGCACGCTGCGCGCATCTCCCTGGCCCTTCAGAAACCCCTGATCCAGTACCTGCAGATCAACGATGCGCCATGCAATGGCGCCAACCATCAATGCCAGCAGAGCCAGCACGATGCGAAAACGCCACGGATAGAGCGCGCCCTGAAGCTTCATGGCGCCACCAGCCTGACAGCTGCCGCTTCAGGGATGTGCATCTTCAACTGCTCGGAAGCCAAGGTCTCGATCCGGCTGTGAGCAGTCCAGGTGCTCTGCTCAAGAATAAGACGACCCCATTCAGCCTGCGCCTTGTCGCGCACACTTAGCTCACCGTAAAGCTCATTGAGTAACTGCCGGTTCCAGTGCGCGCTATAGGCGACGCCAATTGCCGACAACAGCACGGCAATAAAAAGCACCAGCATCAGCAGGCTGCCGTTGGGCATGGCGCGCCGCTGCTGAGTCACCGCAACTTCTCCGCCACACGCATCACGGCGCTGCGCGAACGCGGGTTCGCCTTGACCTCTTCGGTGGACGCGTATTGCGGTTTGCCCAGCAGCTTCAGCCGAGGCACGAATTTTTCAGGAATGATCGGCAGGTCACGCGGGAGCGTATCGGCCTCGCCTTTCGCATGCCGACGCATGAACTGTTTGACGATGCGGTCTTCCAGCGAGTGAAAGCTGATCACCACCAGCCGGCCACCCACATCAAGCCCCTCGAGAGCGGCCTCGAGCCCTGCTTCCAAGTCGCCAAGTTCGTTGTTGATAAAAATGCGCAACCCCTGGAAGGCCCGTGTGGCGGGGTTCTTGCCTTTCTCCCAAGCGGGATTGGCCACCGTAATGACTTGTGCAAGATCAGCCGTACGCTCAAAAGGCTGCACCGCACGACGTTGCACTACGGCACGAGCCATGCGCTTGGCAAAGCGCTCTTCGCCGTATTCCCGGAATACTCTGGAGATATCGTCTTCGTGGGCGGTTGCGATCCACTCAGCAGCACTGACCCCTCGACTGGGGTCCATGCGCATATCGAGAGGACCATCGTTCAGAAAGCTGAAGCCGCGCTCGGGGTCGTCCAGCTGCGGTGAAGATACGCCAAGATCCAGCAGCACACCGCTCAACGTGCCGGTCCAGCCGCGCTGTTCTAGCTCCGCGCCAAGCTCTGCGAAACTTCTCTGCACAACGACAAAGCGGCCATCCTCGGCCGCCAGTGCTTGCCCCGTAGCGATTGCTAGCGGGTCTTTGTCGAATCCTAGCAAACAGCCATCAGGCCCAAGCTGCCGTAGCAGCAGGCGGCTATGTCCGCCGCGACCGAAGGTCCCATCCAGATAGCGACCGTCTGGACGCACGCCAAGGGCCGCGACGGCCTCGTCGAGCAAAACGGTGACATGGTTATAGTTGCTGGTCGGGCTCACAGGATTAGATCACGCAGTTCTTCCGGCAAAGCACCGGGTTGTTTGATGGCCGCCAGGTCCGCATCTGCTTGTGCGTTCCAGTCGTCCTCGTTCCACAAGCTGAACTTGTTCAGCTGACCGACCAGCATGGCCCGCTTATCCAGCCCGGCGTATTCACGCAAACGCGGCGGCACCAGAACGCGACCATTGCCGTCCATTTCCAGATCGACCGCATTCCCGATCAGCAAACGCTGCAGTCGGCGACTTTCTTCTCTTAAAGAAGGCAACTCACGAAGCTTGGCTTCGATCAGCTCCCACTCAGGCAATGGGTAAATTCCCAGGCATCGATCCACAGCATCGATGGTGATGATCAGCTGGCCCTCGCAACGCAAAACGAGCTCGTCACGGTACCGGCTTGGCATCGCTAGCCGGCCTTTGGCATCGAGACTGATGGCGTTTGCTCCGCGAAACACGGCTGCGCTTCCCCTGATTTAGCTATCCATGCCCATAAATACCCACTTCATTCCACTTTCTACCACTTGTGCGCACTATAGAAATGCAGCAGCCCCACCGTCAAGGTACGCCGGACGGGAAAAACCCTTATGTGACGGGAATTTAGCAAGCGAAACGGAGATAAACGGTAAACCGTAAGGGATAGCGAATAGAGATATTCAGCAAACGCAAAAGCCTGCACTTCGAAGTTAAAGTACTTTATGAAGAGCAAGAATTTTTTGGTCTAAACAGGAGGGATGTGTCGAGAGAATTCGGAGAGTCGATCTGTAAGCCGGGTTCTGTCGAGGACAGTCATTCCTCTACGACAGCCATCACTGACTGCCTCTAGCAACCTACCCGGATCCAGCGCGGGCCACGCCAATGGATCCCTATTTGGTCTTGCTCCAAGTGGGGTTTACCTAGCCACGGACTGTTGCCAGCCGTGCGGTGCGCTCTTACCGCACCTTTTCACCCTTACCGGCACCGAAGCGCTTAGGCGGTTATTTTCTGTGGCACTTTCCGTAGGCTCACGCCTCCCAGGCGTTACCTGGCACTTCGCCCTATGGAGCCCGGACTTTCCTCCCTCCCTTCTTGCGGAACAAAAAGAGACAGCGACTGTCCGATCGACTCTCCGGCGGTCAGAGTACTTGCATACAGCGAGAGCTGCAAGCTGCGGCTAGCCGGCGACCGAAGTGGCAGAACCACTCCGCCAATCATCCGACAGCTTTATTGGCTCGCATCCTTTTCCTGTAATGCGAGTTGATACAGCAGGTTTTTCCTGACCCCCGTGATCTCCGAGGCAAGCGCCGCGGCACGCTTAACCGGCAGTTCGGCCAACAGCAGACTCAACACCCGCCGCGCATTCGCATCGACTGTGTCATCCTCGTTCGGCGCTTGCCAACCGCCCACCACAAGCACGCACTCGCCGCGCTGCTGATTGGTATCTGATTCAACCCAAGCGCGCAGTTCGCCCAACGGAAGCCCCTTCAGTGTCTCGAAGGTTTTGGTCAACTCGCGCCCCAGCACAGCTAGCCGATCAGGACCGAACACAGCCTCAAGATCAGCCAGCGCAGCAAGGATTCGATGCGGTGCCTCATAGAAAATCAGCGTACGCGGCTCATCCCGCAAGTGCTCCAGACGAGCAAGACGCGCGACCTGCTTAGCAGGCAAAAAGCCCTCGAAGATGAATCGATCAGACGGCAGACCCGCAGCGCACAGTGCCGCGATAAGCGCGCAGGCGCCAGGCAACGGAACGACACGCACCCCTACTGCACGCGATTGGCGAACAAGGTGGTAGCCAGGGTCGGATATCAGTGGCGTACCCGCATCGGAGATCAGCGCCACATCGTCACCGGCCAGTAGTCGCCTGATGAAGCGTCCACCCTCATCTCGCTCGTTATGCTCATGGCACGCTGCCAACGGTGTAGTAATACCGAAGTGCTGCAGCAGCCGAGACGAATGACGAGTGTCCTCCGCGGCGATCAGCGTTACCTCGGATAGGACGCGCAAAGCCCGCGCACTGATATCTTCGAGGTTGCCGATTGGCGTGGCGACTACGTAGAGCGTACCCACCGCGGAATTCACATCACCTGTCGCAGTCACAGAGCTTACCTCAGTCACTAAAACGCGCATTGTAGCCCGTTTACGGGCGGCGACATCGCGACCCCGCCAATGCTTGGGTACAATCCGCCGACACCCGCCATCGCCTTTCAGGAACGAACACATGACGGCCCGCTTTCGCCCGCTTATCTTTTTATGCATTGCCGCTCTGCTGTCGGCTTGCGCCAGCTCGCCGTCGTCCACTCTCGGTGAATTACCCAGAACACCACAGGCATCAACGCAGCAGTTATTGAAAGAAGCCGAAGCCAGCGACCCCGCCAAGGCAGCATTACTGCGACTGTCTGCAGCCGACCAGAGCATGCAGCAGGGCAACCAGGCTCAGGCACAGGAGATCCTCGGACAGATCGACCTCAATCAATTGATGCCTGCCCAGCAAATGTTCGCGAAAACCCTGGAAGCAGAGCTGGCCTTAGCTGCCGGGGAGCCCAAGAGCGCTCTGCAGGCGCTTCAGCACCCAGCGTTCGAACGCCTCGCAGAACTACCCGTAGACCAGCAGCTACGAACCCAGCTAGCCCGCGCCCAAGCATTCGAAGCGAACGACCAACCTCTCGATGCAGCTCGCGAACGCACCTTCATAGCCCCTCTGTTAAGCGGCGAGGCGGCCGAAGCCAATCACGAAGCTATCTGGTCGCTTGTATCGAGTCTGCCGATCGACCAACTGCAACCGAACACAGACACGGATCTAACCGGCTGGATAAACCTGGCAGCAGCCGTCAAGCAGGCCGGCACCCTCAACCAGCAGCAACGTGCGATCGATGCCTGGCTACAGCAGAACCCCAACCATCCGGCAGCGCGACGACTGCCGGCGCCACTGCAGAAACTCAGAGAGCTGGCTGACAAACCTTTGTCACATGTAGCGTTGCTGCTCCCAATGGATGGCCCATTGGCCAGCGTTGCGCGCGCGCTGCGCGACGGGTTCCTCGCCGCTCACCTCGCCGGGCAGCAAGATCTCAAGATCGAATTATTCGACAGCACCCGACTGTCTTCGCTCGATGAATTTTACCGCCAGGCGTCTGCCGCGGGCGTTGAGCTGGTCATCGGCCCATTGGAAAAGGACATGGTCCGCCAGCTGGCCGACCGCGAGCAGCTACCCATCACCACTCTTGCCCTCAATTACAGCGACGCGAACCAAAAAGTGCCACCGCAACTGTTTCAGTTCGGCCTCGCGGCAGAAGACGAAGCGCGCGAAGTAGCTCGCCGCGCCTGGACAGACGGCCACCGCCGCGCCGTAGCTCTGACGCCTCGTGGCGACTGGGGTAATCGTGTACTCGAGGCCTTCCGCCAGGAATGGCAGGCGCTAGGTGGCACCGTAGTCGCCGCAGAACCCTTGGCCGAACCCATCGAGCTGGCAAATCAGATAGCGGATCTGCTGCAGATACGCAGCAACGGAACAGGCGATGAAGCGCAGCCATCGCGCCGCCAGGATATCGATTTTCTCTTCCTTGCTGCGACTCCGCAGCAGGCGCAACAAGTCAAACCCACACTGATCTTCCAGTACGCTGGAGACCTACCCGTCTACGCCACTTCTCACCTTCACGCTGCCACAGATAACCGCACGCAGTATCTGGACCTCGAGGGCATCCGCTTTACCGAAACCCCCTGGCTGCTTGATTCACAATTGCCATTGCGACAGGAAATCGAGCGCAAATGGCCGCAAGCCCGAGGCAGTCTCGGCAGACTGTATGCAATGGGCGCTGACGCCTACCAGCTGGCTCCGCGCCTGAACCAGCTTCTAGCGCTACCGGATACTCGACTCGAAGGCCTTTCCGGCACACTCAGCCTGACTCCGCAGCAGCGGATCGAACGGGAACTGCCATGGGCCGAATTCCGCGACGGCGAAGTTCATCCGCTCCCGGATACGTCCGATTGATAACGAACAGCAAGCAGATCAGCGGGAAGCTCGCCGAAGACTTGACCTTGCGACACCTTGAGACCTGCGGGCTACGCCTGATCTGCCGAAACTGGAGCTGTCGCAGCGGCGAGCTTGATCTGGTCATGCTCGATGGCGATACAGTAGTATTCGTCGAGGTTCGATACAGGCGTCACGCCGCATGGGGCGGCGCACTCGAGAGCGTGGATCTGCGCAAACAGCAGAAGCTGATCAAGGCAGCCCAGCTGTTCCTGCTGAAGGAGAGTCGCTGGGCAAAACACCCCTGTCGCTTCGACGTTGTCGCCATGGGCTCCACCGAAGGCGGAGCGCACCCCAGCTGGATTCGAAATGCCTTCGATAGTTAAAGATGCCCTTTTGGGTTCTCACCAGCTCGTGCACATCACCTCTACACCGAAGACTCCTTGCGGCACGGCTAAAGCAGCCCGGCCCGTCACCTGAAGGTTTATTTCCGATGGACATGCAATCCCGTATACGACAGCTCTTCCTAGCCAGCATTGAAACCAAACAAAACGCCATGGAAGTGCTCGCACCAAGCATCGAGCAGGCCGGGCAAGTGATGGTCAACACCCTGCTCAGTGAAGGCAAAATTCTGACCTGTGGCAACGGTGGCTCCGCCGGCGATGCGCAGCACTTCTCCTCGGAACTGCTCAACCGCTTTGAGCGAGAGCGCCCTAGCCTGCCAGCAATCGCGCTGACCACTGACAGCTCGACAATAACGTCCATCGCTAACGACTACAGCTACAACGAAGTGTTCTCCAAGCAGATCCGCGCACTGGGCCAGCCCGGCGATGTGCTGCTGGCGATTTCCACCAGCGGCAACTCGGCGAATGTCATACAGGCGATACAGGCCGCGCACGACCGGGAGATGGTGGTCGTAGCGCTTACCGGTCGCGATGGCGGCGGCATGGCCTCGCTACTGCTACCGGAAGACGTTGAAATACGGGTTCCGGCGAAGGTGACTGCACGCATTCAAGAGGTTCACCTGCTGACCATTCATTGCCTATGCGACCTAATCGACAACCAACTCTTTGGGAGCGAAGAATGACTTCGGTTCATCTGCATACGCTTACGCTCGCACTGTGCCTCGTCGTCACAGGATGCGGCTCCGTGCTCAACGCCACACGCGACGAGCCAATTAACGACAATCGTGGCACTCGCACGATCGGCAGTACGATTGACGACTCGCTAATCGAAACGAAAGCAGCTGTAAATATTGCCAAAGCCCACCCCGACCTTGACCAGGCATCCCATATCGTCGTTGCGAGCTACAACGGCGTGGTGCTGTTGGCGGGGCAAGCGCCACGCGCAGAGCTAAAGCAGCTCGCCGAACAAGCCGCCAGCTCAGTGCAGCGGGTCAAGCGCGTACACAACGAAGTACAGGTATTGAAGCCCTCCTCGGGCCTGGCACGAAGCAATGACTCCTGGCTAACAACCAAGATCAAGGCACAGATGCTGGCAGACGCGAGCGTTCCCGGCTCTCGCATAAAAGTCATCACCGAGAACGGAATCGTTTATCTGCTTGGCCTCGTTACACGTCAGGAAGGCAATCGCGCAACGAGCGTGGTGCAAGGCGTTTCCGGCGTGCAGCGGATCGTCAAGCTGTTCGAATATATCGATTAAAGAGCCGAGGCCCGGAAGCGCAACAGGGGATGCAGCCTTGCGCCCACTGACACTCCCAACTTGCCAAGGCTGACCTTCCGGTCAACCCTGGCGGCCTAAAGGCCTCAGGCCGCTCTTATTTGACCACTTTTAAACTAGGACGCCCGCCTGGGGTAGGGCGTGACGAGATGCCAGCTCCTGCTGAGACGTCATCGGAAGGCGTGTCGTCATCCGGCGGAGTTGGCTCGACTTCGAAGACCATTCCCTGACCGTTCTCCCTTGCGTAGATCGCCATGATCGCTGCAGACGGGACGTGCAAGCTGTGCGGAACGCCGCCAAAGCGCCCCTCGAAACTGATCGCTTGGTTATCCATCTGCAACTGACGCACCGCGCTGGGCGCCACATTCAAGACAATCTGGCCATCACTGGCAAAACCGTCAGGCACTTGAACGCCGGCATGATCGGCGTTGACCAAAAGATGCGGCGTGCAGTCGTTGTCGACGATCCATTCGTACAACGCCCGCACCAGATATGGTCGACTCGATGTCATATACAACCCCTCTTAGCGCATGCCGCGCTCAACGGCGGATAGACTGACCTGGAATGCCTCGCGTGCAAAATTGATCTCCATGTAGTCAAGCAGCGGCTTCGCCGCCCGCGGCAAATCAATTCCGAGTTTGGGTAAACGCCACAGGATAGGCAACAGGCAACAGTCCACCAAACTGATTTCATCACTCATGAAGAACGGCTTTTCAGCGAACACGGGAGACACGCCCGTTAGACTCTCACGCAGCTCTTTCCGCGCTTGCAAACGAGCCGCTTCAGCTGTGCGGCGATCACCAATTCTATCCACCAGAGTGCACCAGTCCCGCTGCACCCGATGCACTAGCAGCCGGGTATTCGCTCTTGCTACAGGATAGACGGGAAGCAGTGGCGGGTGCGGATATCGCTCTTCGAGATACTCGGTGATCACGCTCGGCTCATAAAGCGCCAGATCACGGTCCACAAGCGTCGGCACGCTGGCGTACGGATTCACCTCGGTCAATCTGACCGGACAGTGAGCTGAATCAACATCGATTATTTCGACGCTTACACCCTTCTCAGCAAGCACATAACGCACGCGATGTGAATAGTGGTCGGCGGGATCGGAATAGCAGGCCAACCGGTTGGTAGCGGCCATAGGGTCCCTCCTTAAAAATATGCTGTGGCAGAAAAAAACGCGCGCCCA
>CERD01123286.1_pt1 | contig 18736 bp, 16 predicted proteins | sample 530931 | NCBI WGS metagenome assembly CERD01 (sample SAMEA2621101, study PRJEB7988) | marine metagenome | isolation source: saline water (ENVO:00002010), including
GGGGATACAGCGGCCTTTCGTCGCAGGGCACATTTTCGTAAAGCAACGTGTCCATGAATACAATATTTTAGGCTTGATGATCCTGGGAGAATCCGGTCCGGACTAGAAGTCATCCAAGCGAGGGGATAACATGGTGAGGCGGGCAGGCCGCCGGGCCGCTCGTTTAAATAATCCTAGAAGGGCACAAGTTGATTTTATTTATTACCTTGGCCTTGGGTCTGGGCGCCTATCTCTTGGGGTCGGTGCCGACGGCTTACATCATGGTTCGCCTAGTCACGGGACATGACATCCGACGGCTGGGTTCCAGAAATGTGGGCGCGCTCAATACCTACCAACAAGTGGGGACGTGGCGCGCCATGCCGGTCTTGATAGTCGACGCCGGAAAAGGCATGCTGGCCGTGTTGGTACCCATCTGGCTAGGCGCCCCCCATTGGACGGTCTTGGTAACCACCACTTTAGTAGTGGCCGGACACAACTGGCCGGTGTTCCTTGGGTTTCGCGGCGGCAAAGGGGCGGCGGCCATATTCGGCGTCTCTTTGGCTTTGGTGCCGGTGCTAACTCTGATAACCCTGGCGCCGGTGGTTTTAATCGTCCTAGCCGTCCGCAACGTGGTCCTTGGCGTGGCCTTCGGCTTCCTCATGTTGAATATACTTCTGCTGGTCTCCGGCCGGGACGCGGAGCAAGTAGCCCTGTGTATATTCTTGACGCTGATGGTATCCGTCACATATTTGGTCAGCATCTGGAACCATGTTGTGCAGTCCATCAAAGACCACCGATGGAAGGAGTTGTTCACCGGCCTGGCTTAACATCCGGAGACGAATTCCAGGCATGGGCTAACCGATATTCGCGTATTTACCAAGCTGCATAAGCTATAATGTTCCAAGCCTTTTTCTCAAGCGCTCAGACGGCCGGGCTTGGGTCTGACCGCTGCAAGCTGAAAGCCGGCGGCTGATAGCTTCTCTTCCAAATTCCAGCTAGGTTAGGTTATATGCTAGACCACGGAACCATCGACACCGGACACGTCAGTCCCGAAATAGCCCTACGGCACCGGCTGCGCCATTCGGCAGCCCACGTAATGGCCGACGCTGTGCTCAGCCTCTTCCCCGAAGCGAAAATGGCCATAGGCCCGCCAACCCAGGACGGGTTCTATTACGACTTTGACGTTTCCCGCCCCTTCACGCCGGAAGACCTGGAACAGATCGAAGCGTTGATGGTCAAGACCATCGCCGCGGGTCACTCGTTCCGCCGCGAAGAGATGGCGCGAGAGGAGATCACGTCTCTTTTTTCAGATCAGCCCTACAAGCTGGAGATAATCGAAGGGCTGGCGGAGGAGGAAACCCTCACCGTCTACCGCCACGACGAATTTGTGGATCTTTGCCAAGGCCCTCACGTTGAGAACACCGGAGAGATTGCCGCAGTCAAGCTGCTAACCGTCGCCGGCGCATACTGGCGGGGCGACGAGCATCGGCCCATGTTGCAACGGATCTACGGGACCGCCTTCGAGAGCCAGGAGGCATTGGACGCCCACTTGGCGCGTCTGGAGGAAGCGGAGCGGCGGGACCACCGCACTCTGGGCCGGCAATTGGGACTCTTCAGCATCCATGACGAGATTGGGCCGGGATTGATCGTTTGGCATCCCAAAGGCGGCCTGGTGCGGACCCTCATCGAGGATTACTGGAGAGAGCTTCACGGCCGCTGGGGCTATGACATCGTCTACTCCCCTCACATAGGACGGGGCAGTCTGTGGCAGACTAGCGGTCATTTGGATTTTTTCAGGGAGAATATGTACGGCTCGCTGGAAGTGGACGAGCAGGAATACTTCCTCAAGCCCATGAACTGCCCATTTCATATCATGGTCTACAAGTCGTCGCTGCGTAGTTACCGGGAGTTGCCGCTACGATACGGCGAACTTGGCACGGTGTACCGCTACGAGCGCAGTGGCGTGTTGCACGGTCTGATGCGGGTTAGGGGCTTCACCCAGGACGATGCCCACATCTTTTGCCGCCCCGATCAGGTAGTAGACGAAGTCGGCCGGGTCTTGGACCTGACTTTCGAGCTTCTTCAGGCCTTCGGTTTCTCCGAATACTCCATCATGGTGTCCACCAGGCCTGAGAAGGCCGTTGGGGACCCGGCAATGTGGGAGCACGCCACCGATTCGTTGCGCCTATCCTTGGAGCAACGGGGCTTGTCCTTCGGGATCGACGAAGGCGGAGGCGCATTCTACGGTCCCAAGATAGACATCCATATCACCGACGCTCTGGGCCGGGCCTGGCAATGCACCACTATCCAGTTTGACTTCACCCTGCCGGAGCGGTTCGACCTGACTTATCAGGACGACGAAGGCAACCGGGTCCAACCCTACATGGTCCACCGGGCCATATTGGGGTCGGTGGAGCGGTTCTTCGGGGTGTTAATAGAACACTACGCCGGCGCCTTCCCCCTGTGGCTGGCCCCGGTGCAGGCAGTGGTCATTCCCATCGCCGACCGCCACCTGGAGTACGCCAGCCAGGTACAAGACACCCTGGCGAAAGCCGGGTTTCGGGTAGAAGTGGACGCCCGCGGCGACCGCATGAACCAGAAGATCCGCAATGCCCAGATGCAAAAGGTGCCCTACATGCTGGTGGTAGGCGACAAAGAAGCGGAAGCAGAGTCGGTATCCGTCCGCCACCGCGACGAAGGCGACCTGGGTCCGATGCCGGTTTCTTCGTTTACGGAGCGGTTGGGTAATGAGGCGGTGATTCCCTCGGCCAAGGTAACGACGTAAAATCTCGGCAACGGGACAGATAGAGAATGGAAAAGCTAACTCGCATCACATTTGATCCCAACGTTATGGGTGGCAGGCCGTGTATCCGCGGCTTGCGCGTCACCGCAGGCACGATAGTCGGGTTGGTTGCTGCGGGATACACTGCTGCCGACATTCTAAAAGCGTATCCGTACCTAGAAAATGAAGATATCAATGAGGCTCTTGCGTACGCGGCATGGCGTGCCGAAGAGATTGAAATACCTTTAATCAGCGGCTGACGGGATGGTCAGCTTGTGAAATTGCTGATTGACATGAACCTCTCCCCAGACTGGGTAAATCTGTTCGCGCAGAATGGCATGGAGGCGTCCCACTGGTCAAATATAGGAGACCCTCGAGCGTACGATCAGGTCATCATGGATTGGGCTCGCACCAACGGTTATGTCGTGATCACTCATGACCTCGATTTTGGGAGTTTATTAGTCACAACACGTGCTCATGGACCCAGCGTAATTCAGGTTCGCACACAAAACATTATGCCCCAGATTCTTGGCCACAGAATTGTACAGATTCTTCAGCAGTACGAGCCAGTGCTCGAGAGTGGCGCGCTGATCACGGTAGATGAAATCAGGTCGAGAATCCGAATCCTATCGATTCAGTAAAGCGTCATCATAGGCAACACTTCACCACTGTCCCCTTAAAGGTTCTCGTACTCCGCGGTCCACATGGCCGGCTGGCCGTTCCAGACGTGCTGGATGTTCTCAAAGGCGTTGGCCGCCCGCTTGGGTATGGATTCCAGCGTCGGACCTGCCGTGTGGGGGGTGATTATCAGGTTCTCGATCTGGAGCAGAGGGTCGTTGGGGTCCGGGGGCTCGTGCTCCATCACATCTAATCCAGCGGCGGCGATGGTTTTGGATATCAACGCTTCCGCCAAAGCTGTTTCTTCGATGACCCCTCCCCGGCTGGTGTTGATGATTACGCTGGCCGGCTTCATCATCTCCAATTCCCGTTTCCCGATCATCCCATAGGTCTCCCGGGTCAAGGGCACGTGGGTCGTCACGATGTCCGAAGTCTGCAGCAGCGTGTCCATCGAGACCGCTTGAATCCCCATGGTTTCTTCTTCCACAGGGGTCAAGGGGTGGTATTTGTCGTAGTATTGCAGCTCCAAGTCGAAGGCTGCCGCGCGCCGGGCCACCTGCCTTCCAATGTTGCCCATGCCGATGATGCCCAGGGTCTTGCCCTCGATCTCGAACACGTCAATCTTGCGGTCCTGCTCCGGCTTCCACCGCCCGGCCTTGACATTGTTGGCGTAGAACATCATGCGCCGGTGGCAGGCCAGCATGAGCATCATGGTGTGCTCAGCGACGGCGACCCGGTTCGCCCCACCGTTATTGGCCACCGCGATGCCCAGATCCCCGGCCAGAGGAAGGTTCATCTGGTCATAGCCGGCGCTGAGGAGTTGCACCAACTTGCATTTGGTAGCGGCCTGCAACACCCGGTCGGAGATGAAGCTTGGAAACACGATTATGAAATCGGCATCCCTGACCAATTCAATCTTTTCGTCATCATCCATATCCGCAGGCGCCGTCACGACGTCCATTCCGGGCAACGCTTTATCAGCCACGACCTGGCGCAACTCGGGGTCCAGATTGGTGAAGAATACAATCTTCATATCTACCATTTGATATTTTCTCCAAAATAAATTATCAACGGAGACTATTTAGCCCGGAGTTTATCATAGGCGCATCACGGCTTTTCAGCAGACGGAGAAATCCCCAGATGTCCCCCTTTACGAAAGGGGGATTCGGTCCGCATTAGCTACGACAGCAATATTTCAGTCGGCCTGACGGTCTCAGTCATCCATGCGAACGCCGTTTGCTAGCCCCACTTTCGTAAAGTGGGTTGGGGGGATTTCCTCCTAGCATTCCACACCAAATTAGTTGAAAATAGGTTGCAGAAAACGACCCCGCGAACCGGGGATAGAAATAGGTGAGTTCATGCCCAACCGTTTGATCAACGAGACCAGCCCCTACCTGTTGCAGCACGCCAACAATCCCGTGGATTGGTATCCCTGGGGTGAGGAGGCTTTGGAGCGTGCGCGCAGCGAGGACAAGCCTATTCTACTGAGCATCGGTTATTCCGCCTGCCATTGGTGCCACGTCATGGAGCGGGAGTCCTTCGAAGACGAGACCATAGCCGGCCTGATGAACGAGAACTTCGTCAGCATCAAGGTGGACCGGGAAGAGCGCCCCGACCTGGATCAGGTGTACATGCAGGCGGTGCAGATGCTCACCGGCAGCGGTGGGTGGCCGATGACGGTTTTTCTCACCCCGGAAGGCAAGCCATTCTATGGCGGCACCTACTTCCCTCCCGACGACCGCCAAGGGATGCCCGGCTTTCCCCGCTTACTGACATCCATCGCCGAGGCCTATAGCACCAACCGTGGCGAGGTCGACCGGGTTACACAGCAATTAACCACTCAGATGAGTCAGTCCAATCAAGTGCCCCAGGGAACCAGCATTCTTACCGTTGACATCCTCCACCAGGCTTATTCCAGCCTGGCCACCAACTTCGATTACCAAAACGGCGGGTTCGGCAACGCTCCCAAATTTCCCCAGCCAATGACCCCGGAGTTCCTGTTGCGTTACTACCACCATGGCTACAACCCCCGGGCATTGGAGTTGGTGGAGTTAACGCTGGAAAAGATGGCCTATGGCGGCATATACGATCAGATCGGCGGCGGCTTCCACCGTTATTCCACCGACCCGTATTGGCTGGTGCCCCACTTCGAGAAGATGCTCTATGACAACGCCCTGTTGGCCCGGCTTTTCCTCCACACCTACCTGATAACCGGACGCGCCTTATACCGCCGCGTCGTGGAGGAAACCCTTGACTACGTTTTACGGGAGATGACCGACCCTTCGGGAGGGTTTTACTCGGCCCAAGACGCAGACAGTGAGGGCGTGGAAGGGAAATTCTTCGTGTGGTCGCCGGGCGAGATTAATGCCGTCATGGGTGACACCGATGGCGAAGTTTTCGCAGGCTATTACGGGGTGACCGCCGGCGGCAACTTCGAAGGCAAGAACATCCTAAACATCCGTCAAAACCCGGAGGAATTCGCCGAGACCAAAGGTCTGACGGCGGACCAACTTGGGGACATCATCAACCGGGGCAGCAAAGCCCTTTTGGAGGTGCGGGAACAGCGCATCCATCCGATGCGGGACGACAAGGTACTGGCCTCCTGGAACGGCCTTATGCTGCGCAGCTTCGCCGAAGCGGCGGCGGCTCTGGGACGGCCGGATTATCTAGCCGTCGCGATAAAAAACGCCGGATTTTTAGTAGGGTCGATGAAATCCGATGGACGGCTGCTGCGCACCTACCGGGACGGTCAGGCCAAGCTGCTGGGATACCTAGAAGACTACTCCTTCGTGATCGACGGTTTGTTGGCCCTGTACGAAGCGACCTTCGACCTGCGCTGGCTCGAAGAAGCGGTCACTCTAGCCGATTCAATGATTGAGCTGTTCTGGGACGAGGGGATCGGCGGCTTCTACGACACCGGGTCCGACCACGAAACTCTGGTGGTCCGGCCCAGGGACGTTTTCGATAACGCCCAGCCGTGCGGCGGGTCGGTGGCCAGCGACGTTTTGCTCAGGCTGGCGGTATTCACGGGCAAGAGCGACTACTCCGCCAAAGCCGCCGTCCCCCTACGAAGCCTGCACCAGGCCATGTCCCAATCGCCCGGCGGCACCGGCCATTGGCTGAGCGCATTGGATTTCTACGTTTCCCCGCCTAAGGAGATCGCCGTTATAGGACCCCGAGACGACCCGGCCACCCAAGCTCTGTTGGACACCGTGTTCCACCGGTTCCTACCCAACAAAGTAGTCATGGGCGTTGAACCCCCCTTGAGTCCCACCGTTGGCAACTCGGGGTCAGATATCCCTCTCCTCGCCGGCCGCGGCATGGTTGGGGGCCTACCTTCGGCCTACGTTTGCCAGAACTACGCTTGCCAATTACCGGTGACCGACCCGGCCGGTCTGGCGGAGCAGCTATCCGGGTGAAGGGCCGTCGATACGCCTACCCACCAAGGAACCCTTGACCGGCGGTTTGCGCCGGGAGAGGATGTTCTACGCCACACAAAACCTGTTTGGAACCGTCCGGCTCTCCCTTTACTGTGGTATTGTTGGCCCTGGTGTTGCTGTTGACGGAGACGATCGATGACCCTTTTGGTATACGGATGGTGGTCCCGGCCGCCGGGGTTCTCGTCTCTTTCGGTTTCCGGTTATTCCTTGGCAGTAGGTTGTCCAGTACCGTGATCGTGATGGAGTCCGGATTGGCAATACCCAGCCCGGACCCGGACGATTCAGGAGGCAGCCGTTCCCCCACCCAGGTGGGGAATCAACCCGGTAAAAACATCTCCCAAATCTCAAATCGGTCAGCAAAAAACCCTTTGCCGGTTCAGCCCAAATTTCGCCTATGCTTCCTAATTTTTCGCCACCTGAGTGGATAAGCCGGGACGCTGTCCTGATGATCAGCGCCCGTGGAATACGGACTTTTGCCCAGGGCTACATGGTTGTTCTCCTGGCGTTTTACTTTCTTGAGTTGGGGTACAACGTTGTAGAGTTGGGCCTATTCATTAGTGTCGGCATTGCAGGCGTAGCATTCTTCGCGTTTTTTGTCGGACTGATCTCCGGAAAGGTGGGGCGCCGCAGGCTTCTCGTGTTTTTCTCCCTGGTATCCGGCGCGGCTGGGCTAGCCCTAATCCTCAGCGAGGAATACCTGGCCCTATTGATCGTCGCATTCGTTGGGAGTTTGGCGGCGGGCGGCGGCGGGGGAGGAGAGAGCCCCGCTCAGCCTTTGGAAATAGCCAGCCTACCCGATACTACGTCGAATGAAAGGCGTACCGACGTCTTCTCCGTATACACGATCGTGGCTCGGTCCGGCACTGCCCTTGGGGCACTGGCCGCTTTGCTCCCCACGATTTTTCAAGAACAACTCGGGCTAAGTCCCGTTTCCTCTTACCAGGTGATGTTCGTCGTATTTAGTGTTCTCCAACTCATCGGCGCGCTGCTGTACAGTCTCCTATCTTCCGCAGTGGAAGGCCCCCCCGCTCAGCAGCAATGGAGCAACCCTCTCAAGCTCCCCTCTCGGCGGCGGATATTCACCCTTACCGGGCTGTTCACGGTGGACACTTTTAGCACATCAATGGTGCACCAGAGCCTGATCGCTGCCTGGTTCATCGCCAAATTCGATCTTAAGCCGTGGGAACTAGGCCCCGTATTTTTCCTGTCCCATGTCCTGACTGCCATATCCATCGGAGTAGCCGCCAAGTTGGCCAATAGAATCGGTTTGTTGAACACCATGGTTTTCACGCATATTCCGTCGAGCATCTTTTTCGTCTTCGCGGTGTTCTCCCCTACCGCTTGGTTAGCGATACTATTCTGGCAAGTCAGAGCTTTTTTGAGCCAGATGGACGTGGCTACGAAAGATTCGTATACCATGGCCGTGGTCGGGCCTGAGGAAAGAGTCGCCATGGCCAGCATTCATATGGTGAGCCGTAGCGGCGCCGGGGCCTTCGGACCCTGGGTGTCATCGACTCTGTGGAGCGCTCTGTCCGCCAGCGTCCCATTCGTCGGCTCAGCGATTCTAAAAATCAGCTACGACCTTTCACTGTACGCCATATTCCGCAACGTAAAACCCCCGGAAGAAGTCCGGAGGGAGCAACTCCGATCTGAGGCTAAAGAGACGGCATCCTAGAACGCCTTTAAGATCGTCCAAGTCTTTGCTTCGGCGTCTCTTACCGCAGGGGTTTTAGGCGTGGAGACTACCGTCCGGCCAATCGTGGATGTATAATAAATTCGCTTCCCAGGGACTAGCAGCGAATGAGTCGCCGCCCTGGCGAAAAGCAATCAGCAGTTGGGAGTTGTCAGACTAATTTTGGAGGATTTAATCACCAATGCGAAGTAAAGTGACCGTGGTCGGCGCCGGCAATGTTGGCGCTACCACCGCCCTGAGGATCCAACAACTTGGCTACGCCAACGTTGTCCTGGTCGACGTGGTCGAGGACCTGCCTCAGGGGAAAGGGTTAGACATGCTGGAAGCCGGTCCGGTTACCGGAACCGACGCCAGCGTAACCGGTAGCAACAGTTACGACGAGAGCGCGGACTCCGACGTGGTGGTCATCACCGCCGGCATCGCTCGCAGGCCGGGCATGAGCCGGGACGACCTGCTCCTGACGAACATGAGAATCACCTCGTCAGTCACGGAACAGGTGGTCAAGTATTCGCCTGATTGCATCATCATTGCGGTAACCAACCCGCTGGACGCCATGGTGCAGAACGTCTACGAGACCAGTGGATTCCCCAGAAACCGGGTGTTCGGCATGGCGGGGATCCTGGACACGGCGAGGTTCCGCACCTTCATCGCCGAAGAACTGAACGTTTCCGTGGAAGATGTCCAAGCCTTGGTCTTGGGCGGACACGGCGACGACATGGTCCCCCTGGTCCGCTACACCTCGGTGGGGGGTATCCCCATCACGGAACTCATGGCCGAGGAAAAGATCGACCAATTGGTAGCCCGAACCCGCGCCGGAGGCGGCGAGATCGTCGCTCTATTGAAAGAGGGCAGCGCCTATTACGCCCCCTCCGCCGCCATCACCCAGATGGTGGAGGCCGTGCTCCTGGACAAGAAACGCGTCCTACCCGCCTGCGCCTACCTGGAAGGCGAATACGGCATCAATGGCCTGTGCGTGGGCGTGCCCGTCAAACTGGGCGCCGGGGGAGTGGAGCAAATCATGCAGATCGGCCTCACCGAAGAAGAACGGACCGCATTGAGACACTCGGCCGCCAGCGTCCAAGAACTGGTGGACGTGATGCAGAAATCCAAGGAGGAGGCAGCCGGATAGCCAGTCCTCACCAAAGGGCTGGGTTCAATGGCGATCACTCGCCACATTTCAGTTAAGGAGGCCGTTGATGCCCGAACGCTCGCCCCTGGAACAGGAACTGCTGGACAAAGCGGCCAAATACTTGCCGGGTGGATACACCGGCAACTTGACGGTGCGGGACGACCTCAATTTCCTGGCCCAAAGAGGGCAAGGCTCCCACATATTCGACGTCAGCGGCAACGAGTACGTTGACTGGTTGATGGGCTCGGGGCCAATGTTGTTGGGGCACGCCCATCCGGCGGTGGTGGAGGCAGTGATCAAGGCGGTGGAGCAGGGCAGCACCTTCTTCGCCACCAACGAAAAAGCGGTTTTGTTGGCCGAGACGCTGGTAGACGCCGTAGCGTGTGCGGAACAAGTCCGTTTCACCACCAGCGGCACCGACGCCACATTTCAAGCGATGCGGGCGGCCCGCTCTTATACTAAAAAAGAAAAAGTCCTGAAGTTTGAGGGCGGTTTCCACGGCACCAGCGACTATGCCTTGATGAGCGTCACGCCCTCGGCGGCCGAAGAGTTCCCCCAGGCCGAGGCCAATTCAGCCGGAATACCCAAGGCGATTCAGGATCTGATGCTGATCGCTCCTTTCAACGACCTGGACACCACTTCGGCCATCATCGACGCTCATCACGAAGAGTTGGCTGCGGTCATCGTCGAGCCTTTACAACGCGTGATTGCCCCCCAGCCCGGCTTCCTACAGGGATTGCGCCAGATCACCGCCAGATACGAGATTCCGTTGATCTTTGACGAGATTGTCACCGGGTTCCGGCTGGCCTACGGCGGGGCTCAAGAATATTACGGGGTAATACCGGACCTCTGCTGCATGGGTAAGATCATGGGCGGCGGTTACCCTCTGGCGGTAGTGATGGGCCGCCGGGACATCCTCTCTGTTTACAACCCGGCCGCGTCCGATGCCGACAGTTTCGTCAACCAGATCGGCACCCTCAACGGCAACCCCATCGCCTGCGCCGCGGGCCTGGCTACCCTGGCCGAGCTGCGCAAGCCCGGTATATACGAGGGACTTCATGAAACCGGCAGCCGGTTACGGCAGGCGTTAGTCGACTCGTGCGCCGAGAATGACATTCCCGTCCGTATGTGCGGCGAAGACGCAATCTTCGATGTCTATTTCACCACCAACCCAGTGGTGAACTACCGGGATACATTGACCGCCGACGGGCAGATGATGGGGCGATTCAATGCGGGACTGCTGGAACGGGGAATCTTGAAGGGCGGCCAGAAATTCTACCCATCGACAGTCCACACGGTAGAGGACGTGGACAAGACCATTCAAGGGTTCCAGGAGGTCGTTCCTACTCTGAGGGGATAGGCGACCGGCGCCAACCAATAATCCTGTGAGTTCTATGATGACCGCCGAAGAACTCCTGCAGATTACCAATCCCAACGGGCGTCAGGAATTAATAAGCGGCAAACTCTTTGAATTCCCATTTGCGGATGCTGTGCGTGGATGCGTCGCCATGCGCATTGGAACCGAGTTGGCAACCTGGGTTCATTCCAATCGCGTCGGCAAAGTATTTGCCGCCCGAACCGGATTCATCCTTGGGCGCAACCCGGACACAGTACGGGCTCCCGACGCTTCATTCGTCACTGGAGACAGGCTGCCGGAGGGCGAATTGCCGGTTGGCTACATTGAACTGGCTCCCGACTTGGCGGTGGAAGTGGTCTCCCCCAGCGACTCGACAATGGAAATTCAGGAAAAGGTAGCAGACTGGCTTCGGGCCGGGACGCGGCTAGTCTGGGTGATTTATCCGGCCACCCGCTCGGCAACCGTACACCGGTCCCAGGACCAATTCGAAGAGCTTGCGGAATACGCCGCGCTGCAGGGAGAGAATGTCATCCCAAGATCTGCTTGCGGTTTAAGCGAGCTTTTTTCTTAGCCTGCCTGCCGGTCCCACCCAAACCCCATCCCGGCAAACCTTGACTTAAGATTAGACTTTAAATCGAACCGGTGAGCAGCCTAACCAGAAAATAAAAAGCTGGCATCTGGATGCCAGCTTTTCTTATTTCCGCGAATTCCAGCAAGTAATGTTTACCCCGCCGGCACTCCCAGCTTGGTGATGAGGGGTTTGGTGCTTACTATGTGGCGCTGCAGACCCAGGTCTTTGGGCGTGATTCCCATAGCCAGCCCGATGGCCTGGGGCATGTGGATGATGGGCAGGTCGATCGAGCGTTGGGCTTGGGCGGAGGCTTTCGGCTGGAAGGCGTCCAGGTTCAAGTGGCACAGGGGACAAGGAGTCACCATGGCGTCGGCGCCCAGGTCCTTTGCTTCCGCAGTGTGTTTGCCCACCATGGCCATGGAATTCTTCTCGTTGATGGTTAGGATGGGGAAACCGCAGCACCGGGTCTTCCCGGCAAAATCCACCGAAATGGCCCCCAGGGTCTCGATGAGCCGTTCCAACGAGGTTTGCCGTTCCGGGTTATCCTCAAAATCCAGGGCGTCGGTAGGGCGGAGTATGTAGCAACCGTAAAAAGGCGCCAGCCGGATACCGTCAAGTGGCCGGGTTATCAACGGCTTCAGCTTATCCAGCCCGTAATCCTCGATAAGTATCCACAGCAGGTGCTTGGGCTCGGCGGTGCCTTTGTACTCCAAGCCTTCTTCAGCCAGTTCGACGTTGATCTTAGCCAGGTACTCGGGGTTGGACTTCATACGGTGGTTGGCCTGGCTCATGACTCCCTGGCAGGTACTGCAAATGGTCATGATGGGCAGGCCTAAGTCCTCGGCCATCGCGAAGGTCCTGGCGTTAAGAGTGTCTCCCAGAAACTCGTTCTTTTCCTGGAGAACTCCCGCCCCGGTGCAGGATGCGCCGGGCATCTCTTGCAATTCAATATCCAGACGTTGGCAGATCAGTTTGGCTGCCGGATACAACTCCGGGCACCCTCCGCGGGACACGCAACCGGGGAAAAAAGCGTACTTCAACCTGGTCCTCCGGGATAAGCAGAATAGGGCATGAAACGGTTAACTTCGGTCCGGGTCTTCGACTCTGCGGAAGAGTTTCCGAACCCGGTCGGAGTTCTCTATTTTCTTGTGGATGATGGGAGGCAGCTTGCCGTGGGTCAACGCCCGCAACGCCTCTGGGGCCATGTTTATCAACGCGGGCAGGTTCGCCATACCCACAGTATTGGGGACGATTCGCAGCTCATCCAGCCAGCCGCTATGCTCCACCGAGTCGCTGAAGGCCTCGGCGTGGCGGGCCCCGTAGGTGTTGTCGAACCCAGCATTGATGGCCTGCTCGCGCAAGGCCATGATCCGGTCCATAGGGGCCACTCCCTTGGGGCAGACCTGGACGCACTCGGCGCAACGGGTGCAGTCCCACATTCCGGTGGGCTCGTTCAGGGCTTCCAACCGGTCCCGGGACACGCCTTTGGCATCGCCGTCCCTGGGGTCGGCGGTAAACCGGTAGGCTTTGGCCAAGGCCGCAGGGCCAAGGAAGGTGGGGTCCACCTCCATCACGGTGCAATCGGAAACACACGCGCCGCACATGATGCAGGCGGTAACCCCGGATAAGTGCAACATGGCCTCGTTGGAGGCGATGTACTCGGCATCCGGCTGGGGCCCTTCGGGTTGCAGATAGGGGTCCACTGCCATAATCTTGGACCAGAACATGTCGAAGTCCACGACCAAGTCTTTCACAACCGGCATCACCCCGGCGGGCTCTATGGTGATGACGTTATCATCATCGACCGCCAAACGTGCTTGTATCTTGCAAGCCAATCCGGCGTGGCCGTTGATCCGCATCGCGCAGGAGCCGCAGATGGAGCTTCGGCAAGAGCAACGCAGACTCAAGGTACCGTCCATCTCCTCCCGAATCTTTATCAGACCATCCAGCACGGTGGCGCTGTCATCCAGAGTGAGCGAGAAATCCTGCCAATAGGACTCGGGGGCCTCTACTTCCGGGTCGTACCTCTTGATCTTGATCGTGACATCCATGGATTAGTATTTCCTCTCTTCGGGAGTCCATCTAGTGATTGAAACCGGCGAATAAGAGATCTCTGGTCCCTCTTCGCCTTTAGCCGCGACGATATGTTTCATCCAGTTTTCATCATCCCGGTTGGGATAGTCGGTGCGGGCTTGAGCGCCGCGGCTGTCCTTCCTCTCCAGGGCGCTTACGGCGATGGTCTCGGCGCAATCCAACATGAAGCCAAGTTCCAGAGCGAACACCAAGTCGGTGTTGAACACCCGGTTCTTGTTGTCCACCGGCACCCTGGTGTACTTCTCTTTCAAACCTTGCAGATCGTGCATCGTCTCCAGCATGCCCGCTTCGTTGCGGTACACCGCCAGGTTCCGGTTCATGGAGTCGCCCATTGCCAGGCGCACGGACCCTACTCTATCGCCGTTCTGAGGGCGGTCGATAATCTCTTGGATGCGCCTCTCCTCTTTACGGACGGCCTGCTCCACATCGAACTCGATGTATTCCTGGTCCCGGCAGGCCTGGGCCGCGTGGGCGCCCGACCGTTGGCCGAATACGATGGTATCTAGCAGGGAGTTGGCTCCCAAACGATTGCCGCCGTGAACGCTGACGCAGGCGCATTCTCCTGCGGCGTAAACACCCGGCAGGTTGGTCTGCCCATCCACATCGGTCTTGATACCGCCCATCATGTAGTGCATTCCGGGACGTATCGGTATCGTGTCGGTAATCATGTCAGCGCCGGCCAGGTCGATCCCTATCTCCCGAATCTGGCTGAGCTTCTCCATGATCAGAGCTTTCCCCAAGTGGCGGCAGTCCAGGTAGACGCAGCCGTTGACGCCGTTTCCGGCATTGATCTCGGTCTGCTCAGCGCGGGACACCACGTCCCGGGAGGCCAGCTCCATCATGTTTGGGGCATAGCGCTCCATGAACCGTTCGCCGTTCTTGTCCAGCAGGTAGGCGCCCTCGCCACGGGCGGCTTCGGACATCAACACGCCGCTGCCCGCCAGAGTCGTTGGATGGTACTGGACCATCTCCATGTCCATCAATTGGGCCCCAGCGTTGTAAGCCAGGGCCATGCCGTCCCCAGTGACGATCAAGGCGTTGGTGCTGGGCTCGAACAAGCGGCCCAGACCGCCGGTGCAAAAGATCACCGTCTTGGACCGGATGACGAAGACCTGCCCGGTGCGTATCTCGAGGGCGGTTACTCCGCAAACCCGGCCGTCTTCTTCGATAAGGCCGGTCACGAACCACTCTTCGTAGCGCCGGACTCCAGATTTGATCAACTGCTCGAACATGACGTGCAGCAGGGCTTGGCCGGTGAAGTCGCCGACAAAAAATGTTCGGGCGCGGCGCTGGCCGCCAAATGCTCGGATGCCCAGCTTGCCTTCGTCATCACGGTTGAAGGTGACACCGAAGTGCTCCATGTCGATGAGGGCCTGCCCCGCCGACTGGCACATGACTTCGATGGCGTCCTGGTCTCCCAGGAAATCGCTGCCTTTGACCGTGTCGTAGGCGTGGTCTTCCCAGTCGTCGCCCCGGTCGGTAAGGGCGGCGTTGATTCCGCCTTGAGCCGCATTGGAGTGGCTGCGCACCGGGTGGACTTTGCTGATGATGGCGACGCTGGCCCCTTCAGCCCGCGCCGCGATGGCCGCTCTCATTCCCGCCAGCCCGGCTCCAATTACAAGGACATCATGCTCCAACATGGGCGACTTTTCCTCCGATCAATCCTGTTCTATCGATTCTCTGCGAAACGGCCAATTCGTATTCAAGTGGCCGTTGTGCCCCGCGACAAAAGGACGGTCCAATAAGACCGAAACTTAATATATCAGAAACCCCATCGCCGTTCTAGAACCGGTCGGCTCAGGCAGGTCGATCCGTGCCCAGAAGGCGGAGGGCCAACAGTAGCGACGCGATGCTCTTGCTGTCCTGGATCTCGCCGCTCTCTATCAGACCGGGGATGCTTTCCAAGGGCACCCGCTCCACCGTTATGTATTCGTCATCGTCGGCGGGCAAACGGGCTGGTGTCAATTCCACCGCCAGGTAGGCGTGCATGAACTCGGTGGCCCAACCGGGAGAAACCCAGAAGCCGGACAACTTCCGCAGAGACCCGGAGGTAACGCCTACTTCTTCCTGCAGCTCCCTTAGCACCGTTTCTTCAGGGGTTTCGCCGGCCTCCACCCCTCCGGCCGGCACTTCAAGCAGGCTGAGTTGAGCCGCCTTGCGATACTGACGGACCATCAAGACGTTGTTGTGTTCATCAATGGGCACCACACACACAGCGTCTTCATGTTCGACGATCTCCCGTGTGGTCGTCCGCCCGCTGGGAAGCTGCACGGTGTCGACTCGAAGATTAACTATTCGACCCTCGAATACAACTTCGCTTGCCGTCGTGGGTTCAGGGTCAGACTGTTCCGTCACGTTCGAATAACCTACTGTCCGCGGATGCTGAATCCCAGGCGGCGAGTCAGCGTGGCGTAAAAATGACTGGGCGGGTTGGCCCGCAAGAACTTAGCCTTGTAGGGGCTCTGCTTCACCACCACCCGGTCTCCGGGGGTTAAGGTGTAATCCACGTAGCCATCTACGCTGAGAGTAGCCTCCTCGTATCCCCCCAAGGTGAGGCCGACTTCGGTGTCGCCGCTGAGCACCAGACCGGCGGATAGGCCCATGTGGGCCGCCACCGTTTTTAACACCAGCGCGTCGGATGCCGGGTCCAAAATCGGTCCACCCACCGCCAAGTTGTAACCGGTGCTGCCCGTGGCGGTGGAAAGGATAACCGCATCGGCGCGGAAAGTGCTCATCTGGGCGCCATCAATGCTACCCGTGATGATTACCACTCGGGAAACGGCTCCCCGGGCGAGAACAACGTCATTTAGGGCGTGGAAAGGTCCGTCATCATGGTCCCCGTTGGGCTGGCCCCAGATGACCTGCGCCTGCAACATGTACCGTTCTTCGATGCGGCACTCCCCTTCCAGATAGAGCGGCAGCTTTTCCAAGGCCTCGTGAACTTGAAGCTCGGTCATGAAGCCGAGTCGCCCCATGTTGATTCCAACCATGGGGATGCCACTGGGAGCGGTAACCTGGGCTGCCCGCAAGATAGTTCCGTCGCCGCCCACGGTAATGACCAACTCGGTTTCCTTCGCTCTCTCCCTAAGGACCTGAAGGTTCTCCGCCGGCGAAACCCAAGTGTCCTCCGGCAGGGCTAAATCGTGCAGAATCGTAGTGCTCAGGTCCAGAGCCTCGGGTATGCGGCCGTTGTATATTATCCCGACGTTTTTCATCATTTATTGTTCGGAAATGCTGTTGAAACTCAAGGTAGCGGCACCCCAATAGCCTACCTTGCTTTGAGGCACGGCGAGTCTAGCACCGGCTCTTGATTAGTGTCAATGGCAGTTCGCACCTGGCATCATTTCCCGGCTGGAGTTCCAAATCACGACGCTGGGCTTACAGCATCAGAGCGCCTACCGCAATCTCGGCGGCGCGCAGGACGAATCCGGGGGCGATGCCAATGCCAATCATGGCCACACCGGACACAGTCAAGGCGAACCAGGCGACGGGGGAAATACCGGAGGCTTCCTGTTCCTGGGGCGGCTCCAAAAACATGACTCGGACGATTCTCACGTAGTAGTAAGCCGAGACCACGCTGTTGATCACGCCCAGGATCGCCAGCCACACCAGGCCGCTCTTAACCGCCGCCGAGAAGATGACCAGTTTGGCGATGAAGATGCTGGTGGGGGGCACTCCGATCAGCGCCACCAGCGCCAGGGTCAGGGCCACCGCTAGAAATGGCGCACGCCTGACGAGCCCCCCATAATCTTCGATCAAATCGCTGCCAGTTCGTTGGCTCACGGCGATGATGGCGAAAAAGGCAGTCAAGTTGGCGGCGGCGTAAGCAGCGAGGTAGAACAGTACGCTGTTGAGCCCCAGCGATACGAACTCTGGACCTCCCGTAACAGATCCGGAAGTCCTTACGCCGGCCGCTATCCCCACCAGGATGTACCCGGCATGGGCGATGGTGCTGTACCCAAAGAGTCTTCGTATATTGCTCTGTCCCATGGCCGCCAGATTGCCGAGGGTCATGGAGGCGGCGGCCAACACGGTGATCAAACTTGCCCAATCCAAGGCTATGGGGAAGAACCCGGTGAACAACACCCGGATCAAGACGGCGACGGCGGCGGCTTTACTGGCCACGGACAGAAAAGCCACAACCGGGGCCGGCGCCCCTTCGTAGATGTCCGGCACCCACATCTGGAAGGGGACGGACGAGATTTTGAAGCCGAATCCCACCAGCATCAGCACTACGCCGACCAGCAGAGCGTACCCGCCAAAAGGTAGGTCCAGCGCCGCCGCGGATGTGACTACTACCGCAATCTCATCCAGCTGGGTGCTTCCCGTGAACCCATAGATCAAGGCCATTCCGTAAAGCATCACGGCAGAGCTGATCGCGCCAATAATAAGGAATTTCATCCCGGCTTCGCTGGATTTGGATGTCATCAAGAAAGCAGACAATGCCGCCAGTGGGAGAGTGGTGAGCTCCAAGGAGATGTAGATGGTAATCAACTCGGTGGCCGACGCCAGCAGCATCATCCCGGTGGCCGAGAAGAGCAGCAACCCGAAGTACTCACCCCGGAAACGCTCTATCCGCCTTACGTAGTCCACCGACGCCAATGTCACCAAACCTAACGCGGCCAGCACCAGGTAGTTGAAGAATAATGAGAAACGGTCCACCGCCAGGCTACCCGCCAAAACACCGGCGGCCCCAGAATCAACCGCGTCCACCAGATTAACGGCACCGGCCAGGTCGACGGACTGAATCACCAGGAACGTCAAGGAAACCAGTAACCCGGCAAAGGCGGCATAGGGTAGGAAACCTTTGCGCTGGAAAACCAGGTCCAACAGGATGACCAGGATACCTGTACTAGCCACGGCCAACTGGGGGGAGATTAAATACAGATCGTACAGCGTCATGGCATCACGGGAGACCCACCGGGATCAAGGCGACTATGGGGCTAAGGCCGAATTCGAAAACGTCAGTCAAAATGGACGGGTAGATTCCAACCCCTACTATCGTTATCACCAGTATGGCCATGGGCAATGCTTCGATCAGAGAGGCGTCGCTTATGTCGGCGAACCGGTCCC
>CERD01037446.1_pt1 | contig 18569 bp, 10 predicted proteins | sample 530931 | NCBI WGS metagenome assembly CERD01 (sample SAMEA2621101, study PRJEB7988) | marine metagenome | isolation source: saline water (ENVO:00002010), including
AATCAGAAACGCAAATTGAAGTCCGGCCATGGGGAGTGAACAGAGATCGTCTGCGGGATCCGGACCAGCACAACTTAAGGAGAGATGGCATGATAACCAAATTCGGCAGCCTGTACGCCGGCCACGTTGACCTGGATAACTTGGGGTTGGACGGAACACCCGTCAATGACCGGTGGCTATCCGACGACCACCTAGCGTCGGTATTCGACAAGTCCGAAGCCATCGTTCTGGCGATGGAACGGCTGGGCTACGACACGTTCTGGGCCGCCGAACACCATTTCCAACGGGAAGGATACGAGTGTATCCCCAACTTGCTGCTGCTCTTCGTCCATTTGGCCCACTTGACCGAGAACCTCAGATTCGGTTGCGGCTTCAACGTCAATCCCATGTGGCACCCACTGCGGCTAGCTGAAGACTTCGCCATGGCCGACCACTTGACCAAGGGCCGGGTGTTGTTCGGCATCGGGCGGGGCTACCACTCCCGGGAGGTGGAAACCTTCGGCAACCCCAGCACCGCCATCGACAACGACGCCAACCGTGAGCTGTTCGAGGAGCAAACCGAGGTTCTATTCAAGGCCTTCAATCAACGCTCTTTCTCCCACCATGGGGAGCAATACGACATACCTCCGGCGGTGCCCTATCGGGGCTACGACCTGAAGGAGATTACCTTGGTGCCCAGACCCCGAACCTTGCCCGTGGAGTGCTGGCAGCCGGTGGTCAGCGCCAGCCAAAGGGCCATGGACTTCATGGTAAAACACGGCATTAAAGGCATCATCGGAGGAGGCGCCGCCTCCGGCGGTACGACGGATCGGGTTATGGAACAGTGGCGGGACACTTTGGCCCAAGCAGGCCGGGAAACCGAATTGGGCGGCGACCTCACCATCGGGTATACCATCCACCTGGCGGATACCGAGGAGCAGGCCATCAAAGAAGCCCGCCTTTACTTCGAAGAGAACATGAAGATGTTCGCTCCTTTGGGATTTGTACGGGGCCTTACCAGCCAGCAGATCTCCGACCTAGCTGACCCGTCAAAAGCCCGCTCCGCCGGCTTGCCTACGCTGGAACAGGCCGTGGAATCCGGTGCCTGGTTGTGCGGTCCACCGGAGTCGATCATCGAGAAGATTCAGGATGTGCAAGAGCGTTATCCCGGCCTTGAATCGATCAACGTAGGGTCGGTGATCGGAACGCCTCAAAAGGTGATCCTGGAACAACTGGAGTGGTTCGGCAAAGAGGTTATGCCCAAGTTTACCGGCTAGTATTGGACCACTACACCGGGAGTCGAGCCGCGATCACGGCGTGCTCCCGATACAAACGTATAGACGATTAGGCCTCCAATAGGAGGCCTAATTTTATATTTATTGACAAGGATAGTTCAACTAACTATAATCATCCAATTAATACGAATAATTAGAGTGAATGAATGAACACCTTTGACGACGTTGGTGGTACGGACGCCGGTAAGGAAGCGTTGGTCGAACAGATGGGCGATCTGGTGCAGCGGATGTACGCCCAGTGCCGGCCTGAGTCGACCGAGGGATGGACCGAGTTGGAGCTTACGATGCCCCAGCTACACACCATGGCGCTTCTCAGCCAAGGACCCCAGCGCATGGGGGTCATCGCTTGGCGGCTTAACAGCAGCCAATCCGCGGCCACCAGCATGATCGACCGTTTGGTCGACAAAGAACTGGTGGAGCGAGTGCCGGACAAAGATGACCGCCGGGTAGTCGCCTGCCAGCTAACCGAAACCGGAAGAGAAGAGATGGAGCGGCTATGGCGAATCAACCGGATGAAGTTCGCTCTGATAGCGGATTATCTAACCATAGAAGAGCTCCGCAGGGTGGTGGAAGCCATGGAATTGCTTTGTCTGGCCGGCCAACGCGCACAAGAAAGCACTGGCCCCTAGGCGCTGTGTTCGAACCGCAAGTTTGGCTAGCCGAAAAGGATGACGAAAACCGGGACCATTGACGATGAAAGATAGTCCTATTCTCCGATGGAACCATGAACTAGCAGGTCTAATATCTAAGCCGAAGTGCAACTGGGGCGGTGGGTTCGCTCCAACATCCAAGGAGCTTTGGAATTGAGTTTTCTCACTGGAATCGCGCTAAGGCGCCGCTCCGTAACGATTATGTTGATCATCCTGCTGCTGGTGGGAGGAGTCATCGTCTACGGACGCCTGGAACGGGAACTCTTCCCCGAGATTGAGTTCCCCAACATAACTATCCTCACTATCTATCCATCGGCCAACCCCGACGCCGTCGTTCGGGATGTCACCGATCCTATCGAGGAAGCCATCGACGGTATGAGCGGCCTGGATGATATTCGGTCCGTCTCTTCAGAAAACATGTCCCTGGTTGTCGCTACGTTTGAGTTCGGCGAGGACATTGTAGAGGCGGAACGGACCATCGTCAGCAATCTCAACGGTATCCGCTTCCCGGACGGAGTCGAAGAACCTTTCGTCAGCCGCATCGCCAACGACGTTTTCCCGGTTATCCAACTCAGCGTTCTTGGCAACCGGGACATTCCGTCGCTGCAGAGAATACTAGACGACCTGGTACTACCCTCCATCGAGCGAGTTCCAGGCGTCTTCGAGGTCAACGTCATCGGCGGTTCCGACGAGCAGGTGCTCGTTACGGTGGACACGGACAAACTGAAGGACTTAGGACTCTCGGTTTCCCAGGTATCCAAGTCTATCCGGGAAAACAACCTGAGCTTTCCCGCCGGGGGTATCGACGACGGGAACAGAACCTTCCCTGTTCGCACCTCCCATAAGCTAAATTCCCTTGATGAAGTCCGCAACCTAGTTATCGGTTTAGAGTTCGTCCCTGGCGGAAGGCGCGATCAACGGCCGATTCTTCTGTCGGACATCGCCGAAGTGAGACTCGGCACCGAGAAAGCCACCAGGATATCCCGGACCAATGGCAAACCCAGTCTTAGCATCACCGTCACCAAGGAGCCAGACGCCAATACAGTGGATGTTACGGCCCAGGTGCTGGAAGCCATGGGTCAGCTGGAGGGCCTGCCCCCTGACGTTGAGATAATCACCTTGACCAACGACGGGCCGGAGATCCAATCCCAGCTCAACTCCCTGGTTCAAGAGGGGTTTTTGGGGTTGATCTTCGCCGTTGCCATGGTGTTTGTCTTCCTTCTCAACCTCCGGCCTACGATCATGAGGGGTGTGGTGCTCACCCTCCGGCCGACTTTAATCATCGGACTCTCCATCCCTCTGAGCATCCTATCCGGCATCCTCCTGATGGGTCTCACCGGGCTAACGCTGAACTTCATGACCCTAGCCGGGCTCGCCATCGCCGTGGGCCGGGTGGTAGACGACAGCATCGTCGTGCTAGAAAACATGTTCCGTCACATCCAGGCGGGGGAAGACCGGCTACAGGCAGCGGTCGAAGGCACCAGAGAAGTGGGAGCCGCCATAGTTTCCTCCACGCTAACCACCGTGGTGGTGTTCATCCCCCTGGCGTTTATCCAGGGGTTGGTCGGGTCCTTCTTTTCCCCTTTCGCCATGGCGGTCAGCTTCGCTTTGGTTGGCTCCACCCTAGTGGCGTTAACAGCTGTACCTGTGTTGGGAGCAATCTTCCTGCGCCAAGGAGACGTGCCCAATAACTTTGGCCCAAATCCGGCCGGCACCGGATTGGATTCCTGGATGCAAGGTTTATACATACCGGTATTGATATGGTCGCTGCGGCACAAACTGGCAACCATTTTGATCGCCTTGGGCACGGTCACTGCCAGCCTAGGGCTCCTCTTCGTCATCCCAGTGACCCTGTTCCCGTCCGGCGCCCCCCAGTTTCTCACGATCGACGTCGAGCTGCCCAATGGCACCTCGGTAAAGCGTACCTTCGAAGAAGTTCTCCGGGTTGAGAGTGTACTGGCTGAACTTAAAGACCAGGGCGAGGTGAAGGCTTATCAGGTCAGCCTGGGAGCGACTTCGGACGAATTCGGTCCGGCGGCGGGCGGTGGCGGTTTTCATCGTGCGGGATTCATCATAGCCATGGAGGACGATGTACGCAGCGACATCGGCGACGTGGTCCGAGCCAATATTCCAAAAACCGAAGATGTAACAATCACGGTGAAGGAGATCGAGAACGGCCCGCCCACCGATTCCTTGGAAGTCAACATCACCGGGAGCAATTTTACCGCCATCGCGGAGGTCGCGAATCAACTTGAGTCCGAACTGGGCGGCTTGGACGGAATCATCAACCTAACCAGCGATATCAGTGAGGCTAGGGATGAAGTGGTTATCAGCATCAACCCGCAGCACGCTGCCGAGTTTGGCCTCACCACCAGGGAGGTGGCCCTTCAAGTTGCCCGGTACACCGTTGGAGAGACGGTTTCGGAGGTTGAATTGGAAGGCGAGGCCATGGACGTAGTGGTCAAGGGCGATCCCGATGATGTGAACGACATCAACAAGTTGAAGTCGTTAAACATCGAAGGACCATTCGGTATAGAAAAACTGGGAGCCCTGAGCGATATCGCTTTGGAGAAAGGACCGGTTTCTATCAGCCGCTTCGACGGTGAACGTTCCGCCAGCATTACCGGGGGCATCGTTGGCGAGGACACCCGTGCCGTGGGTATCGCCCTTCAAGCCAAGATAGATTCTTTGGACATACCGCCTTCAGTTCAGGTCAAAACCGGGGGAATCTTCCAGCAGATCGCGGAGGGTTTTGAAGACGTATTTACAGCCATGGCCATAGGAATCGTTCTGGTCTATCTGGTCATGGTGGCCACTCTGGGCTCTCTGAAGAATCCTTTGGTCGTCGTGATCAGTCTTCCCTTGGCTACGGTGGGTGCCCTGATAGCTTTGGCCCTGACCGGCCGCACCCTTAGCCTGTCGGCCCTCATGGGGTTCTTGTTGCTGATAGGTGTGGTCGTGACCAACGCCATAGTCTTGATCGTTTTTGTTGAGCAGCTGAGGGAACAGGGGCGCACGGTGTTCGAAGCCCTGGTGGAAGGTAGCCAAGTCCGCATGCGTCCGATTCTCATGACGGCCTTCACCACAACATTTGCCCTGTTGCCGCTGGCTTCCTTCGCCTCAGGTGAAGGAGTCATCATAGGCGCGGAGTTGGCCACGGTGGTCATAGGCGGGTTGATTAGTTCTACCTTCCTGACGCTGGTCGTCATACCGGTGATTTACACCATCGTGCATGTCGATATACCCAGGCTTGCCCAGTATTTTGGATCGATCATCGGTGTAGCCGACAGACCGAACCCCAGGATGTCGTGAGGTAGATCAGACTAAGACGATCGAAGAAATAGATCCGATGCTACTCCGGTCGAGATCGACCGGATCGAAGAGGTCATTGGGAAAAACCAATCTACCTACCGGGAGTTACATACCGTGCGCGCAACTTTAAGGTTCAAAGGTGTTCCAAAAATCTGGTTGATTCCTGGCCTGGCTGCTCTTTTCTTGCTGGTGGTGGCCGGTCCAGCGGTCTTACTCAGCCTGGCGCTAGCGTCCGGACCGGACTCCGGATTAAATCCCAGCCAAGAAACTTCGCTGAGCGGCAACCTGGCGGGCGAGGTCACCATCGGCGGCAGGCTACACTTCCCCCGGCGGTTGGCTATGACCTTCGAGTCCGGTGGGACCGTGGGGAGCGTGTTAGTAAGAGAAGGTGACAAAGTGGAAAAGGGCCAGATACTGGCCAGAATGGACGCCGTCACCTTAGCGGACTTGGAAAAGGCGATGTTTTCCGGGGAGGTTGGGGTAGTCACCGCTCAGGCGGAATTAGACTCCCTGGCGGTCTCCAGTCCGGTGGCCTTGGCCCAAGCTCAAGCCACTGCGGCGGCGGCCGAAGTTACCCTAGACGATGCCCGAGAGGACCTGACCAATCACCTGCAACCGGAGGCCGTGGATGTTGCCCGAGCTCAGCAGCTAGTGGCGGACACCCGGCTGGCGTTGGATGACGCCGAAGACTCTCTAGCCGACCTTGACCGGGATCATTCCCAAAGGTTTAGCCAGGCTCAACAAGACCGGGCAACGGCGGAAGTGGCTTGGGACCTGGCGCGGGACGGGTTGGCCGACCTGAGCCTGATCCACGCCCAAACACTTAGCCAGGCAATAAGGGTAAATGCCATGGCGAAGATCACTTTGGACGACGCCCAAGAGAAGCTAACAGAGTTTCTCTTGGACCACAACCGGGATCTGGCGAAGGCGCGGCAGTCCAGCGCCCAAGCGTACATCAGTCTGGACGAAGCAATAGATGCCTTGGCCAAGTTCAACCCGGACCAAGCCCAGGCAATGGCTACCGCCCGGCAAGCAAAGGCCAAAGCCGATCTTGCGCTGGACGATGCTACAAATGATCTTACCAATTTCGAGCGGTCCCGCCTCCAAAACCTGGCGGATGCCCGCCAAGCGACGGCCAAGGCCGAGGTTGCTTTGGCCGACGCTCAGGAAAAGAGGGACAACTTCACTTTGGATTACGTCAAAGAACTGGCTGCGGCGAGGCAAACCGAGGCCAAGGCCGTCGTTGCGCTGACTGCCGGGAATGACGCTGTCGCAAGTTTGATTTACAAGATTGGCGTGACTAAGGCCCAAGATGAGGATGCAGTGAATGAGCTGGCCAGCCTTAGGGCAACTGTAGCCAGCGCCACGGTCGACCTTGAAAAAGCGCGGGATGACTTGGCCGAACTCGAGCCCGGTTCCGACCCGCGCGACCTGCGCAAACTAGAAACCGCAATGGAATTGGCGCAGGCCAAGCTGGATAGCGCCCGGCAGACCGAGTTGGAGTTGGAAACCGGCCAAGAGGTATTTACCCGGCGGCAATTGTTGGCCGCCGTGGAGGTAGCTCAGGCTAAATTGGACGTCAAGCAGGAAGAATTGGAACAACTAGGGGAGGGATTGGACCCACTGGAGCGCAACAGGCTCCAAGCCGCGGTGGATTTCGCCACGGCAGATGTGGGAAAAAACGAGAAGGACCTTCAGGAACTCGAACAAGGGACCGACCCCTTAGTCCTGGAACAACTCCAGGCCGCCGTAGAAGTTGCCCAGGCTGAACGAAATAGCGCGGAAGAAACTCTGGCAGACATCCAGGCCAAAGCAGAGGCCGCAACCCGGAGTGTCGTCATTCCGGGCACGATAGAAGCTACTGCCAACCTTACTCCAGAGGAGCATGTCCTGCGGGCTCTGGCCGCCGGAACCGACCCGCTTCAGGTTTCTTTGAAGGCAGCTCAATTCGCGAATGCCACCGCCGATCTGAAAAAAGCGGATAAGGACCTGGCCGACCTGCAAGGAGGCCCCGATCCTTTGGAACTGTCCGTTCGACAGCGGGATATGCTCTTGGCCCGGGCAGCGTGGGAAGAAGCGGTGGAAGACCTGGTAGAACTGACCAAGGACATTGATCCTCTGGAAACCCAGCGGCTCAGATCGCTGGCGGCAGTAGCCGAGGCCACGTATAACGACGCCGTAATACGACTAATGGCGGTTCAAGAACGCTTGCCCATGGAGGTTGACCTTCTTCAAGCGAACGTCGCTTTGTCTCAGGAGGTCGCCAAAGACGCGTTGGAAGACTACGAAGGAGCAATCCTAAGGGCGCCGTTCGACGGCGTTATCTCTCTTGTCAACGTGGAACCCGACGACGAGGTCACCCGCGACTCCCGTATTATTGAGATAGTTGACCCCACTGTTCTGGAAGTGGCGAGTTTCGTGGACGCTGCTAACGCCAATCTAATTTCCACTGGGGATCGAGCCGAAGTCACCATAGACAATCTTCCCGGCGATATATTTCCCAGCGCGGTTTCCTTTGTGTCGGACAAACCCAGAACCGAGCGCGGTATAGTAAGCTTTCCCATCACAATAACGGTGGTTGTCCCAGCGGGCGCCGATATCCCCGTGGGGTTAAGCAGTGTATCCGTTGTTATCACGCCCAACGGGAAGGGGGTCTTACTGGCGCCCCGGGGAACGGTCCAAGGCCGCGCTTGGCGTCCACTTTTCTGAGTTTGAGTTACCGGCGAAGCATGCCCGGGTTGCTGGCTTGAATCCAGGGTGGTTATAATGCACCCATATTCGGAATCTACCGTAACTGGAGGCGCTATGCTTAGACTAGGCGGGGTTGCTTCCGCTTCTCACATGACCGTTTTCCAGGGTTTGGGAGAGATGTTCAAGAGGGAAGGCATCGACATGGACTGGGTGTTGTATTCCGATTACGACGCCATGATTGACGATTTCGTTGACGGGAAGATTGATCTGGCCTGGAACGGCCCTCTGGGTTACGTCAAGATCAAACGGCTCTTGGACGAACCCTGTCAGGTCATCGCCATGCGCGACGTGGACGTGAATTTCACGACCTGCTTCGTAACCCGCCCTGATTCGGACATCCTAACCGTGGAGGACTTGAAGGGAAAGCGGTTCGCCTTCGCCAGCAGGTCTTCAGTTGAATCCGGCCTGTTGGCATACCACTTCCTGAAAGAAACCGGCATCAATCCTAGAAACGACTTGGCCCTGTTTACTTTTTCTGAAGACCGCAAGTCCAGCGGGTTGACCGGGGAAAAGGGCGTGATTGACTGTGTGCTCAATGGCGAATACGACGCCGGGTCGGTAGCCCAGCGGACCCTGCGGACAATGTCTGAAGACGGTTCGTTGCCCCAGGACACCCTTCGCACCTTTTGGGCGAGTCCGGGCTACAGCCACTGTTGCTTTACCGCCCAGCGTGACATGGACCCCGGCCAGTACAGAATGGTCGAACAGGCCCTGCTGTCTGTAGACTACGGTGATCCTCTGGGCAAAAGCATCCTTGACGGCGAGGCATGTAAAGCGTTTGTGCCCGGCATTGAAGAGGGTTGGGAGGAGTTGGAAAAGGCGGCGATAGACCAGGGATTGGTCTAAAAGCCCTTAGACCTCGTCGGCCGGTGTGTCCGGCGTGTTCTGGATGATGTCTTCAAGACTTCTGTCCAAAGCCGGGTCCAAGTTCGCCGGCTCCACGAAGGGACTAACCACATAATCCGATCTGGCCCGATCGATTAGGTCTTTCGCTCTCGGGTTGTCCGAACCGATCCTTTCCAGGGCTTCCTGCAATTCATGGCACTCAGTATCGGCCATGGTGATCAGATCTGCCAGATCGATATCCAGATTGAACATGACCTTGAGCCTGCGCATTATGTCGTAATAGGCGCGATGGTCTCTGGCGATGCCGACCGGCTGGTTATTTGTGTTGTTGAAGGGGTACATGGGAGCCATGGCTCCCAGCCGGAATATCTCCAGATCGGAGTGTTGCTGGTTCACCATGGTTATTAGTGCCATTCCTATAGTCGGGCCGCTTCGGCCACGGCTACCATAGTTGGAAAACCGCAGGCCAAATTTCTCCAGATTTTCCTTCATGAATGGCTGGCTGTACACACAGCTAACGTTTCTCTCCAGGTCCGGCGGGGCGGCTCCGTTGTATCCTTCGACCACCACGGTTTGGCGGATTCCCAACTCTTGTATCGCTTGAATGAATGCCTGGCCGTAAATATCGATCCGGAACCAAGGCTCCTCGCCCAGGTAAATGATCAGTCCGTTTCCCGCGTCGTAAAAGTAGTTCCTGCGGTGCATCTCACTGACGGGCAGTCCATCCTTGTAGGAAACTCTGGGCCGATAGATATCGTGGGTGCCCGGCACTTGAAACGGGTAGCACATCCTGGACACTTCGGCGCCCAATTCGCCAATACGCCGTGCGCCGAACTTGTCGATCAAGTACCTTGGTAGACCGCCGGAGATTTCTCCGCCATCCGACCACTGGCGCCTCCAACCGGCGATCATGTATTGAACGTCGGGTTTTTCATGGAGGATCAACATATCATCGGTCATAGTGGGAATCTCCCCCGGCCCCTAACTCTACTCTACCCTTAAGTTCGCCCATCGTGGATTTGTCCTAGCCTGCTGCTATCTTAAATCGCGTCCGCCAACTTCACGAGCGATGGGTAGCCGGGGCAAGCTGGCCGGAATCTGACTTTGTCTTCAAAAATTCAGTAGGAAACGCCATAAACCCAGCGAACCTGCGTAATAGATCATTTATACCACAAGTGGACCATTATGAGTGGACCATCCGCGCCGGCAATTCCCAAGGATGGGGGAAACCCAATCCGTTCAAGGAATATCCCACCTGACCTGTCACCTGGATCCGCGCCGTCGATTCCCGTAAACGTCCTCCATCGTTCCGCCCTGTCTTCTTATTTTGAATGCCTGTCCCGGTGTATCCGCACGTAGATGCCCGTCTTGCTATATCGCTGGCAATTCTCGGCGCCTCACGAAACCTGGTTGTCCTGGCCACCAGAGGCCATCCTCAATTAGCCGTATGCTACAATCCCGAAGAAAATCGCCTCAACGTATCAGGTGGCCTAATTTCAATCTCCTTAAGAGGTAGCAATGGCGCTAATGAGAGCCGGTCAAGCGATAATTGAAGGTCTCCGAGCCGAAGGTGTGGAATACATCTTCGGCCTGGTGGGGACAACCACCAACAGCATCGTTACCGAATTGCCGGGGCGGACCGACATTCGATTCCTGGATACCCGGCACGAAGAAGGGGCGGCCTTCATGGCCTACGGATACACTCGGGCTTCCGGCAAACCGGCGGCCTGCGTCACCACCTCGGGCCCCGGCAGCATCAACCTGCTTACCGGCATCTCCTTGGCCTACAAAGGACGTGCGCCGGTGATCGTCATCGCCGGGGATACGGCCCAAGAGTACATCTACCGCGACGGCGCCCAGGCCTTCGACCTGGTGAGCCTGTTCAAACCCATCACCAATCTGGCGTTACAGGTGAACCAGACCGAAAGAATACCGGAGATGCTCCATTATGCCTTCCGTCACGCTCTCTCCGGTAAGCAAGGACCGGTATTTCTAGATATACCCAGAGACTTGATCGACGGCAAGAGCCTGGAGACCAACGTACAAGCACCGGAAACTTACCGGGCGGTAAACGGGCGGATCGAGGGAGATTCCCAAGCCATCCAACAGGCGGCCGCGCTGCTGAGTCAGGCACGGCGGCCCTTATTGCTAGCCGGGGGCGGTGTCGTAGATTCGGAGGCCAGCGACGATGCGGTCGAACTGGCCGAACTTCTGGACATGACTCTGGTCCCTTCCTACGGCCACAACGACGCCGTGCCGAACAACCACCGGCTCTATATCGGCCCTCCCGGCGGGCGGGGTTCCGGCGAGGCTGCGGAGGCGATAAACCAAGCCGACGTGATCTTGGCCCTGGGAACCCGGATCAACCAGGGAAGCACGTCTTGGAACTACAACGTGGTCAATCCGGAAACGAAGATCATCCAAGTGGACATCGACCCTCAAGAGATCGGACGCAACTATCCGGTGGCCGTGGGCATGGTGGGCGACGCCAAGGCGGTGGCCCGGCAGATACTCCGGTCCTTGCGGGAGGAGTTCCCGGAGGGCCGCCCCAATTCTGAATGGCGGGCGAATACCGAGAGATTAGCGCAACAACGACGAACCCGGTTGGATGCCGAGAAAGAGATTCCCGGCGACCCTATGATGCCGCAACGGGTCTACCCCGAGCTGTCCAAAGTCCTGCCTCCGGATTGCATGGTGACCATCGACGCCGGAGTATCGGCGGGATTGGCTTATGACCGGCTGGCCTTCCAAACGCCCCGCACTATGTTCAACTACGCCGGACAGGGCGGGCTTGGGATGGGTCTGTGCGTGGGCCTGGGCACAAAGCTGGGCCGGCCCGACCGTGCTGCCATCGCCATCCAAGGCGACGGCGGATTTCTTTACACGTCCCAGGAATTGAACACGGCGGTTAGATGGGGGATACCGCTGGTAAGCATCGTGCTGAACAACAACTGCCACGGGGCCGAGAAGGCCCAACAGCAACGCTTGTTCGACGAACGGTACATCGGCGTGGACCTGGAAAGCCCCCGATTCGATAAACTGGCTGAGGTATACGGGGCTAAAGGATATTATGTAGAGCGCCCCGAGGACATCGCGGACACAGTGCGCGACGCCCTGGACCAAAACGGCCCCAGCGTGATTGAAATACCTATTGAGGAGTATTTCCCTCCGGCGGCGCCTCTGCCCGGATCTTCCCGGTAGGGTTGAAAGCCGCAAAAATGACCTGCAACGTTTTTTCACGATAAATCCGGGGACAACGAAAGGAGCTTACGATGGCTAGCATTTTTGAAGAACTCGGCGTGCGCCCGGTGCTCAACGCCATGGGGAACCGGACGTTGCTGGGGGGATCCACTCCCTCCGCCGCCGTCCGCGCCATGATGGACGAGGCCGAAGAAGACTACGTTCACATGGGCGACCTTATGGATACAGTGGGCCTGAAGATTGCCGAGATGATTGGCGCTGAGGCAGCCTTGGTGACCTCTGGATGCTCGGCGGCCCTGGCCGTGGGAGCAGCGGCGTGCATGACGGGCAACGATCAAGAGAAGATCGACCAGTTGCCGGACACTACGGGCATGCCTGACGAGTTCATCATCCAAAGGAACCTTAGAATCAAGTACGACCGGTGCATCACCATTCCGGGCGGCAAACTGGTGGAGGTAGGCGACGCCGAGGAGACCCGTCCGGAGCACATCGAGGCCGCAATAGGGCCTCGCACGGCGGGGATCCACTACCTGGCTCCGGGCAACAAGCCGGGAGCGCTGCCCATAGAGGAAGTGATCCGCATCGGACAAGCCCACGACATCCCGGTCATCGTGGATGCCGCCGGGGAAGTCTACCCCACGGACAAGTTCGGCCGGTACGTCAAGATGGGCGCAAAACTGGCGGCCTACGGCGCCAAGTACTTCGGAGCGGTCAATTCCAGCGGCATGCTGGTTGGCGACAAAGACCTGGTGGAGATCGCCCGCGCCCACAGCTTCATCGGCTTCGAGTCCAGCCAGTCCCGGTCCATCGGACGGCCGATGAAAGTGGACCGCCAGGAAGTTGTCGCGGTTTACGCGGCCTTGCGAGAGTGGCTGACCATGAACCACGAGGACCGTTTCGCGTCTTACGAAGTCCGTGTAGCCACGCAGAAGGCCGAACTGAAGGACATCCCAAATATCGAGACGTTTATCCATCCCGCAGAGGGGCCGGCGTTAGGATTACTGGTCCGGATGGACACCGCCAAGGTAGGTAAAACCGCCGGAGAAGTCGTTGCCGAGCTGAAGACCGGAAATCCCAGCATCTGGGTCCGCTCCCCCCAGGACCGGCCCGACGACTATCCGGAAGGTGAAAACGGGTTCATTATCCTAATGCACCTGTTGAAAGAGGGCGGGGAAAAGGTCATCGCCGAGAGACTGGCGGAGATTCTGCCGAGCTAGGGGATTGCGCCGTTGGCAATTTCGGCATAATACGGTACAAGGGAAGCCGTTACTGGCAAATAGGTGTGTGAGGCAAGGAATGGCTGACCCAGCTTCAGAAGAAGCGGTCCTTAAGGAAATCAACCCCGATGAACTGGTGGAGTTGGGCAAGTCCCTTGTCCGCATACCCAGCTTCATCGGCGAGGAAACCGCCCTGGCGCGGTGGCTGGCCAGCTACTTCTCCTCCAGGGGTTACGACGTCCAGCTTCAAGAGGTGGCCAAAGGGTGGTACCAGACGGTGGCCACCCTCAAGGGGACAGGTGGTGGCCGGAGCATCATGTTCAACGGCCATCTGGACATCAATCCCCTGGCCACCGGTTGGACCCGGGACCCCTTCGACCCCTGGGTGGAAGACGGAAAGCTATATGGCGCGGGAATCCGCAACATGAAAAGCGGCGTGTCCTCCATGATTCACGCCGCCGAAGCCATCAGGAAATCCGGAACGAGACCGTCGGGAGATATCGTTGTGGCCTGCGTCGCCGGAGAGCTTCAGGGCGGCTCGGGGACCAAGTACCTGCTCGATCACGGCTGCCGGACCGACTTTGCGGTGGTGACCGAGCCCTACGGGGCCCACAACGTGGTCACCAAGCACGGCGGCATGTCGGTATTTTCCCTCCACGTCATGGGCAGGCATCCCGCCGGAGACGACCTGGAAGGCGTGGACGCCATCCCCATGATGATGAAAGCGATTCAAGCGATCTACGACACCAAGCTCACCCACCGGCCCTGGGATATTCCGGGGTTGCCCTGGGTAAAGATCGGCTCAATCATCGGCGGCCGCGGCGAGTCCCACGACCTGCGGTCGGTCAGCCGCAACAGCGATCTGTGCACCGCCTTCGTCGCGGTAACCACCGTGCCGGGCATGACGTCGGATACGATACGCATGGACTTCGAGCGGGGACTGAGCCAACTCCGCGAAGAAGAGCCCGGATTCGAGTACAAACTGGTCCACCCGGTTGAAAGCAAGTTCAACATCTGGCAAGTAGACCATCCGCCCATGGACATGCCTGCCGGTGAAGAAATCGTCCAACGGGTCGCGGCCAGCTACCAGAAGGTTACGGGCCAACCGCCCCAGGCCATCGGCGCCCCTCCTTCGGCGTTGAGCGCCCGTTACGGCGACGACGACGCCCATCTGTGGGAGGCCGGAATACCCGCCCCGATATACGGTCCGTCGGGAGGGTCCTACGGCGAGGACTTTGCCCTCATCGACGAAATGGTCCTTTGCAGCAAGGTGCTGGCTTTGACTGCCCTGGATATTTGTGGGTGAAGGAAATCCCCCCAACCCCCCTTTAGAAGGGGGGGCTTTTTTGCGGGTTGATCAGAAGACCTAGAATGATTTCCAATAACTCCTATCAAAGGATTCGTATCAGGTTTAAACACTACAGAAGAGGTGATTGTTGACGAGTAGCAGTGATGTTGTGGTGGTTGGCGCGGGGGTGGTGGGGGCCGCTATCGCATTTTACCTGGCCAAGAGCGGGGCCAAGGTTACCCTGGTGGACCGGGATGCGCCTGGTGGGCGAACGTCCAGGGTTTCTTTTGGGTGGATCAATGCATTGGGCAAACGCCCGGAACATTACCACCGGCTCAGCCGCTTGGGAGTGGACGCCTACACACAGTTGGAAGAAGACCTGGGACCGGGGTCCGGCATCGGCCACGGGGGCGGGCTACACTGGCCGTCGCCGGACGATGCAGGACGTTCGGAGATGGCCTCTCTGGTCCGTGACCTGGAGGAATTCAACTATCCGTATAGCCTGCTGACGTCTCAGGAAGCCGCCGAGTTGGAACCCAACGTGAGGGTTGACGGGGTGGACGACGGTATCCTGTACGCGCCCATCGAACGTTGGGCCGATGGCGACCTACTGGCCGGGGCATTGGCCAAGCAGGCCGTGGAATATGGGGCATCGCTGGCGTCTCCAGTCTCGGTTCGGGAATTGGTGACGGACGGTTCCCGGGTCACGGGCGTCGCGACTTCCGATGGGTTTTTGTCCGCCGGCACCGTGGTGGTTGCCGCCGGAACAGCCAGCGTGGGCCTGCTGGCGCCCCTGGGGTACCAACTGCCCTTGGGCCGCGTCGTGGGGATTTTAGGAGTCGTGTCAGCGCCGGCTGGGACTGTCTCCAGGGTGCTCTATCCGGGAAAATATCACCTCCGTCCCACCAATGACGGCCGGGTTGCCATCGGGTGCCGGGACATGGACGATCTGGTCGACGAAGACACCGACACGTCCAGCCCGCCATCCTGGATGAATCAACTCCTGGATATGGCCCGCCGTGATTGCCCTGCGTTAGGTGGAGGCCAGATCGAGGAGCTGCGGGTGGGTGCCCGGCCCATGCCTGCCGACGGTCTGCCCATCGTCGGACCCGTCCCCGGCGTCCAAGGGGCCTACATGGCCGCCATGCACAGCGGCGTTTCTCTGGCGGCGATCGTAGGCCAGACTCTGGCAGGGGAGATCATCTCTGGCGGGGTATCGCCCGTATTGGAACGCTACCGGCCGGACCGGTTCTCAGGAAGCGCGGACACGAGTGTTTGAGCGTGGGGATATAGACCGCAGATTCTTGACATGGTTGACCGGCGCAAGTAGCATTGTATCCATCCGAATTACTCGGTAAAATAATCTTTATTCTGCTTCTATCTGGACACGATAGAAAGTTAAAAGAATCGATCAGAATCGTCCACTTCTAACCGGCAAAACCCGGTTACTCACACTGAATACAGCGTGGAAGAACACGTTGATCTGGGACAGGAGGGATTAGGATGCCAAGTCAAGACGAAATCGCATTGATGGGCCACCTGATGCGCCGTGCCGGCTTCGGGGCTCCCCAAGAGGAGCTACAAACCCGGGCAGCCAAGGGGTACGACGCTACAGTAGAAGAACTGCTGCACCCTGAAGAGCTACCCCCGATCGACGAAAACGAATTTTACCGGTATTTCCCCGGCTACGAAGGTGCTTTGGGACCGCCCATCAACCAGGCCGATTGGGTGTACCGGATGATAAACACCAAGCGGCCTCTGGAAGAAAAGATAGCCCTGTTCTGGCACCAGTTGTTCGCCACGGGTAATTCCAAAGTGGACAATCCTCCCGAGCTGACCCAACAGATCAAGATGTTCCGCAAGTACGGCCTGGGCAGCTTCAAGGAACTGCTGGTGGAGCTGGCCAAGAACCCGGCGATGATCTACTGGCTGGACAACAACGGAAACCATAACGGCGCTATCAACGAGAACTGGGGCCGTGAGTTGATGGAGTTGTTCGCCCTGGGCGTGGGCAACTATTCCGAGGATGATATTAAAGAGGCGTCGCGCGCCTTTACCGGTTGGACCATAGCCCCCAAGATTCCCCGAAACCCCTTGGGCCGCTTCTACTGGAACTTCGAGTACAAGGCCGAAGACCACGACGACGGCGAAAAGACCTTCCTGGGGCACACCGGAAACTTCAACGGCGAAGATATCATCGATATCCTTGCCGGCCAACCGGCGTCCCCCCGATTCCTGGCGCGCCACCTGTATAACTTCTTCGTCGCCGACGAAGCCCAAGTACCGGCTTGGAACATCACGCCGCCCCGGGACCCGGAAGCGATACAGACCCTGGTGGACGCCTACAACGACTCCAAAGGCGACATCCGTTCAATCCTACGGGTACTGTTCAAGTCTGACTTCTTCAAGAACGCTCGCTTTGAACACGTGAAGAGTCCCGCCGAATTGGTTGTGGGCACCGTCCGCATCGCCGGCAACTACAACGGACCCAGGCCCGGACTCACCGCCCTGGCGATGGAGTGCAATTGGCAAGGGCAGGAGCTCCTGAATCCTCCCAGCGTGGAAAGCTGGCACACCGGTTCCGAGTGGATCGACGGCGGTGCCCTGGTAAGAAGGGTGAACTTCGCCGCAGGCGTCCTGGGAGACACTTCTCTGCCAGGTGTCCGTTCCGTGGTTGAGGGGCTCAGATCCAAGGGCAGCCTGGCGCCGGCGGATTTCGTGACTCAATGCCTAGAAGCCCTTGGGCCCTTGGAAGTTAGCGAATCGACCCATAGCGAGTTGCTGGACCAAGCCCAAGAAGACGGAAACCTGAATTGGGGCACTGATGAAGAGCGCACCTCTTCCGAGAAAAGGGTGGGCATCATGCTGGCGCTGATCGCCGCCTCCAGGGACTATCAATTCGCGTAGCAGCCAACCGGCCGCTACAACCCAACGACGACTTCAGGAGGAATCGAAGATGGCATCAACCAAGAAAGACCCGGTGGTGGTCATTCTGCAGCTCACCGGAGCCAACGATATTCTCAACACGATAATCCCCTACACCAGTGGCGAATACCGGGACAACCGGCCCAAGGTGAACATTCCCCAAGACCAAGTCCTGCCCATCGACGATCAATTGGCTTTTAACCCCAACATGGGCCCGCTTAAGAAGATGTACGACGATGGGAAGATGGCCATCATCCACGGCATCGGGTTCGAAAATTCCCCCCGGTCCCACTTCCGGGCCATGGACATCTGGCACACCTGTGAGCCGGACATCGTAGGCACGGAAGGCTGGGTCGCCAAAGTAACCCGCGACCTGGACCCCGCCGGCGAAAACGTGTTAAAAACGGTTAACTTCGGCCAGGGCTTGCCCCGGGCGTTGGCGTTGCGAGGTGTGCCCATAACTTCCGTCTCCAACCTGGAGAACTACGGTGTGCTGTCCACCGTTCCCGGAATCGACCCGCAGCAGGACCGGACGAAGATCCTGGAGCGGTTCGCCCGCATGTACGCCCCCGCCATCGGCACCGGCGCGACCATGGACTACTTGGGCCAGACCGGACGTGACGCCTTGAAAGGCGCCGACATTCTCAAGGTTGCTCCTGAGAAATACACGTCCACCATCGAGTATGCCGAGACACCCATCGCCAAGTATCTGCGGGATGTGGCGCGGGTATACCTGGCGGACCTGGGCACCCAGGTGTTCTACACCTCCCACGGTCCCTTCGACACCCACTTCAACCAACCGCCCATGCATCAAAAGCTGTGGACCGATGTGTCCAACGCCGTCAGCGACTTCTTCGACGACCTGAAAGAGCACGACGCCGGCGAAAATTTGATCATGGTGATGTTCACCGAGTTCGGCCGCCGGGTTAAGGACAACGGCACCGGGACCGACCACGGCGCCGCAGGCGGGGCCTTCGTCATCGGCAACAACGTAAAGGGCGGGATGTACGGGACCTATCCGTCCCTGAAGGCCGAAGACCTGAACCAGGGCGACCTGGACCCCAACTACGACTTCCGGGGCTTCTACTCCACCGTGATCGAGAAG
>CERD01110631.1_pt1 | contig 18071 bp, 13 predicted proteins | sample 530931 | NCBI WGS metagenome assembly CERD01 (sample SAMEA2621101, study PRJEB7988) | marine metagenome | isolation source: saline water (ENVO:00002010), including
GATAAAACAATTATTATCTTAAAAAATTTGTTTATCAGAATTTGACATATTCTTAATTAATATATTTTGAAGATCGAGAGAAGTTTCTATTTGTTTATGAATATAATTATGGGCTTTACGAATTCCTTTACCTGAATCTAATTTAATAGTTTCTATATTATAAAAATCAGGGGATTTAATTTTAAGTTTTGTATCACTTTCAACAATAACAAGTAGTTTTAATTTAAATTCCAATTCAAAAGACCAATCTATAACTTCAATATTTAAATTTTGTAGTAACTCTAGAAGGATTTTATAATCAGCGTAACTTTCAGTTTCTTTTGAAATTCTTAATAAATACATATTTTCACTTTCTTCATTTAATTCTTTTTCATTATCATATTTTTCAACAGTTTTTTTAATATTATTGAAGTTTTCTTCTGATATTAAAGATGCTTCTTCTGTTACAATTAATTTTCTATCGATATTTTTTATAATTTTAAGAAATATTTTAGAAACATATTCAACAGAAAAATTTGATCCTATAGTATTTTTAGGAAGTTTATTAAATAATTTTTTATAAAGTTCATCAAGTCTAGGCATTTTATTATCACCTCTAATTTTTATTTGGGTTATTGTTTTACCAACTTCGCCAGTACATATAACTTTATTTTCATCTATAAATTTCTCAACCATTTTTGATATATTATCCCAATTTTTACGATACAATTCATTAAGGATTATATTCAAATGAAAATAAATATTATGACCAATTACATAATCCGCTTTATGTAAATCATTTATAAATTCTTGAAATATTTTAGTAATACTTGTACCCTTTTCATAAGCATATTTATGAGATATTCCATGATACTTTTCATTAACTATTTTTATTTTTTTAGGTTTTCGAATAAAATCCTTCTTTTCATCATTAAAAATCCATGATAAACGTACTAAACGGCAATCTTCATAAGCTTCATTATTTTTAAAATTATTATGTTTTAATTTATTAGGTTTTGTATAAGAATCATCAACTCTTTTAGGCAAACCAGTAGTATCAATGTGAATATAAAGTAGATTTTTTAGGTTAGACATTTATATTATTGTTATATTAGTTATGTTGCTTAAATAAAATTCAATTTTTTTATATAATAGATAACTATACTAATTAATATTTATAATGGTACTTACAATAGAAAATATTATAGAAGATATTGATAAAGACTGTAAATCACTTATTTTAAGTAGTTATAATTTTGAGCAAACTACAATAAATGATTTAAGTAAATTCAAACAGTTAAAATCTCTTTGTTTAAGTTCGAAAGGAATTAGAACAATTTATAAATACCCTCCAAATTTAGAATATTTAAAACTTGATTATAATAAAATTAGTTATTTATTTAATCTACCAAAATCTCTAAAATATTTAAATATTAGCAATAATTTTTTATTACATTTATCAATACCGCTAGATATTAAACTTTTAGAATTAGAATGTAGTTACAATAATTTAAAAATACTTTATGATATTCCAAATTCTATAGAACATTTAAATTTAAATAATAATAATATATTTGCTATATCAATACCATTAAATTGTGTTAAATTAAATTTATCAAATAATAATCTATCTGAAATACCATTCTGTCCATCTAAATTATCGTATTTAAGATTAAATAATAATTTCATAAAAAAAATAGAAAATATTAAAGAAACTAATTTAAATGAATTAAATATAAGTGCAAATAATTTAGAAATAATAAAAAATTGTCCTGATAGTTTAGAAACTTTATATTGCTCTGGAAATAAAATAAAAAAAATGGAATTACCTTCAAATTTAAAAAGATTATATTGTTCAAGTAATCAATTGAAATATATTGATTTAAGAGATTCTAAAAAGATTATATCAATAGTAGCGAATGATAATCCTATTGAAATAATTTATTTTCCAGTAAATCCTAAAATAGTAAACTTACAAATCGATACTAAAAATTTAAAATATGCATATCCAATAAAAGAATGTTCAACATACATATATGACAAAAAAATATTAATAAATTCAGCAACATACATAATTAAAAGATTTTATAAAAAATATTGTAAGAAACAAAGACTTTTAATTAGAATATAATATTTAAAAGCATAAATTAATTTATTATTAATGAATCTAATTAATGACAACATTTTTGAAGAGATTGATGAAAAATCAATATGGGATGATCTTAAAAATAAAGAAAATAACTTAAGTTACTCCGATTTTAAAGATGTATTTAAACAAACTACAGTATTTATTTATTTAACTAAAATGTTTGGTAAATCAATTATGATAAGTCCAAAAGTTAAATATTTAATTGAAAAAATGATAAAATATGATGAAACTTACAAAGAATATTTATATGAAAGTAATTCGAAACATAATACAAATATTTTATATAAGTTGTATTTCGGTATTGAAGTAGACTGGTCTGATATAAATTTTAAAAAAAATAAAGAAATAATAGTAAATTTAAAGAGAGGAAAAATAATAGAAGGAATAAAAATAGAATATGGAATTTTACTAAAGAAATTAAAGGAAATAACAAATGATTATAATTCAATATATATGTTTAATGGAATGGTATTAAAAGACGATACAAAATTAAATCTATTTTATGGAGAAATTATTGATATAATCCCATCAACATTAGATAATTTTAATATTAATATTATTTCTAAAAATAATCCTATAACTTCTATTAATATATCTCCTAGAACAACATATAGAAATTTACAAGTTTTAATTGCAATATTAATTTATAAAGATAGTAGAATTTACTCTCAAATTGAATTAAATTTATATAATAAATCATTAAAAGATAATTTCGAATTAAAACCAAATGATATTGTATATTATAGACGTAAATATTAAAAAATTGATTTTTTATTAGTATTAAGTTAATAAACTTAATAATAATAAAATAATATGGCTGACGACGATATCGGTACATTAATTGGTCATTGTGTTAATGATCGCATTGATTATGCTCTTTTTTTCATAGAAGCAGGATTATACGATATAAATGAAGTTGCTAAAAATCATGAATATTGTTTTGGTGGAAATTGTTTTGATGGTTCAACAGCTTTAGATATTAGTGTAATGCGTAATCAACAAATTATAGTTGAAAAATTATTATCAATTCCTGAATTAAATATTGATCATGTTAATTCACAAGGGTTAACTGCTTTACATGTTGCTATTTTAAATAATAAACCTGATATTGCAAAACTTTTGATTATGAATGGTGCATCAACAACTATTAAAACAAATAAAATAAAAAGTACAATGCTTGAAAAAAATTCATCTCCTTTACTATTAGCATGTATTAATCCATTAACTGAAAAATGGATTGAAATAATAAAACTTTTAGCTGATAAAGATGATGAATTAGACCAACAAAATGATTCAGGATTAAGTCCATTGTATGCATGTATGAGATATTCAATAGAAGATGAAAATTTTGAGATTTTTGATTATTTGTTAGAAAAAGGGTTCAAAGCAGATATTATTTATAGAAACAATGGATTAAATTGTTTAGATTATGCTGAGAGTGGTGAATGTGAATATATAATTGAAAAATTAAATGCAATTCCGGATTATAAACGAAATTATTCAACTTTAATTTTGAATCATCTTGATAAAGCCTTTTTTGGGGATACATCTATTGAAAAAAAGAATGAATCTTATGAAAAGATAAAAGATATTTTAGAAAAAAATACTATTGAATTAAATTTACCAATTCAAAATACAACTAGATGGAATAAAGAAGATACTTTTTTACATTATGTATGTTTTAAAGGTGATTTACGATTTATAAAATTATTCATTGAACATGGAAGCGATATTAATGCTAAGAATTCTATTGGAATAACTCCTATAATGTACACATTATATTCTGAAAATGATGAAGTTATAGAATATTTCTTCAATTTAGAAGGTATTGATTTTAAAACTAAATTAATTGAAAATTATCGTTATAATCGAAAAGATAGTCAAGTTATTGATATTGCTTTTAATATTGGATCTATAAAATTTATTGAACTTTACAATAGTATTGAAGACATTAATTTTGATAAATTAAGTTCAGATGGTGAAACATATTTAATGAAGGCAATACGATTAAACAAAGAAAAATTAGTTGAATATTTGCTAAATCAAAATCATGATGTAAATATTGAACTAACAAAATCATCTATTTTTAGATTTCCAAATTATGATAGAGATGTTTTTAAAGGATATACTGCTTTACATTATTCCATTCTATGTAAAAATCAGAAAATCATTAACCATATTACAGATCATATAGATAAATTTACTAAACGTGATTATTCTAGTTTTAGATTAGCATTAAAATGTAATAATCCAAATATCGCTAAGTTTATTATTCCTAATGATTTTTCAGAAGAAAATAAAAAAGAAACTCTTAATATAATTATTGATAAAGAACATACAGAATATAATGAATTATTTGATAATCTTTATGAAAAAAAAATTATTAATTCTGATGCATTATCATTAGCAGTTATAAAAGGAAATGATTATATCGCTTCAAAGCTATTTGATGATAGTTTTGATCCTAATAAAAAGTTTGATGATGAGACAGATTTAATTAAAAAAGGTTCGGCATTAATTCATTATACGATTGCATTAGATATGGAAGATTTTTTTGACAAATTAATAAAAAATTCTAAAACCGATCTTAATATTGAAAATTCTAAAAAACAAACTCCTTTATATTTAGCATTTGAATTTGATCGTTTAGATATGGTTGAAAAATTAGTAGAACATGGAGCTAATGTTAATATTAAAATTTCAGATGATATCGTATCAAATCAAACTGTATTAATGAAAATTGTATATAATGGTATGCATGAAATGGCATTATCATTATTAAAAACTAAATCAATTGATATTAATTCAATTGATGATTATGGTAGAACTGCTCTTGTTTATGCTGTTTTGAAAAATCATGAACAATTAGCTATAGATTTAATTAAAAATGGTGCTAATCTAAATATTGAATTTAAAAATACAGAAAAAGGTAAAATATTATCATTACCGATATTAATTGTTAAAAAAGGATTAGATAAATTGTTATGTTTTATTACTGAAAAAGGTTTAGTAGATTTTAAAGAAGATATACCAAGTTTATTAAAAAAAATTACAGAACCAATTGTTGGTTGTTCTATTTCATCATGTACTTATTGTATGGAAAATGAAAAATCAATTGTATTTCTACCTTGTGGACATTGCGTAAGTTGTGAAGAATGTTACGATATGTCAAAAGATAAAATGAATTCTTGTCCTATATGTCGAAAAGCAGTTACATCTACTGTCAAAGTTTACTTTTAATTTTATTAATTTATTAATTTTTTGTTTTTTAATTATATATTTATATGAATATTAAAAAAGATTTATTGATTTTATACATAGCGATTGGATTAATGTTAATAAATATTTATTTAACTTATAAAAAAAATATTGTAGTCGAAGGTATGAGTAATTCGGTTAATCCTGAAGCTTTAGCCAACTTATCAGCAATGTATAATAATGGCGTACTAAAAGTTAGTGAATTAGAAGTTACTGGTAAAACTAAATTAGGTGATAATATTACTTTTAGTAAAGATGGTAAAAATGGTGTATTAGTTATTCCTAGTGTTAAGGGTCATCATTTTACATTTGCAGGTACTGGTGGATTAAGAATAGATGGAAATATGCATTCAGATAGAGCTCATGTAGATAATCATTTAAGATCAAAAACAATTGGAGTTGATAGTACTCTAACTACTGGTAGCACTATAACTGTAGGTAATACTCTAAAAGCAAAAATTGTAGAAACAGATAAATTAAAAACTCCTGCACCTGCATATATTAATATAAAAAACAATAGAAATCATTTGAAACTAAAACCTAAAGATTTTGATAGAAGTGATACAAGAGAACATCATTCATTCGTTGATTTAAATCAACATAATGGTCATAGATATTTTGGATCCCAATATAGATGGGGTTATTTAACAACATATTCAGTATATAGTGATCATACAGCTGGTAATGTTCGTATTCAAAGATTATTTGTTCCAAGAGATGGTGTATTTTATAGAACTGAAAAGAATAATGATACATGGGGAAAGTGGAATCTGGCTTCTTATTTACATCTCTAAATTTATAATAATTCAAGTATCTCATTAATAGTAGGTCTTTCAGTTGGATTTTTATTAATCATTTTTTTAATTAACTTTATAAGAGGGGTAATATTGGTTAAACCACTTTTAATATCTTGAATAATTTTATTCTTTTCCATTTGTGTATTATAATCGAAAAACATATCAACCGTCATTATACCTAAACTATAAATATCTGTTTTTGATGTATACTCTTTGCCATTAAGTTGTTCAGGAGATGAATATAATTCTGTTCCTAAATATTTTGTCAAAGTATCACTTTCTTTAGCGTTAAATAATATGATACTTCTTTCATTAAATTCTTCTAATTTAGGTTGATTTTGAACCCATTTACTAAGCCCAAAATCAGATATTTTTGCTACGATTTCTTTATTTTCATATTTTAATAATATATTTTCAGGTTTAAGATCTCTATGTATTAAACCTTCGTCATGTAAATATTTAGTTCCATTTAATATATCAGTAAATATTTTTTTTTTAATTTTTAATGAAATATTTTTATTAGAATCTAGCCATTCTCTTAATGACAAATCACATAATTCCATTTGGATATATAATGTAGGTAATCTCTCTTCAAAATCTTCTGAATATTCAAAATCAAGCCATGTTCCATAATATCTAACAACATTAGAATGATTAAAACGTGATAAATATATAACCTCTCTAAAAATTTCAGAATTATATTCTTTTAAATATATCTTTTTAATTGCATATATTTGATAATCTAATAAATTATATGCTTTTTCTACAGTGCCAAATGCTCCTTCACCTATAATACCCATTGATATATATTCTCTTTCAAAACGTGTTTTTTCTGTATCTATTAATTTATTAGAATCTTCTTTTAATGTTGATATTATTTTTTTTCTAATAATCTTATGGTCATCTTCCAAATATTTTTTTTTAATAACTCCTAATTTTTCTAAATTATCATAAAGTTCTTCAGGATTAATAATATTATTCTGTGTAACAAAATTTTCTAATAATGAACATGTAAATAATCCTTTCATATCACGTTTTTTTAATTTAGCTTCATGATTAAATATCTCAAGATCCATTTTTATTATTTTTTTTCCTTTATTAAGAATCGCCTTATAAAATAAAATTCAATTTTTTACTTATAAAATAAAAATTGATTTTAGATATGTAACGATATATAATTATATATATATATTAAAATAATTATATGAATCGAATAGCTATTATTGATAATTCCCGTTGTAAACCTAAAAAGTGCAATAAAGAATGTAAAAAAAAATGTCCTGTAGAAGCACAAGATAAGCAATGTATTGAAATAGAGGAAACTGCTAAAATATCTGAATCATTATGTATTGGTTGTGGTATGTGTGTAAAAGTATGTCCTTTTAATGCGATTCAAATTGTAAATATACCAACAGAACTTGACAAAAATATAATTCATAGATATGGTGAAAATAATTTTAGATTATATAATATACCTACTTTACGAAAAGGTGAAATTATGGGATTACTTGGCCCAAATGGAATTGGTAAAAGTACATTAATTAAAATATTAAGTGGTGAAATTCTTCCTAACTTTGAAAAATATGATTTAAAGATGACACATAGAGATATTTTATCTAGATTTAAGGGTAGTGTTACTCATAATTACTTTAATGATTTATATAAAGGAAAATTAAATGTAGCGATAAAACCTCAGGCTATTGAAAAATTAATTAATGAAGAAACTTCAATTTTGAAAGTTTCAAATTATATTGAAATGAATATTCCAAAGTTAAAAGATTATACTCAAGTAGTAGAAAAATTAGAATTAAATCATTTATTAGAATCTAAAGTAGGAAATTTATCAGGTGGAGAAATGCAAAGATTATGTTGTGCGATAACTGCTTTACAAGATGCAAATGTTTATTTTTTTGATGAACCAACAAATTATCTAGATGTTAACCAACGTTTGAAAGTTTCAGATTTAATAACTGAATTAAAAGATAGTAATACATATGTTATTGTAGTAGAACATGATATTTCTGTTTTAGACTATTTATCAGATTATATTACTATTTTATTTGGTGTTCCAAGTGCATATGGTGTATGTTCAAAACCAATGAATACATCTAATGCTATTAATAGTTTTTTTAAAGGATATATTAAAGGTGATAATATCAGATTTAGAAATGAAGAATATACGATGACAAAACATTTAGATCTTAATACAAATATAGAAACTAAAGAAATTGACACACCTTATAAAATAAATTATGACAAAATGCATGTTACTTATCCTAATTTTAAATTAGATATTGAAGAAGGTTACTTTTTATCACGTGGTTCATTAACAATTATTTTAGGAAAAAATGGTACAGGTAAAACTACATTTTTAAAAAAACTATCAAAAGAATTAGAATTAAGTGTTAGTACTAAACCACAATATCCAAACTTTAAGAAATATGAAAAGCTTTCTGTAAGATTGTTATTACATCGTACAATAAGAAAAAGTTTTAATGATCCTTTATTTAATTCTGATGTTTTGAAACCTTTAGGAATTGAACAATTATTGGATAAAAAAATTAGTGAATTATCAGGTGGTGAACGTCAACGTGTTGCTATTGTATGTACTTTAGGTATTAAAGCAGATGTTTATTTTTTAGATGAACCGAGTGCTTCTCTTGATATTGAACAACGTGTAGCATTAACGAAAGTTTTAAAAAGATTTTTATCACATAATAATGCAGTTGGTTTTATTGTTGAACATGATATTTTATTAGCTGTAAGTTTAGGTCAAGATATGAATAGTAATGTTATTATTACTGAGCAAACTATTGATAAAGAATTAAATAGATATAGTATTATTAGATCTCCTGTTAATTTCGATATTGGTATGAATAATTTTCTTAAACAATTAGATATCACATTTAGAAAAGATCATCAAGATTACCGGTATAGAATTAATAGAAGATTATCTAGTAAAGATCGTGAACAAAAGAAAAATAAAATGTATTTTATGAATTAAAAAAGTTGAAATTTTAATGTTTTGGTTGGTTATTTCATATAATTTATCTATTAAAACTTAACTACAGAACTAAACCACAGTATCAACTATGATTTCTAATATTCTATCTGTTCTTTTTACTCTTGCGTTCATCGCACCAGCATATTCACTAATTCACCGAGATGTTATTACACTTACGGATGATAACCATGTTCTTCTACGTGGTGCTATTGATTCACAAAGTGCAGCACAATGTGTAAGTGATCTAATGCATATCGAATCTGATGATATCTATCTATATATTACCTCACCTGGAGGTTCTGTAACTGATGGATACCAGATTATTCAGACAATTGATGCTCTACATGCCCGAGGGAAGAACATTTATTGTATTGGAGATGTTGCTGCATCAATGGCATTTAGTATTATGCAAAGTTGTCCTATTCGTTATTCCCGTCTGGGTTCCATTTTTATGCAACACCAGACTTCTACAACTGTAAAGGGACCACTAAAGAATGTTAAAAGCATGATGGAATTTCTTGATGCGATGGATGATGATATGAATACTCGTCAAAGTATGCGAATGGGTATGACAAAACATGATTTTATCACTCGTACGGATCATGATTGGTGGATGTTTGGTGAGAATATCGTAAAGAACAATGCAACCGATGAGATGGTAAATGTTCTATGTTCACATGATCTTACTGAACAGACATACAAAGATACAATCGAAACATTCTTTGGACCAATTACTCTTGAGTACAGTGGGTGTCCAATTGTCCGCGCTCCTCTCAAGATTACTTATGGAAAGGAAACCAATGTAACAGATGAGGCAAATAAGATTGTACAGGAAGAATACAATCCTCTATCATGGTTTGATAAGATTCATTCTCCATAATTTAATTTATTAGTTTAATTATTTAATTTTTTTTATGAATAGATAATAAATTATGATTGAACCCAATTATAAGTTATTATTGAAAAAAGATAGAGAAGAATTGATATCAAAATTTGAAAAAAAGATAATTAGTTTATTTGAAAATAAATCTGATTCTCAATTATTGAATGATCCTTTTTTTGGTTTAATAAATGTAAATGAATGCGATTTTGGTAATGATTATGAAACTTTTAAATATAATTTTGATATTATTACTGAACATATTTTTGAAACTTTTGATATGAATAATATGATAATAATTGGTGATACTATATTAAGAGCTTTATTAAATAATTCTAATAAAGATAGATTTTATTATCATAATGATGGAACCAATGGAACTATTGATATTGATATTTATTTTTATAATATGAATTTAAATGAAGTTGATAAAAAGTATAATAAATTAGTTAATCATTTAAAAAAATATATTCCATATGAATTAAAATTTACGAACTATGAAAATTATATTGCAATAAATTCAAATTTTCCATACCAAACTATTAATATAATGAAGACAATTTATAAAAGTCCGTCAGAACTTCTACATAATGTATCTATTGATTGTGAAGGGATATGTTATAATAAGAAAAAATTAAAATGTTCTACAAGATGTGCATTATCAATTATGAAGAAGAAAAATATTGTAAATTTAAATAGATATGAGTCAAATTATGAAGAGAAACTGTTAAAATATCATAATTTAGGTTTTGAATATGATTATAGTAATTATAATATCGATGAAAATATATTTTCAAAAATAAATATCTCATGTGACTATTCTGGATTAGCAAAATTGAAATATCCAATTAATAATAAAATTAGTGAAAGTTCAAACCAAAATATTGATTCTATTGATTGGACATATGATAAGAAGATTTATAAGATAACTATTGAAGACTGGATAAATGATTTAGTAATATCAGAAAATGATAAAGCTTTTTTTAGTTCGATTATTAATGATTCATTAGAAATAAATGATAAAATTATTAATAAATGTGATTTTGCAGGAAGAACTCCTTTACAACTTGCAATATTATTTAATTCTAAAAAATCTTTTGATATTTTGATTAATAAAAACTCATTATGTGATACTAATACTATTTTTTCGGCTATACAAAATAATTATATATTTGAATATGATATTAGTAATATATATGATAATTATAATTTAGGTATTGAAGAATATGAAATTTTATTCAGAGATAAGATAAGCTATAATAATTTGAAACTTTCATTTTTCGCAAATTATAAACCAGTACCAAAAAATAATTTAGATCTTTATATTAAAATCCCTTCTTTATTAGATATATTGATAGATAATAATATTAATCTTACTGAAACAAATATTATAAATTACTTAGTTGATGAATCAAAATATACAACTTTAAAAAGAATATTAGATAAAAAATTAATAGATAATTTACATGAATATTATGATTTTTTAATCGAAACATATAATTATGAATTAATTTCTTTAGTGCATACACATTTAACACATTTTAATTATGAAAGTTATAAAACAAAAATAAATAATAGGATAGTAGAAATAAAACGTGAATTAAATGATGAATCATATTCATTTGTTCAAGCCTTTCAAAATTATAATTACTTCAATAGAAATAAATCTTATGAATCATTGCGTAAAGAATTATCAAGTTTAATCGAATTAAAAAAAATATTATATGATGACGATAATTTATTAAAAATAGAAAATTCAAATAAGTTTGATGTGTCCCAAATTAAATTTTTTGATGATCAAGGGGAAAAAGAGAATACTAAACAATATCTTCGTTTATATGGTGGTTTATGGAATGGTAATTTAGAAATTGTTAAAACATTAGGTGAATTATTAACTCATTCACTAAAAACAAATAATGGTTGGTCACCTTTAGATGTTATATTAATAAGAAATGATGAAACAATTTTAAACTATATATTAGATAATTATGAATATGAGATAACTGATAAACATGTACAAATAGTTTTAGTAAATGATTCATATGAGTGTTTTAAAATTTTATATGAAAGAAAACAGTTTAAAAATCTAAAAAAGATATATATGAAATGTATTGAAATGAAAAAATATAATTATGCAATTGAAATAATATCAGAGTTAGAAAATTTAGAGAAATTATTAAGTTATATCGATACAAAAAATTTATTTTATGGGTTAAAAAAAATAGATAATATTAATTTGAAAGTTTTAATTAGAAATTTATATGATGAATCAAATTTATCATTAGATACTTTTAAAATAGTAAAATCATTTGATATGAAAGATAATTTAATAGAAAATTCTATTGATATTTTAGTTAATATACCTAAAATTTTAGAATTTATATTAGAGAATGAATGTATACCAATAAATATGATAAAATATTGTTATAATGTAAATTCATTAAAAATATTAATAGAAAATGATCTGATCGATAGTACATCTTTATTAGAAGAATGTAAAATGTGTAAAAGTTATGAATTTATAAAAATGTATCAAGAATATAAGAAAGAAGAAGAGAGTATAACAGATAAAGAAGGGAATACAGCATTACATTATGCTTTTAAAAATATAATGAATAAAAGTTATAAAGTATTAGAATACCATAAGATAGAAAATTCAAATGGAGATATACCTTTAGAAATTTTGATAAAAAATATAAAAAAACAAATCAAGGATAATAAATATGATATTGAGTTATTTGAAATGATAAAAGTTTATAAAAAATATAGAAAAATAGAAATTGATAGAATATATTATAAAAGTTGAAACTTAAAAAATAATAAGTAATATTTATTAAATTAAAATATTAGAATGTTAAAAATAGCAAGTCTCGATAAAAATGAAAAAGTTTCAAAAAAAATTTGGTCAGATACATTAAAAAAATATAATAGTACATGTTACTATTGTAGCAATAAATACAATCGTGGATTTACATGTATAAAAATCAAGAATGAATATCGTTTAGTATGTTTTGTATGTACAATGATTAAAAAATGTAGAATTGCTGATAGAGATAAGATGACTTTATGTTATTCAAAAATGCCTCAAAAAGAAATAGTAAAACTTACAATAAATTTTATAAGACAAAAGAAATATATACCAAATATTAAAACAATTGATAAAAATGCAAAATCATTAAACTTATCATTAGATGAGTATATAGATATAATAGAAGAAAAAAAAGAAATTCCAAAATATATAAAAAGTCGTTATAAGGTATTTTTAAATAATTATTTTGATTTTTCTGCGATAGATTTTAGTACATTTGAATTTATAGATGAAGAAAGTGATGAAGAACAAGAGATATACGAATCAAATGATGATGAAAATCTACCAAAACATAAGTTTTCAGAAGAGGAATTAATTTTTTTGAATACACATTTTAATAAGGTTATTGAATCAGAGAGTGAATCAGAAGAAATTGATAGTTATTTAGATAATATTAGTCAGGATATATTTGATAGTGCTAAAATTGAATACGATACATTAATGGAAAATATTGATATGTATTTATAAAATAGCATTGGTATAAAGATTTTTTATTATTTCAATATAACAATATATAAATGGATAATTATGAAATTTACAAAGATAAAGAACTTGGACGGGGTTCTTATTCAATTGTTTATTTAGGTATTAATAAACAGAATAATAATAAAGTAGCAATAAAAGAAATTAATATTCAAAATAAATCATCAAAATTTTATGAGGCGATCGAAAATGAAATAATTTTAATAAAAAAAATAATGAAAAATCCTCATCCAAATATTGTTGAATTTTATGATATAATCAAAACTACAAAAAGCATATATTATGTGATGGAATATTGTGATGGTGAAGATCTATGTATATTATTAAAAGGTGCAATAAAAGAGAGAATAGCAAAATTCTATTTTACTCAAATATTTGAAGGATTAAATTATCTACATCAAAATAAAATAATGCATCGTGATTTAAAACCAAAGAATATTCTATTAACAAATAATAAAACATGTATTAAGATAGCTGATTTTGGATTTGCAAAAAAAGTATCAAGTATTCAAAGATGTTTCACAATGTGTGGTTCTCCTTTGTATATGGCACCTGAAATCCTTTCAAGATCATCGTATGGTAAAGAAAGTGATTTTTGGTCTTTAGGAATTATTTTATTTGAAATGATATATGGTTTCAATCCATTTAGACATTGTACTGATATAAATGATATTGCTATTTTATCAAAAAATAGTAGAATTAATATTCCACCTAAAAAGTCAAATATTAAAAATATATCACGAGAATGTATAGATTTAATGAGGAAATTATTAGAAAGGGATGATAGTAAAAGAATAACATGGGAACAAAGTAAAAATCATATTTGGTTAAAAGAATTTCAAACAATAAATAAAAAAGTAAATAATATAATAGATTCTGATGAATCTGATAATTCTGATAATGAAACTTCGAATTGTATGTTTATAATGGATGATTAATTTGATTTAATATTTTATTTATATCAAAAGTGAATTCATATTTTTTCTTTTCATTTAATAACTTTTTAGAATAATCTGAAATTTGACTTTTTATAATTTCAAGTTCTTCTATTTTATTTTCTTTTCTTAACAAATACATTTTTTTATGTAAATTACTTAATTTTGTTTTCAATTCATTACATTTAGGCGATTCTTCTTCTAAATATAAATATTTTAATTGATTATCCATCGCATGATGAAATTTATAGTTTATTAAATTTTTTGCTTTTTTAGGCATAACTAATAATGGATAAACATCATGAGATATTGGTTTTGAATCATTAATTGGTACTTTTATATTTCTTTTTTCAGATTCAAAAAAGAATTGTAATTCTGTTGGAGAAGGTGCTTTTTTACCATTATATTCATAATCATATGCGGAACATTTCCCAGTACTATACATATTAACACACCATAATAATCCTTCAATATAATTTTTACAATTTTCTTCAGAATAAGATTCTAATGTGAAAAATTTAAATTGTTTTGCAACTTGTGATACTATTTTTCTTAACATATGTATCATAAAATCGTAATTGATTTCAAGTTTATTATTAAGTAAATTACAATTTAATTTATTTTTAGTATAATCATAAGACTCCCATAATACATTAGTTTTTACATATTGTAATTTAGGTATATAATCATTACCCATCATAATTGATATCATATTAAAGTCATATCTAAATGAATTATTTTTTAGATTATCAATAGTTTTTGGAACTCTTATATTTTTTTCATATTTTTGATAATGTGATAATATTAATTTCTTAATACTTACAATATTAAATGTTCCTTTTACTTTTATACAAATATCTATATTATAAATAGGACTTGCAGACATACATATAACAACTAAATCTGCATCATTTCCAACAACCAAATGTGTATGATTAAAGTTTTTTCCATTTTCTTTTAAAGTTTTTAAAAGTTTTATTTCACCTTCATCGGGTAAACTTGTATCGAAAATTATAAATTTTACATTTCTATATTTATATTTTCTTTTTCTTTTTTCAATATATTCATTAAGAAAAAGAGTTACATTACTCATAAATTTAGTTCCAGGAGTCAAATATATTGAATTTAGTTTTGTGAAATCTTCATCTGCTTTATGTAACATCCGTCGTTTTCGTTGTAACTTTATTTTTGAATATGGAGATGGACCATCAACAGCAAATGTTACTGAATGTAAAACAAAAAATTTATTTAAAAAGTGATCTAAACTATAAAAAAGTTTATGTTTAAAATCATTTTCATTTTTAGCAATGTAAATAACATGGTGTAATATATGATTAATATCAAAATAAATATGGTCATATCTCATTTTTTTGTGTACTTCTAAGAAACAGTCCTTATATTTCTGTTTTAGTAAACTATGAAAATTATCAATACCCATTTAATACTAAATTTAAATATTTAATTATGTAATTATATATTTCAATTTTTATTATTATAATTGATATTGAATAAAATTCACACCAAATTTATTTTTTGTTACTATTTTAGGTGTAACTTTCATTGATGCCACAGTTTGTAATAAACTATTATTTCTATCAAAATTATTTAATATATCTTTTAAACATTTTACTGCTCTTGCTGATATTGTATAGTTTAAACCTTTTACATTTTCTGTTGGTACATTTCTTTCACCATTTTCTCTTTTAATAGCATTAAATAAAGTTTTAGCATCAAATATTTCAACATCTGATGTTTCTCTATAATCTGCGGGTGTCCCAGCCTTTGAAATTGTTTCTCTATTAATTTGATAATTATTTTTGAATTCATTTAAATCTATATTACTAACAACAACATGCGATCTATATTTACTATCACGGAAATTTGAATCAACGTATGCATTTTGGAAATTTACTTTTCTATTTAAATCTAAAGAATTTAAGTTTAATGTTAATAAACTTTCTTCTTCTACTTCTTTTTTTGCATTTTCTGATAAAGTTGTATTTGAAGGAGATAATGAAGTATGTAATCCCCCACCTAAATCTTCATATGCATTTTTAGAACTATTATAAAATAATGCTATACATAGTTGTCTCACACCACGAATATTCATATCACCACACAAAAATACTCCAGAACCTGAATATAATGTATTATTATGTTTTAAGTTATTACCCAACCATACCCATGAATCTTCTGATCTAAATCTTGATCTAGATGGTGATCGAGATGGTGATCGAGATAGTGATATAGATTTTGAAATTGAATCTATTCTATCATAAAACTCTTTATCATGGTCTTTTTTCTCTTTACCAAATTTAAGTTTAGTACCAAATGGAGTTAAAGTTGCTTTTACATTTTTTATATCATATGCTCCTTTAATTGGATGTATTAACTTAACATTATTATTTTCAGGAGGTGTTGGATCAAATGTAACTACTGTAGGACTATTTGGATTATGTCTTGGTGGTGTATTCCATAATGGTCTTATTTTTAATGGTGATAATTCTGATGTATCTGGATATCCTGACATAAAAGGTAATACTGGACTAGAAATCATTAATCTATTTGGTTGTGGGGAATTTATATATTGAACTTTTCTTCCTGATTTATCTCTAACAACAGCATCAACCACTCCAGGAGGGTTAGCTTTTCTTTTAACACCAAAAACAGGTGAAATAGGTGAAATAGTAAGTTCTGATGGAGTTAATCTAAACATTTATATTTCTATATAATATATCGTAGATAAATTAAATTGAAAAATCCATAAAATTAGTTATATCAATAGAATTTTTTATATTTTTTTCTTTGAATAATTCTTCCATGTCATATTTAGTTAGAACTTCTTTGTCTAATAAAAATTGGGCTATAGCTTCTAAATCATTTTTATGTGATGTTATAAAATCTTTAGTAATCTTATATGCACTTGTTGTAATTTGACTTACTAATTTATCAATAGTAGTCTTTTTATTATCTGAAATAATTCCTTTAAATTGTGATTCTATTACTGTTGTATTAATTAGTCCTATTCCTTCTGTCATACCATATACATTTACCATCGAATATACTAATTTAGTCGCTTTATCAATATCATCACTTGCACCAGTTGTAATACATTTAAACTTAATTTCTTCAGCTCCTCTACCAGCATATAATACACATAACCGAGCAAATAATTCTTCTTTATTATATAATTTTTTATCTTCAGGTTCTGGTTGACTAAATCCTAATGCTGCTTCTCCTCGTGGAATTATAGATGTTTTAACTGGTGATGATACTTGTTTTATTAAATAAGAAATTAAACAATGTCCTGCTTCATGATATGATACTGTTCTTTTTTCTAAATCTGTCATTGTTCGTTCTTTCTTTTCCATACCAACCATAACTTCATCTATAGCTTTAATAATATCATCAAAATTTAAACCATCTTCTATCTCTTTATCAATAGTATCTTCGTCAGAATCATTATCAGAATCATTATCAGAATCATTATCAGAATCA
>CERD01087772.1_pt1 | contig 17939 bp, 17 predicted proteins | sample 530931 | NCBI WGS metagenome assembly CERD01 (sample SAMEA2621101, study PRJEB7988) | marine metagenome | isolation source: saline water (ENVO:00002010), including
CGCCGGCCCCCACGTCGATCTCGTCGATATACATGCGGCCGGGGCGGCACTCCTTGATCGCCGCCACCACCCAGCCCGCCAATTGCATAGTGTCCAGTTTTTGGAAAGTCTGGATATCCTCCACCCGGTTGCCCCGCCGCCTAAGGATGACGCTGCGGTCGGAGCCGAAGCGGGCCACGTCTACCGCTAGAACGGTCTCCTCGGATTCATCTAGGCGATCTTCATCGGTGGAACGAGCTTGGTCTTCGACGGCGGCCTCAATGTCGGAAAGCTTGATGAGGGTATCCTCCGCCTGGTCAGGGAATTCCCCCAGAACCCGGGCCAAGAAGATAGGATTGTTTTCACCCCAGGTCTCCCGGCGCTCTTCAACCCATTCGGCGGTGGTCAGTCCCGGGACCACCACCTTGTTAGACGTTACGTTGGGGCTGTCCAGCGCGGAGATAGTGACCGTGTAGTAGAGACGCCGTTCTTGGTAAAAGGCCCGGCGGAAGGCCCCGGTGACGGTGGTGGGATTACCGATCAGCAATAGGCGAGGCGATGCCGAGGTCATCACCGCTTCCACGGCCTCGTAAATCTCGTCGCTCACACCCTCGGCTTCATCTACCACTATGAGCATGTTGGGGCTGTGGAAGCCTTGGAATTGGTCTGCAGTGTCGGCGGATAGGCCGATGGCGTAGCGGTCTTCCGCAAGCTCCCACCGGGTGTCTAAGATCTTGCCGCCCAGAACGTCCGGCGCCCGGCGGTACAAACGGCGGATCTGCCGCCACAATACGTGCCGGACCTGGCGAAAGGTTGGGGCGGTGCTGAGCACGATGGCGGGATCGTGGCAATAAAGGAACCACAAGACTGCTACGGCGGCGCAGTATCCTTTCCCCAGTCCGTTGCCCGACTTCACCGCCACCCTCCGGTTTTCGAGCAGCGCCGAAAGCACCTCCTCTTGTTTGCTCCATAGCTCTACGCGCAAGATATCCTTGGCGAACTCCAAAGGATTCAGCAGTTTTCCATCCTCGCCTTGGGTCATTCAACGTTACTCCGAAGGCCGGTAACCCGATTGGATAGCCACGGTACGTGAAGTAGGGGCGGCCGGGCCCGAGTTGCCCGCCGTTGAACCTGACGGACCCCCTGGACTAAACAGAAAGCCGCAATCCTGGCAACGGAATACCTCATGATCGTCTGGAATCTTCTTGTCCAATTGGATCAACCGGATGGAGTTACAACGTCGGCAGCGCAAGCTGGATCACCTCCGTAATAAATAAAGGGGCGGATCGGCCTGAGCCGGGTCCGTCCCCGCTATTTCACGCTAGGCTTTGGGAATCGAGACTGTTAACCTCCGGCGAGTCATCGGCGGTTGGCACAATCCAGACCCGCCCGGTTACCCGCCGGAGATTAGCCGGTAAAGAGGCTGGGAGATCGCGACGGGAGGTTTGGACCGCCGGTAGTGGGACGAAAGAACTATTCTCTGTTTGCCGGGAGACCCCAAGAAGAACGGAAATACAATCCAGAACAGAAATCCGTTCGGCATGCAAAAGGGGCACGGTTTACCGTGCCCCAATAGAATCACGTAGTCACCTGAAGGTTGGTGGCTTGAACGAAGCCGCCAGGCGGGAGTTGAAACCCGCTTAGCAGGGTTGTCTAATCATGACGGGAACGAAGTGAGGCCAATCCACGGAAGGCCAGGTATCCCGGCAGCTTAATCGGGGTTGTGCTTCACGATTAGAGGCGCGACTCGCGAGTCGATGTCTCCCAAAGCCACACCGGCATCGGACCGGGCTACGCCCAAATGGGCCGACCGCTGAATCTCTTCCCAGTCGGCTTCCAGTTCGTACTCGTCTCTAAGTTCCTCAAGCAGGGCGTCTAAAGCTGATTTATCAAACATGACTTCGTATCTCAAATCCTTTCTCTAATTTTGTCGGCGCGGCCAAAGAGCCGGGTCCGGACTATCGTGGTGCGCAATCCCCGGTTGAAGGCTGGATTAACAAACACGTACAACCGGTGACCCGCATTAGTCTACTCAATTATGAGACTGCGGGCAAGAGGTATGTTCGATTGATTTTTTTGGCCGAATTCTGAGACCGGCAGCCAGCCAACCGGGTCACTTTCCATCTCTCGTCGTCTGGTAGGTGTCGGACCGGTCACGCCGTTGCTGGGTTAGGTAGAACAATATCAGTCCCACGGGAAATGCCACAAGCGCCAGGCCCACCGCCGCGACGATTACCCATGCAGACGAGCCTAGAACGTGGTCCAATAGTTGCTTGATCCAGGCCAGCAACTCCGGGTCTGCGGCTTCGCCATGGTGCCCTGGCACCGAGAGCATCGTTGGCCAGGGCATATCGGCTCAGTCTCCCGAGGCGGCCGCGACCGCAGGTGTGGTGAGGTAGCGAGAGGAGTAATTGCGCTCTTTGACGGTGAAGGCGGATATCGCCGCCGGGAACAGCAAAAAGCCGACGATAAGGAAGGGGAGGGTATAGGATCCGGTCAAGTCGTAAAGAACCGCGGCGAACAAAACGCTGGAGGCGGCGCCGATCTGGTGGAAGGCGAAGGATATGCCGCTGATGGTGCCTAAGGTTCTAGTACCGTAAACGTCCGCAGTCAAAGAAGTTGTCAGAGGAAGAGTAGCCCACCAGGAAAATCCCAGGATCAAGGCGAAGAGCCACAGGCCCAGATTGCCCGACAATAGCGTTAGACCAAATACTCCCGGCAGCAACAATATCATGTATCCGGAGCCCCGGAGGAAGTAGACCAAGGCCAACAGGTTCTTGCGGCCAAACCGGTCGGCCAGTAGGCCCGCGCCCAGGGACCCAAAGACGTTCAACCCCAGCATGACTCCCATGATTGTGGCCGCCAAACCGGGAGACACGCCACGGTCGACAGCGTAAGGAACGAAGTGGAACGATAACATGTAGGTGGTTGAGCCACAGACCATGTAGGAGAGCGACACTTGCCAGAAGGGCCAACTGCGGAACGGTTGCGTCCACCTGTCGGCCTCCAGCGGTCCGGAACCGCGTTGGGAGGCGCCAGCAGAAGAGGCATCAGTGGGTTCCTCGTCGCCGTCGGGCTGCAGCCCCATAGTGGAGGGAGATTCCCGAATAAAGAAATATGCGAGAGGGACCGCTAGGACCAGGACCAGCACGCCCAACGCCACCCATGTCAGGCGCCAATTGGTGGCCTGAAGCAGGAACATAGCGAAGGGGACCATAACCATACCGCCCAAGGACGCTCCCGCCGCGATAAATCCCAAGACCGTGGCCCGCCTGCGCCGGAACCATCGGGCCATCATGGCGCCGGTGTTGTTTATAGAGACGCCGCCGGCGGCAACCGACGCAAGCACGCCGAACATTACGATCAAGAATATGATATGGAAAGTTAGGCTGAGCAAGACCATGGTCACGCCAACGCCGATCAGGCCCATCAGGACTACCTTTCGGCCTCCGGTGGCGTCGAAGATGCGTCCTAAAAACGGTTGAATCACTCCCGCGACAACTGCCCCCACGAACCCAGCCGCAGTGACGGTTGTCCGGTTCCAGCCGAATTCCTCTTCCATCGGAATGACGAAAACCCCGAAGGCATTACGGGCTCCGGTGGTGATCAGGGCGATGAACATGAAGGTGGCCACCATGTACCACCCGTAGAAGATGCGGGGCTTGTTTTTGACGGGGGTTGCCATGAACTTGCTCAATTCTTAGCGTTTCTTGGCCAGGGCGTCCTGACCGGCGCTGGTTCCGGCCAGGCGGCCGAAGACCATTCCGGCGGATAGCCCCGAGCCACCGGGGTAGTTGTAATAGAAGAGGCCTCCCACCATCTCGCCGGCGGCGTACAGGCCGGGGATCGGGTCCTGTCCATTGGTGACCACCTGGCCCCGGGTGTTGATCTTTACTCCGCCAAAGGTGAAGGAGATTCCGCAGGTGACTGCGTATCCCACGTAGGGGGGCGTATCGATGGTCTGGGCCCAGTTGGTCTTGGGCGGGGTGATGCCCACGGTGCCGCGGCCGTCTTTGACCGTGGGATTGTAGGGCACGTCCTGCTGGACCGCCGCGTTGTACTCGTCGATGGTCTTCACCAAACCTGCCGGATTGATGTCCAACCGGACGGCCAGTTCTTCGATGGTATCCGCCTGGGCCATTGTTACTTGGGGAATGTGGTATTCGTCCCGGAGCAGGTGCTTGACTTTTTCGTCGAAGATCTGGAATCCCAAGCCGCTGGGCTGTTCAAGCAAGGCCCGTCCGTAGGTCACGTAGGTGTAGTTGCGAAAGTCCGCGCCCTCATCCAGATACCGGTTCCCGTCCAGATTGACCATGACGCCGAAGGGATAGGAGTGTTTCTGAAATAGCTCGGTGATGGTGCGGTCGCCGAAGGCAGGGGCGTTCATGTCCCAGGCAACGGCGTGGCAACTGCTCCAGTGGCCGTGGGCTTGAGCGCCGACTTCCAGAGCCATGCGAATGCCGTCGCCGGTGTTGTAGGGGATTCCCCGCACCTTGACCATTTCCCAGCCGGGACCCAGGTAGCGGCAGCGCATCTCGGCGTTAGCTTCAAATCCGCCGGCGGCTAACACCACCCCGCGGCTGGGAATGTCCTCGAATCCATCTGGACCCTGCACCCTAAGTCCGCTGACATGACCCTTGTCGTCCTGCAGCAATTTCACACCCTGAGTGGAATACCGGACATCTATCCCTGCTTTTTGGCATGCATCGAACTGCTGGTCGGACAGGCCCTTCCCTGCGCCCACGGCTTCTACGAGCAGGCCGCCCCAGAACCGGTATTTGTCGCCGTCCTTGAAGGCCTGTCTCCCGTAGGATAGGACAAATCGGACGCCCTTCTCGGTAAGCCACTTCATGGTGGGGAAGGACTGGCTGACCAAGATTTGGGCCAAGTCCGGGTCGGACATTCCCTGGGTCACGCGCATCATGTCGTCGTAGAACTGGTTCTCGGTGTAACTTCCTACGTCGACGCCCGCCTGCTCCGTGGGCGACATGTCGGGAATCACTTGCTTGATGTCTTCGATGTCGTCGAAGGCGAAGCGAATGATGCCGCCGGTGAAGTAGGTATTGCCGCCCCTAAAGAACTCCGGGGCTTTCTCCACCACCAGCACGGATTCACAGATCTCTTTGGCGGCCATGGCCGCGGAAAGGGCGGCGTTGCCGGCGCCGACTACAATAACGTCGTAACCATCTGCCAAGACGCACCTCCAGTGCATTAGTCGAACTTGGGATTTAATATATTGGGGTTTGAGTGAATTGACTAGCCTAATCATAGCGGCTGGTAGGTCAAGTCTCAACAAAGTCCCGGATCGCGGTCTTGATGGCCGGCCGGGCAGGCCTGTTCGTCAGGTTGCCGAAGGGCCTTCGGCATATTAAGATACAGCCTGAATCAACGCAGCCGATTTCCAGAGAGATGTGGAGTATGAAGGTTTTATGAAAGCAGTTAGACTCACCGCACCTAAGCATTTTGAGTTTGTTGAGACCGAAACGCCGGCGCCAAATGACGGCCAATGCTTGATAAAGATCGAACGGGTTTCGGTTTGCGGCAGTGACATCCGCCACAGCTACGGACCTATCCTTTCGGAAGATCGTTACCCTTTCGACCCCGGAAAGCCTTGTCATGAAGTTGCCGGAACCATCGTGGAGAGCCGCACCGACGGCTTCCCCGTGGGGCGGCGGGCCATCGTCATCCCCAGCGGCGACGCCGGAGGCCTGGCGGAGTACATCGTTTCCGGGCCGGAACGCATCGCGCTTTTGCCTGACGAAGGGCATCTGGACGAGTGGTTGATGTGCCAACCTTCGGGCACCGTCCTCTATTCTTGCCAACAGATGCCTAATCTGTTGGGCAAAACGGTCCTGGTTCTCGGCCAAGGCAGCATCGGGCTCAGCTTCACGATGATAACTTCGCGGATGGGCGCACGTACTGTGATCGGCGCCGACCTGCTCGATTACCGCTTGGAAAAGTCGAAAAAGATGGGCGCCACCCACACCATTAATCCGAGCCGGGATGAGATTGGAGAGGCGGTATTGGAAATTACCGATGGGGTGGGACCCGACGTGATAGTGGAAGCGGCCGGATACCCGGACACATTCAACATGGCTTTCCGGTTGATTCGCCAGTTCGGCACCGTCATCATTTTCGGAGTACAAACTGACCATATGGTGCCGATCGAGCACAATTTGCTGTTGGATCTGCAGCCTCGAATCATACCCACCACCGGCGCTCGCAGCGGCGACCCCATCGCCCACATCCGGGAGATTGTGGGTCTGAGGGAGCGCGGCTGGTGCGACCCCGGCGCTCTGGTAACCCATCGCACCGGACTCTCCGATGTCCAGAATGCTTATGACATGTACGAACAGCAGTTGGATGAAGTCATCAAAGTGGTTATGACCATCGACGAGTAATCGCCTCGTACCTAGAATCCTGGAGTCAAAGAACAAGGCAGGCGGCAGCAGGATGGAGCCAGTTCTGGAAATTAGTATGGTTAGGGAGAATCTGGCCCTAGCCATCGCTGTCTGGACGGCAGTGAAAAAGGGCTTGATCACCACTGCCCACCTGCCGACAGGCCGCGCCGCCGTTACCTCCGATGCGGGCCGAGTAGTGGAGATCTTCAATCCACTGGAACTGCACGGAGAGGGTGACTTGATCCGGGGCGCGACCAACCAGGTGCGAGCGGCTTTCGCTTTTTCCGTGCTCCAGACCCATCGCACCCTGGAATCGGTGTACGACGGTCCACCGTTGCAAGACCCAGACCAAGACCGGAAAGCGGCCCGGTGCGCCATCTACCTGCTCAACAACTCCATGCGCAGGGGAATGTTGACCCCCACTTGGTCCTGCCCTCTGGGGTTTCGCCGGAATTTCAAAGTTGCCTCTATCTCGTTTGCCTTAGACGCGTCGGAGCTTGACGGTAAGACGGTTTATTGGGACGACTTCGGCGGGCTGGAGAAATATCTGGAGCTGCTGGCGTATCTGGCCGAGCAAGCGAAGGAACCTCCTCCAAAAACCGCGCCTCGCTCCAGGGGCCAGGAAGCTCAAGAGACACGCTCGATCCGCCAGGATTTTATGGAGGCGGCTTCAGCCTCCGACCCAGTATCCCAGTTCATTGGCGCCCGGTGCATGATCGGCCCTGAGGCCCAGACCATCGCTGGAGGGCTGTACGACGAATACCTGAATTGGTGCCAAGAAACAGGGCAAGAGACACTGGGTCAGCGCAGTTTCGGCATGCAGTTGACCAAGCTGGGGTTTACCAGGCGCAGACGGGGACGGGGGCGCCACTGGTGGCAAGGCATCGGATTGGCTGGCGTGACCGGTCCACGGGAGTAGACCTGCCTTAGACCGCCGGGATGTTAGCAGTCCAAACCGGACTGAGCGGCGCTGCCCCTTCAACAGCCGGGCTGTCCCAGGTTACCGCAGCAGTTGCGCCGGGACTTTATCTTGATGAAGTTGTTGACCAAGACCAGCCGGACCTTCCGCCAGAAGGGCATTTCCTGACGCAGGTTGTCGATCAAGGCAACTGAATGGTGGTGGTATTCTCCCATAGGCCGCCAATTATGCCCCTTTGGTTTCAGGTTGTACACCGGCGATACTTATGAATACCCGATGTTAACGGCGGTTCGACAGGCTCACCACTAACGGTGGGAGGCCTCTTTCCCGTTCGTCCTGAGCCTGTCGAAGGACCTGGTTGGTCGGGTTGCGGGTTTTTGAAATAGACCCAGGAGGTTCCCATGGCTGAAGATTATCTGGACCGCCTAGCAAGTTTTGTCTCTGGCGTAAGACTGGAAAAATTGGACGATTCGACGGTAGGCGCCGCTAAGAACGTGGTGCTGGACACTATAGGCGCCATCTTGGCCGGTAGCCGCATGGCTGAAAACGCCAACTTCGCTCGATTCGCGCGAACCACTGGAACCGGGAAATCTTCCCTTTTCGGCCACAATGGCAAGGTCCAGCCCATGTTTGCAGCCTTGGTCAACGCCACCGCCGGGGTTGCTCTGGAGATGGACGAGGGGTCCCGTTTGGGCGGAGGCCATCCGTCCATCCACGTTAGCCCTGGGGCGATCGCCGTGGCCGAGGACCGGGGGAGCAGTGGCAAGGAGTTGCTGGAAAGCATCATCGCCGGATACGAAGTCACATCCCGCATCGGCACCGCAACGGTCGCTAAGGATGAGATCCATTCCCATGGCACCTGGGGGACCATGGGCACCGCCGCCGCAACCGCACGACTCCTGGGTTTCGACGCCGCGCAGACCAGGACGGCGATGAACCTGGCCGTTTCCATGAGTCCGGCCAACACCTGGACGCCGTGCCTGGAAGGCGCCACCATACGCAACCTGTATCCCGGCCGGTCCGGCTTTCAAGGCATACTGGCCGCCCATCTGAGCGAGTGCGGATTCACGGGACTCAAGGACGGTCCAGCCGATCTGTACCAGTCAGTCCTGGGTGACGGGTTTGACCAAAACGCCGTGGTCGACGGCCTGGGCGAGCCGGGTTCTTACCGGATCCAGCGCAACTATTTCAAATTCCATGCTTGCTGTTTGTACAACCATCCGGCCCTGGACGCGATTCAATTGTTGCTCCGGCGGGAAGAGTTCGGTCCAGGGGACGTTAGCCGTATCCAGGTGGAAGCGCCTCCCTTGGCGCTGATCATGGCCGACCCCGAGCCGGAAAACATGCTGGCCGCCAAGTTCTCCATCCCCTATGCCGTGGCCGCCATGGTGGTGCGGGGCAGCGCCGACGTCACCTCGTTCTATCCCCAACAAGTCTCAGACTCCCAAACAAGGCAGCTCGCCAAGCTGGTGGATGTTGTGGCCGACTCGGAGATGAGCCTGCGCCGTTTCGACTACCCCGCGTCCCGGGTGGCGGTGTCATTGAACGACGGCCGCACTCTGGAAGAAAGCGTCACCGTCCAGCGCGGCGACGCCCAAAACCCGGTGGACCACGAAGAACTATTAGGCAAGTTCAGGTTCATCGCCGGAGACGTCCTGGGAGAGGTGAGGACCAAACAGGTTATAGATACCATAGCCAGGTTGGATTCTCTGGGCGACGTTGGGGAATTGACTGGGTTGCTGGGAGAAAAGTAGCCCCCTTTCGTGGAGGTAGTTATCCCGGCTATTCACGCCGCCGAAGTTATGGTTGGCCGACATCGTTAGCCGCTGAGAAGGAGCAGAGAGCTAAGATTGGTCCAACCATAAGCGACCTCCGGCAGCGACGCGTTTCCAATAGTAATATCCCGTTCGGATACCTGCGTCGCCCCCAGAGCCTCATAGAAAAGACGAGAGGGGTTCGCAGCTAGCACCCACACCAACATGGAATGAATTCCCTCTTCCAACAGGCGTTGGGGTATCTTCGAGGTCAGCAGTCTCCCGAGCCCCATGTGCTGATGGGATTCCAGGAGATATATGGTGTATAACTCGGACTCAAAGACAGGGTCGCTATTTCTCACTTGGCCGCCCGACGCGAAGCCAACAACACTTCCCCCATCGCATTCGGCAACATAGACGAATTGTATCTGTGCGGTGGCGGAAAGAATGGTGCGCCATACGGTGGCGCGTTGCTCATACGAAAGAGCGTCCAGATATTCTTGCGGTACGATACCGGCGTAGGTCGTCCTCCAGCTATCTACCTGAACCATGGCGATAGCCATAGCATCAGCCAAGTTAGCCTCACGAATCATTTGCATCCATTCACCTAAATTCGACCTTGACCTACCGCCCCCGCTGGTCTCCCCACAGCAGGATGTGCAGCCGGGTGGAGAATCGGAATCCGTGTTGGATGCAGGCCTCAGATACCCACTGGTGGCGGTTTCGGAGAACCTCCAAGTCGCGCCCTTCCGGAAGGAGGATGATTCGCTGGGGAGGTATCCGGTACTTCTCGGCCAGGCCGCAGACCTCTTCGATGTCTTGAGGCTCCACGACCACGAACTTGAAGTAGGCATTGGAAATCCGGGAGAAAGTCTCCAGGGTACCTGGCACCAGCCGCCGCTCCAACCGGTTGCCCGAGGTGCTCAGCTTGGGAGAGACGTTCCATTGGTCGATGTCCCGCTCCATCTCTGGAATGGGAGCGATGGTGCCGTTGGTTTCTACTTCGCAATAAAACCCCTGTTGTTTCAAGCTGGATATCAACGGGATTAGTTCCGTTTGCTGTAATAAAGGCTCGCCGCCGGTGACCACCAGGTGGGGGCAATTATAGGAAAGAATTACCTCCCGGACCTCTTCCAATTCCAGGGCCACGACCTCTTTCTTATAGTGGAAGTTTTCCCAATCCCAGGTGTACTTGGTATCGCACCAGCTACAGGAAAGGTTGCACAAGGATAGACGCAGAAATACCGTTGCAACGCCGATGGTGGCCCCTTCCCCTTGCAGGGAGTGGAAGATTTCTGGCTGACCGCCGGGTTGCCGGCTTAACTTCAGCACCAGCTATCCACCACGAGACCGCGTGAGGGCCGGGTCCGAGACTCCGGCTTCTTCGAACCCTTTGGCCCGGAGCAAACAACTGTCACAGCTTCCACAGGGGACCGCGCCTCCCTGGTAACAACTCCAGGTAAGTTCCAGCGGCGCTTTCAGCCGCAGGCCCAGCTTCACGATCTCCATCTTAGACAACTCTATGATTGGAGTTTTCACCTGGATGGGGATCTTGTATTCAGTCCAAAGCTTGCTGCCGTAGGCCAGCGCTTCGGTCATCTTGTAAAAATATTCGGGGCGGCAATCGGGATAGCCGCTGTAGTCGATGGCGTTGGGGGCCATGTAGACCAGGGCTTTCACTTCTTGAGGGGAAACGCCGTCTATCTCAAGAGCGTACAGCACCTGACTCTCTAGGTAGGCGGCGGCTAGGGACAGGAAGATGGTGTTGCGGAGGGGAACGTAGGTTATGGGGATGCTGGCGCCCATCGTGCCCAGGGAACCGTCCACGGGGACCGGAAACCGGTCAGGGTTGGTCAGCGCGGAATACCAGGCGACTTGCCCTAGAAAGGAGATGTCTAGCAATTGATGTTGAATCCCCAGGACCCCGGCGATCTCTTGGGCGCAGTCCACCTCTTTGCTGTGACTTTGTCCGTAGTGGAAGGTTATAGCGGACAGGTTGCCGGTTTCTTGGAGTGCTTGAACCGCGACGGTCGTGGAATCCAGGCCTCCGGAGAGAAGGGTCACGGCGTAGCTGGGCATGCCTTATTGCCCGCCGGAAAACTCGGCGTATTGGTCAAGGGATTCCCACAGCCGAACCTTGACCGGGGATACTCCGCATAGCTCGACCACTTTGTTATAGAGCTCTCTGGAAAGGACTTCGCAAGATGGGTTCTCTTCGGGGAATTGATAGATTCGGCCTTTAGAGGCAGGCGTCAGCCCTTCGATCAACTCAATGTCCCTGCTGTTTACTAAAAATGAGTGGTCCCAATTGTCGTCGATCCACGCTTTAACCCGGTGCTTCAATTCGGTGAAGTCGAACACCAAACCCTGGGAATCCAACGTGTCGGATTGCAAGAATACCTCGGCCCGGTAGGTATGGCCGTGGGGGAAGGCGCACTTGCCGTCATAGTCAAGCAGCCGGTGGCCGCTATCGAAGGTCGTTTCGATCCTTACCAGGTACATGCGCCCTTCAGTTTCCGGGATGCTCTACGGTTACCGCAGTGTGTATCCCGCCCCTAACTTTGTAGTCCAGAGTCACTGTCATGCTTCTGGGGTGGCAGAGGGCGACCAGGTCCAACAATATGCGGTTGGCCGCGTGCTCTTGGACTATGCCAACGTCCCGGTAGGAGAGGAGGTAGTACTTCAATGACTTGAGTTCGATGCAACTTTCGCCGGGGATATACGATATGGTGAGGGTGCCGTAGTCGGGCAAACGAGTCCACGGGCAGACCGCCGTGAATTCGTCTGTATCTATTTCTACCTGGGTCTCCTGGCCGGGGTATTCGTAGCGGAAGGCCAGTAGACACTCGGCGTCGATGACCGCTTCCTCGCGGACTAAAACGGGGCGGTCCAGGCTTTCGTATTGCTGTTGAAGCTGGGCATCTTTCAGTTCAGGAATCGTAGCCACAGGGCCCCCTTTGATACCAGGAAATCTATTGAGAACATGATAGGGGTCTGGCTACGATGGTGTCAAAATTGGAGGGTAGGGGCCATTTCCGGTGTGATGGCATCCGCCCTCAGCTTTCCCTTGCGTACCGGAGTCCGGCAGGCTAACATACGTCTGGATATGAGGCCCGAGTTTGGGTCGAGTTTTATTCAAGATCCAAAAAAAGTCCGAGCAAGCGATGCCCTATTCTCTAACAGATCTGGACGCCATGACGCTGGAAGCGGCTCAAGCGCTGCCTTTTGAGGACCGGGACCGGCTGTTGGATTTGATTATCGCTGCCGGCAGGGGCCAGTCTACCGATGTGGTTTCCTACCGAACCGGTCTCTATTCCGACTACTTCGAAGAGGACCTGACGCGGATGCTGAAGGTTAAGGCCATTAAGGTCCTTTGCCGGGGGACTACTTCTTCGGGGTTCGATGGCGTGCCGGTGGGCGAGAACGACCAGGAGCAATACCGGGCCGCTTTCCGGCACGTCAAGACCCACTTGGACGCCGGTAATACCAGCTTCAGCCGGGTGGTCACGTTGATCGTTTTCCTGACCAACATGGATAACTGGTCTCTGTTGAACGAGGTATACCGGGAATTTATTCCTGTACCGCCTTGCCGGGCGGTGATCGGAACAACCGGCTTGGCCCAAAAACCGTTGGCGATCGAGATTGTGGAATGCATCGCTTACCGGGTGGCGGAATAGCTGTCAGCCTTCAGCGGCTAGCATGCGGTTGAACGCCGTTCTTTGGACCATCGACTAAAGACATTGGAGGGACGAGATGAGCGAATTATCCTTGGCCTATAAAGTTCACAGTTATAGCACCGGAACTCCGGGAAGGGCTATCTGCAACGCTCGCACCCATCACTGGGTGGCCGACGGCAGCGGCGGCGAAATGGTCGGCGCCGGTGAGCTTTTTCTTTCCGGCATCGCGGCGTGCGCGGTGAATATGGTCGAAGGCATCGCCCGGGACGATCAGATAGCCCTGGAATGGATGGACGTCAGCGTGGAGTCCTATCGCGACCCAGCCAAAGTTCCGGGAGACCTCTCCCTTTACGATGCCATCAGAGTTAACTTTGAGATGTGGGGAGTGGACGACGACCAAGCCCACGAGCTGGTGGAAATCTGGAAACGGCGTTGACCCCTCTACGGCTCGGTCGCCGTGGCGACCCCAGATACCACCGTGGACCTGGTAGCTCACTCGGAGTCTCACCGGTAGCAAGAACCGGGGCCGGCTCGCAATTCGCGTTCCGGTCCCGTTTCCGGCAGACTAGCCTCATATCTGGCGGCCCCAACTGGCCTGCCCCAGGCTCCCAGGTTTCCCTAGCCGTCCCTGGGTTGGGGAAGATTTGGCTGAAACTCGCGCACTAGGTTCCCCTCGCTTTTGGCCTTTGGCATGCTCCCAAGTATGCCTTGCTACAATAATAGCAAGAGCCGGCTGTTAACCCGCGATTTTGGCTTGAATCTCAATGGGCTCCAGCGGCCGGGCTGAGGCGCGCCACAGTCCATACAGATTCAGGTAGTTGTTTTGCATCCTGAGCGCGGATACTTCAGTCCGGCTCGGCTTGCGCCGTTATTCCCGGTCTAGATTTTCGCCCGGCGCCGATCGTCAACCGGTAACAGAGGTCCACCGGCTATCGAAATTCCAGCGTTGGCTATATTTACCGCCCTAGGGGACGGCGATTCAGGGCTGTTGCGCGACTTCGCCATCATTATGGCCGTCGCGGGAGGCGCCCTGGTATTGTGCCGGCAGACTCGGCTGTCACCGATATTGGGCTATCTGGTCGCCGGGGTAGTGATCGGCCCCTCTGTCCTGAAGACGGTGGAAAATCCGGACACTATCGGACTGCTGGCCGACCTTGGATTGGTTCTTCTGCTATTCGGGATCGGCCTCGAGTTTGGCTGGCAGCGCATTCGGGGCGTGGGCAGTAGGGTTGTCCTCATCGCGTTGATAGAAATGTCCATCATGTTCGCCCTGGGATTCGAAGTGGCGACCTTGATGGGCTGGAGCGGCACCGAGAGCGTTTTCTTGGGGGCGGCCCTAACTATAAGCAGCTCGGCCATCTTGATGACCATGCTTCGAGAGTCGGGCCAGTTGCTGCACGCGCGGGGAAGGCTGATCGTCGGAATCTTGGTGGTGGAGGACTTCGCCGCGGTCATACTGCTTACGGTCCTAACGGGTGTGGCGACTACTGGTACCGCCAATGCGGGGGACATCGGCCTCTTAGCTTTAAAGCTAGCTATATTCGGAGCGGCCGCTTTGGTGTTCGGCGCTCTGTTCGCCCCGCGGTTGATCCACTTCGTCAACCGGTTCCGGTCCGACGAGACCTTGCTGATCACCGGTTTGGCCTTGTGTTTCGGCTTGGCCCTAGCGGCCGAACAATTAGGTCTCTCGGCAGCGGCGGGCGCTTTCCTGATCGGGGCCGTGCTGGGAGATTCCCATCATGCTGAGGAACTCGACCGGATAATGAGTCCGGTGCGGGATATGTTCGCCGCCCTGTTCTTCGTGACCATCGGGATGTTGATCGACCTTTCGGAGGCGGCCCACGTCATTGGGCCGACCATCATCGTCGCCGCCGTTTTTATCGCGGGCAAATTGGTCTCCGACACCATCGGCACGTTGCTGGCCGGTCACGGGGGCCGGCTCTCCCTGAGTGTAGGGTTGGGTATGCCTCAGGCAGGCGAATTCTCCCTAGCCATGATTAGAACGGGCGTGGTCGCCGGAACCATCGGCTCTTTCATGTACCCGGTTATGACTGGGGCCACCGCTATCACGGCTTTGGTCTATCCTTTCCTGTTTCGGTCGACAGACGTCATCGCCGATTTCATCGACCGCCACTCTCCCAGGTTGATGAAGCAATACGGTGAAAGCCTAGTTCTGTCCCTTGCCGCCCTTCGCACCGCATTCCATTTCCACAGCCGCAGGGCCAGGCGGATCCAGCGCAGCGGGAGGCTCATTCTTCTGGACCTGGGCATCGTCATCGTAATCATCGCCATTGGGACCGGTATATTGAGATTCACCCCCCAGTTGTCCGGATTGATCCATCTCCGGGAAAGTCTACTGGGACTGGTAATCGGGGGATCTGTCTTGGCCCTCTGCGTCCCACCCGCGGTGGGAATCTGGCGGTCGTTGCGCACGTTAACCGAGGGCATAGCCGATTACGTGTTGCCCAGCCACATGAGAACTCCCGACACCTGGGGTGGAGGAAACCTTAGAGTGGTCTTGCGGGACACCATATTGATCCTAGTACTGATCCTGCCGGCGATCTGGAGCGTCCCCTTCATTTCCCATTTGCTGTCCCTCGGAAGTCTTTCAACACCGCTGCCCATCGTGCTCTTGGTGGGATTGGGGGCCGGTTTGGCCGGGGCAACATTCCAGATTCATCACGTGTTGGTCCGCATGTTCAGCCGGACATTTCTGGGGATGGACGACCCCTTCTCCTTGGAAGATATGGAGCACCGGTATCTGGACGATGATGTTTACGTTTATACCGACGACGGGACTGAACCCGATGAATTCCAGGACTCTGAAGCTGACCCTTTGGCAGCCCAAGAAAGGTCCGGGGACTGAAGCCGCTTGGCAGGCCTGGACATGGACACCGCCGATTAAATAATAGGCAACCGGCGAATGTTAGAATGGGTGTAAACTGGCCCCACGAAGTTTGTCGAAGAATTAATGAACAACTCGGAGATGCCCCCGATGCGAATATGCTCCTTTTTGCCAAGCGCTACGGAAATCTTGTACCAACTGGGCCTGCAAGACCAGCTTTACGGCGTGACCCACGAATGCGACTTCCCGGCGGAAGCCAAGGAAAAGCCCAACGTGGTCCACAGCGTGTTCGATGGCATGGAACCCACCAGCGGGGAAATCAGCCGGGTAATCTCGGAGCGTTTAGAACAAGGCCTTGGTATCTACGAGATAGACCTGGAAGTGTTGTCTGCCGCTCAACCGGACCTATTGTTGACTCAAGCCATCTGCGAAGTTTGAGCCGTCTCGTCTCGGCAGGTGGCCGAGGTAACCGCGGGATTGGCCAAGCAGCCGGAAGTTATCTCCCTGGATCCTCAATACTTGGGGGACATATTAGAAGACATCCGGCGTGTCGGCCGGGCCACCGGCGCCGAAGAAACGGCGGAGACTATCACATCCCGGCTGCAGGAACGCATCGACGCGGTGGCGGAACGGGCCTCTCAAGCCAGCAGCAAGCCGAGGGTGTTGCACTTAGAGTGGGTTGATCCGCTTATGTGCGGCGGCCACTGGGTGCCCGAGATGGTGGAGTTGGCCGGTGGAGTCAACTGTTTCGGCGATAAGGACACCGGTTCCTTCCGCATGGAATGGTCTGACGTGGTAGCCAGCCAACCCGATGTCATCGTGTTCATGCCCTGCGGGTTCGAGGTTAAACGGGGATTGGAAGACGTGCCGATAGTGGCGGCGTTGGAAGGATGGGACTCATTGCCGGCGGTGGAGAACAACCGGGTTTACGTCGTCGACGCCAGCGCTTACACCAGCCGGTCGGGGCCCCGGTTGATAACCGGCTTGGAAATCATGGCGGAGATGATGCATCCGGAGTTGTTTTCGGGGTCGATACCAGAAGCGGGGGCGGCGCGTTTATACGGGAGCTTGGCCTCGGTTTAGGCAACCGGCAACCCAACTTATGGAACCTTCAGTTGAGCCGCGACCCTCGAAAAGGGTTTCGTTTGGCGACTTCGGCGGTCAACATCTCGTTCCCCCGGTTCAGCAAGGGCAACAACTTTTCTAACCGCTGGCCGGCATCAGGCAGTTCCAGCAGTTCTTGCTTTACGTCTCTCGGCAGCTCAATTCCGGAAGCCAGGCTGGAGGCGATGGCAAAGGCCAATGTGACCGGATCACCGGGCACTTCGGCCTGGGCCGTCCATCCGCCGGTGAGGGCGGTCAGATTTCGCAGATAGCCGCCGTAGGCCTCTTTGACTTCTCCGACAACCGAAGCCGCCGGATCTCCGGGCTCTTCGGTGAAATACCTGACTTGACCCGCCAGGTAGGGCACCTGCTGAGTGATCTCCACCACTTCGAACCGCTTTTCGCCCCTGGTCATAATGTTCAATCGGCCCTCTTCCAGCCGCTCTACCTGGACGATACGGGCGGTGGTGCCGACCTTGACCGGCTCGGCCGGCTCCCCAACTTCCTGTCCTTCCTTGATCAGGATGATGCCGAAAGGCTCCTCCCGGTCCACGCACTCTCCAATCATGGCTTTATAGCGCTCTTCAAAGATATGCAGCGGCATGGGCATTCCGGGAAACAGGACCACATTAAGAGGAAACAGGGACAGTTGAAGTAGATCTTCGGGCTGGCTCATAACATCGTTGAGTATATTCTCCCAGTCTTGGCAAGACAAGTTTGAGGGAGAAAGAAGGATTACGAGAGAGCGACAATGCTTAACGCAGGGTAATTTCCATCTCCCGCCGCGATAGACCTATATTTAACACTTTCGGGGGAAGTTGCTATTATATTTAAAGGCGTCATGTTATCCATAATTCCCGGGACGCCGGCGTTAATCCAACCGGCGGATAAATATGGCCATTATCGATAACCTGCTGGTTCAGATCTGGATAGGCAGCCTGGTGGCGATGGTTATCCTGGGGGTAATCATATCCGTGTGGGCGGCGTGGCGGACAATCTCCAGGCAGCGCAGCCAGCTGCTGGCGGTGAATACGGAGCTGGACTTAAGAGTCACCGACCTGTTGACGGAGATTAATCTCCGTCAACAGGCTGAAAAGGAATTGGCTGAGCAGGCCGCGGCTCTGGCCAGAGCCGACGAGATGCAACGCTCACGGCAGCGTATCGTCAGCGCCCAGGAGTCATTGCGGAAAGAGATTGCCCAGCAACTACATGGTTCGGTACAGAACCGTCTCATTTTCCTTGTGTTGCGGTTGAAGCAAT
>CERD01049414.1_pt1 | contig 17710 bp, 13 predicted proteins | sample 530931 | NCBI WGS metagenome assembly CERD01 (sample SAMEA2621101, study PRJEB7988) | marine metagenome | isolation source: saline water (ENVO:00002010), including
CGCTACGCCTGCTACATCACCTGCGTCAGTGTGGTTAAGGACGAGACGACTGGGGAGGTGGTGGAACTGCACTGCACCTACGACCCCGAGTCCCTGGGCGGCTCATCGCCCGATGGACGCCGGGTGCAGGCTACCTTGCATTGGGTGTCCGCCGCCCATTCGGTGGATGCCGAGGTGCGCCTATACGAGCATTTGTTTGCTACCGCGGAACCCGGCAGCGGCGAGGACGACGACGCCGATTACAAGAGCGACTTGAACCCGGACTCCCTCACAGTATTGACCTCATGCAAAGTCGAACCCAGCTTGGCCGAGGCAGCCCCGGGCAGCCGGTACCAGTTTGAACGGCAAGGATATTTCTGCGTCGACACGGTTGATTCCACCAACGGAAACCTGGTCTTCAACCGCACCGTTCCACTACGCGACAGTTGGGCGCGAATCGAGCAGGCGGGGAAGCAGGGTTAGCAGGTTCAACGAGTGGTGTGTGGGATGACTCCCATCTTAAGCTTCTCCCACGACATGCGGCATATCTTGATGTTACGAAGAATTAGGTGTTGCCATCGTCCTACGTTACTGGGTTGCCAGCAAACATAGAGATATTTAATATGCCACGAAGGTATACGCCACGGGAAGTAGAGAGAATCGTCAGGCGCCTTGGTTGGGAATTTAGCCACCAAACTGGTAGCCATGTGATTTACACGAAGCCAGGTTTTTCCCACGTCGTTATTCCCGAAAGCCGGTCCCAGGTCCGGGTTGGAACACTAGCCAGCGTCTGCCGCCAACTCGGAGTGACCCGCTTTGAGTTTGATAAAATAGCTCTAGAGGTACTGTAATGGTCAAGCAAAAGTTTACCGTGTTCTTGATGCCTGCAGATGAGGGGGGTTACCAAGTAATATTTCCCTATTACCCCAACTGCACCACCGACGGGGATACGCTCCAGGAAGCTCTTGACCATGCCAAAGAGGCCATGGAGGGCATCCTAGAGGCTGACGTAAAGACCGGGGGGGATCCGGTTCCTCACTACGTCTACGCTGAACATGTAGTCGTTGGGACGGTTGACATCGAGGTTCCCGAGGAGCTCGTTGAACCATTGGAGGAAGCGGCCGCGCCGGCTTGAATTCCGTTACCCCTTTGGTCAAAATACAGCGGGCCTAACTTCCCCGCCGGTAAATCTGCAGCCGGTGGCGGAGGCTGTCCACTATGTATATCCGTCCCTGGCCGTCTAGCTTGACGGATGTCGGTCCCCAAAGCAGCTTTTCCACATTGGCCGACGTTTCCCGGTGGCGGTCGCTTCGGGGGTTGACTTCCGGCTCTAGATCGGCCGCCAGTCGGGCCGCCCCTTCGTCGGGGTTAGCCTCGAAATAGGCGGTGGCCCAGGTAGAAGTCACCGAGTCGCCCCGGAAACAGGCGAGAACCTGTCCTGAGGGACTCAATACCTGGACCCGCTCGTTGCCCCAGTCGCAAACGTATATGTTTCCGTCCGGGTCCACGGCCAGGCCCGACGGGCGTTTGAACTGCCCTTCCCCGTCTCCGGAGCTACCCCATTGGGCCAGATAGCGTCCCGACGGGTCGAACTTTTGCACCCGGTCGTTGCGCCAGTCGGACACGTAAACGTCTCCGTTGCCGTCCAATGCGATGCCCCAGGGCATGTTGAACTGGCCGGGACCGTCCCCTTCCTCGCCCCAATTGCCCAGGAAGGCACCGTCCTTGCCGAATTTCTGGACCCGGTGGTTCAAGGAGTCGGTCAGGTAGATGTTGTCTTCGGAGTCGAAGACCATGGCCGAAGGCCGGTCCAGTTGACCGTCTCGGGGCCCTTGCTCGCCCCACTGTCCCAGAAGTTCACCCGATTTGGTAAATATGGACACACGTTGCAGGGCTTCGTCGGCCACGTAAAGGCGGTCATCGCTATCGAAAGCCAAGGCGCTGGGCCACCAGAACTCGCCGTCGCCGGTGCCCCCAGTCCCTAACTCCCCCAGGTAGTCCTCGTCCACGGTGCACATGACCACCCGCTTGTAGGGCATGCGAAGCGCTGTTTCAGGTCCGGCCCGGTTCAGTACGTAAAGTATGCCCTGGGAATCCAATGCCACGTCCACCGGGTTATTGAAGCCCCGTCCCTGGTTGGCTAGGAATCCGACGGTGTGGCTGTAGGTGAAAGTGGTCGTAGCGGTCATTGTTGATAGCACTCAGCCATCAGCTTTCAGCCGTTCGGACCTTTTCGACCCCTGATAGCTGACTGCTGACCGCTGATAGCTCCTCTATGCCAGTTGGTATTCCCGGGTAGCCACTATTAGTTGCAGCATGTCGGCCACTCTTTGCTCGGAGCAGGCTACCAACTCGTCGCGGTCGAAGCGCAGGTCTCCTTGGGACGCGGCGTATCCGGTTAGATGGCGGTTCGTGGCCTCCGTCACCTTCACGCCTCCGGCCAGGTCTAGGCAGCGGTCCACGAAATCCTGGGGAGATAGAACATCCTGCCCATCCCGCATGCGGCGGATGATCTCCTTGACCCCGGCCAAGCCGGTATTTCCGACCTCTTGGGCCGCCGAGTTTATCCGTTCGACCAGGCTGCCGGTATCGATCCACTCAGTACCGGTGTGCCAGCCTTCAACCGAAGGCGGGTTCAAGATTTCCTGGCCCATGAAGTTGGCGTCCATGGCCAGGCCGACGATGCTCCAGTCGGTGGTGCGGTGGCTTCCGGCCAACCGTGCGGTCCCCGCCACCATCTCCGCCGGGCTCTTGACCCGGGCGAAGCGGACCTGTTCCGAGCGGAAGAAACCGGAAAGAAACATGGTCCGCAGCACCGATTCTATGTTTCCGTGAGACCGTTGGAACTCGTCGGCCAGGGTTTGTATCGCTGCTTCGTCGGGAGTATCTGAGACGAAGAAATCGTAAAGTTTGCTGGCGACGAACCAGGCACACGCCGGCTGGGCGCAGATTATATCGATGACGTCTTCCCCGTTGAACCGGCCGGTCTGTCCCAAAAAGATCTTGGTGGTGTCGTCGTGGTCTTCCGGGTCGTAAACAAATTGCCAGTCTAGCCGCCCGTGGGGCCAGATGGAGTCCCGCGATGCCCGTATGCTCATGTAGTCGGCATTGGCGATCGTCCAACCAGTGAAGGCCCGGGCGCAGGATTTGACATCGTCCTCGGTGTAGTTGCCGATGCCCATGGAGAACAACTCCAGCAACTCCCGCCCAAAGTTTTCGTTGGGGGCCGCTTTGTGGTTGTCCTTGTTGTCCAGCCAAAAGATCATCGCCGGGTCTCTGGCCAGTTCCAGCAATAAGGTTCGGAAGGACCCGAGACCGCTGCGGCGGAATATATTGGTCTGGTTTACCACGCCCTTGGCGTGATTAAGCTTGCCGTAGGCGGTGGCGAACAGACCATGCCAAAAGAGGGTGATCTTCTCTTGCAGGGGAAAAGGCGTGTTGATCATGCGGTACAGCCAGTAAGCTTGAGAGCTTTCGATGAGCATCAGGCTGTTTTGGTCGATGTGGTAGCGCCGGACCACATCGTCATCCAGAGGCGGGGCTTGGTCAGGGTGTAGCAGCTTCTCGACCGTGGCCTCGTAGCCCAGTTCCAGGTACTCATCCAACTCCTTGGGAGTAGCTCCGAATCCAGCCCGCCGTAGTAGATGGGCGGTCAGCGCCTTTTGTTCGTCCATGATTTTGGCCCCCCTCCCGATGGCTGTTAGTGATTGCCCCGTATTATATGGCATGTATGGGAATTCAACCGTATTTTGCTGGCTGGTAGTATAGCATCAGACTCCGCGTCCCGGCCTAGATTTAACAAGAGTCTGCTCGAAATGGCGCGGGTAGGGCATCAAGCTTCGATGGCATAAAAATTAAATTACACCCAGATTTGTTGAAAGTTTTATATTATTTTAGAATTCAATTGAATATTCGACCAAAAATCCCTTGACAAAGACCGACTAATAGCGTTTATTTACACAATGGCTTGGGGAAGGGATTTAAATTGGGGTGGATGACATTATGATACGAGGTGGAAGCAAGAATTAAAACACCTATATTTTTTGGGAAAAGTATTAAATCTCGTCTAATTTTCGCGGGCCCCGGCCAAAGGCGTTCCTAGTAATCCTGGTTAGGTCGCCCTCAATTACGGTAGATAAGTCATAATTGATTTTATTTTTTACATTCCAGAAAGGGACGGCATCGGGCGGGGAGCGAATTCCAAATAATTTCGCAGAAGGGGTTTGGGTGTAAAGATGATGTCGACAGCTGTAAAGGTTCTTAGCGACGGAGTTATCAAACTGGACGGAGGTTCCATGTTTGGGCAGGTGCCCAAGATGGCCTGGGAAAATAGTGTGGTGACGGACCGAAAAAACCGCATGACCCTGGGTCTCAACTGTCTTCTTCTTCAGATCAGCGGACAGAACATCCTGGTGGATACCGGAGTCGGCACTAAAGACGCCGAGAATGACAAGGAAACCCTGGGCCTGGTGCCCAGCCGTTTACTCAAAGGCCTAAAGAGCATGGGTATGGGCCCCAAGGACATCCATGCCGTGGTGCTTACCCATCTTCATTTCGATCACAGTGGCGGGTGCACCCGGTTGGACCGGGCGGGGAACACAGTGCCCACTTTCCCCAAGGCCACATACTACGTTCAAGAGGCCTGCTGGGACGAGGCCTGCAATCCCAACGAACGGTGCCACGTCACCAATCGGGCGGACAACTTCCTTCCCATTGAGGAGCGCGGTCAATTAGAGCTCCTAGACGGCGACTGTGAAATCATGCCGGGCCTGAACGTCATCGTCACCGACGGTCACGCCAAAGGCCACCAAATGGTCATGGTCAACCATGGCGGCGAGAGGATAGTGTTCCTGGGGGACATCGTGCCCACGCCGCACCATCTGAATCTGGGAGTTATCTCGGCGTTTGACAACTCTCCGGAGACTACCTTGGAGCGGAAGCGGGACCTGCTCGCTGAGGCCGAGAAGCAGGGATGGTTGCTGGTCTTCTCCCACGGCCACGACGTGAGGGCAGGCTACCTGGAACGGAAAGCAGACACCGGATACCTGCGTCCCGTCGAACTGTAAAACTCTCGCGGCCCTTACGGGCACTTACCACGGATTTTGCGGCTGCCTACCGGGCTTGAAGAAGCCTTGATAGGCAGCCGTTGCTTTTTGTGCTTATCGAATGGCCCCAGCTAAAGGACTTCCACCCGGACATCATCCTCCATCAACTCCTCAAAGCGGGCCGGAGTGATGGTGTTGCCCAAGTCGTCCCGGCTGTGGGTATAGACTCGTATGTAGTTGCCGGTAAGACCACGCCACTTGAGTCCGCCGTCCTGTCTCGTCGACGACTCCCACAGCACCGGATGGGTCTGACCCAACTGATGACTGCGGAACGCTTCAAAACCCTCTTTCGCCATAGCTAGCAATTGGGCGGTGCGTGCTTTCTTCACCGGCTGAGAAACCGGCCCGGACAGGTACACCGCGCTGGTGCCGGGCCTGGGCGAGTAGGGGAAGATGTGCATGTCGCTGAATGCCATCGATTTGGCGAAAGCCAAGCTCTCTTGGAATTCGGCTTCCGTCTCTCCCGGAAACCCGGCTATTAGGTCAGCGGTGATTCCGGAACCGGCCACAGTATTGCGGACCAGGTCCACTTTTTCGGCGAACAGTCCGGTGGTATAACGGCGCCGCATCGTCTCTAGAATCCGGTCGCTGCCGCTCTGCAATGGGATATGGAAGTGGCGGCATAGGCGGGGGTCCTGCCAAAGCTCCAACAATCGAAGGGTGATTTCCTGGGGTTGGAGGGACGATACCCGCAGGCGCGGGACGGCGGTCTCCGCCAGGATTCGCTCCAGCAGCCTAGTTAGCGTGGCGCCTGGAATGTCGAAACCGTAGGTCCCCAACTGAGTCCCGGTCAAGACTACCTCCAGGCAACCTTCCGCAACCCGCTGGTTGATCTGCTCTACCAGCGACTCAGGAGAAATGCTGCGCTCCCGGCCCCTGACCCTGGGCACGATGCAATAAGCGCACACCTGGTCGCAACCTTCCTGAATCTTCACCATGGACCGGTTCCGGCGGATGTTGGCGGCCGGTCGCACCGAGTAGTCGAGTGCCGGGGAAACCGGTGGGTGACTATTTTCGTCGGCGTTCCTTTGCTCCAGCAAGGCGGTCACCATGGCAGGCAGCTCTTCTTTCCCGGTGTTGCCTATCACCAGGGACACGCCTTCTACTTGTGCCAGCTCGTCTCGGGAACGCTGGGCATAACAGCCGGTAGCAACGATCAGAGCATGGGGATTCGCCCTGGCCGCTGCTCTCAGCGCCTGCCGGGCTTTGGAGTCGGCGGTGGCGGTTACGGTGCAGGTGTTGATGACATAGACGTCGGCTTTGGCCGGCGACTGCACCAGGCGGTAACCGGCTGCGGCGAAGCGCCGGGCTAACATGTCGCTGTCGGCCTGGTTCAGCTTGCACCCCTGGGTGCGGATCGCCACCGTGCCCCGGAAATTGTCCTCCGTTGGCGACGGGGCAATATCGGGCATGTCACCCGGCGCAAAGTTCAGGTTGACAATGTTAGTCTTCGTATTCAACGGGCACCAGATCCCATAGTTGTTCCACCGCTGAAGCAACGTCGTCAAGAATGGAAAAGAGGCGGTCCAGCCTGCCCCGGGATTCGCGGATTCTTTGAAGCGACTCACCAAAGGCCGTCAGCCGTTCGAAGGACTCCCGGATCCTCTTGTCCCGCCGTTCTTGCCCCAGTTGCTCAGCGTACTCCCGAATCGATATGTCGTCATTGAGGCTTTGGCCTTGGCTCAGAGCCACCGCCTTTACCGCCAGGGTCAGGCTTCCCCACAGGAGGTCTTCAGATTGTGCCCACCGGCCGCCTCGCATATGTCCGAGGGCGTTATCCAACAGCCGCAAACTTTGGGAGCGGTAGCGGTTAATACGGGCTGTATCGGTGGCCATATCAGCGATTACTCGTGCCTGGACAGGATAATCAATTCTAGCATAGGAACGTCGGGCCGACGGCGATCTGACCGGCGTTAATTACCCTCCAACACCTTCCACGGTAGGAGGAGGGATCTGGAAGGGCGGTGTCAGGTTGGGAATGGGTACCTCGATGACCACGGGGCGTTCGGCCTTCAAAGCGCTACGCAGGGCATCTCCCAGTTCCTGGTAGTTGCTAAGCTTGATGCCCATCGCTCCGTAGACCTCGGCTAGTTGAGCGAAGTCGGGATTGTGCAACCGGGTGCCGATGACCCGTCCCTCCAACCTGTTCTGCTGCTCGATGTGGGACGCCCCCAGCATCTCGTTGTTGAAGACCAAAGTTACCAGGTTGATACCTTCTTGGACGGCTGTGGCCAGTTCGCTGGAAGCATATCCAAAACCGCCGTCTCCGATGGTGGCCACCACTTGGCGACGCGGGTTGCCTACCTTGGCGCCCAAGGCCGTGGGAAAGGCGTAACCCAGGGTGGCGAAGTAGCTGGACGTAAGATAGGAGCGTGGCTTGAGGACCGGGAACGCCAGGTGGCTCCAGTAGCCGATATCCGTGGTACCGGCCACCATGATGGCGTCGTCGTCCAACTCCCGGCGCATGGTCTCGATGATCTCGGCCTGCATGGGAGCCATCTCTCTGATGCGCTGGCTGGACTCTTGGCGGATGGACGCCATCTCGCCCTCGGTCCACTGGCTGGTCCGGGTGTTCCCCCCTAACTCAGCCAGTAGTGCCGTTAGCCCCAGTTTGCCGTCGGAAGTGATGCCAACCGTAGTCGGATAATTGCGGCCCACCTCCTCAGGGTCGGCGTCGATCTGGATCAGCTTTTGATGCGGCTGGATCGCCCAAGGCACCTTGGGGGCCAGGTGCAAACGGCTTCCTATCACCAGGATAACGTCGGCTTGGGGCAGGGCGAGGTAACCGGGGCCGTGGGCATAGGCGAAGCAGCCCAACGAGTGGGGATCATCTTCGGGTATGGCGCCTTTTCCCTCGGCCGTGGTGATAACCGGGGCGTTCAGGGACCTGGCCAACTCCAGCAACTCGGCGGACAGGTCGGCTTCCCGGGCCCCGCCGCCAGCCCAGATGACGGGACGGCGGGCCTGGGCCAGCAGCGCGGCAGCTTCTTTTATCAGAGCTGCATCAGGCGAGGTTTTGGCAAAGATTTCCGGCTCCGGCAGTTCGGTATCCCCCTTCCCCGGCAGCATATCCCAGGGAATCTCAATCTCCACCGGCCTGGGCCTGCCAGTTGACAGATGTTCCATGGCGGTCTGAACCATACCGGGGATGTCTTCCACCTGGCCGGCTCGGGCGCACCATTTGGTCAGGTGTTGGAACACATCCAGGGACTCGCTGATCTCATGCAAGGCTCCCCGGTTCTGGCCCAAATTGTAACTTTCGATCTGGCCGGAAACCAGGAGCACCGGTGACGAAGTGGCGTACGCGGTGCCTAAAGCGGCGGTGGTGTTGAGGGCGCCCGGCCCAGGGACGACCAAACCGACGCCGGGCTTGCCGGTGGTGCGGGCGTATCCGTCAGCCATATAAGCAACGCCTTGTTCGTGGCGAGCCAGAATCAGGCGAATGCCGGGCTCGTGATAGAAGGCGTCGAAGGCGTCCATTATCTGGACTCCGGGTAGGGCGAAAACCACTTCCACACCGTTGCGGGCCAAAGAGCCTACCAGGGCTTGAGCCCCACTCATTTCAGGCATGCACACCTCTGCGGATATAGGTCGGCAATAGTCAACACATCATAAGCGACGTAGGTTGACTGTCAACCTGGGAAATGGGTCCAGCTTGTGGTCGCTGTTGCCAAATATTGAACCCGGTGGCAACATAGGTTGGCGATGCCGATGACGCTCCCATGGCACCGGAGTGCTTTGGGAGACAATCATGAGCACTACTCTGTCATCCCGACGCCGTCGAGGACTCGCGACGAAGTCAGAGCTTCGCCGCTGCGGCTGGCTCAGCATGATGGTTTATCAAGAATGAAAGGGCGTCAAGTTCAGATTCTTACCGAGGTACTCTTCTAAAAAGAGGCGGGCATTGATGACAACTAAACCCTTCCGTTCCGTAGCGTTGCCGGTCCGGGTCCATGGGGGATCCAATGTCATTGCCCGTCTGGGCGATGAGGTTGACCGCCTGCGGGCCCAGCGCATTCTCGTGGTCTGCGGCCAGACGGTGGCCCACAAGACCGATCTGCTGGACCGGGTGAAGGATTCTCTGGGGGATAAGTTCGCCGGGGTGTTCGATGCCGTTCAGGCCAGTTCTCCCCTGCCATCGGTGGAGTTGGCCACCGCCCAGGCCAGAGATGCCGGGGCCGACCTCATCGTGGCACTGGGCGGGGGCAGCGCCGTGGTCACCGCCCGCGCCATCATAATCCTGCTGGGGGAAGGAGGCCGGGCTCAGGACCATGCCACCCAATATCCACCGGGCCAACCGCCGGTTAGCCCGCGCTTGATGAAACCCAAGATTCCCAACATCGTGGTGTTGACCACCCCAACCACGGCGGTCACCCGCGCCGGAACGGCGGTGCTGGACCTTGAGACCGGGCATCGAATCGAGCTTTTTGATCCCAAGACCCGCCCGGCGGCCGTGTTTTTAGACACCGATGCTCTGCTGACAGCTCCAGCCTGGTTATGCCTAAGCGCCGCCGCCTCCTGCTTCAGCGGTGTGGTGGGAGCGTTGCAGTCGCCGGAGCAACCCAACCCGCTGGCCGAAGGCGATCTTATACAGGCCCTTGGTCTCCTGCGGCGAGACATGCAACTGGTAAAATCCCAGGAGGAAAGCGGCCGATCCCGCATCAACCTTTGCGCCGCGGCGATCTTGATGAACCGGGCTATGGACAGCGGAGCCGGTGGCGGCGGGCTTGGGGTGGTCAGTTCCTTGGCCCACTCCCTGGATAGCGGCTACCCGGGGTGTAGCCACGGCGATGCCTATGCCGTCCTAACGGCTCCGGGGATCGCGTTCAACAGGGACTTCAACCTGGCTGGACAGGCCAGGCTGGCCTCGGTCATGGGAGTGATGAACGGGGATATGGATGACCGCCAGGGAGCAGATGCGGCAGCCACCGCCGTGGCGGAGACTTACCGGCAATTGGAAATGCCTTCCAGACTTCGGGAAGTGGGCGTGCCTGAAGACGGTGTTAGGCAGATCGCTGTCGACTCGATGACCGACTTCGGGATAACCCGTAACGTGCGCCCAGTGAAAGACGCCGTCGAACTGGATGAGTTACTAAAGCAAATCTGGTAGCCTAATTAAAGGCCGGGCCGATTGGACAAGACCTAACCAGGAGGGAGTAACCGTGCAATATGACTTTATAGTGGTCGGGGCGGGTTCAGCCGGCTGTGTGTTGGCCACCAGGCTGTCGGAGGACAGCAGCAAGTCAGTGCTGCTTCTGGAGGCTGGACCGGACTACCCGGACTATGAGACTCTGCCCCAGGACCTCAAGGAAGGCAACAACGTTTGGCGGTCGGCCTACGGTCCCCATAGCTGGGATTACCGGGCCACCGCGACACCATTACAACCGGAGCCGATCGTCATACCAAGGGGTAAGGCTACCGGCGGCTCCAGTGCCATCAACGGGCAGGTGCTCTTCCGGGGCGTCCCGGAGGACTACGACAATTGGGCGGCTTGGGGGAACACCGAGTGGGGATTCACCAAGGTCCTCCCCTATTTCCGTAAGCTGGAGAATGACTTGGACTTTCGTGGAGACGATTTCCACGGCAACGAGGGACCCATCCCGGTGCGGCGGTACAAATTGGAGGAGACGCTCCCGGCTTTTCAGTCCTTCTATGCTACCTGCGTGGAGATGGGTTTTCCCAAAGATTCGGACCAGAACCACCCCGATTCCAACGGCATCGCCTGCCGGCCTTTGAACAACATCGACGGTGTGCGGATGAGCGCGGCCCTAACCTATCTCACCTTGGCGCGGCACCGGCTGAACGTCACCATTCGAGGCGGCGTTACCGCCAGGCGCATCATCTTCGAAGGAAAGAAAGCGGTGGGAATCGAGGCGGAAAGCGGTGGTGAAACGTTCATCGTCTACGGTGACCAGATCGTGGTAAGCAGTGGCGCAGTGGCGTCACCCCAACTGCTGCTGCTGTCCGGGGTAGGTCCGGCGGAGCACCTGGCGGAAATGGGGATTGGTTTGGTCCACGATCTGCCCGGAGTGGGCCAAAACCTGCGCGACCACCCGGCGGCGTTTATCCTACTTCGAGGCACCGGGGAAGCTCCCGATGACGACGCCCCCAACATCCAGGTGGGCCTGCGTTTCAGTAACCCGGGGTCGCCCACCAGGGCTGACTTCCAGTTGGCCCCCATCCTCATGAGCAGCGAGCACCGCCCGGCCAGCGTGCAGATAGATAGCGATGACTTCCATTTTGGTCTCAGCTGCGCCCTGCAGAACGCCACGTCGGCGGGCCAATTGCGGCTTGCCTCCACCGACCCCCACGTACAACCCGATCTGAACTACGACTATCTGTCGGACCCCGGCGACCGGGCGCGGATGCGGGAGGCCCTACGTTTGGCTCTACAGATATCGGAACATCCCTCGTTCAGCGGGATGGTGCTGGAGCGTCTGAACCCCACCGATGAAGACTTGGCGTCCGACGACGCGTTGGACAACTGGATGTTGCGCAACGCCTACACCCAGCACCATACCTCCGGGACTTGCAAGATGGGAGACACGTCGGATCCCATGGCGGTGGTGGACCAGTTCTGTCACGTCCACGGGATGCAGAATCTGCGGGTGGTGGACGCCTCGGTCATGCCCGATGTTATCCGAGCTAACACTAATGCGACTACCCTGATGATCGCCGAACGGGTCGCCGACTGGATAAAAGAGGGACGGTAGGGTATCCAACGCAGGTTCCAGCCGATAAAATCAGATAGCAATCTTGTCACAGGACGGTTCTTCAATGACCACGGCGAAATCTAAAGTTAGAGTCGAGCGTGACTCCATGGGCCCCATGGAAGTTCCCGCCGACGCGTTGTACGGCGCTTCCACCATGAGGGCGGTGCTGAACTTCCCCATAAGCGACCTGCGGTTCCCGCGCTCCTTCATTCGGGCGCTGGGGCTGGTTAAACTAGCGGCCGCCAAGACCAACATGGGCTTGGGTTTGCTCGACCAAAAGATCGGCGACGCCATTGTTGCCGCCGCCCAGGAAGTCAGCGAAGGCAAGTTGGACGAGCACTTTGTTCTGGACATTTTTCAGACCGGGTCCGGCACATCCACCAACACCAACGCCAACGAGGTCATCGCCAACCGGGCCTCCCAAATGCTGGGCGGGGACCTGGGCTCCCGCTTGGTCCACCCCAACGACCAGGTCAACATGGGCCAGTCGTCAAATGACGTCATACCCACCGCCATCCATCTGGCGGCGTTGCTGGCGATAAAAGAGGACCTGATTCCCGGATTGGAGAGGCTGGGCAAGGAGCTAAAAAGTAAGTCCGACCAGTTCTGGCCGGTCATCAAGACCGGAAGGACACACCTGCAAGACGCAACCCCCATCCGGCTGGGACAAGTCTTCCTGGGGTTTGCCGGGCAGGCGGAGAGCAGCATTACGCGTTTGGGGCGGGCGGAAGATGCGCTGGAAGAAGTTGCCCTGGGCGGGACCGCCGTGGGGACCGGGGTAAATACTCATCCCGAGTTTTCCGCCAGGACCTGCAAGCTGCTGTCGGAGATGACCGGGGTGCGGATTCGGGAAACGGACAATCATTTCCAGGCCCAGTCTACCCTGGACGCCTTGGTGGAAGCCAGCGGCGCGCTAAAAACCGTGGCTGTCAGCCTGCACAAGGTCGCCAACGACATTCGATTGATGGCCTGCGGTCCCCGGGCCGGATTGGGTGAGATTACCGTGCCCGAGGTACAACCGGGGAGTTCGATCATGCCGGGTAAAGTAAACCCGGTGATCTCCGAGTCGGTGATTCAGGTAGTAGCTCAAGTCTTCGGTAACCATGAGGCGGTGGCGATGGCCGGACACGGCAGCTACTTTGAGTTGAACACCATGATGCCGGTGGCGGCCCACAACATACTCCAATCCATCTCCCTGCTGGCCACGTCGGCAAACAATTTCGCGGAGCAGTGTGTCAGCGGCATCGAAGCGACTTCCGTGGGGCCGGACATGCTGGAGAAAGGGCTGATGTTGGGAACCGGCCTGGCCCCGGAGATCGGCTACGACGCGGCGGCGGCTATAGCCAAGGAAGCGGCAGCCACGGGAAAGACGATACGGGAAGTGGCTAAAGAAAAGACTAGCCTTTCGGATAGCGACCTGGACCGGTTCCTGGACGCTCGAGCGATGACCGAACCGGGGTTGGGATCGAGAGGCGGCGGCGGTTAAGTGATGGGCGTCCCAGCCACGGTCACCAGAGAGGCAGTTCGCGCTCCTTGGCGACGTCAAGGCACTTGGGACACCGGTCCGCTTCGGTGTGGCCCTTGGCATCCCAAACGTTCTCACCCCTTAGACCGCACAGGTAAAGGGGCTCTATCTCTTCTATTCCCATGTCCTCTACGTAGTGAACCTCGCCGCTCATGGCCGCAGTGGGCCACCACCAAGGTGTAATACTGTCTGACAGGTCATTAAGGGACGCTCGGAAGCTATCGAGCCATCCATCTTCGGGCAGTTCAACCATCCAGCGCCGCCCTGCGGGACCGGCCTCACGGGACGCCTTCAGTTCACCGTTCCGTATGCATTCCCGGATGTCTGCCTGAGACAGATTTAGCCGGTAACTGGCGTCCTGAATAGAAAGTTTCTCCACCATTTCCTCCGGTTTGGTCCCTAGTCGATTGGATAGGATCCCCGAGGACTTCTCAACGCTGAGTGACGGCTTTCGTCCCCTTGGGACAGTAAGAGTCTAGGCGATTCGCCGAGTCTCCGCAACCCGAATCTCTACCAGGCGGCGTGTCAGGTAGGCTACCGTCATTCCGGCGGCAGGCCGGAATCCAGAAAACGGATGCTCCAAATTCATATATGAATACCGGCGGGAACTTTTCGGACACCGATGCCGTCTATATTGATAGAACACAGATCCGAGGTGAAGATATGGGGAAAGTACTGGCACTCGTGGGGTTGGCAGCCCTTTTGATGCTTCTAGCCTGCAGCGCGAGCAACAGCCGGGAGGCAATCGTCGTGTCGAAACCGGTGGTAAATCAGGATGACGGCGGGTTTTCCAGCTTGGTGGAGATGGCAGCTGCCCCGCAGGCCTCGGCCGGGGCCGAGAGAGAAGTGATCGTAGAAAGAGAGGTAGTCAGGGACGTGATGAAGACAACGGACGCGGAATCTTCTATCGGTTCATCCGTAGCCTTGGAAACCGCTCAGCGGAAAGTTATATCCACCGCGTCACTTTTCTTAGAAGTAGAATTCGTGGAAGCGGCTACCGCCCAAGTGCGCGATATAGCCGATAGCCTGGGAGGGTTCGTGGAAAACCTGAACATCTCCGGGGACGAGGAAGGCCGGCATGGGAGTATGACCGTTCGAGTGCCCCAAGCCCAGTTTTCTCCGGCTGTGGACCGCATCGAGTCGGTGGGCAAGGTGCGAAGCAAGAACCTGGGATCCGAGGACGTGTCCGAGAGGTTCATCGACTTGCAAGCCCGTTTGAAAAGCTCTCTCCGGGAAGAAGAGAGCCTGTTATCTCTGCTGGGAAGGACCACCACCGTGAGCGAAGTCTTGGCCATCGAGCGGGAACTCACCAGAGTCAGGTCGAGCATCGAGCGATTCCAGGGTCAGTTGAACTTCCTGGAGCGTAGGATCGACTTGGCTACGATCACCGTGTCCTTGGTGTCCCCGGAAAAGAGATCTGGCGAGCCGCCTTCGGCTTCTTTGCGCATCGAGGTTAATGGTGTTACCGAACATGTCGATGCGGTCAAGTCTTTGGTGACTTCATCCGAGGGGGTGGTGGACTCGGTTCTGGTGTCGCTGCACAACGGAAAGGAGAGTGCGGTTCTAACCGTTCACGTGTTCTCGGACGACTTCAACTCGACTGTGAAATTCTTGGAAGACCAAGGCAGGGTGCGCAGTAAGGATATTCAAGAGGGAAAACCGGGAGACGATGGCGCGGCGTCCCCGGAAGAAAAGCCCAGAGCCAGAATCGACCTGACATTTGTCGAGGACAGCAACTCGGTCAATATAGGCTTGATGGTGGCCATTGCCGCGCCCATCGGCGCCTTGGCTCTGGGAGTGATTCTGGGGATCGGGTTCTTTGGCGTTTACCGCCGAGGCAGCCGGACTTCTTAACTCCGGCTGCCCCATACTCCAGGATATTTTGTCTTCACCGAGTTGGCGCCGCGGATACTTGGTCCGCGGCGCTACCGCTATCTAGCGCTGCTGCTGTCAGGCGTTTTGCGTTAGAGGGTCTTCCAGAGTGTCGGCCAGGGACCCGCCCGGCGGCACCATGGGATAGAGGTTGGTGGTGGAATCCACGACGAACTCGATCAAGAATGGCCCGTCGTGGTCCTGGGCCCGGCGCAACGCCGGCATCACGTCCTCCCGATCCTCCACCCGTAACGCCTCAATACCGTATGCCTGGGCCAACTTGACATAATCGGGGCCCGGTATCGGCACCGCTTTGAGGTGGTTTTGGAAAAACATTTCCTGCCACTGGCGTACCATTCCCAAGTAACCGTTGTTGAACACCGCGATCTTTACCGGTAGCTTCTCTTCAGTTACCGTGGCCAACTCTTGCAGAGTCATCTGGAACCCGCCGTCTCCCGCTATGCTCCAAACCGGCGCGCTGGGCCGCCCAGCCTGCACTCCCATGGCAGCGGGCAGTTCGTAGCCCATAGTGCCCAAACCTCCCGACGAAACGAAGGAATTGCAGCGGTCGAAGAATAGGAACTGGGCCGCCCACATCTGGTGCTGGCCCACCCCGGTGACCACGACGGTCTCAGGGTTTTCCTGGATCAGCTCGTTCAAGTCTCGGAGAACGTGCTGAGCTTGGAGTTTATCGCTGTTGGGGATGGCCAAAGAGGGATGGTCTCGTTTCATTCCTTCGATGTGGCCTACCCAGTTGGGCCGTTCCTTCCCCTTTACCAGGGGCAACAAGGCTTGCAAGACCGTCTTGGCGTCGCCCACCAGCGGTACTTCCACTGGCACGTTTCGGCCTACTTGGGAGGCCTCAATGTCCAAGTGGATGATACGGGCATGAGGGGCGAAAGTTGAAGCTTTGCCGGTAACACGGTCGTCGAATCGCATGGCCAGGCCCACGATCACGTCGGCCTGGTCTACCGCCAGGTTGGCCCAATACATGCCGTGCATTCCCAACATTCCCAAGTTCAGGGGGTGGTTCCCAGGGAAACCGCTCAGGCCCAACAACGTTGTAATCACCGGGATACCCGTGGTTTCGGCCAGGGTTTGAACCTCCGCTGAAGCCCCGGAGGCGATGATACCGTGACCGCTGATAATCACCGGCCTCTCGGCGTCGTTGATCAATCGGGCTGCCTGTTGAATCCCTTCCAGGGTTTCGTCGGATAGGGGCGGTCTTTCGTTTGTCGAGGCTTCAGGGAACTCGACTTCCGCTTCTTCCAGTTGAACGTCCCTTGGAACGTCGACCAAAACCGGCCCCGGCCGGCCTTCGCGGGCGACCTGGAAGGCCTCCCGCATGACGTTGGGCAGGTCCCGGGCGGTCATAACCATGAAGGTTGCCTTGGTGCAAGGAGAGACGATGGCGCAGGTGTCGCACTCTTGGAAAGCCTCGGAGCCTAGGGAGGGGCGGGCAACCTGTCCTGTGATGGCCACCATGGGGACCGAATCGGCCTTGGCAGCCATGATGCCGGTGACCAGATTGGTTGCCCCTGGTCCCGATGTGGCAACGCAGACCCCAACCTTCCCGGTGACCCGTGCGTAGCCGTCGGCGGCGTGAGCGGCAGCCTGCTCGTGGCGAACCAGAATGTGTCGAAGTTGGGGATAACCCCAGAGGGCATCGTAAAAGGGGAGAATCGCCCCGCCGGGGTGGCCGAATATCACCTCTACCCCTTCCCGCAGTAGGCTTTCGCATATGATTGCCGAACCCTTGATTTTCAAAGGGGCCTCCAAAAGACGCGCTGTCCTTGGCTAGTGCAGTTTAATCCTCTATCGTGTCCGTCGCTCGCGTCCACCGCTACTTATTCCACCGGTTTTTGATACCAGGTCAAGCCCTTGTCTTTTGAGCCGATGCCAGTCAACCGAAACTTGACGCCCAGGTTTTCCGAACATAAAAAAGCCCCGGCCCTGATAGGGACGGGACGAAATGTCGCCCGCGGTACCACCCTAATTGCCCCGGCTAACCGGGACCTCTCATTTAGGACACTAACATGTCCCACCGCTTCTAACGGGCGGCGATTCCGGCCTGGCTTACGCTCCCTCACCCGTGGGTGGGGGGTTCAGCTGGCAGCTCCGGAGGGATATTCGGTGAAGATCGATGCGCCTGCTTCCACCGTACCAGGCTCGCTATCCACCTACCCTTACCTACTCGTCTCCATCTCAGCTATTATCGAAAATCGTACCATTTGGAGGGCTAACTGTCAAATAACCCAATCGACTAAGATGGCAATGGTCTAGACACCTTCAAGACCTTAATCGTCGTTGCTAGAGAGCGCAATGCCGAGCCACCAATGACGTCCCCTGGCCTTCCGTTGACGAACGAAGCCCATCTCCGAAAGGTTCATGCCGAAGTCCCGCTGGCGGAGTGGTTGCTGATCGTTCTCGTCGCACCACCTCAAGAAGGCGATGTACAACGCACGGGCCGTGGCTGCGTGCCCGTCGGCGGTCTCACAGCATTCTTCTACGAACCG
>CERD01071343.1_pt1 | contig 17270 bp, 18 predicted proteins | sample 530931 | NCBI WGS metagenome assembly CERD01 (sample SAMEA2621101, study PRJEB7988) | marine metagenome | isolation source: saline water (ENVO:00002010), including
CCCTCGCCACTCGTATCTGGCCCAGCTATGAATTTTTGCCGACATTTTGCCGACATACTGGCCATGATGAAACGGTATTAAGCGGCAGTGTATAGACGGACATCAGGTAGGTTTAGCTACGAGACGGCACTGAAATAGACTAGTTAGTACAGCGTAAAACGAGCACCGCAGAACTTCAAAACCAGTGGTCGGGGGTTCGAATCCTCCCGCTCCTGCCATTTTTCGTATCCATTGAGAGGGCCATTAGGCCCTCTTTTATGTGTCTGAAATCAGGTCTGCTCGCGGGCGGATTTTTTGGCCGGAATTTCGGTTCGCCCCGACGCCCCTTCAAGCCAATCGGGACTATAGACCTGGCGCATGCCTTCCCAATCTGGGGTAAGCGTTTATAATCTCATGGGTCTACCACTACATCCGATTCGGGAGGCGCCATGTACATAATTGTTGCCCCTATCCAGATCAAGGAAGGTTTCAAGGAACAGTACATCAAAGGAATGCTTGAGAATGCCCGAGGAGCGGTCAATGACGAACCGGGCTGCCTGAGGTTCGACGTGGTTCAGGACGCCAACGACGACCACAGGATATGGCTCTACGAAGTTTACAAGGACGAAGCCGCGTTTCAGGCCCACACCCAAGCCCCCCATTTCCTCAAGTTCCGTGACCTAAGCGGCGACTGGCGAGGGGAAGGAGGACTGCAGGGCGCCGGTAGAGGGGCTACCAACATCTGGCCTCCGGACGATGAGTGGGTGTAGCCGGAAAAGCGGCTCTGCGGTTGAGATGATTTCTGCAAGTTAGCCACCGGGAAAGTGCGAGACTGTTAGGGGAGATACCGAATGACGGACAACGCGCCCAATCTGTTGATAATCTACACGTCCAAGAACGGACGCACCGGCTCGATGGTGGAACCCATCCGACAGGGGATTCTGGAGGGTGGGGCCAGCGTCGCGGTACGGACGGTGGAAGAAGTGCTATGGGATGAAATGCTGGCCGCCCAGGGAATCATCGTGGGGACGCCGGTGCGGTTCGGTGGCGTTGACTGGCAGATCAAGCGGTTGTTCGATGTCACCGCATATCAAGACTATCCGGGTCCTCTGTCTGGCAAGGTGGGCGGGGTCTTCACCGGCGGCGGCAGGCCGGGCAGCGGAGCGGAGTTGGCCCTGCTCAGCATGATTCACGTACTCCTGAATCACGGCATGGTCATCCAAGGAAACGCTCATTCGTCCCACTACGGCCCAGTCGCGTTGCGGGAGTCGTCTCCGGAAGAGGTAGAGTCAACCTGCCTTGCCTGGGGAAGGCACTGGGCGCAGTTGGTTCGGCGGTTGGGAGGAGACGCCAATTCCGCTCCACGACAAAATTAAGACCGGTTTTGTGTATACTGGGCAGGACGGCCGCGGCGCCCTTCACTAAGTTCGTTGCCTGTGACCGGGAGACTGCGGATCCCATTCCGCCAAGCTCTAGAACTGTATCTGAGCTTTGCCAGTTTCGCCTCCGTTTCCAGCGGCGGCGCCGTCGCATCTTGTTGTAACCGGACGAGGACATGAGGAACAATCTTTCAAACTTTAGCCATATTTACGCCGGCAATCCACTGGACCGGGGCGATGTCGAGCGCCGCGATGAAGAGTGGCTGGCCGCTAAAGCAAAAGACCCTAAGAGCAGATTCCTTCCCATGTGGGACCTGAATGTTTTGATAGCGGGCGGCTCGCAAGAGAGACTAGGCTGGCTTGGCATCGACGACTTGACCCGCCTGGCGGTGGATTCAACCGCGATCTTTTTGGGCATCGACGGTGAAAAAGCCCATTTCGTAGTCGATATTTCGAAGAATGAAGAGGCCGTACGCGAACTGCGTGAGAGCACGGAGCGGAGATTCGAAGACGCCCGAACCGCCACTGAAGTACTGAGCGGCGCGGATTCCGGGATCGTAGCTCAGGCACGCGCGCAAATAAGCTGGCATAACCGCAACGGATACTGCGCGATCTGCGGTCGCGAGACCCATATGAAACGGGGCGGTCAGGTGCGGCAATGCTCCGGTTGCGAGGCTCAGAACTATCCCCGCACCGACCCCGTGGTCATCACCGTTGTATCCGATGGCGATCGGTGTCTACTGGGGCGCTCCCGGGGGCGCGGCTCGCCCTCCAACAGATATTCGGCCTTGGCTGGATTCGTGGACCAAGGTGAATCTATAGAAGAAGCGGTGGCCAGAGAGGTCATGGAAGAGGCCGGCATCATGGTGCGTAATGTCCGCTACCACTCTTCCCAACCATGGCCTTTCCCGTCATCGTTGATGATTGGTTGCCACGCCGACGCGGCGACCATCGATATCTCGATGGATGAAGAGGAAATGGCGGATGTCCGCTGGTTCCACCGGGAAGAGGTTCTGCTGGCGCTAACGGGCGAGAGCGAAAATCTTGCCATCCCCGCTCCCATCGCCATCGCCCATCACCTCATCAAGGCTTGGGCATCCAAATTCGTTACTTAAAGCAACCTCTTAACCGATTGAGAGCTTGCAAGTCTCCAGCAGCAATTCATCAATCTCAGCCCACAACGCTTCCATGTCGAAGGGTTTAGACACGAAGACATCGGCCCCCATCTCATAAGCCTTTTCTTCCACGCCCTTTTGGGCGCTCATTATCAGCACCGGAACCGACGAGATTCCTCGTATAAGCCGGCACAACTGGTAGCCGTTCATTCCAGGCATCGACAGATCGGTAATCACCAGATCGGGCCTGTCCAAAGCGAATTGGGTTAAGGCGTCATGGCCGTCGGATGCGGTCGAGACCTGGTAACCTCTTTTTTCGAGGATCTTTACCATAAGGTCCCGGATCTCCGGGTGATTGTCAACTACCAGTACGTTCTTTTGCATCATCTTCGGCTCCTGTCGTCGCCTGTACCGGAATCAAGCCGGTTAACAACAGACTAACTGGATAAATCCGCCGAGTCTGTGACCTTCATCACGTCCATGACCTTTGGTCCGCGACGTTCGAGTCCATGCCCGGCGAATCCCAAACCCGCCACGCGGCGTCCTCTGTCCTTATTGGACCAAGAACGGGACTGGACCAGGCAGTACCAGGGCTATAAAGTGACCTCGGCATGGCAACTCGACTCGGCGGCTCCACATCCGTCGGAATAGATGGATAACCACCCGTCGATAATCTTCAACGAGCGGGCCGAAATAAGCGCCGAAGCCGTCCGGCACGGCTGAACTGTTGTAGAAGACGGGTCTCCCAAGAGAGCAAACATGCCAAATCTACGCGTTTATCTCGTGGACGATCACCCGTTGATGCGGATGGCATTACGCCGGATTCTGGAGTCCGGCCAGCGGTTCGTCGTCGTCGGCGCGTCCGATACTGCCGAAGATTGTCTTACGGCCGTGGCCGCCTTAGGCACGGACATGGTAGTCATGGACATCCAATTGCCGGGTATCGACGGAGTGGAAGCCACCCGCCGGTTGAAGTCCCAGGACGCCAAATTGAAAGTGGTCATCGTCAGCGCCTACGGTGAGGAATATCTGATATCCAGCATCGACGCCAGAGCCGAAGGTTACATGATGAAAGGCCTGGAGCCAAAAGCGATGATTGAGGGACTCTTCCAGGCCGCCGAAGGTACCCCGCCCATCGACTCCAACCTGACCCGCCTACTTATGGACCGGGCCGCCGCCGGGCCCAGGGAGCATTCCGGCCCATCACTGTCCGATCGTCAACACGAAGTGTTGCGCCATGTTTCGGATGGGTTGTCGTCTAAAGAGATCGCCTCCCTCCTCTCCATCAGCAATACGACCCTCAAGCGGGATTTTAGGAGCATATTCGAGGTGCTGGGGGTCAACGACCGGGCTCACGCCATCGCCGAGGCCTATCGCCGGGAATTGATTTAGTAAGTTGAACTAAGCCTATAGCCCAGTTGACTCCCGCACTCCGGAGGAGACCCACTTTGGGGTCTCTCCTTATTTTATCTTTCCCAGCATCAACTATTGCTCTCTATTCCATGGCCTTTCCGGGCCATGCCCATCGCCTTTTCGGCGTCAGATATCTGGGCTTGCTGGCTACTAAAACTCGACCCTTGAGTTACTTACCTATCACCCCCTCGTCCTGGGAATATGTCGATGTGGGGCGGTGTAGTGAGTGACATATCACACCGAGGAGGAAACTAGCATGCGAGTATTCATCAACGCCGTCCGAAGGAAGACAAATGACGAATAAAGATGAGGGATTCACCCTTATAGAACTGCTGGTGGTGATAGGCATCATAGTGGCCCTGGCGGCTGTTACCGTGCCGCTGGTCACCAAGTTCGCCGGCAAAGGCGACGAGGGCGCCCTTGAAGCCGAAACCCAGACGGTGCAAACCGCAATGGACACCATGATGGCGGAACATGGAATAACGGCGGTGACGGCCAATGACAAGGGCACCGTCAGTAACGGACAGAACACCTGGACCGCTCTGCCGGCCGGCACGGGAGCCGCCACTTTGGATCCCTACCTGAAAAAGAACGCTACCAAGTTCATCTACTGCTGGGGCTCGTCTGGCAACGTGTACGCCCAGAACGAGACCGACGGAGTCAAAGCAGTCCCCGACGGTGTGACCCAACAGACGGTGGCCCCCGATCCTGATGAAGGCCAAACAGGATGCCCACTGGACCGGCACATCGTATGGAACGTTACATTGTTGCCAACTCTGCAACCCTACGAGTCAGTCGTGTTAACCTTTGGAGCCGACCGGTCTGGCGCACTACTGAGCGACGGCAACTACTGCAATGAAGCCTGGGCCGAACCCGGCGACGACAACACGAAAACCGGTATGACCGCGGCGGTAAAGGTGGGAAGCGTCGCCGAAGACAATGATGTTTGCGAGGGAACTGAACCCGGCGCCAAGGTCACCAAGATTGTTAGCCAGATCGTCGATGCCGTTCCCACTGGGTCGCCCCTACCCTCGGACACCTACCAACTGACCGTGGAATACTCGATAGAGGTCGAGAATGTCGGCCCGGTGTCCTTGAACCTCGGCCCCAGCGGCGCAACCGGCTACGGCATCCGGGACCTGCTCCCACTGGGATTCTGCTTCGTTGACGACTCTGCCACGTTTCAAGGCGCCAGCCTGGCGAACCCTTCTACCAACATCCCCCAAGGCAGCAATCTTTGCCCGTCGTCAGACACCCGTCAGAGACTGGATTGGGATTTTTCTGAATCGATACCCAGCGGAGAGACAAGAACCCTGGTTTACCGGACAAGCGCTTTGGTCTCGGCAGGGAACTATCGGAGCGACCTCTTAGCTAACTTTACGGAATTCACCGACCCTGCGGTATACACCTGGCCAACCGCGATGGTCATGGTAAGAGATTCCTTCATAGTCGACGCCACCGTGGATGGCCGCGCCATCGTTTCAATCGACGTGTCCATGGGAGGCAGTTCCGGCAGCATCGTCGACTTCGTCATTGAATAATCTGCCACTCCCACAACGAAACGCCCTTTAAATTCACCAGCGAAAAACAGTGGAGGCCGCCTGAAGGAGGCGGCGTTATTTGTTGTTGCACGTACGCCCGGACACGAGCCTATCACGCGGCTAGAAGGGAAGACCAGCCGATGTACATGGAGCACTAGGTCAGCCGGGTCACCATCGTGGTTGTCTGAGATCCAAGATTCTGCATTGACATCTTTGGCTCCCCTCGGCCATCTCTCCCTCGTAGCAATCAAAACCCTCGAACAATGCCCCTGGGCCCAAACCCGGTTATACTGCTGCCATTCCTCAATACCGATGAACCGAACAAAATATCAGGAGTAATGCGATGACCCCCAGTTCTCCTACCAAAGTGCTGGACGGCGTTCGAATCTTGGAGCTTGCCCGGTGGCAAGCCGCACCCAGGGGGTCAATGATACTGCGGGACATGGGCGCGGAGGTCATCAAGATCGAATGGCGGAAAGGGGCCGACCTCCGGAATTCGGGCCCATTCGTAGGGGATATGAGCGTTCAGTTCGCCGCCTATAACCGGGGCAAGAAGAGCATCACCCTCAACACCCGCCATCCTAAGGGGAAAAGTCTGTTTTTAGACCTGGTCGGTGTTTCCGACGTGGTGCTGGAAAACTTCCGGCCGGGCACGATGAACGACATGGAGTTTGGCTACGATGACATGTGCCAAGTCAATCCCGGCATCATTCTGGCGTCGGTATCGGGATTCGGACAGTACGGCCCTTACCGGGACCGTCAATGCTTCGACCCCATCATCCAAGCCATGAGCGGCATCGGAGACCAGACCGGCAGAGGCTTTGGGCAGCCCATCATGGCCGAGGGGCCGATCATGGACCGCACCGCCGCCCTACACGCCGCAGTGGGGATACTGGGGGCGTTAAGACACCGGGACCGGACCGGAGAAGGCCAATGGCTGGAAGTAGCCATGCTTGACGGCGGTATATCTCTGGAAGAAGTGGCCCTGGCCATGTGCTACGAAACCGGCACCAATGACTTCAAACGAAGCGGTACTTTTCTCCAATGCAAGGATGGCTGGGTAACAACAGGAGCGGCCCGGGCCGGTATGTGGGAGCGGATGCTCAAAGTCATGGGGTATAGCGACCTGTCGGAAGACCCAGAGTACGCGGCGCCCATGTTCGCCACCGACAAGGCGGAGATTCGCATGGAATTGCTCCACCTTTGGTGTGAAGAAAGACCGGTGAAGGAAGTGGAGGACGCCCTGGTCGGCGCCGACATTCCCGTGGGGCGGGCCATGACCATCCCCGACGTATTGGAAGACCGCCACATTTGGGAGCGGGAAGTGATGATGGAAACCGAACTGGACGGTCAACCAGGCAAGAAGATGCTTGTCCCCGGACCCAGTTTCATCAAATTCTCCAAGACCCCAACCACGGCGGGGCCGATCCCCAAGTATGGGGAACATAACCAGGAGATCTACGGCAGCCTCTTAGGCCTGGACGACGACCGGCTGGCAGCGATGGTAGAAGAGGGTGTCATCACCTAACCGGCTCCCACATCATTAGACGCGTACTTGGAACATGGGGACTATGGTTATTCCCACGCCCGGCTCCACCCGGAAGCTAAACCCATTATCTCTGCGCTGTTCCAGGTTGTTTACCTTGACCGCGTTGAGCACCCTCACCTGTCTGTCCCTTACCATCATGCTGATATGGGTATCGCAGAGTTGGCGTAACCGGCTTAATAAGTCCGGAGCAAAGGCAGATGATTCCGCTACGACGACGATAGCCTTTCCCGCAGTGCATAGCTTTTGGAAAATGGAAAAGAACCCCATGATCGTCCGGTCTTGGCAGAAGATAGCCAGGTCGGTGATCCCGTCAATAATGACCAATCCGCAGGACCGGGGAAGGCAGTCGATCTCGGCAGCCAGCGCGCCGAAGAGGGCTTCAGGAGTTTCCCCGGGGGAGGGCTTCGCGATCGACCGGACGGACAGTTTATTATCCTGGATCGACCCGGACACATCCATACCCATGGAGCCCATCTCTCGGCTAAGGTCTTCGACGGTTTGTTTTGAGCTGAAGAGGGCTGCTTCGCTGCCCTCCATGATTGCTCCGTACATCAGGTATTGGCAGATCAAGCCCATACCGGAGACCAAAGGACCTTCGATCAAGGTTAGACTTTCGGCGGCAAGACCCCCACCCAGAACCAGCCTCAGAGGAGCCAGGCCGCCCCCCGTGCTAACAAACTTGCTGAGTTGTTCGGATGATTTTAGGGCCGGCTGAGCGTTCGGCAGGGCTTCGGCCGTTGGCTGTTCCCACTCGGCCTGATCCTGTAGCGCCCCACCGCTTGGTTTTTCCCCCACGGTTTCCTGTCCTTCCCGCAGTGCCACCCTGATGTGGGTCGCCAGATCGTCAAAACTGCACGGCTTGGTCACAACATTAGAGGCCCCCAATCGCAAGCACTCCGCCTCCGTCTCGTAAGATTGAATGGAAGTCAGCATGATTACGGGTATCGCTCTGGTTCTCGGGTTTCCCTTTAAATTAAACAGCACTTGACACCCACTCATGCGCGGCAAGTCAACAGCTACCAGCATTAGATCGATGGGCTCGCGGGAAGCAGTCTCAAGGGCTGTCTTTCCATCAGTGGCTTGATCAACTTGGTGTCCGATCTTGCCGAGGCTGGCGTTCAACCATTTTCTGATCGCCGAATGGCTGTCAACAATGAGGACTCTGGCCATTTCCACCTTCCTTCCGCTAACGGCAGCGTTATTGAACACGTTACCAACGACTCTTGATCAAGACTAGAGTATTACCACCAAGGAACGTGCGGGGATGACACCCCAAGGCAGGGCGTATGCCGATAGACTCTACCTTCTAACTTCCCCACTGTGAACCTGTTTGAAGATCTGGTTCGCTTGAAGGTAACGCCGGGCGCTGTTACACTACCGTGACGCCGCCGGGCAGAGCTTTTGTAGCTACAAACAGAGGGTGATCGACCCTGCAACGGAACCGTAGCAAGGCTGGTGGTTCCGCCTGCAACGGACCTAAATCGGTTTTCGAGAATCCGCACCGGCGGACCGATTAAAGAAGTCGAGGTTAATCATGGCAAGAATACCTGTAATCTCCAAAGATATGGTCCCAGAGGAATTTCGGGGCGCGTTTGACGAATTGACCAAGGACACCGGAGGCACGATCACCGGCGGCCCCGGCTCCATCACCGTCGCCAGCCCCGAGATGTCCCGCCGGCGCAGCCACCTCACAAGCTACCTGCGATATGAGACCACCTTTCCCAAGCGGATACAGGAGTTGGCCATCATAACCTCGGCGCGGGCCAATGATTGCCCTTACGTCTGGAACGCCCACGCCCCGGCGGCCCGCCGTGAGGGGGTCAGCGACGCTCTGGTCGACGCCATACGGGACAAAAAGCCATTACCCGCGATGGCCGCCGATGAAGCTGCCGTAGTCGCCTTTGGCCAGGAATACTTCAAGGACCACAAGGTCAGCCAGGCGACCTTCCAAACAGCCCTGGACCAATTCGGCATTCAACATCTGGTGGAGCTTTCAGCATTGATGAGCAATTACGCCCAGACGGCATTTTTTCTCAACGCCTTCGAGGTTACCCTGCCCGAGGACCGGACAGAGCCGGTCTTGCCCATCTAAGGTCCCAATCCCCAAAACACTAGTTCTATCTCAGGGTGCCCACATGGGAGGAGCAGAAAGATGCGGTTCGGCCTTTTCCAATCGGTGCAGTTGCCCGACCCCAAGTCAGAAGCCAGGTATTACAAAGAGGCCCTGGAACAGGTCGTTTGGGCTGAAAAACTGGGCTTCGACTCTGCCTGGCTGACCGAACACCACTTCTCCCGCCATGGCATCGTGTCCTCCACCCTCACCGTGCTGGCCTATCTGGCGGGGGTTACCGACACCATCCGCTTGGGTAGCGCCGTCACGGTCCTGCCCTTCCACAACCCGATCCAGGTCGCCGAGGAAGCCGCCACGGTCGATCTGCTGAGCAACGGCCGGTTGGACTTCGGCGTGGGGCGGGGCTTCCAGTGGGGCGAATACCATAAGCTGAATATCGCCATGGACGAAGCCAGCCGGCGATTCGAAGAGTCCATGGAGGTCATCACCAAAGCCTGGTCCCAGGATGAGCCATTCGACCACCAAGGAGAGTTCTGGCGGTTCAACGACATGACCATCCATCCCAGGCCGGTCCAAACGCCCTATCCGCCGGTGTGGGTTGCCGCGTCCAGCCCGGCCAGCTTGGCAAGGGTAGCCCGAAACGATTGGAACCTTATGATCGGCCAAGGAGAGCCCTTCGGCCAAGTCGCCCAGCAGGTCGAATCGTACCGCAGCGCGGTGGGGGAAGCCGGGTTCGACTACCGGCCGGAACGCGTGGTGGTGGCCCGGCCGATGTACACCACCACCAGCGAAGATAAAGCCCGAAGAGACACCGAAGCCCCTTTCATGTGGTTCAAACGGACCGGGCAAGAAGTTGGCGCGCCTCCGGAGAACCGGACCGAGTTGCTGCCCGATGAATTCAGTTCCTACCGGCGGCGTTTCTCCAGAGACACCGGGTTCGACTACGACGCCATGTTCGAAAACGTCGCTCTATTCGGCACTCCCGGCCAAGTGGCCGAACGGGTGGAAAACTTAAGGCAATCAGGCGTGGAAAACCTGATTTTCTTCATAAACTACGGCGGCATCGAGCACCGCAAGGTGATGGACTCGTTGGAGTTGTTCGCCGCCCAAGTCATGCCCCAATTCGCGGATTAGCATCCCAACTCCACACCCCGTATGAACCCCCTGCACCCGTAGAATACCCTTTCGTGTTTACGAACCCTGGAGCCATCGCCGTCAAAGGCGGAGCAACACGCCCTTATTTGACGAACCACGGCCCCGCCGGCATCTTGTATAATGCAGCCAGATAGCCCGGACACGAGCGGGCAAATCACATTTATTGGACAGATTGGGTTTGACCACCTCGCGCCGAAAACGAACTGAGCCGCAAGACAGGAGCCCGTATCCCGAGAACCTAAGGGCCATAATCTACAGATATGGGCTCCAAGGCGAATCCGTCCGCTGGGTAAACGAACATTAGGACGATGGAATATACTTCCCTGCCGTCCAAAGACAGCGCCCTGATAACTTTGACCGGACGTTGCGACGTTGGCTTAGAGGGGAAGGAATCGCCCAGACTGAGATAAACGAAATCCTGTATGCCGGTCTATCTGAGCGTCACGGAGTGCCTCAAGAGGTCACCCAGCAGATGCTGGAAGCCGCCGGCGAAGTGCCCAGGTTCGACCCGGCGATGCATTTCGAGGAGCGCGTAGAGCTGTGGCAGGCAAACCGGGCACGACTCGAAGCTGAATTCCAGTTGTTCGGCGAGGCTCGTGTCCGCTATAGTCTATTCGTTTTCGGGGCACGTACCATCGAAAACTTCTCCAGCAAGATCTACTCCCTCGTAGAGCGCCCCTTCTCCGAAGACGGTGGCGGTTGGGTAATGTTCGACGACGAACTCCGAAAGATCGTCGGACTTACGCTTCCCTAGGCGGAGCAGACGGACAGACTCCCGATCGGCTTCTCCTGCTTTGGTCTAAACTATTCCGGTGGGATTCACCCACCGGAATCTTATCTGCAGGGGGACTACCATGAATCTTGAAGACGCGGTAGTCATTATCACCGGGTCCGCCACCGGATTGGGGGCGGCCGTGGCGCAACGGCTGGCCGGCAAGGGCGCCAACGTGGTGATCAACTACACCAAGAGCGAAACGGAAGCCAATGCAACGGCGGCCGCCTGCGAAGAGCTTGGCGCGGGCGTGTTGATCTGCCGGGCCGACGTGTCGGACGACGCTGACTGCCGCCGAATGGCCGCCGCCGCCATCGAGAGATTCGGCCGAATCGATGGGTTGGTGAACAACGCCGCCCAGTCTAAAATAGCTCCCCACGCCGACCTGGAAGCCCTCACCGCCGATGACTTCATCAATATCTTCTCGGTGAACGTCGTCGGCCCTTATCAAATGGTGCGGGCAGTAACCCCTCAGATGAAGCAACAGGGAAAGGGCGCGATCGTCAACATTTCCTCTTTGTCGGGAATGACCGGCTCGGGCAGTTCCATCGCCTACGCCGTGTCTAAGGGCGCTCTGAATACGATGACCATGTCTCTGGCACGGGCACTGGCGCCGGAGATTCGAGTCAACGCCGTGTGCCCCGGTGTGATGCAAACTCGTTGGTGGCGGGAAGGTCTGGGCGATGAGAGGTACCACGCCATGATAGAGCGATATGCCGACTCGGCGCCCTTAAAAACCGCCGGAACTCCAGAAGGAGCCGCCGACCCGGTGGTATGGCTGCTCGAAGGGGCGGACTACGTCACTGGCGAAACAATCTTAGTGGACTCCGGCACCCACCTTGGGCCGAGCCCGTCCCGGTAGTTAGATTCAACCGTCGCCGGCTATTTTAACCTGGTCCCAACGAACGGTGACAACTGCATTGTCCGCTAATACTACGTGATAACCGGGAGAGACATCCTCGGGATGGTCGATGGTACGCTGGAATACAGCGCTGTCTACGACGCCCATCATTCCAGACCGTTGTCCGGATACGATAACGACGCGGTCGCCACGCTTGAAGCGGTAGTAGTGCCCCATGATTTGACGCTATCCACCGGTCATCCGGTCCGGCAACTAACAGGTGTCAGGACGATGCCGATGTTGGATCAGTGATTGGATATGGCGTCCCCGCCTTGTGGTAGGATTCATCGCGGATGGTCTGATAATCAATTAGGCTGGTACGCAATCAAGAACCATGGACGAAGAGACATTTCAAGTGCATGTCCGCCCCGAAACCTCAGTTACGGCTGTCAGGACCATGCCGGACACCGAACCGGCCAATGGCCTGTTCATTTACGCTCCGGGAGCGGGTTCCAACATCAACGACCCCTTCGGGAGCTATTTAAGCCAGCGGCTGGTCCAAGCAGGATTCGCCTTCGTCCGTTTTCAATTTCCCTACATGGAGGCCGGGAAACGCCGGCCCGACCAGACCTCGCTACTGGAAGAGACTTGGAAGCAGGTCATTGAGACGGTGAAGATTGCAGATGCTAAGGTGATTATCGGTGGGCGGTCGATGGGCGGGCGTATCGCATCTCATGTCGCCGCCCAGGGGGCCGCTGTCGACGCAGTGGCCTTGTTTGCTTACCCTCTGCATCCACCGGGGAACCCAACCAAGTCGCGGGACAGTCACCTGCCGCAAATCGAGACTCCGGCGCTTTTCTGCTCCGGCACCAGGGACACCTTCGCCACGCCTGAAGAACTGTCGGCAGCCGCGTCCACGGTTTCCCTGGCAACGGTCCACCCGCTTGAGGGAGCCGACCACGGGTTTGCCGTGCTCAAGTCCAGCGGGCGAACCAAGGAAGACGTCTGGAGCGAGGCCACCGGATTCTTGCTTTCGTGGCTCGAAACCGAAGTTCTTGACAGGGGCGACGCCGCCCATCTACGCTAGTCTGCACCGGCGGACCCTGTCCAAGTCCGTCGCCTCCGCATCAGACAGAGCCATCCCTCCAGACCAACTCTGAGAGGCAGCGCTATGAAGTTTGGCATTCAAATCAACGGCCACTTTTCCACCGATCTCAAACCCGCCGATGCTTTCGACTATGCGGTAAAGCAGGTGCGCGCCGCCAGAGATGGCGGATTCGACGGCATCTTCGCCGCCCACCACTACGCTCTGGGCATGGGCGAGAACATGTTCCAGCCCATTCCGTTGCTGGCACGGCTGGCGGCGGAGGCCCCGGAGATGACCATGGGCACGGCCATCTATCTGCTAAGCCTGCACAACCCCGTGGAAGCGGCCGAGCTTTCGGCGACCTTGGACGTGATGACCGGCGGGAAATTCGTTTTCGGCGTGGGACAGGGATACCGGGACGTAGAGTTTACTTCCTTTGGGATCCCCAGAGGAAACCGCGGCGGCCGATTGGATGAAGCCGTAGCCATGATCCGCAAGCTGTGGGTAGAAGACGATATCGATTGGAAGGGGGACCATTTCACGTTGGATGGGGTGTCCATCAATCCCAAGCCCATCCAACAGCCCGGGCCGCCCATATGGGTGGGGGGCGACACCCTGCGCAGCGTCCGGAGAGCGGCCCGCATCGGCGACGCTTGGATGACTAGTCCCCGCCACTCCAAGGGCTTCATCCGCGAGGCCATACAAGTGTTTAACCAGCGCCGCGAAGCCTTAGAACTACCTGCGGCCCCTCCCGTCTTCTTCAGGGAGCTGTTCGTCGCGGACAACCGGGAAGAGGCGGAACAGGAGTTGGTCGAGTGCTTCGAGAGGCTTTACCATATGTATCACCGGGAAGGCCAACCGGGGGAGCGATACGACCGGACCTTCGAGGAACTCAAGGAAGACCGAATCATCGTGGGCAGCCCCCAAGAAGTCACCGAGGAGATTCAGAGCTACCAAGACGAGTTCGGCGCCGAATACATGTTCTTCCGGGTGTACTACCTGGGTATGGACCCGGAGAAGACCTTGCAGTGCATCAAGCTCTTCGGAAAAGAGGTCGTGCCTCATTTTTCTTAGCGCCGTAGAGGGCCGAAATCCCCCAACCCCATTTACCAAAGTGGGCTTTGTCGTGACCGGAGTCGTTACCGGATTCCTCGCAACTTCTCCAGAGCGACTGTGAATTCCTCAAGACCGGTATGCTCCAGCCCGCGCCGATAGTAGGCTTCGGCCTTTTCCGGCTCGAGTTGGACCGCCTCGTTGTAGTCACTTAACGCTCGGTCATCCCGGCCCAGGTCGCTGTAGGCATCCCCCCGGTCCAAGTAGGACTCAGTATCCAACGGGTCTAGCAAGATTGCCTCGTCGAAGTATCGAATTGCCCGCTCCGGCTGCTCCAATGCCATAAATGCCCGGCCCCAGCCGGCGTAGGCCTTGGGTAGATTTGGGTTGAGCCGCAAAGCCTGCTCAAAATCTTGGATCGCCCTTTGGGATTGGTCCGATTGGGCGTAGGCTAGCCCCCGGTTCAGGTAGGCCTCGGCATAATGAGGATAGATGCGTAGCGCCAGATCATATTCTGGGATTGCGTCTAAGAAACTGCCGCTTGCGTGCAGGGTAAGTCCCGATTCAAGATGCCGCCTAGCTAACACCTGGGCCTCGTCGCCGGTGGCGACGCCTTGCGCATCCCTCCTCCCAGTGTCTCCGCAGGCCGGCACGGTAAACAGGAGCAGTATCAATATCAACCAAGCTTTCATAACTTGCCGTTGGGCCTTGTCTCGGATAACCCGTGTTTCATGAGTTTGATTGATCGTTGGAACGCGCCCCGCTGTTTGACAGGCCGGGAAGACGCACCTAGACTACCACCAATGAAAAAAGCCCGCCCCTGGGGGCTGCCGGCCCTTTGAGCACGGCGCCTCTATCGCCCTCAAGACTGCCTCCCGCCTTACGGTACCCGGCCTACCGGTCATTCTGGCTGGGAATGCTGGCCTCTGTCAGCGGCTTCCAGATGCTCCGGTTCGGTCAATTCTGGCTGATTTTCGAGATCACCGAGTCTCCCTTGAGCTTGGGATGGATCGGCCTGGCCAACGGGGTACCGGCGATTGTATTGAACCTGTTCGGCGGTGTGGCCGCCGACAGAATCGACCAGCGCCGCATGGTCATGATCAGCCAATTCATCATCGCCATGATGATTTTTTTCCTGGCCACCATCACCCTGTTGGGATTGGTAAATCAATGGCATTTAATCACCATAGCGTTTCTGGCGGGAGCGGTGGAGGCTTTCGATCAGCCGGCGCGGCGGGTTCTCTTCCCTCAACTCGTCGACCGCAAGGATCTAATGAGCGCAGTGGCGATGAACGCTGCCATCTGGCCCGGAACCCGCATTCTGGCCCCGGCGATCGCCGGCGTCATTATTGCGGTATCCAGCTCAGCGGCCAACTTCTACGTAGCCGGAATAGGTTTCCTGGTCATGGCGGTCGTCACCTTTAGATTGCGTTTACCGCCCCTCGTCAAAACATCGCAAACCCGGCCGATCCACGACATTCTCGAAGGCCTGCATTTCATCAGGAAGGACACCACGTTCACTTTCCTGATAGCCATGACTTTTTTCAGCAGCTTCTTCGGTATGGCTTACATACCGCTGATGCCTATGATCACCGTGGATGTGCTGGGTGTGGGCGCAAAGGAACAAGGCATGATTTTAGGGGCCGGCGGGGTAGGCTCACTGATTACCGCGCTCTGGTTTGGCACTCGGAGCAATTCGGGGGCCAAGGGAATGCTGATCATCGGTGGCGGAATCATGAGCGGCCTCATGGTAGCCACCTTCGCGATAACCGCCGGGATATTTAAATCCGTTCCGCTGGCCATGACCCTAATGGTGGTTTTAAGCGTGTTCAACACCCTGGCCAACACCGCGTCTCAAAGCTCGTTGCAGCTACTGGTGCCGAACCACATCCGGGGACGGGTGATGGGATTTTACGGAATGACCTATAATATCCGGCCCTTGGGCGGGCTACAAGCCAGCGCCTTGGCCAACATCGGCGCCATCGGCGCACCCATCTCCATCGCTATCGGAGGTCTGGCGGTAGCAGCTTTCCCCATTATCGCGATGTTAGCTAACAAAAAGGTCCGCAACTTAGGGGGTGAGTTGCGGCAAGCGGAGGCGGAGGTTATCGCCGCCAGCCGGAGCCGTGCGCCGACGTCCACTACGGCCTCCGGCTAACCGGACACGTGCCTAAGCTAGCCGTTGCCACGCCTACCGCTGGAGACCGCACCGGCTAACCGGAAAAGGTATCAAGGGCCGCCTGGCCAACTAACTGTGAAGCTCGATGACGTCGCCGTCTTCCAGCACGTAGTCGCGCCCCACCCGCTGACCGTCATACTTGCCGGAACCCCATAGAAGAGCGAACTTGAATTTGCGCGCCCAGTCCTTATGGACTGAAATCGCTGCATCCTCGACCATGCTACCAATCGTTAGCACCTCTGGTGCACCAAAATCGGTTTCCGTTCTTCCTGCTTTGAGATACACCCGCACTTTGCCCAATGCCTGAAAAATCGCCTCTCCCAGCGCGTCCAACCCAATCCCTATGTCCGCCGATACACGAAGTGTAGAAAAGCGCGGGGCATACAGCTCTTCTAAAAGCTCAAAGGCCACGTCCGCATCCTCTTGATCGCTCTTACTGCCCACCAACAGGCACGGCTTTTGGACCAAGGGGTCGTCGGGGTCTACTGCCACACTTTTCTCCAAGAGGCGGTAGCCAAACCGGTCCAACTCTGCAAGAATCTCGTCGGCGTCGGTCAATGGGTCCTCGGACAGGTCCACTACGGCAACCACCAGGTCGGTGTTTCGTACGAGGCTGAAAAGCTGGCTCTGCACTTCGGGGTCGTCGATGGCGGGGGTGTCCACCAACTGGATCTTCACATTCTGGAAGGGGAGCATCCCCGGCAGAGGGATCCGGGTAGTGAAGGGGTAGGCGGCTACTTTGGCGTCCGCTCCCGTGAGCGTGGCAACGAGTTGGGATTTGCCGGCGTTGGACTTTCCGATGAGCACCGCTTGACCTGCCCCTTCCTTGCGGATCGCGTAGGGCGATGGACGCCCCGCGCCACGCTTGGGATTTTCCAGTTCCTCCAGAGCCTTGGAAATCTTAGCCCTAAGGTCGGCCCGGAGATGGTCGGTCCCTTTGTGTTTAGGCGTGGCGGACAGCATCTGCTGAAGGGTTGCGGCCTTCTCAGCGGGGCCAATGGCCGCGCGGTACGCTTCTTCTGCAACGTAGTACTTGGGAGGCAGATTCGTAGGCACGGTAGCTCCTCCTGTTCGTCAGAAAGCCGAGCCTGATTGAGGGTGTTTACCTGTACGGGAAATATAGCAATTGAGGGGGG
>CERD01127155.1_pt1 | contig 17250 bp, 19 predicted proteins | sample 530931 | NCBI WGS metagenome assembly CERD01 (sample SAMEA2621101, study PRJEB7988) | marine metagenome | isolation source: saline water (ENVO:00002010), including
GGATCGCTTCAATGCGTGACTGTATCTAAAACCCGCATGGGCCAGACCAGATACACAAAGTTCATGACACTCCCCTTTACGACCGTAGAGATGCTCCCGCCCTTAGTATTGGTGCTAAGCTCTTCATGGGCGCGGATATCACCCTTGAAACGCTGAAAATAATCAAACGTTACCATCGCTACCTCCTAATCTGGAACAATCTGGAACAATCTGGAACAAAGTGCTGTTTTGGCCTTCAGTCAAGGTTGCTGACGCGAAATCACCGTTTCTTCGAGCAGTAATATCCACAAACTTTTGTATCCTGCGCATGCCGACCTTGTTGAGGTAATCTTATGTTGAATTCTAAGCCAGATCGGGCTTTCTTCGCTTCACCAGCGAACTGTCGCGCGCAGATTGCAAACACCTGTCTGCAGAGATCCCTGTGTTCACTTGCACTAATCTGGGCCAGCGAGAGTAGATAGTGGCTTCCCCCATTGCAAAATTATTTATATACTTCCCGATATGTCGAATCTTGCAAGAACAATATTTTCGCAACCAAAGTGCGAAGTGGATAAGTCGGTTCCCCTTGACCAGATCAGGACACCGAAGGTCGGCTATTGGAGTGTTTGCGCTGATAGGCTTCGTAAGCAGAAAGATAGCGCCTCTCTGAATGGCAATCACGACGGTATTGATTGCTCTGAGAATTCCTCCTGAGGTTTGTTATCTTCAGGTTTCTTGTAAACCGCCCCCTCAAGCGCCCACCTGCGGAAATCCCTGTTTTTACTTGCGATTTTGACAATCACTAATTTGATCCAACGCACCTCTAAGAAGGGGTGATCCAGTGCGAAAACGGGTCTTGTTGGGATCGTCGCTCCACATATATCACACCTCAATATTGTGACGCAGCGCACTTGCGCTGATTCAGGGTTTTCGGTGTCGGCAATTGGGTCACTGGGAGGCCGGTTTGATGCTATTCAAACAAAAGCTTGGCCAGAACAAACTCACTTCACTGGTTGAGCGTGTCAGCCGCTTCACCGTGATCCTGAAAAACCCAAACAAGCGCACTACGCCGGTTATGGGAAAGATCATAAAGTCGATCAAAGACCTTCCCCTTGCCGCCCGCCGGACCATCACTTTTGAACGCGGAACCGAGTTTGTCAGTTGGCCGCACCTACAAGCCGAGATCGTAACCCAGACGTGGTTGTCTAATCGCAAGGCCGCAGTCAAGTCTTGATGCAAAAGCACGGCCCATCGAAATGCCTTTAGAGCATTTCGATCTCCGGTTCCTGCTCAGTTCCTTCTCAGCACGTTCACGTGATCGAGGTCATGCGTGTGTCCGGGGCATGGTTGTCTTCGCGGTCAACACTTGGCTGCCGCATTCTGGGTTCCGCAGGTGAAGCCTTCCTTTGTTTTGCACGCAGTCTGTAACAGCTGCTGCCACGTCTTTCGGATTGGCCTGACCTCCGTCCACGACAGCGACGCCTCCTCGCATCAAGTTATGATGCGCTGAGCTCGGTGTGCGAGGGACAATGCTTTAGGCGAGTCCCTCGCGCGTTGGAACAAAGGTTTGACCGCTCTTCAGCATGGAATGTATGATGACGGCGAGTTTGCGAGCAACGGCGACCGCCGCCCGCTTGAAGCCAAGGCGTTCGCACAATTGAAACCTCCAGTTTTTTAGATCACTGACCGTTTCGGCTCGAGTCCTCGTAAGCAACGAGGTCGCAGCCTCGTAGAGGAGCCCACGCAATCGTTGATCCCCCCTTCGGGAGATGTGTCCGTTAAAATCCATCTCTCTCGATTGGTATCGGCGTGTGGTGAGGCCAAGCCATGCGCCGACAGACCGGAACTTCGGAAAGTTCTTTGGGTCTTCGATAGCGGCCACATAGGAAACTGCTGTGATCGCCCCGATGCCTGGTATCGTCATGAGCAATCGCATGCTTTGGCACGGTCGCGCCGCCAACAAGAGCTGGCGTCTGAGCGTAAACGCCCGCTCCCTGACAGCTTGCCAAGCTTCGAGCAGCGGATAGATGATCCCTTTCAACTCGACATGTCCGTCCAATAGATCGATAACCTTTTCTATGAACACCCGGCCTTTGCTCTTGGGCACGACAAGACCGAAAGTCTTCATCAAAACCACGGATCTGATTGGTCAATTGTGTCGTGATGGCCAAGAGTTGGGTGCGGGCTGCAACCAATGACCGGATCAGCATCGCTTCGAACGACTTGACCCTGACGGCCTTATAGAAGCCGGTTTCGCCAAGTTTGGCCAATCCCTCAGCATCGTTTGCATCGGTCTTGTTCAGCGTCTCACCCAGAATTGTCTGAGCATGCCGCGCCTCAATGCAGATCGCCCGGAGTCCTTCCCCCGTTAAGGCATGAAAGAACCAAGTGGCGAGGGGGCCAGTTTCGAAAACGACGCTCAGGGGGTCGTCCGCATGCTTCCGAACCGCCTGCGCAATAATTCCCGGGTCGGAGGGACATTTCCCGCGCCATATTGTTTTGCCGTCTTCTCGGATTGAGATCGCGGTATCCTTCAACGAAACGTCAAGCCCTATGTACTGGCCCATGCTCAATCTCCATCTGTTGCTTCGAACAAGACCCTTTCGGATCACGCTCTGGATCATACCGGAGAAAAAACATTTCGATGCCATGACGAAACGCGGAGTGACAGAGCGATTACCCCATGTTCTGCGACCCCTCCAGTCCCTGGCAAAAAAGCACCGTCGAGAACACTAACCGACGCCTTCGAAGGTGGTTGCTCTGCAAACGCGAAATCCGGCAATGCACAGAACACGATATGAAGGTGATCTGTGATCGCCTAAACAACACGCCGCGAAAGTCTCTTGGATGGAAGACCCCAGCCGAAGTCTTCCGCGAAAAGGTATTGGAGGAAATGCGATGACACCCCTACCCTGATCCCAACAAGAGACGCGGTTCACATGGCGCTCACCATCGCGAAGTGGGAAAGTGAGTTGATATCGACCTCGCCCTGTCGTCTCTCACAGATCTCAGTCGGGTCAGGATCTTCACCGGTAAGCGGGCACATGCTCTGAACCTCTGTCACGGCCACACCGAAAAGGCGTGCTACCTCGCTATGCTCGAGGCCTCCGTCGAGCTGTATATGAATTGCTTATTTTCCAAGCCAGTATTGTGGTAGTGTTGGATTAAGATGAGGAAGAACACGATGATGGACGAAAAAAAGCCGAACCAATCAGACTCCGGGTGGTCTGATTGGTTCGCCAAAAAGATGGAAGAACCCGGACCCAAAGAAGAAGAATTCTTTGAGCGAATGCGGCGTGTCGCGAAGGTGCGGGATGAAATTATCGCTTCAGTCCAGATGGTAGACCAAGGTGAAGCCGGCATCTTGCTGGGGCTGTCGGAAACGGATCCCTCCGATATTTTGTTTCGTCGCCAGGTCAATTTTCAGATCTTTCGCTTCAACATTGATGGGCAGCCGGCCTATCCTTTGTTCCAATTCGACGTTGCCAAGCAGCGCGTTTATCCGGCACTTATAGAGGTAATGAAGATGCGCCCAGAAGACTGGGGGGGTCAGATGGCGCTGTTACATTGGCTCACCCTGCCCAACCGCAGCCTCGGTGATGCGCGGCCCTGCGATCGTTTGGCGACAGATGCGGATGCCATTTTGGCCTCCTTCGAGGCGGAAATCTCCGAACCTTTACATGGATAAGAGCAGCCAATAAAAAATTGTCCAACTACTGGGAACGAGGAAGCCCCAAAAGGCCACGAGTGCTTGAATGCGCTTTGCTGGGATTTTGTCGCGCACCCCACTGACAGAAACCACTATTAGTGCGCGCCATATCAGCGTGTGTGCTCGCCGCCTTTCGTTAGGGTCAGGACTCATAACCAAAATATGACGGTTGCTGCGAGAGCAATTGCAGAGAGGAAGACGGTTGGGGATCTGTCGTAGCGGGTTGAGATGCGTCGCCAATCCTTGTGTCTGCCGAACATTCTCTCGATACGATTACGTCGCTTGTAGCGGCGCTTGTCATACTTGACGATTTTCTTGCGCGACTTGCGCCAAGGAATGCAGGGCGTTGTGCCCTTGTCTACAAGGGTTTCGCGGAACCAGTCGGCATCGTACCCTCTGTCAGCGAGGAGCCATTTAGCCTCAGGCAAACCATTCATCAAGGCCGCTGGGTAATCCCCCCATTCTTAATGGGGTCCAGCCGTAGAATTCACGCAGCCGTTTTCAGTCTCATGGCGGGTGTCATGCCGCCGATGCCCATGTTGGGTCGCTCGTTGTTGTAAGTTCTGAGAAGAAAACCACTGCAATTCGGGAAGCGATTGCCGGGCCATGTAGCCAGCTTCAAGCTTCTTTAGATGCTCCCCATTCTTGGGAAGCGGTAACGCCAAAGCGGCGTTTGAAAATCTGACTGATCATCGACATGCGCAGCAACCAGCCAACAAAATAGGCAACAATTCAGAGTTTGCCATCCGTATAGAGATCAAGTGGGGACCGTGGAAATCGGACCATGCCGCCTGGTGCAGTGTGGTGCATGGTAAACCCGTGTCGGTTATAAAAGGCCTCCAGTTCATTCATGCGCAAGCCTTCTTCGCCAAATGACTCGTGGTAAAGCTCGATGCTCAGGTCGGCTTCGTCCGCAGCTTTCACTAAGACACGCAGAATTTTATGAGCCAATCCTTTACCGCGATAATGCGGCACGACCCAAATCCCACCCAGAACAAAGCGCTTGTTTTTGAGTACGTGCTCAATATAGGCCACATTGTCCTGAGCATTGTGATAGTAGGTTCGTTCCGCAGTATCCCCAGTGGCACCTTGGAGGTCGGGGATATTACTGATTTGTGCGAGAACCCTATTGTATTTCTGTTTCGCTCGTAGCTGCGAATGTGCGTAAAATTTCTCGAGCTCCGCAGTTAGCTCTGGGTGCCGGGCTTCACAATAATCTCTTAGCCCGTGCTGCAGTGCCACCGCAACAAAAGCACGTAGTTCACGGTTCAGCTTATCAATCTCATTCTGAAGGGTCTCGACGACTTCCGGTGGCGGGTCCGTCGCGCGGCCATTCTTGTTGCGCTCACCCGTCATGTGTTCATACCTGACCACGAAATGGATAGTTTCCAAGGGTTATCGTGCCCTTAACAAAGCGGCCTTCGGAAACCAATCTTACCCGCACTGACGGTGCATCAGGTTTTTCTTTTTTCGCATTCGGCTGAAGCATTCTCGTTTCTCTCACCTTACATGGCCAGATGGACTTCGCTCGGATGCAGGATGGCCTTTGTTCCCCTGCTGATCAAGATACAGTCACGGTTTATCTGGTTGTGGCATTGTACAGCGGGTACCTCAACGAGCCAGTTTGGGTTCACCCGTCGAGTGCTTTCGCTGCCATTGCCTCCAGCCGGTGTTGTCACAGGAACGACTGGTAGTCGCTCATCTACGAAGCCCACATGGCCTGCAACCTTCCGCTTCAAAAATCTTCACCAGCTGAAGCTTGTCAAAGACAAGAGCACAAAGTTCCAACTTTTCGATCCGAATGGCCGGGTGTCTTCTCAGCCTTTCGAGGGCATCCCCGCCCTGCTTTGCTGGTGAGCTTCAGAGCCGACAACCACCAATTTCTTTGAAAATGTAAAAATTTGTCCATCCTTGACGGACTATTTCACAGGTCTCCACAGAAACAAGTGGCGGTCTCTTTAAAAATATATCATTGTGTCGCTTATGAGCGGACAAGAACACGAAAAACTAAAGAACCTTCTTGAGGCTGTCCCCACCGGGTTCCTCGTGGACTCCGTCTGGCTTGAGCACCACGGGATAGGCCGGCGTTCGTCCTACGCTTATGTCCAACGCGGCTGGCTAGAACGCCTTGGACGCGGCGTCTTTCGCCGCCCCGCACCAAGCAGCGCCACCACGAACACGCTCGACTGGAAGACCTGCCTGCTCTCGCTCCAGCACATCATGCACTACCCTGTCCATATCGGCGGGGTGACGGCATTGAGCCTGCAAGGATATGCGCACTATCTCTCACTCGGAGACAAGAGCACGATCTGGCTCTACGGCTCAAAAACCCCCAACTGGATCGAAAAACTGCCGCTCAACGCCGAACTCCGAACACGCAACGTATCGTTGTTCTCCGATCCAGAGTTGGGTGTCGATGACGCGCGAAATAATCTCAACGAGACAGCATCGTCCCTGCCATGGGACTGGAAACTGGTGATGTCCTCGTCGGAACGCGCGATCCTCGAAGCGCTGGACGAGTTGCCGGATCAAGCGAGCTTTCACAACCTCGACATGGCGTTCGAAAGCCTGACGACGTTGCGCCCGAGAACCCTCTCGGCGCTGCTCAGCAGTTGCAAGAAGATCAAGGTCAAACGCCTGTTCTTTGTGTTCGCCGACCGCCACAACCATGCCTGGCGCAAGCGGCTCAATCCGGAAGAGTTCGACCTTGGCAGCGGCGATCGCGCATTGGTCAAAGGCGGCAAGATACATCCGCGCTACAGGATCATGGTGCCCGAAGAGTTTGTAAGAAAGGAACCTGATCATGGCGCGTGAAGACTATGCCGCACAAGTGGCCCTGCTCGTGCGCATACTCCCGTATGTCGCCAAGGAGGAGATATTTGCGCTCAAGGGCGGGACGGCCATCAACCTCTTCTATCGCGACCTTCCGCGCCTCTCGGTCGATATCGATTTGACCTATCTACCTGTCAAAGACCGCACCGAAAGCCTCGCCGAGATCAACGACGCGATGGACCGGATTGCCACCGCGATTCAGGGCGGTATCACCGGTGCCAAAGCGCAGCGTATTGCCGGCGGTGGCGGCGGCGCCACACGCGCGCTCGCACGCCTCGGTGCAGCCGAAATCAAGATCGAAACCTCCCCCGTCACCCGCGGCGTCGTGCATGATCCGGAACAACGCGAAGTCTCGGAAGCCGTCGAGGAAGAGTTCGGATACGCGATGATGAACATCGTCTCCTTCGAGGATTTGTTCGGCGGTAAGCTACATGCGGCCGTCGATCGCCAGCACCCGCGAGATCTCTACGACGTCAAGCTCCTCTACGAGAACGAAGGGTTTACCGACGCGTTGTTCCGCACCTTTCTGATATACGTCGCGAGTTCACCACGCCCGCCGCACGAACTGCTGAACCCAAACCTGATCAATCTGGATCAGCCCTACGCGCGAGAATTCCAGGGCATGACGAAGGAAGCGGTCAACCTTACGGAATTGATCGCAACGCGCGACCGCCTGATCTGGGACATCCAATCCCGCATGGATGAGGACGCGAAGAGGTTTCTGAGAACCCTGCATGAAGGCGAACCCGACTTCGACGCAATCGGCCGCCCTCAAGCGGCCGAGCTTCCAGCGGTCAGATGGAAGCTAATCAACGTGAACAAGCTGAAAGCAGACAACGCCAAGAAACACGCCGCCCAAGGGGAAGAGCTAGAGAAGCTCATCGGCTAAAGATAGATCAGAGATGACTGATTTTGAAAACGATCCCGATTATGAAGAATGCTTGGTTACATTTTTTGATGTGCTCGGCTTCCGGAATCTGCTGAACACGAGAAGCGGCGCAGAGATCAGGCACTTGCTTTCGATGTTTCGTCGGGTATCCGAAGGGGATGCCACGCCACCGACCCGTTCCGATGAAATGCGGATGATCAGCGAAGTCCGTGCCGAGATCGTGTCTAATGCGATCGTCAGAACCAGAACCATTGAAACTCAGTACCAGGCCGGCCCCTTGATCTGGGAGCTCATCGATCTGCTGCACATCCAGATCGAATGCGTGGCAAATGGCATATTGGTGCGCGGCGCGATCACGATTGGCTCCATGCATCTCGGCATCGACTTCAGTGGTCCAGTGTTTGGGCCTGGCCTCGTTCAGGCTTATTTCATGGAAGAAGGCGAGGTCATCTTCCCGCGCATTGCGATCCATGAAGATGTGATCGAACGCCATCGGCAGGACCAAACGCTTTGGCGGGAAGGACATTCCTATGCGGATGAAGAACGCGCCTTGAACAACCTCCTGCGCCAAGACGAGTCAGGCCTCCAATACATAGACTACCTTCGAGCCAGCCTTGGCGAGATTGACGGCGAACTCGCCGGTTGGGTCGAGTTTCTGGGTCGGCACAAGGCGCTGGTTGAGAATGGTTTCGCCGACAGCCCCAACGCGACGGTCCGGCGCAAATACAGCTGGCTCAAGAACTACCACAACGCGGTCATCGACGAGAACTTGGCCAACCTGGAACCAGGCGCGATGACCGAGGATGGGGACCCTTGGGAAGATCTGTTCAGAGAGCTCAGGATCGAAACTTGAGTTCTCCCAAACAAGTCACGATCGGGAGCGTCACGAAATGTCCACGACATGCCTCACCGTTTGGCCAATACGGGGATCGCCAGCCCGCCACCATTCCTATGACCCGCCATCCAGACCTGCGTCCTCCAACTGCTCCCGCTCTGGCAGATCCGCGAGAGTTTCCAGATCAAACGCGACAAGGAACTGCTCCGTCGTCACAAAGGTATAGGGCGCACCGCGGCGCGGAGATCGTGGCCCGGTCCCGATAAGGGCGCGCGCATGCAGGCGACCGTTCAGGTCGCGGCTGATCTCCTTGCCGAAGATGTCCTTCAGCCCGTACCGCGTGATCGGCTGGTGATGGGCGATGGCAGCGAGAACCGCGACGTCGAATTCGCTCAGGCCCAGCAACTGATCCCTGACTTCCGCTGCGGCGCGGATCGCGGGGGTGTAAGCGATCCGCGTCCGGAACATTCAGGGTAGTGTCGCAAATTTTTGGCTGGGCTAAGAAGGTGGGATTTAGGACGTGATTATGCTGCAAGCGCGGCAAACTGCTGAAATGCAGAAAGATGGTTTGCGGCGAACTGACCCTTTCGGATCATGTGGGCGACCTCGATACCTGCGATAATTGCGGCGGCGGAATGGAAGGCTTTGAAGCCCATCATTGGGCCGGTGATCCGCTTGATGAATCGGTGGTCCTGTTCCAAGAGGTTGTTGAGATATTTGACCTGCCGGATCGTGACGATGCGCCCTGTTCCGGTGAACTTCAGGATCACGTTCACGCTTTGTAAGCCAGCCAAATTGGCACCACTCTTGTCGATTACCACCCGGTCCGGCACGCCGTTCACGGCGATAGCCTTTTTGAAGAACCTGCGGGCGGCGGCCAGCTCGCGGCGCTCCGACAGCAGGAAATCAAGAGTTTGGCCATCACGATCGACGGCACGGTAAAGATAAGTCCACTTGCCTCGCACCTTGATGTAGGTCTCATCCTTCCGCCACGAATTGGCTGTTGTCCGCTTCCGGGCTTGAGCGTTTGCGGAGATCAAAGGTGAGAACTTCACCACCCAACGGTTCAAGGTAGCGTGGTCAACGACGACACCAAGTTCCGCCACAATTTCCTCAAGGTCGCGGTAGGAGACGGCATAGCGCACGTAGAAAAACACCGCATGCAGGATCACAGCCTTCGGATAGTGTACACCTTTGAAATCTATAATCGTTTTATCAAACCTACCAGTGAGTGCTGAAGCCGATCCATTGCAATAAATGCAGCGCGCGCGAAAGCTCGAAAAGTTTGCGACACTACCGGATTGTAGCCGTCTTCAGTCCTGGGCTGTGCGGCAAAGAATGCTTCGGCCTTTAGGTCAGAGGCAAAGGTGGGCCCTCCCTATTGGCGATTCTATTGGCATTTTCCCACCTTTGAACTGCACCCCAACCTATCTCGAAATGTTTTTTTGAAAAAATCGCGATTTTTTTATCAAACGCGTTTTTCACGATCTTCAGTCGAACCCAAGTCTTTTGTGAACAGAGAGAAAAGGAGACCAAATGCCAGCTTAAGCTCTGCTTGCCCGAACACCTCAAACACCCCCAAAAGGAAATTTCACAATGATCATTAAGACCGTAAATACAGAGAAGAACGCTGTCAGCGAAGGTAAGAAACTACTGAAGCAGGCAATCAACGAAATCAAGACACAGCCCCTCGATCCAGAAGCTTGCAGGGTTTTTGATACGCCAACTGACATCTCAATGGCACCACATGTGCGCATCAAGAACTTCCGGTCCCTGGTGCTGAGGGAAGAACACGACGGTTGGTATGGCGATATCTATCTGAAGAAGGTTCCACAGGGTTTCCCAACTACCATCGGTACCTCTTTGACCAAGCCCCACGCGGACAAACGTGGCGCTTACCGCGACGCCTGCGACATGATTTTGGAGATCTATCAAGCGGAGCAATCAGGCTGCCCTCCAAGGCTCATTAGCAAGGATGGGCCGGAAATCGGGCACCCCTTTATGATCGGAACTCAGATGTTCTGCACAGGATACTGATCCGGCCATATCCCGAACAGCATTTGCGGCACTCCTCAGCGGGTGCCGCGAGAGATCAGTCGCAAAAGGCGTCGCAATTTTTAAAAATTGAAAAGGAACTACTATGGGCGGATATTGCATCAACAAGGCTTTGCTTCTCGACGAGAGAGAAATTGAAGAATATGCTGACTGGCAGTTTGATAGTTTTGAGGAACTCTGGGAGGCTGCTGCGGAGTTTGCCGGAGACCGTTTGGGAAACTGGGATAATCCATGGGTTGAAACCATCGGTTGCACATCTGAACGTTTCAACACGTCCGAGTTTATCAGTTGTGAGAAGCACAGCCTCTGGGTGGAACAGGACCGGGATTGGACCGAAACTCTCACGAACATTTTCAAGAGCCTCGGTTCGGTAGAGCATCAGATCGCTGCGCGCTTTCTAAACAACCCTGATCAAGACAGGCTGATACAGGACATTACTGCTCAGATTGAGTCGGCGATACACCAGGAAAACTTCTGCAACGCCCGCGCACTTGTGACTGCTCTAGAAAACCTGCGGCTTGCAGGCCTTCCTTGTTTTCGCAACGCTTACCAATTAACTTCTGGTGGCAATGATGACGCATATGATTTGCGTAATAAGGATTGGGGAGCAGGCCGACGCGTCATCGTCGAGATCGCTTTTGTTTGGGAGTAGCTCCTACCGCCGGACCGGTTTCCTTGCTCAGCCATGCGACCCAAAAATAGTCACATGAGGCGCTGACGGCCGATGATCGGGGCTGCCCTCCTCTTGTGCTACGGCGGCTTCCTTGCGGGACCGTCGTAGCTTCTTTCTAACGCTTTGGCGGTGCCGGAGTTGCCACATTTTGGATTTGAAGGGTATCCACAAAGCGATCAAGGCCATCATTGAAAGCCTCAGGACCACCCGTGCAGACGGATGCTTGATACAGATGCCACTGCGGTATGTTATTATGGTATACTCAAGAAGTGGAAACGATGACCATCGCTTCTAAACGCAAGACCTCGCTTACGCTTGATGCGGCGATGCTGGATTCCGCATGCGACCTCGGAAACAACGTTTCCGCCGTGGCCGACACAGCCCTTCAGAAGGCTGTCACAGAAGCGCGCCGACACAAGTGGCTTATTGAGAACGCAGATGCATTCGCGGCACAAGCCGAGTGGCACGATCACAACGGCCATCCGCTATCTGACATCATCGCGTCTCCAGGAGGAGCCTCTTGGAAGACCTGAGCCGCTTCGACGTCGGGCAATATGGTGGCATATACATGGTCGTTGTTGAAAGCGACCTTCTGCCCGCCGACCCTTCGGTCGTCGTTATTCCGCTTCTTAAGGGGGTTGCCCCGCCGCTAGGTATTTGAATCCCGAAATCCAACATGACGGTCAAGGCTTTGTCCTGGCAAAAAGGCTGATTGCGGCAGTGCGGCGATCAACCTTGCGCCGTAGGGGATCTGACGCAGATCAAGGCGACATCATTATCCGGGCCATGGATATCCTGATGGGTGGTGTCTAGCCCGCCTACCCTATCACACGTTAGCCATTGCGTGCATCACGCTAAGTCGGGGAACCGGTGTGCAATTTCTTTCTGGCGGGCAAGCGCTGCAACGGCTTCATGCGAAGACAGCAGCCCTGTGGGTAGTTTTTTCAACCGCTCTGCCGTCAGGAGGACGAAACGATCACGCACACTGCGCTCCAAGTCCAAATGGCATTCGCCGTCTTGTTCCCGGAGCAACAATGAGCGCTTTGTTCGGACGCCTTTGTGATCAGAAACAATCCCTACCTCCTGTGGCCAACTCTCATCGATCAGGATCGTTCCTGTCGGGAGCGCATGGAATTGTTTGATCAACCGTTTACGGCGCGCTTCATTCTTTGATGTTTCATCATCTGCTAGATGCGCGTCCTTGAGACCCTCGGCCAGCACGAAGAAGAACTCACCAAAGGCACCTCGAACCTTCTGGCTCTTGCCGAAGGCCTGTGGCAAAAAATCTTGAATGAGAGCACGTTGCTCTTCCCTCAGCTCAGCGAGAGAAACGCGCGGAATATGTTCCCATGGCATGAGCTCGTACGCCTGGTTCAAAGCCGGCAGGAGATGATTGACGACCATATCTTTATTTTCCTGAAAGATCAGGACATTGTCGCTGCCGAAGCCCTTGGAAAAGGAATGGTACCAGCCGTTTTGAAATTTTGAAGTCGAAAACCCGACCTGCTTTTACGACGCTAAAAACATAACCCCCAAATACTTAACTTTCCCATTTTCGACATCGGCCGTGATGGAAAGTTTTAACCCTGATAAGTCTGCAAAAATCTCGATCTTCTGCTTTTTCTGCACATCTCCGGTAAATCTTCCAAGTTCAATTTCCATCATCATCATATCTTTTGAGTTCATTTGACATTCATCCTTCTTATCTTGTTAGCTTTTCAGCCTTGTTTTGGGCTCCTGCGAGGCTCATTCCTCGCTGGACCAAAGAGAAGATTGAACCGTCTGTTTTTCTGCAAAGCGTTTTGATCTGTTTTTTTCAAATTTTCTGCGATTGTCCTTCAACCGCATGGTCAGCCTGCCCTAATCCCGCCGGGACCGCCGCTGCGGCGTCGCTCTGCCGCGGCGGGGTTTCTTCGCGGCTGAGACAGATGCCTCTGGCACAATGCCGTACGTCGCGCGTCCCTGATCATTCGCAGCCCTGAGTTTTTGCGCTGCGATGACCTGTGTTCCATTTGCTCGGTAGGATTCCGTGGAGGACGGCGAGGAATGGTTCAGCACGACCGTCGCAAGATTGGCCCGCTCAGGGGCTTGCGAGACAATAAAGCCAGCGACGATATTGCGGATCACCTGAGGTGTGACGCGCTTGCCAAAGACTTTCTGACACTGATCTCCAATGGTCTGGCTCAGATATCCTCGAGCGACAGGCTTCCCACGGCTGCCGACGAACAACGCTGATTCATCCGTCGGGGCCACTGCCGCCCTGTGGTAATTGATGTAATCCCGCAGCTGCTGCTGGACCTGTGGTGTCAACAGCCGCTCATCCCGCTTTTTGTCTTTGGTTTGATGAGGGCCGAGATAAAGCCGCGTGAAGGTGGGGTCAAAATTCTCCTGGAGGTCTAACGTTGATAGGGATTCCAGCCGGATCGGAGAGTTCACCAGTAAACTGATCGCAAGACCCGTACGGGCCAACTTGTTGGCGCTCATTTGGGCCCTGAAGGAGGGGTTAGTTTTATGCCACTCTGCCGCGACATCGCAGCAGCAGGCGGCTGCCATGCGCAGTTCCGCGAGGTCCACGATCCGCGCATCATTTCGGGATGGTTGCAGATTGGCTTTCTTTTGCAGGTTCTTGAGCGCCGCGTCAGCCCAACCCCAATCGTGTTCGGGAAACAGGGCCTGATCAACATTCTTGAGGCGCTGGAGTTCCCGGTAGACGGTCTTGATTGAGACCGTCCCCGTCCTGAAGCCGTCTTGACGATCATCGAGACGCCGCGCAACCGTCTGCCGGGTAATCTCTGATGGCAGCCCATGATCACGGCAAAAATCAAAGAAGCCCCACACCGTCTGCAACCGCGACCTCAACGTATCGACAGACCAGGCGTCGACGAGAAGCCCATCTTCCAGACCTTCCGGACAGAAGTGCAGTTTCGGCTTGAGGACTTGCTGCCACGCCTCGGGCAAACGGTGCCAGTTCCGCTCAATTTCGCGCGCCAAAGCCATGCGTTTGCTTTCGACCTCGACACGGCTCTCGCGGCCAAATACCCGAGCCTGCGGGAAGACGGCGTGTAATGCCTGCCGCATGGCCGCGGCCATTGCAGGCTCCAGGTGCGCTGTCCGTTGTTCCAGCAAAGCAGGCGTGATCAGGTCCGGCGGAAGATCATCGCGCTCGGCGGCGAGCAGCCATCGCCCCAGAGCCTGTCGCAGGCGGGGGGCCTGATGCGGCGTTGCATGTGCAAAGGCGGCGTCAAATCTGCTGCGGATCTCCTCTTGCCAATCTGAGGACGGCTTGGATCGGCGATGTGGCACCATGGCTTAGTCTCCTTTCTCTTGTTCAATTTCGATGCGGAAATCCACGTGCGACATCACGCGCCGCGTGTACTGATCGAGCAGCTGCAGATAGTTTTTCTGCGCGATGATTTTGCTGACTTCGGCGTAATACGACATCGTCGTCTCAATACGCTTGTGACCCAGGACCTCTTGGACGAGACCCATCGCACTGGGGTCCATATCGAGAATGACCTTACCGGCAATGTGGCGCATCACCTGTAGATCCATACGCAGCTGGCAGTGTTTCCAGATGTGCTCCCGAAAGCGCTGGCACAGCTTTTCCTTGGTCATATAGCCAAAGCCCGCCGCATAGCCCCCGGTCTCACCGTGCTCCTTGCGCGCGTCGGCCGTACCCGGAAACAGATGCTCGTTTTCGGGATGGGCATTTGCATTCTTGGCAAAGACTGGACGATAAATGGCGATGAAACGTTGCAACATCCGAACGGTCTCCGGGTCGATCGAAACATAAACGGACCTGAGGTTCTTCATCTCTGCCGCGGGCAGGATCAACGTCCCCTCCCCTGCGCCAATCGGCAGGCTCAGATGGCGCTCATCACCAAAAGCACGCAAGCGCGCCAGGTTTGCACGCCGCATCGGCGTCACACGTTGCTCCAACTGCGCAATCACTGCCGAACGCGCCAGGGCAGCCTGCGCCAACGTAGGTGCCTTTTTGCCCTCACGTGCCCATTTCTCAGCTTGTGCCCAGAGGACCTGTGGCGCTTTGAACCAGCGCGACAGCGCTGATGCCTCGTTGAATTGACGCAGCATGCTTTCGTGGTGCTTGCCAATCTTGCGCTCTTCGTAAATGTAGCGCAGCTTGCCGTCAGGTTTCACCTTCGAGCCAACGATGCTGGGATCCAGCTTGAGGGTCAACGCTCTGACCGGTTCCAGGATGTCTTCTGTGAGCGCGCAGGACTTTCCCACTGAATAGAGCGCCTGCACAAGTGAGCACTCGTAGCGTCCCTTCTTATGGTCGTCCCATTTCTGGCCTTTTGCGTCTACCCGGCCCTGCCGCTTCTTTCTGATCGCCCCGATGGTCGCCAGAAGACAGTCTTGGCGGAACAGATCTTCGAGCTGCTGCGGCTTTGTCTTCACCGCAGGGTCAGTCTGCGCTGCATGCCAGACGCGTTTTACCGCGTTGCGCAGATTGCGCTGCGTCCCAGGCTCACGCGGAATCTTGCCCTCAGATGCCGCAGGCGATGTCGTCAAGTCGCCGAGGCCGAGATCATCTGTATCTTCGATAAACGAAGACCAGTCTTCCTCCCCTTGCGGGGCCACCATGCGGTCTGTCAAAGCATCCATGCGCGCCCTGATGCCCTCGGGGACGTCTTTCCAGGCGACGTCAGGCAAGCGTCTGGAATTGCCGGCCAGCTGGAAACGCGCGGCCTCAAGACCCGCCCGTAAGATCTCCTCATTCCAGATCCGACCGGCACTGCGCAGCTTTTCTTTGTGGCTGTCGGATTTGGTTGCAGCCTCATACGCCACAAAGTTCTTGAGGAACGCTGCATGCACCTGCCTAGGGAGCAGCGCGTCTCGGTCCGCGCTCAGCGCAAGGCGCCGCAGGACCGCCTTCACGGATTTCGCATGATCCGGGACCTTGGACAGCAGCTCCTTCAGCAATGCCTGCCAGACCTCCGGTAGGCCTTTGACATCCGCCTCCCGACCACTGATCGCATTGGGATCAACCAGTTTCACGGCGGCCCGGATCTGTGAGATCTTGTTGGATAGGGATTTCGCCGTGTGCACGCCCAGATCTTCTGGAATAAGTGTCCGCAGCAACGGCTCAATGACCACGGCCGTTGCAATAATGTTGTCTGGCGTCGTGGCACGCGACAGCGCCAGTTGATGCAGGGCCTCTATGGTGCGTTTGGCCTGGTCAGACTTAAAGCTTGCCTGTGCCGCCTCCTGCGCATCTTTCAATGTTGGCAACTGCCCGCGCATCCGCAAAACAAGATCGCGCCGGAACGGATCGGACCACGCCCGTTTAGCACGACCCACATCAGAGATGATCTGCACATGACGCGGGCCGAGTTGAGACCGCAGGTCGGACATCGGGCCGTCAATCACCTGGAAAAACGCCTCGGCCGACATCTCCGGCCCGCCCGTGAGATGTTCGCGAAAAGCCCGAACGGAGGTGATTGTTTGAACCCGCGTGCCGGCATTCATCGGTGTCAGCCGTACGACGGAAATCACGTCTGCGGTGGTGCCTGAAACGTGTGTTGTATCTAACATGGTCTTACCTTTTGAGTTGAGGGATATGGGGTGTTCTGGAGGCCTGTGCGCAAAGAAACAGGCCTCCAGAACATCACCGGATCCCGCGTCAGGGGCAGTCATGTCGCCCCCTCCCGCGCCCTCAGGAGACACGGGGCGACAGGGGGCGACATCGGGGTGTAACGGGGGGTCTGCATTCCCACGCAATGAAGGCCACCCAATTTCCCCGAAAATCATAACCATCTGATATAAAATAACTTTACTGGGATTCATTTTTGGACATCCCAATGCAGTATGCGATCCAAATTTCCTTCATTTCCTGCTCAATGCCTTGGAATTTCCACAAAGCGAGTGCCGTAATCTGCCAGCGGCCATTCGGACGCTCACCGCCAAGCTGGCCTGTGCTGAGATACCGCTGAACCTGGCGTTCGGATCGGCGCAAAAACTCCGCCGCCTCTCGTGCAGAATAAGTTTCATCGGGCGATATGATCATCTTGGTCTCCTTCGTTTCAGCGATCGAAACAGGAGATGGTCCCCACTGGCTTTTAAAGAAATAATTAGTTTGGCGCGATGTTTGGTCCCTGGGGTCTGCACCCTTCGCTCGGCCACGGGAGGGAGTGCGACTGATCAATATCGCAACATTTTGCATGGTATCTGGCGAACCCGAAAGTGCTCCTGATAGCCGTTCCTGGCACACTGAATACGACCTGCATAAACCGGACCCGCGCTCAGCGGGTCCGGGC
>CERD01109173.1_pt1 | contig 16880 bp, 11 predicted proteins | sample 530931 | NCBI WGS metagenome assembly CERD01 (sample SAMEA2621101, study PRJEB7988) | marine metagenome | isolation source: saline water (ENVO:00002010), including
ATGGAGTTATGCGACCGTTTGTGGGGATGTCCCCAGTACCCCTGTTTGGGTGAAGTTGATTGTATAACTAACCTGCCTTCAATCGCCTTTGTATGGATAAGCCCCTGTTCGCATCTTGCGATATTGGCTCGGCGATACTCCCATAAGTTTTTTGAAAATCCGTGAGAAGTAATAGGCATCTTCATAACCGACCGCAAAGGCGACTTCATTAATGCCATTATCGGTTGTGTCGAGTAGATGGCATGCCCGTTCAATTTTCAACTGAATAAAATGATTAATAGGGGTCGTACCAGTGACCTCTTTGTATTTTTTTACAAAGTGGTATTTTGAAAGGTTCACGGTTTCCGTCAAGGTATCAAGATCGAGTTGTTCGTGTACGCGTGCCTGCATCAGGCTATGGATCTTCTCAATGTCTAAGCCACCGCGTGCTTGCTTCTGCCGTGCTAGAGGCTGTAGTAGCGCTATATGACTAAGAATTTGGCGTAGCTGATTAGCTGCACAGATATAAGCGTTGAGGTTATAGGTTGATTCGCGGGCCTCTAAGAGCGCTTCGAAATCACTGGCCAAGCGAGAGTGAATGCCAATCGGCATGACGAATTTACGATTGGCCGTCTCCCTTTGTGACAAGTGATCAACAAAATCATGAGCATGGTGGCCATGAAAATGGACCCAATAGATAGTCCAGGGGTTCTTTTTTCGTGCTTTGTAGGTATGAGGAATTCCTTTAGGAATTAACAATATATCACCAGGTTTGATCCTAAAGTTGTACTCATTTGCCTTAACTTCGCCTTCACCGTCTAAACAATATATTAGTAAATTATCATCATGTGCTTTGCGTGCCATTTGGTGTCCGCTGGCTTGTCGGTAGTAGCCCATCCCTAGTGGATAAAGGCCTTGGCTTAAGGGGTGCTGTGCTAATTCAGTCACTACGCGGCGTGGAATTACGAAGCGAATACTTTCGGGTGGCAGTGGCCAGCTTGATGGAGCGCTCATAGATGCGACCTATGTATAAGGGAAAATACCTAGTGAATCGCAATATAGTCCATTAATAAGACAAGATTATCAATCCTGAAATCGTATAACGCATGGTACAACTTACTTATCGTGTAAAAACTGCTTTATTGAACGATTCAATACGACGTACAGAACGATATAAAAAATTATACAAATAACAACTTACAGGTATCAGAGTGATGACACAGCAAGTACCTCTACTTATCAACGGCGAACTAATTCAGAGTGAATCAACAACGATTCTTGACGTAACTAACCCAGCTACGCAGGAAGTGATTGCAACTGTTCCTTGTGCAACTGATGCAGAAGTTGAGCGTGCAGTTGAAGCGGCTAAAGCAGCGTTTGAAACGTGGAAAGAGACTCCAGTCGGTGAGCGTGCTCGCCTAATGTTACGTTACCAGGCGCTACTTAAAGAAAATCACGATGAGTTAGCGACTCTGCTTGCTCAAGAAACGGGTAAAACATTTGACGATGCGAAAGGTGATGTTTGGCGTGGTATCGAAGTAGTTGAGCACGCATGCAATATCGCATCCCTAAGTATGGGTGAAACGGTTGAAAACGTAGCACGTAAAATCGATTGCTACAGCATCACTCAACCATTAGGTGTTTGTGTAGGTATTACACCATTCAACTTCCCAGCAATGATTCCTCTATGGATGTTCCCAATGGCGATTGCTTGCGGTAACACATTCGTATTGAAGCCTTCTGAACAGGATCCACTAACGCCAATGCGTTTGGCTGAGTTGTTCCAGGAAGCGGGTGCTCCTGCAGGCTTACTTCAGGTTGTTCACGGTACTAAAGATGCGGTAAACCAGTTGTTGACGCATAAAGACACGCCAGCGATCTCTTTCGTAGGTTCGGTTGCAGTAGGTGAGCATATCTATCGTACAGGTACTGATCACATGAAACGTGTTCAGGCATTTGCTGGCGCGAAAAACCATATGGTTATCATGCCAGATGCTGCTAAAAACCAGGTTGTTAACAACATTGCAGGTGCATCGGTTGGTGCTGCTGGTCAGCGTTGCATGGCGATCTCTGTTGCAGTATTTGTTGGCGAAGCACGTAAATGGATCCCAGAAGTACGCGATGCGCTAGCGAAAGTACGTCCGGGTGCTTGGGATGATCCAGATGCAGGTTTTGGCCCGCTAATTAACCCACAAGCTCGTGAACGCGTTCTAGATTTCATCCAGCAAGGTAAAGATGCAGGCGCTGAATGTATTCTTGATGGCAGCGAATGTGTTGTTGATGGTTTGCCAGACGGCAACTGGGTTGGCCCAACAATGTTCCGTGGTGTGACGCGCGACATGTCTATCTACCAAGAAGAGATCTTTGGTCCAGTTCTGATCGCTTTGGAAGTTGATACATTGGATGAAGCGATTGCGCTTATCAATGACAACCCATACGGAAATGGTACCTCAATGTTCACTTCATCTGGTGCTGCAGCACGTAAGTACCAGCATGAGATCAAAGTAGGTCAGGTTGGTATCAACGTACCTGTACCAGTGCCATTGCCAATGTTCTCTTTCACTGGCTGGAGAAAATCTTTCTACGGCGATCAGCATGCATACGGTAAGCAAGCTGTACGTTTCTACACTGAAACGAAGACAGTGACTGCGCGTTGGTTCGAAGATGATATTGATACTGGTGTAAATACAACGATCCAGTTGAAGTAATTCTGTAAGAACATATAAGAAGAAAAACCGAGAAGGGAGTGTGGTAATCGCCACGACTCCCTTCCATTTAGGAGAGAGCGATGGATTTTGAGTTGAATGAAGACCAGATCGCATTCGCCGATATGGCCCGTGCATTTGCACAAAATGAGTTTGAACCAAACGCTGCGGAATGGGATCAGGAACAAACGTTCCCGGTTGATGTGCTTCGTAGTGCAGGAGAGATGGGATTTTGTGGCCTATATTCGCCTGAAGATGTCGGCGGTTTAGGTCTAAGCCGTTTAGATGCCAGCATTATCTTTGAACAGCTGGCGATGGGTTGTACCTCTACAACCGCATTTATCACAATTCATAATATGGCTACGTGGATGATTGCAGATTTTGGCAATCAGGAAACACGTGACTTCTGGTGCCCCGACCTGACTGCCGGTCAGAAACTTGCTTCCTATTGTTTAACCGAACCTAATGCGGGTTCCGATGCTGCTTCGCTTAAAACAACTGCGCGTCGTGATGGTGATAACTACGTACTTAATGGCAGTAAAATCTTTATTTCGGGTGCAGGTAGCACTGATGTATTGGTTGTAATGGCTCGTACGGGTGAAGAGGGTGCAAAAGGTATTTCTGCGTTTGCAGTTGATGCTAAAACGGCAGGTATTGTTTACGGCCGTAAAGAAGAAAAAATGGGTTGGAATAGTCAGCCTACACGAATGATTACTTTCGAAGACGTTGTTGTTCCAGCAACTGCACTGTTGGGTAACGAAGGCGATGGCTTCAAAATTGCCATGAAAGGTCTGGATGGTGGTCGTATAAATATTGCGACTTGCTCAATAGGTACGGCTCAGGCTGCGTTGAATAAAGCACGTGATTACCTACACGAGCGTAAACAGTTTGGTCGTGAGCTTGCGAGCTTCCAAGCGCTGCAGTTTAAGTTGGCTGATATGGCAACGGAATTGGTTGCTGCTCGCCAAATGGTACGTATGGCCGCGTCAAAACTAGATGCCAACCATGCTGACAAAACGGCCTACTGTGCGATGGCTAAACGCTTTGCGACGGACGTAGGTTTTAACGTTGCAGATGAAGCGCTTCAGATTTTTGGCGGCAACGGCTATATCAAAGAGTACCCACTTGAGCGTTATGTTCGAGATAACCGTGTACATCGTATTCTGGAAGGTACTAACGAAATAATGCGTCTTATCGTAGCGCGTCGCGTGCTAATGGAAGATGCTGCGGATCTAGTGTAATTCGACATTCGCAGATAGGAATTGGAGTAACAAGCATGACCGATAAATTGATCGTAGAAAAACAGGGCCATACAGCCGTTATTACGATGAACAACCCACCGGCAAATACTTGGACGGAAGAGAGTCTAAAAGGTTTAGCAGTAGTTGTAGAAGAGCTTAACCAAGATAAAGAAGTTTATGCATTGGTTATTCGTTCACAAAGCGAAAAATTCTTCTCTGCGGGCGCAGATTTGAACCTTTTTGCTGACGGCGATCGTAGTGTTGCTCGCGATATGGCGCGCTACTTTGGTGAAGCGTTTGAGACGCTTTCTCGTTTCCGTGGTGTTTCTATTGCCGCGATCAATGGCTTTGCAATGGGCGGTGGCTTAGAAGTAGCGCTAGCCTGTGATATTCGTATTGCTGAAGAGCAAGCGCAGATGGCGCTACCTGAAGCGAAAGTCGGTCTACTTCCTTGTGCTGGTGGTACACAGAACTTAACGATGCTAGTGGGTGAAGGCTGGACTAAACGCTTGATTCTGTGTGGTGAGCGTATCAAAGCGCCTCTCGCTAAAGAGATTGGTCTTGTTGAAGAACTTGTACCCCAAGGTCAGTCGTTTGAAAAAGCGATGGAGATGGCGAAAGCTGTTGAGCAGCAAAGTCCTACAGCAGTGGCGGCGTGTAAAGAGCTTATCCAGAACAACCGCACCAATCACTGGGACGCTGGCTACATTCTAGAACGCGAACTATTTGTTGATCTATTCCACACTGAAGATCAGAAAGAGGGTGTAAACGCTTTCCTTGGTAAGCGTGCTCCTGAGTGGAAAAACAAGTAACGGCAATTGAAGAAGGGTGTTTAGCTTATCGTGATGACACCCTGACCTGAACAGGAAAAAGCATAATGAGTTGCGTACTGTTTAACGAATATCCAACGCAAGACGGTAGAAAGATCGTTGAGATCAGCCTGAATGCGGAGCGTTCATTGAACGCATTAACGCTAGATATGATTGATCTAATTCAGCCAAAACTGGATCAATGGAAAAATGATGAGAGCGTTGCTGCTGTCATTTTAGATAGTGCTGGAGAAAAAGCTTTTTGTGCGGGTGGCGATGTCGTCAACTTGTATAAATCGATGACCGGTGATGGCGCAGAATCTTTCCCTGAAGAGTTTTTTACTCGCGAATATACGCTTGATTACACTATCCATACATACCCTAAACCAATCATCTGTTGGGGTAGCGGTATTGTAATGGGCGGCGGTATGGGCCTGATGAATGGTTGTAGCCACCGTGTTGTTACGGAAACATCGCATATGGCGATGCCTGAAGTGACGATTGGTCTATATCCAGATGTTGGTGGTAGTTGGTTCCTCAACCATATGCCTGGTCGTACCGGTCTGTTTCTTGGCTTAACGGGCAACCCAATGAATGCCGCTGATGCGCTATTTCTTGGCTTGGCTGATCGCTTTGTTGCGGCTGAACTGCGTGATGTGATGGTCGAGCGTCTTCAGGCTGAATCTTGGGATAAGGATTCAACGGCAGCAGTTAATCGTGTACTACGTAGTTTAGAGAGCGAGTCTAAACCGCAATTCAACAGCGACTCTCCTGTCCAGAATCATTATGACTTCATTCAATCTGTGACGGATCATGACAGCGTAGAAGAGATTGTTGATGCATTGCTGGCGGTTGAAAGTGATGACAAGTGGGTAAATCGTTCTAAGAAAGCTATTGGTCATGGTAGTCCGTTAGCGATTAACTTGATCCAACGTCAGATGGAAGTGACGAGTCAGATGTCACTTAAAGAGGTTTTCTGTGCTGAGTTAGTACTGTCAGTGCAGTGTTGTAAGCATCGTGAATTCCCTGAAGGTGTACGTGCCTTGTTGGTGGATAAAGATGGAAGCCCGCAGTGGACGTTCAAAACTTTAGCGGATGTAGATCAAGCTAAAGTGGCTGAGTTCTTTGTGTCCCCTTGGGAAACAAACCCACTAGCAGGTTTATAAGAAAGTACTTTCAGGATGTAGTTTTAGTCCAGAAGGCAGTCAGCATTAAGGGTTGCTGCCTTCTTAATTAATAATGATAAAAGGGCGAAAATAATGGCGACTATCGGTTTTATTGGTTTAGGCAACATGGGTGGCCCAATGGCGATCAACCTAGCGAAAGCGGGTCACTCAGTAAAAGCATTCGATCTATCTAAAGATGCAATTCAGAAAGTAGTAGATGAAGGTGGTAGTGCTGCAGCAACAGCGGTAGAAGCAGCAACAGATGTTGAATTTGTCGTTTCAATGTTACCAGCGGGCAAACACGTAGAAGGTATCTACGTAACAGGTGATCAGCCTCTGTTTGATGTTGTAGCAGACGGTACGCTTATTATTGATTCTTCAACGATCGATGCTGAGACTGCAACCCGTGTAGCAGCCGTTGGTGCTGAGCGTGGTGTTAGCTTTATCGATGCACCTGTATCAGGTGGTGTTGGTGGTGCAGTTGCTGGGACATTAGCTTTTATGGTGGGTGCATCAGAAGCCCAGTTCAATAAAGCAAAACCGATTCTAGAATGCATGGGTAAAAATATTTTCCATGCGGGTGATAACGGCGCAGGCCAAGTAGCAAAATGTTGCAACAACATGCTGCTATCCATCTTGATGACAGGTACTGCTGAAGCCCTAAATATGGGTGTTAAGAACGGTCTAGATCCTGCTGTTTTGTCTGAAATTATGAAACAGAGCTCTGGCAACAACTGGGCTCTTCAGGTTTACAACCCGTTCCCAGGGGTGATGGAAGGTGTACCATCTTCTAACGATTACCAAGGCGGTTTCCAGGTTGACCTAATGTTTAAAGATCTAGGTTTAGCAATGGATGTAAGCCAGCAGAGCGCTTCTCCTACTCCAATGGGCTCGCAGGCGCGTGCACTGTATAACCTGCATAAAGCTAATGGTAACGGCGGTCTGGATTTCTCCAGCGTACTACGCCTTTATCAAGACCAGTAATTATATGGAACCTGCCACTTTTATTTATTAAAAGTGGCAGGTTGGTAAGTCCTCTCAGCACTTTTTAGTGTTGGCTCTATTAAAAAAATAATGAGGTTTTATCGATGGGATATAACGATGAATATCAGGCTGCGTTAGATAATACGGAAGCTTACTGGGCTAAGCAGGCTGATCGTATCTCTTGGTTTAAGAAACCAGAAACAACGTTGCAAAAAACAGATTTTGGCACATATAACTGGTATGCCGATGGTGAACTGAATAGCTGCTATCTTGCTGTTGACTACCATGTTGAAAATGGTCGAGGTGATCAGGTTGCGTTGTATTATGATTCGCCAGCGGCAGGCACTAAAGATGCCATCACCTATAGCCAGCTAAAAGAGAAAGTGGCGACGTTTGCCGGTGCTTTGAAAGCAAAGGGCATTAGTAAAGGTGATACAGTACTTATCTATATGCCGATGATCCCTGAAGCCGCTGTTGCTATGCTTGCTTGCGCGCGTTTAGGTGCGATCCATTCAGTTGTATTCGGTGGCTTTGCACCAGCAGAGATGGCGATTCGAATTGATGATGCTAGCCCTAAAATGATCTTAACCGCTTCTTGCGGTATCGAATTTGATAAGAAGATTGCTTATAAACCTCTTGTGGATAAAGCGATCGATCTTGCCAGTCATAAACCAGAACATACGATTGTTTGTCAGCGCCCAATGGTCAAAGCTGAAATGAACAATGAGCGTGATCTGGATTGGTACGACATTCAAGAAGGTGTAGAGCAAGCCGAGTGTGTTGCCGTTAAGGGTTCTGATCCGCTGTATATCTTGTACACATCAGGCACGACAGGCCAACCAAAGGGCATTGTTCGTGACAACGGCGGTCATGCTGTTGCACTGAGTTATGCGCTAAATAATGTCTACGGCATGAAAGCTGGCGATGTGTGGTGGGGAGCATCCGATATAGGCTGGGTTGTTGGGCACTCCTTTATCGTTTATGGGCCGCTGATGGGCGGTTGTAGTGCTATCTTCTTCGAAGGTAAGCCGATTCGTAACCCTGATGCAGGCACCTTTTGGCGTGTTATCGAAGAATATAAAGTTAATTCGATGTTCTGTGCGCCAACGGCATTTCGTGCTATTCGTAAAGAAGATCCAGAGGGCGCTCTGTCCCAGAACTACGATCTTAGTAGTTTAAATTGGGTCTTTGTTGCGGGCGAAAAACTCGACTCTTCAACCTTCTACTGGTTAACTGATCTCTTAAAAGTTCCCGTGATAGATCACTGGTGGCAGACCGAGACTGGCTGGCCAATGACCGCCCCTATGATGGGTTGGGATTCGCCATCTGAAGCGCGTTTAGGTTCTACCAATAAGCCGATTCCAGGTTACGACATTCGTGTATTAGATGGCGATGGCGTCGAAGTGGCTGATGGCGATGCAGGTAATATCTGCGTTAAATTACCTATGCCTCCTGGCGTCGCTTGGAGTATTTGGAATAACAATGATCGCTATGTCAGTTCCTACCTAGAAGCTTTCCCAGGTTATTACCATACAGGTGATGGTGGCTTTAAAGATGATGATGGCTATATCTACATCACCGGCCGTACTGATGATGTAATTAACGTATCAGGTCACCGTTTATCCACAGGCGAAATGGAAGAGGTAGTTTCTGCGCACCCTGCTGTTGCTGAATGTGCGGTAATTGGCGTAAACGATGAACTGAAAGGGCAATTGCCTGTTGGCTTGATTGTACTTAAAGCGGGTGAGGCTATCGATGAAGATGACCTTCAAGCTGAGTTAGTTCAGATGGTACGTGATCAGGTGGGTGCATTGGCATGCTTCCGCAGTGCGATTGTGGTTGAGCGTTTGCCTAAAACACGTTCGGGTAAAATTTTGCGCGCGATCTTGCGTAAGATTGCTGCTAAAGAAGAGTATAAGATGCCATCGACGATTGATGACGCGACGATTCTTCCTGAGATTGAAGCATTGATCGAAGCCCGTGGCGCAATCTAATTGAAGGGGTGTTCGCTTAGATCGCTCTAAGCGAACCGAAAAACCGGCCAAGCTGTGAGAGCAGTTTTGCCGGTTTTTTTGTTTAATGAGTTAACCGCTGTTACCCGCCACTAAATACTGGGTCACGTTTTTCTATAAAGGCTTGTACGCCTTCTGCACAATCTTCAGAGCTTTGAGTGAGGGCAAATTGATCCATGTCTGCATGGCTTGTTGCCGAGTTCAATGCATTCGCGTGAGCATTGATAGCGCTTTTACATAATCTGACACTATTAGGGGGAAGTGTCGCTGCACTCTCTGCAAGTTCGAGTGCGGTTTTAATCGCGTCACCCGTGGGTGAAATATAGTCGGCGATTCCCCAGTTTACTGCTTTATCTGCGGATAGCTTTTCGGCTAATACCACCATCCGTTTTGCTTTCGCAGGTCCGACCAAATTAGTAATTCTTGGTACTGAGCCCCAGCTCATATTAAAACCTCGTTCTATTTCCGGAATATAAAAGTGTCCGGTTTGAGCGATAACACGTAGATCACACGATACGGCTAGCGCAGCTCCGCCTCCTGCGCACCAACCCTCAATCGCCACAATTGTTAGCGCTTCAAGCTCTTCCCATGCTCTACACATTTTCGGTCCCGTTTTAAGGGCTAGGCGGCGTTGAGACAGCGTATCGGTAGCGCTTTGAGCAACTTCTGGGTCTTTTAGGTCCATGCCCAGGCAGAAATTATCATCTCTGCCTGTTAACACAACCGCACAAAGGTTTGCATCGCAAGCTAACTCCTCTGCAACGGTGGTTAACTCGCGCATGAGCGAAAACGAAAGTGCATTGGATGGTTCCTGTCGCTGGAAACTGACAAGTGCAATACGACCTTTTTTCTTAACCGTTACTTGCTTGGTGGTCATCTCGATACTCCATCTATCGTAAAGGTGAAAGCGGAACTGCAGCGTTTTCAGTGATTAACCGCTGTGGACAAAAGAGGAAGATTCACAATATCAAAAAATAAGGGAAAACACCTACTTTTGCTCGCAATCAAGGTGAAAAAACGCTATAAAAGGGGTCATAAAATGAAGCGATTAATAGCTAACGCAAAGTAGACGCAGCGAACGCCGGCGTTATGTTGCTAGCTGATAGGAGAAAGGTATGCAGGTTAAAGACAGTGTTTTCGTTATCACCGGTGGTGGTCGTGGTTTAGGTCGTGCGATGGCAGAGAACTTGGCTAAGCAAGGCGCTAAATTAGCACTGATCGATCTAGATCAGGATACCTTGAACGAAGCCGCAGCATCTTGTGCTGAACTAGGTGGTGAAGGTCGTGGTTACGTTTGTAATATTACAGATGAATCTGCAGTTGAGAACACATTTGCGCAGATTAAGGCTGATTTTGGCAAGATTAACGGCTTAGTTAACAATGCAGGTCTTATGCGTGATGGCATGCTGATCAAAGTTAAAGATGGCCAGCTTGTTGCTAAAATGGGTCTAGATCAGTTCCAGTCAGTTGTTAACGTGAATATGACAGGTTCCTTCCTGTGTGGTCGTGAAGCGGCAAGCATCATGGCTGTTCAAGGCGAAGGTGGCGTGATTGTTAATATCTCATCTGTGTCCCGTGCTGGTAATATGGGCCAAACTAACTACTCTGCGACTAAAGCGGCGGTAGCGACAATGGTAACAAGCTGGGCGGGTGAATTAGCGCGTCACGGTATCCGCGTTGGTGGTATTGCACCGGGTGTTATTGCTACTGAGATGACAGCTCAAATGAAGCCTGAAGCGATTGAACGTATGGTTTCAGCAGTACCTGTTCGCCGTTTAGGTGAAGTAGAAGAGATGGCACATACGCTTCAGTACATCATCGAGAATGAGTTCTTTACTGGACGTATTATCGAAATGGATGGCGGTTTACGTATCTAATTTGATTCGTCTATCTAGGTTGTTTAAAAAGCCCGCGACAGATCGCGGGCTTTTTGTATTTAGAGGAAACTTTCTACCTTTTGAAATTAAGTTCAGCAGGTACGTTGCTCACTCGGTTTCGGCCACTTTGCTTAGCATCATAGAGGCAGTAATCCGCTGTAGATAATAGCTCGCTACTCTGAGTCAGTTCAGAGCTCAGTGCTAAGCTAGAGACACCAATTGATGCTGTGCATTTCAAGGATTCGCCTTGATGATTAATCTCTAGCGCTTCGATCGCTAAACGAATTCGTTCAGCTAATATTACGGCATGCTCTTCTTGAGTATCAGGTAAGAGAATTCCAAACTCCTCTCCGCCTAATCTCCCTGCCATGTCTGTCTCTCGAAGCATCGATTGCATCGTTGCCGCGACGTTACTCAACACGGTATCTCCAACATGATGCCCATAACGGTCATTGATCTTTTTAAAGTGATCAAGGTCCAGCATGCATAGAGATAATTGGCGTTCGTAACGTTTGGCTCTGGTTAACTCCGCCTCTAAGGTAGCGAGGAATTTACGCCGATTTGGAAGTGAGGTGAGCTCATCGGTGGTGGCCATTCGTTTGAGCTCGGTTTCTGTCTGCTGCTCTTCAATAATGAGGCTGATAAAATCCGTAGTCTTAGATATAAGACTAAGATCCCTGTCGATCGGTGCGCAAACATTGGCGTGGTAGATGGCAAAGGTGCCGAGTAAGCGCCCTTTCTTACCGAATATTGGTTCCGACCAGCAACTTCCCAATTCGTGTTCTGCTGCCAGCTCTTTAAATGCAGCCCAATAAGCGTGTTGTTGAATATCTTCGACGATGACTCGTTCTTGGCGGAAAGCAGCGGTACCACATGAACCTATGCCATCCCCGATCTCTACACCATCTATTGCTGCATTGTATGCTTCAGGTAGAGAGGGGGCTGAGCAGCCCATCAGATGTTTTCCTGAATCATCTAATAGAAGAATTGAGCATTTAGCGCCGGGATTCAGTGCTTCTATCCCTTTAAGTACCTGATCAAAAATCGTTCTAAGAGATAAGCCCTCTAGGGCTGATTGCATCGCTTTGCTTCTGATCAGCTCGAGAGAGGAAAAGTAGTGTTTCTGGGTAATATCCTCGCCAGCACTTAGCATGCCTGAGGGTTGACCGTCATTATCGAATTGAACCCTGTTGTGCCATGCAATCTGCAGCCTATTTCTTTGATGATCAAGCACAGGGTTTTCGCTGTAGACGATCTCTTTTGAAAGCTTGTTGTTCATGCAGGCTAAGTAGGTGTCGTAGCGCTCTGTGCTATCAGGCATGTAACGCGGGCTGTACCAGAGGCTATCGATGATCTCTGCTTCGCTATAGCCCAAAATATTGCAGCCCTTACGATTGATCATCGTGATACGACCTTGTTTATCCAGAACCATCATGATGGTTTCTACGGTATCTAGATAACTTTGGGCCCTGTCACGTTCTTGGATTATTTGCAGGTGGGCTTGGGATAGGCGGTACAGAATCGCAGCGAGGGTAAAGGTAAAGCATAGGCCTGCAATTAGTATCAAGATGGCGCGATTAGAACTATCTACTAGCAGGGGATGTTTATTAGAGATGGAAAGCTCTAGTTGCCATTCTCTGCCTAGTGAGGCAAAGCGAACTTGCTGTGTTAACCAGTCATCTTCAATCTTATTTTGGCCGCTACTGCCAATGTTAATCGCATTATCGCTCATGATGTCACGCAGTTGTGTTGCGATATTTTGATCGTTTGCCGCCAACGTATCGAGGATAGTTTGAGGTTTGACAAGGGCAACGATGAAACCGCGAATGCTTTGTTTTCGTGTTGTCAGTTCAGTTGGTGCAGGGCTAATTGAAAAAACTGGGCGAAAGAATACAACGGATGCGCTTCCTTCATTGTCCTGCACCAGTTTAAAAGGCGCAGAGGAGAGGAAATTGATGTTCTGGTTGAGGGTTTGGCTAATGACATCGCTATTAATCTGCCGTGAGTTTGCGTCGAATCCTATGATTGCTCGATTACGCTTTAGCGGCTCTGTTAGGAGTACAGGATAGTATTCACTTTTAGGCGATGAGGGTGTTATTGAGTTTGTTGAGGGCTCGAGCTCAGTTATACCATTGATAAAGCCGCGCGCTGCCAATGTTTCTTCGAAGTTTTTACGTTCGTTATCTGTGATACGGGGTACCCAGTGTACAGCCCAGAATTCTGGGTGGCGATCGAGGATGGGTTGGCTAAAAGAGTGGTAGGCTTGCGCTGAAAGAGATTCTGTATTCGATATAAAACTGCCCAAAGCATCTAGAATTTCAATGGTAGTAGCGATACGCGTTTCGAGTTGGGCCTGTCGCTCATACATCAGTTTAGTGACAGTCGCTTGCTGTTGTTGCTGCTCAAGTTGAGCGCTGTGTATATATCCCAAAAAACTGAGGCTTGAGCCTATAAGGCAAACCAAGAGAATATTTAGATATCTACTCAATTGAGGTCGTTGATTCATGAAACTTGATTACCGCGTTGAATCGTCTTTGCTAGGGAGTTAAATGGGGTACCGGGGACATCCCCGCAAACAGTCGCATAACTCCCTGAATCTCACGGATACCAAGCCCTACAGAGGCGCCCTACTTTTCAACTTCTTGGTTTCCGTCCGTCAGAGGGCTTAAAACTTCTTCCATGTTGATCATATTCTGCTCAAAGCTGAAGCTGTAAGTGCCATTGAGATTCACATTCAACCAGGCCACTGGCGATACTTGTTTAACCAGCTCAAGCTTTTCCTTATCGCCAGTGGCGGTAAAGTGTCCCAGCAGCTTACTCAAAATCAGCGAGTTAAAATAGATAATGGCATTGGTGAGCAGCCTAGCGCATTCATTCCAAATATCGATTTCCTGGTCGGATGAGCCACGGAACCGATTGCCGTTAACCGAGGCAACTGCTCTACGCAGCTGGTGGTAGGCTTCCCCTCGGTTGAGGGCACGTTGAACATAGCTGCGTAGACTCGCATCGTCTATGTACTCCAAGATATACATGGCTTTAATCATTCGATCATACTCCGTCAGTGCCTGTAACAACGGGTGATTTTTGCTATAAGTCGATAATTTTCGGGTCAAAGATGCCTGTGTTGTGGTTTTCTGCTGGAGTGAGATAACGATACGCTGGATAGTTTCCCATTCCTGCACGATCAAGCCTGCTCGGATTGGTTTTTTTAGCGACAACATCGGCTTTTCATTATCGTGATAATTGATGCTAAACAGGTCTTCAATTACCCGGCTGAACTGCGCATAGCGTGGCGCAAAGGTATAACCAAAGAGATCCAGCAGCGCGAAGTTTACATGGTTCACACCGTGCGTATCTGTCGACAAGATATCCGGCTTAATATCTGATGTATTGTTGAACAGCAGGTCGAAAACATAATGGGATTCATGCTCGTTGGCACCGATAACTCGGGCATTGATCGGCACATGATTGGCCACCAGAGTCATAGCAGATACCCCTTTGTTAGTGCCGAAGTATTTTGAGGAGAATCGAGTTTTGAAAGTATGAAGCCTGGATTCAAACTTCTGCCCATCGACACTGGCATGCAGGGCTCCTTCTTGAATATTGTAGTATTTAAAAATTTCCAACTTGGCTATCGCGTTACTAATCGTGTCGTTAGCCTGATTCAGGGTTTCCATGCGCAGATAATTGGCTTGGGTGGAACGCAGCTCTTCATAGGAACGATCTGAGATATGCGCCATACGGTAAAGGCCGTAATTGGTGCCGTTGGCGATGATAGCAGCGATTAGGTTATTAGGGTTCACCACTTGTTTTGACTGTACTTGCCTGACATGTTCAAAGTCGGCCAAGAACTGGGTTTCCTCATCTACGAACCGCAGGAGATCGGCCACGTTTACCTGTTTTAATTGTTCGAAGAAAGGATTATTGAGCATACGTTTAACGCCTGTTGATGGAAGCCGCCACTGAGTTTTTCCGGTTCGAGAACGCAACACCACGTTTTGGTTGTCGCCGTTCTGGATTCTCTCGCCGACATGAGCAAGCTTATCCATCAGCTCCTTCTCCAAGGCTTGCATCAACTTATTTGGTGGAGTAGTGATACGGCTCAGCAGTGATTCCTGCATGAGCTTCTTTCTCTGTTTCCAGGCCTTGTCATTTACCAGATCATCGCTTAAACACCGGTGTTTAAGCGATTTTGGAATGTACAGATGCCCATCTAACTTTCCCGGAATAAGCAAATAAAGCAGTACTTCGTAGCGATAAGGGTTGAGGGCCCCACCCTGGAGAACAAAGTGTTGATGACGGGGTTTGATCAAGCGCCGATCGGCGTCTTTGACGGTGCCGTACTCCTGAAGGTCTAATTGACTTTGTTTGATCTGCAAGCCCAGTGCGCGAGTTCTCTCTGACGCTTGAAATTGTAGGGACAGGAAGATTGGACGCAGAGTCTTTTCAATCAGCTCCCGTTGTTGATCATAGTATTCCCAGGTGTAGTGCCCCAAAGACCGCTTCTGATCTGAGAGATAAAGACACAGCGATTCAATATCCTGCGGACGGATCAGGCCTGCCGCTTTCTGTCGTATTTCGCCAAAAGGCACTGACTCATCGATGGAGTCATCAATAAAGAAGCGCAACAGATCAGAGGCTTTGCTGACATTGCCAGCGGCCTCATGCCACTCACGGTAGGCGGCATCTTTGGCATAGGCCTTACCGTTTTCTTTCAGCTTCCGGCAGTGATACACAAACGCATCTGCCATGTGCTCAACCACCTGTCGATGTCGAACGTGGAGATAGCAGGTGAGGTACAGGTATCGGACAACCCGTTCGAAGCGACGGAGCTTGGTTACAGTGTAATACTCGACCAGTGACGCAAAGTGTTTCAGATTGCTCAATGATAGCCCCAACCGCTGGACAACCTCATCAATATCGGAAATAAACGGCTCAATGCGTTGATGTATCTTCAACTCCTTTTCCAGCTCGGATGTAGAGAAGTTCTTGGCCGATTTGCGGATTTCACTCAGAGTGGTTGATGCTTCGGTACTGAGCAGGCTATCCAGGCTTGATACCAAAGACACCGACATCGAATTTTTAAGCACTTCACTCAACCTCTGCCTTTCATTATTTATTGTTGAGCTGATGAGTTCTTGGAGAAGATAATACTTGGGGATGGCTATTCGATTCTGTGCCAAATAATCACTGCAACTATCGAATAGATATCGAGCATCAATACTCGCCAAAGCTGTCTTGCCCGCGTGCGCTATCAAACTTGAACGGCAATCATTGTTATAGAGCCTGTAATCAAGAAGACCAAGGATGCGCTGATAGAGACGAGAGCGTTGAGACTTTGTTAGGTTTTTTCTTTTTGGCTTTGTCCCTGGAAAGTACTCGCTGGCGATAAATGCCAGATCATCCTGCACATCAGAATAACCCAGGCTAAGCATGACGGGTTTTACTTTGAAGTACCCCAGAAGCAAGACAAAATAGCAGCGCTGCTGCCGGTCACGGATCGAATGAAAGGCTTCGATTTCCGGGTCATTGAGTGCAAAGTAGAGCCTCTTCTCCTCAACGGTGAGCTTTGGCGGACCAAACAGGTCTTGGATTTCTGGCTGATGTAGAATCGTCAGGCGCTTGCGAGAGGGCTTCATTTGGGGGTTCTGGGGACATTCCGTCCTGAAGTGACACTTATCGCTGTAGCCCTTACATCATAAGGCCTACAGCGGGGCCCTAATTTTCAAAATCGCTGTAAAATTCAATTCATAGTAGTATTTGGGGTTTGCGAGAAGCCCATGTCTTACAAAGAACGCCTGACGATACTCCATGAAGCAGAAATAAACGATTTATATTGTCTTCCCAGCCTGTCATTGGAAGAAAAACGTGTCAGCTTTGCCCTGAATGACCTAGAACTGGATGTTATTAAATCCTTCAGAAATCGTAATCATAAATGCTATGCCATTGCTTTACTGGGCTACTTTAAGATTAAGCCCATACAGCTCAATCCTGCTTACAAGGAATTGAAGGAAGACTTAGCCTTTATTGCTGAAGAATATTTCCCTAGATTTAAAGTCCCTCGCTTCAGTATTAGCAGTAAGCAGAAAACACGCATCTACGACAAG
>CERD01022535.1_pt1 | contig 16580 bp, 13 predicted proteins | sample 530931 | NCBI WGS metagenome assembly CERD01 (sample SAMEA2621101, study PRJEB7988) | marine metagenome | isolation source: saline water (ENVO:00002010), including
TTCGTGAAAATTTGATGGGAAAAGCGTTCCGAACTCTCGTCGGGCAGCCAGTAGACGACCGCGCAGCGACCCCCTGCGGGCCGGATAAATGGCAGCTGCTCGATCAGCTCACACAGGCCGCGGAGACCTACGAGCTGTCGCACCGGACACTCACCGTGTTGCAGGCGTTGCTGACCTTCCTGCCCACGCGCCACATTCCGCCGGGGCCCGCGGGCATTGTTTTTGCCTCGAACCAGCGGCTTTCCGAGCGCCTGCACGGCATGCCCGAAAGCACCCTGCGCCGCCATCTGGCACAGCTGCTGCGCGCGGGAATTGTCAGCCGTCACGACAGCCCCAACCGCAAGCGCTTTGCTCATAGCCGCGGTGGAGAGATCACTGCAGCGTTTGGTTTCGATCTGTCACCGATGGTGCATCAGGCGGACGCTATCAGTCTTGCTGCCACAGAAGCACAGGCGCGGCAAGAAGAGCTGCTCGCCTTGCGTGACGAGGTTCTGATGCTGCGTGCAAGGCTCATGCAGGAAACTGGTCACGAAGAGCAACTGGCCCAGGTCGCAAAGTTGCTCCGCCGCAAAGCGGAAAAGACAGAACTGTGTGAGATGGCAGCGGCTCTCAAGAACCTGTTGAAAACGGGTCTTGAGCAAGCTTTAAAGACAGAAGAAGTGAGCACCTCTTACGCCCAAAATGAGCGGCACATACAAGATTCAGATATAATCTATTTTGACTCTGAAGGGCAGGGGGCGTGTGCTCCCGGAAGGCCTCATCCAGCGGAAAGCAATGAAGCTGAGAAAGACCAAAGCGTGTCTCTTGGTCAGGTTCTCAGCACATGCAAAGAGCATCAATCCTTCTTCCCAGAACCCCTGCGCAACTGGGCTGACGTTGAGCGTATCTCTGACAAGATCGCACCTATGCTTGGTATCGACCACCCCGTGATGATCGACGCCAAGCGCATCATAGGCAGGGAGGCTGCCGCAATCACCGTCCTATGTATGCTCGAGAAAGCGAACGCCATTCGCTGCCCAGGGGCATACCTTCGCCGGCTGACACAAATGGCGAGGGACGGGGCGTTTTCGTTGAAACCGATGGTGATGGCCTTGGCAAATCGTGAAATTGTCAGCTGACAATTTTTAATATCTTTGGATTACAGTACCTTATGGCTACACTAAGCCGCAAATTACCAGCTTCAAGCCGATTGGCTGGCGGTGCGCGCATCAACGAATCTGCACCGCAGACATCGGGTGAAATATGAGCGCATTCAGGCAGATGACTATATCACTGCCAGCAGTTTCTTGCGTATTCCCTTTTGACGTGTCTCTTAATATAGGGTGGTAAGAGGAGGAATATCCAACATCTTGCGGCCATAACAAGGCGAGGGCCCAGAGCCTGACCTGCCGTCCGCTGATTCACAAAAATATCTTCGTGAAACGCCGGTAATTTGGTAACCTCTGCACATTACAACCGACCATTTATATTCAAAGAAAATTATCGCCATGCACATGAAAAGTATTCACGACCTTTCGAGGGCGAAAAAGCGGGCCATTTTTCTGGCCGTCGACAGCATACTCGTCCCTCTTGCTCTCTATTGCGCTTTTGCCTTCCGCTACGGGACGGGCACGCCCTGGATGCCAATCGCAGACAGTTGGGTGCTTTTCCCCGTCATCTCGATGTGGGGCGTTGGTATCATCTGGGCACTGCGGCTCCACCGGATCAAGCTTAACGCTTTCGATACACATTCCATGTCAAACATTGGCGTAGCGTCGCTGTTGCTTGCCTTCAGTGCAGTGATGCTGAGCTATTGGTTAAAGCTGTCGGCACCGCGGTCCGTACCGCTTCTTTTGGGGTTATTCTTCTGCATCTTCGCCGTCGCGGCGCGCGTGGTGGGGCTGAACCTGCTGCGTTGGCTGTCAGAGCGCGGCGGTAACCGTAAACCGGTCGCGATCTACGGGGCAGGGGCCGCGGGTATCCAATTGGCAGCCGCCCTGAGGCAGGCAAGCGAAGCGCGACCTGTGTTTTTTATCGACGACAACCCAAACTTGCACGGTCTCATGGTCGCGGGGCTGCCTGTCCATGACCCCGCCAAACTCGGGAAGCTGGTCAAAACGCGCGATATCGAACAGATCCTACTGGCCGTGCCATCAATAGCTAAGAAGCGTAGAGACGAGTTGATCTCCAAGCTCAGTGTTCATGAGGTCGAGGTGCAGGTGCTGCCGTCTTATGTGGACCTGATGTCCGGCAAAGGGCTTGCTGATAGCCTGCGCACGGTCGCACCGGATCAGCTTTTGGGCCGCGATAAGGTCGATCTCGATACGCCGGAAATTGCAAAGACCTATGCTGGTCGCGTCGTGATGGTGACCGGGGCAGGGGGGTCCATCGGGTCCGAGCTGTGCCGGCAGCTGCTAAACTGTAACCCGGCGCGGATTGTCTTGTTCGAACAAGGTGAGTTCCAGCTGTACTCGATTGATCAGGAACTTCAGCCTGAAGCGAAGGCCACGGGGATTCCTTTTGTCAGCCGTCTTGGGTCGGTCACCAACAAGGCGCGCGTCGCCGGGGTGATCGCTGAGGAGGGGGTGGAGATTGTCCTCCACGCCGCCGCTTATAAACACGTGCCGCTGGTCGAGGAAAACGAGCTAGAAGGCGCGCGTAACAATGTTTTGGGCACGCAAGTTGTGGCCGAAGCCGCCGCCGAGGCGAAGCTGGAGCGCTTCATTCTGGTCTCCACCGACAAAGCCGTACGGCCGACAAATATCATGGGTGCCACCAAACGGATGGCCGAACTGGTGGTACAAGATGTCCAGACGCGCAATGCCGCCACGAAATTCGCGATGGTGAGGTTCGGTAACGTGCTTGGGTCCTCTGGTTCGGTCTTACCACTGTTTCAAAAACAGATCGCACGCGGGGGGCCGGTGACGGTAACCCACAAAGATGTCACCCGTTTTTTCATGACAATCCCCGAGGCCGCGCGTCTGGTTTTGCTGGCTGGTGCTTATGCTAAAGGTAGTGACGTGTTCGTGCTGGACATGGGTGAGCCACAGAAGATCATCGATATCGCCCGCCGTATGATCACGCTGTCAGGGCGCAAGGTGAAAGACCCCAAAACCGGGATCGGCGATATCGAAGTCAAGGTGACCGGCTTGCGCCCCGGTGAGAAACTTTACGAAGAGCTGCTGATCGACGACGACAGCCTTCTGCCAACGCCGCACGCCAAGATCCTGCGCGCGCAGGAATGCATGCTGAGCCAGATCGAGGTCGCATCGATGCTGCGTGAGTTGCAGGGCTCGATTTTGGATGCCGACAAGGTGCGGCTGCGAAGACTCATTGCAGCGCGGGTCGAGGGGTATCATGTGCAGGACGTCGATAGCCGAGTAAGTTGATTGAGGTTGCACGCGAAACTGGCCATACTCAAACTTAATCTTAGTACTTGAACATCGACCTCAGAATTGAATTGCTTTAGTTCGCCAGATAGTAGGTAATTAACCACGGATCCCCTCCTATGCAGATAGAACAGACCCCCCTGCCCGGCGTCGTCGTCATTACGCCTGCGCGTTTTGGCGATCACCGCGGGTTTTTTTCGGAGAGTTATAGTGCGCGGGCGCTGGCAGAACACGGGATTACGACCGAATTTTTGCAGGACAATCATTCGCTGTCGAGGACGCCGGGCACCATTCGGGGGCTGCATTTTCAGGCCCCGCCCCACATGCAGGACAAGCTCGTGCGCTGCGGGCGGGGGGCGTTGTTCGATGTGGCGGTCGACATCCGCAAGGGCTCGCCTACCTACGGGAAGTGGTTCGGGGTCGAGCTGAGCTTTGAGAATGGCAAGCAGCTGCTGGTGCCTGCGGGGTTTGCGCACGGATTCGTGACTCGCGAGCCTGAGACCGAGATCATCTACAAGTGTTCGGATTATTACGCGCGGGAAACCGAAGGCGCAATTGCCTGGGATGATCCCGATATCGGCATCGACTGGGGGCTTGGGGGTACGGCTCCGATCCTGTCCGGGAAGGACTCGCAGGCGCGGTCTCTTGCTGATCTTGAGACTCCGTTTACGTTTGAGGGCGCATAGATGAAGCTTTTGGTGACGGGTGGCGCGGGGTTCATCGGCTCTGCCGTGGTGCGGCTGGCAGTTGCGCAGGGGCATAGGGTGGTTAATCTCGATGCGCTGACTTATGCGGCCTGTCTTGAGAATGTGGCGAGCGTCGCAGACAGCCCGCTTTACGCGTTTGAACAGGCCGATATCTGCGACCGTGCGGCGCTTGACCGGATTTTCGCCGATCATCAACCTAACGCCGTGATGCATCTGGCCGCTGAATCCCACGTGGACCGTTCCATCGATGGCCCCGGCGCATTCATCCAGACCAACGTGACCGGCACCTATACCATGCTCGAAGCCGCTCGCGCCTATTGGCAAGGGGCGGGCAAGCCGGAAGGTTTCCGCTTCCATCATATCTCGACCGACGAGGTCTTCGGCTCGCTTGGCCCCACCGGGCAGTTCACCGAATCCACGCCTTACGATCCGCGCAGTCCCTATTCCGCCTCCAAGGCCTCCAGCGACCATCTGGTTCGCGCTTGGGGCGAGACCTATGGCCTGCCGATCATCCTTACGAATTGTTCGAACAACTACGGCCCCTTCCACTTCCCGGAGAAGCTGGTGCCTGTGGTCATCCTCAAGGCCCTCGCCGGGCAGCCGATTCCGGTTTACGGCGACGGGGCCAATGTGCGTGACTGGCTTTATGTCGAAGACCACGCTGAAGCGCTGGTGACCGTGCTGACCAAGGGCACACTTGGCCGCAGCTACAACATCGGCGGCGAGAACGAGGTCAGCAATCTGGAACTGGTCAGGATGATCTGCGCCCTGCTGGATGACCGCCATCCCGAAGGTGCGCCCCATGCCGATCTGATCACCTTTGTCGCAGACCGCCCCGGCCACGATCAGCGCTATGCCATCGACCCCACGCGTATCCGCACGGAGCTGGGCTGGCAGCCTTCGGTCACAGTCGAGGAAGGGCTGGCGCGGACCGTCGACTGGTACCTCGCGAACGAGGACTGGTGGCGGACGTTGCAGAACCTTCAGGGCGTCGGCCAACGGTTGGGCACGGCATGAAGATCCTCGTTTTCGGGCACAGCGGTCAAGTTGCCACGGAACTGCGGGCGCTGGATGGCGACGGTCTCGAGATCACGGCCCTTGACCGCGCTGCCGCTGATCTAACCGACCCCGCCGCCTGCGCCGCCGCAATTGAAGCACACGCGCCCGACGCCGTGATCAACGCCGCCGCCTATACCGCCGTGGACAAGGCCGAACGCGATGAGGCGACAGCCCATTTGATCAACGCCCAAGCCCCCGCCGCAATGGCCCGCGCCTGTGCTGCGCGCGACATCCCCTTCGTGTCTATCTCGACCGATTACGTGTTTTCCGGCGAAGGCACGGCCCCTTGGAAGCCGAGCGACCCCACCGATCCGCAAAGTGTGTATGGGCAAACCAAACGGGACGGCGAGTTGCTGATCGAGAGGAGCAGCGGCCGCTATGCCATCCTGCGCACATCCTGGGTTGTCTCGCCGCACGGCAACAACTTCGTCAAAACCATACTGCGTCTCGGGGCGGAGCGCGATGCACTGACGATTGTGGCCGATCAGATCGGCGGGCCGACGGGTGCGGCGGAGATTGCAAGCGCCTGCATTACCATCGCCAAAACCCTTACAATAGAGCCGCAGAAGGCGGGCCTCTACCACTTCGCGGGCACGCCCGACACCAGCTGGGCCGATTTCGCCCGCGCGATTTCCCAGCAGGCGGGGATCACCTGCGCTGTTACCGACATCCCCTCCAGCGACTATCCCACCCCCGCCAAACGCCCGCTGAATTCGCGGCTGGACTGCACGACCACGCAAGCCGCCTTCGGCATCCCGCGGCCCGACTGGCGCGAGAGCCTCACCCATATCTCGAACCAACTTGATTTCTTCAAGGAATGATTTCATGACGCAGAACCCAAAACGCAAAGGGATCATCCTCGCTGGCGGCTCCGGCACGCGGCTTTATCCGATCACCATCGCCGTGTCGAAACAGCTGCTGCCGATCTATGACAAGCCGATGATCTATTACCCGCTGTCGGTGCTGATGCTGGGCGGCATTCGCGAGATCGCAATCATCACCACGCCGCAGGACGCTGACCAGTTCAAACGCGCGCTTGGCGACGGCAGCCAGTGGGGCGTGTCGCTGACCTATATCACACAACCCAGTCCCGACGGTCTGGCACAGGCCTATCAGCTGGCCGAGGATTTCCTCGATGGCGCGCCGTCTGCGATGGTGCTTGGCGACAACATTTTCTTCGGCCACGGCCTGCCCGAAATCCTTGCCTCCGCCGACGCGCAGGAAACCGGCGGCACCGTCTTTGGCTATCGCGTGTCCGACCCGGAGCGCTATGGCGTGGTCGATTTTGACGAAAACGGTCAGGCACGCCAGATCATCGAAAAACCCGCCGTGCCGCCGTCAAACTATGCGGTCACGGGGCTCTATTTTCTCGACAACACCGCGTCGGAACGTGCTAGGAGCGTCAAGCCTTCGGCACGCGGAGAGCTTGAGATCACCACCCTGCTCGAAACCTATCTGCATGATGGCCTACTGAACGTGCAACGCATGGGCCGCGGTTATGCCTGGCTCGACACCGGCACCCACGCCAGCCTGCTCGATGCGGGCAATTTCGTGCGCACGCTGGAAACCCGCCAGGGGTTGCAGACCGGCAGCCCCGACGAGATCGCCTTCAACCAGGGCTGGATCAGCAGGGCAGCACTGAAAGACCGTGCGAAGGTGTTCGTCAAGAATGAATACGGTCTTTATCTGGAAGGCTGCATAATCAATAGTAGTTGAAATGACTTTGTTTACCCCAGATCCTTGAACGCGGATAAGGTGCGGCTGCGAAGGTTGATCCCCGCTCGGGTCGTTGGGTATCATGCGGAGGGAGAAGATAGTTGGGTCAGTTCAGCGATTAGGTGTATGTTAGCTGTGCCCCGACAGAACTGCAACAACCATAGATAGCAAAATGCCTTGTCTCAAAGGCGTACTCACTTGCGTGACGCCAAAAGTTGTTTGATGCGTTCAATAACTTCATCTTGCTGTTCATTACTCATATCACTGCCTGAAGGTAGACAAAGCCCATGGTCGAAGATCTGTTCATCCACTCCACTCCCGTGGTAATCTGAACCAGCGTAAAGTGGTTGAATGTGCATCGGCTTCCAAAGAGGACGCGACTCGATCTGATGCTCAAGAAGCATCAATCGGATATCCTCACGCGTGCTTCCAGTTTCATTCGGGTCGATTGTCAACGCAGTGAGCCAGCGCGTTGAATGGTGGTCTTCAGGTTCAGGCATGAAGGAAATACCAGGCGCTTCAAGCGCCAACTTATAGCGTGCAAAAATCTCACGACGTCGAGCCACACGGTCATCGAGAACTTCCATCTGGCCCAGTCCGATAGCCGCACAGATGTTGGAAAGCCGGTAGTTATAGCCGAGGGTCGAATGCTCATAATGGGGGGCAGGGTCGCGAGCTTGCGTGGCGAGAAACCGTGCTTCATCTGCCCAGGCTTTATGCCGCGTGACCAGCATACCGCCACCTGACGTAGTTATAATCTTGTTGCCGTTGAACGACAATATCGCGGCGTCTCCGCCGCTGCCGGCCTTGCGACCGTCAGTGTAGGTAGCCCCAAGGCTTTCGGCGCTATCGAGAATGAGCCGTACATCATATTGAGCGGCCAAGGCTTCCAAGGTATCGATTGCTACAGATTGCCCGTAGAGATCGGTCGGTACGATCGCTTTCGGCAGACGGTTATTCTTGGCTGCCTTGGCCAGTTCGTCGCCCAAAATCTCTGTATCGATTGTCCAGCTTTCTGCTGAAAGATCGAAGAAGCGCGGTTTGGCACCAAGGTAGTTTACGGGAAAAATCCCTCCGGCGAAGGTCATGGAGGATATCCAGACCTCGTCGCCTCTCCCTACGCCCGCAATGCGCAAGGCCAGATGCAGGGCGGCAGACCCGGAGCAGAGGCCGATGCAATGGACGTCTGCGCCTAGATATTCGGTGATCTTAGCCTCGAATGCATCCAGTTGGGGACCAAGTGGCGCAACAAAGTTAGACGCGAAGGCTTCGGCGACGCGCAACTCTTCATGGCCGGACATATGTGGGCGGGAGAGATAGATACGCATGGGTCACTCCTTGTTCATGGGTCTTGCTGGATTGCCAACAACAGTTTTGCCTGGGGGTACATCTCGGGTAACGACAGCGCCCATGCCAACAGTTGCATATGCACCGATCTTGAGACCTTGGCGAATGACTGCCCCGGAGCCGATATAAGCGTGATCGCCAATATTTACGTTGCCGTTAACTTTCGCTCCAGGGCCGAAGGTGACGAAATCACCGATAACGCAATCGTGTTCGACATAAGAATAGAGATTTGCATGGAAACAGCGGCCAATGCGAATGTTCGAGGCAAGGGTCACAAAGGGCGATAGGCATGCGCCGTCTTTAATAATAACATCATCCATCTGCACAACCGAGGCAGCGCGGGCCTCGATAAGAGAAATTCCTTCTGTCTCACATTTTTTTGCAAGCGCTTCGCGGGTTTGCGAGGCAGCAATGGCAATACTGACCCCCTTAACTCTGACAAGACGACCGGAAAATTCCGTCCAGTTGACGACTTCTTGGCCGTTCACATGCCTTGGGGACTCACCATCGTCGATGAATACAATCTCGGAGTCTGGGTGTTGCATACGCAAGAGGGGCATAATTCCTCGTCCGCATCCTGATGCACCATAGATGCCGACCAAACTGCTCAAAATCTATCTCCAGTGAATTTCGGCATTGTCGCTTCGCCCGCTGCCGAAATCCCATCCCGTTTCAAGACTTTGCGAATGGTCAGCCAGATGATCTTTAAATCCAGCCAGAGGTTACGATTGTCGACATACCATACATCCAGCTCAAATTTCTCGTCCCAAGAGATCGCATTTCGCCCGTTGACTTGTGCCCAGCCGGTGACGCCTGGACGAACTTCATGGCGGCGAGCCTGTTCGGGAGAGTAGAGCGGCAAATACTCCATAAGAAGGGGGCGCGGACCGACAAGGCTCATTTCGCCCTTCAGCACGTTGAATAGTTCGGGCAGTTCGTCGAGTGAACTGGAGCGCAGGAAGCGCCCTAATCGTGTAAGGCGCTTGGCATCGGGGAGGTCGTTGCCCTGCTCGTCTACTGAGCCTCGCATAGTGCGGAACTTGATCATCTGGAATGGCTTCCCTTGCAGCCCAGGCCGATTCTGCCGAAACAGGACAGGTGCGCCCATCTGCCACCGGATAAGAATCGCGACCACAATCAAGGCAGGCGTTAGCAGAACCAAGCCTAATCCTGCACCTAAAATATCCAGCAACCTTTTCATGTCAGCTATTTAAACACTGAAGGCACTGAGCGGTTAATCTCAACTCAAACAGGTAAATCATGTCAGTTCCATCGCTTCTAACATCGCGGCGTTAACCTTCCGAACATCGTATTTTTCAACGGCGATGCGACGGGATTCTGCTCCCATTTGCGCAATCAGCTCAGGATTGCAAATAAATCGCTCAATCGCAGTGGCCAGTGCTTCTACATCACGAACCGGAACCAGTAAGCCATTCACGTCAGTTTGAACTGTTTCGCGGCATCCAGGCGCATCTGTGGTGATTATGGCGCGCCCCATCGACATTGCTTCGAGCACGGTACGGGGCGTGCCTTCGCGGTAGCTGGGTAAAACATAAACATGCGTAGCGGTGATAGCTGGACGCACATCCGGTAGCGCGCCGTGCCAGACAATGTCCCGGGCATCATGCCAGCACCGCACCTCATCCTCGGGGATGGCGTCTGGATTAGGATCAACACCACCGACTAGATGAAACTCGACCGCCGCGTGCTTGTCACGGATCATTCTGGCGGCGGCGACGTATTCGCGTACTCCCTTGTCTCCCAGCAGCCGAGCAATCAGCATGAAGCGGATTGGTCCGTCGGGTAAAGGCTTTGCGGGGAATTGCGCCAGATCGACGCCAGACCCCGCCACCACACGCACCATGGTTCCCGATGGCAAAAGGCCCATTGCAGCGAAATCGGCACGATCATCGGCGTTTTGGAAAAAAACTAGCGTCGCCGAACGCAATGCCACCTTGTAAAGCCCCCGGGCGAGCGTTTTCACGGCGCGGCGTATACCGCCAGCTCCATCCGTAAAAGCATATCCCAGACCTGTAATCAGCGCTACTCGTTGCGGCACGCCCACCAGTCGCGCGGCGATCAATCCCCAGATGACCGGCTTGATCGTGTAGCCGACGAACACATCCGGGCGCAGACGGCGCATCAGACGCCAGAGCATCCAAAGCGCGCGCAGATCGGCGAGGGGGCCAAAACCCGCGCGCACAATGCGTGCATCATGACAGATGACCCCGCGCGTTTTAAGCCAATCATGGGTTTGTGCGTCGGAGATCAAATCAGGGGCCACGGCATGTACCTGATGCCCGGCATCACGCATTGCCTCGATCAGCGGACCACGAAAGTTGCGCAGGGAGGAGGCGAGGGAAGCAGTGAGAAGAATTGTGGTCATACAGTAACATCCGTTTCAACTATTGCTTTACCAGCGCCCCATATTCTCTGGGATCTTTTCGTCAACCTATTCTCAGGCCGAACTGCAAGAAAATAGTAAGTGGGAACCAAATACATCCACTGAAACGAAAAGGCTTCAGGATATGGGTTAGCAAATCCGGCAAAAAAGCATGCGATCAGTGCTGATCCAAAAAATAAATCAAACCTCTGCATCGCGCCATACGCAATGTTCCAAAGAAAAATCGTGATTGCCGCCAAAATTGGATACAAGACAATAAGGGCACCAACAAATCCGATCTTGTAAACTAGTGCAACAAATACAGACTCGTAGCGCCACGGAAAAGTTTCGCTCCTCACATAATCAACACCGATTCCATGACCTGCTCCTAGAAATCTTGTGTGTTCCATTCCCAAGAAAAGTGCGTTCATCTGCGCTGGGCGCTCATGGTCTCCACCTTGTACTTTGTCAATGTGCCGCTGGAGTAGTTGCAGCGCATCGACGTCAAGAAAAAGGTCGAGTCCTTGAACGGCAACAAAGGCGGCAATCGCCAAGACCGGGACCCAAACCAAAAGCCGAGTCTGAGTTTGCCTAAACGAAGTCACGAAAAAGAATGCTGCTCCGATGGCTAGTCCGAGGATTGCTGAAGTTCGACCAGAAGCAAGTGTCGCGAGCACCAAACAGCATAGCGCAAAAACTGACAGCAGTCGGCTGCGGATGCAATTCGGTTCCGCTGCGAATGCAGCCCCCAGAAAGATGAGAGATCCGGAGACATGCATGATTACTCCGGAGTATCCCTCTTCGAGATGGACATTGGTGCCTGAACCGAAGAATCTAACGGTTTGTGGGCCGAAATTTAGGAACAAATACATATAGAGCGCCACCGTCGCTGACGACGCAATTGCCAAGTAGGCAAACGCTCTAATTAACCTTTCTGAGCCGAGGATTTTCCATCCGAGGTCGATGACGAGTAACCACATCAAAGGGGAAACAATGTAGATAATGACCGTTTGAATAGCAGCCTCGCTTGGAGCACCGCGTACTGAGCCAATGAACGTATAAAATAGTGTCACGTTCCAAGATGCCAAAAGCAGCACTACGATATGTATTGGAAATTGCTTTCGGAAGGTCAGCGCGACCACGGCGCAAGCAGCCAAAACGACTGCGAGCAACGACTGTTGGGCATTCGGAAGGACGACTGCATTGACCGCAATGATCCCCAACAGGATGATCGCAACAATCTTCATTGTCTGTTTTCCGAATACCAAGCCCTGAACATCAGGATCGCCCACAACTGATGATGCCACCGCCTCCGGCCTGAAAGATGTTCCTGCCACAGGCGTTGAACGGCATCTGCATTCAGCAGACCTTCGGCGCGGATGGCATCCGGTGACAGCAAATCCTCCGCCCAGTCCCGTAGCGGCCCGGACAACCAATGCTCGATCGGCACGCCGAACCCCATCTTGGGCCGGTCAATCAGCGCACGGGGCACATGTCGGTACAGCACCTGCCGGAGCGCCCATTTGGTCTGGCCGTCGCGAAGCTTCATACGCATCGGCAGGCTCCAAGCGAATTCCATCAGTGTATGATCCAGAAACGGCACGCGCGCTTCAAGACTGCCCGCCATCGAGGCGCGATCAACCTTGGTCAGGATGTCGCCAGGAAGATAACTGCGCGTATCAAGATACATCATCGTCTCGCGGAAATCTGCAAGTGCCGGCCATGTTTCCACGCTGGAGAGTAACGATGTGGGCTCCCGAGCCCCCAGAACCAGTGCTTCCGGGTCCTGAAACTGCGAAACCAGCGCACGATAGAACGCGGCTCCCTCGGTATGATCTAACACCCCCGCCAGCTTGACCAGTCTATCCCCCAGCGCCGGAAACCGCAGGCGTTTAGGCAGATGCTGCATGGCCCGGTCGATGGCGTGCGCAGGCGCGGCTTTGAGCGTCCGAGCCAATGTGCGCCTCAGTGGTCCTGGAAGCCGGTTCAGACGTCTGTGCAGGCTATAGCCCATTGCATAACGGTTATAGCCACAAAACAGTTCATCCCCTGCGTCACCTGACAGTGCGACAGTGACGTACTGTCGGGTCAGCTTACTTAGCAGGAGCGTCGGAATCTGCGACGAATCCGCAAATGGTTCATCCCAGATCGCCGGGAGATCGGGCACCACGGACAGCGCTTCGGCAGCGGTGACGTAATGCTCGGTATGCGTCGTACCCAAATGACGCGCGACAGCGGCGGCATGCTCGGCCTCGTTATAGCCGGGCACGTCGAAACCGATGGTAAAGGTCTGGACCGGCTGGGATGTTTGGGCCTGCATCAGCGCCACGATCACCGAGCTGTCGATCCCTCCGGACAGAAACGCGCCCAACGGCACATCGGCTTCCATGCGCAAGGCTACTGCCGCGCGCAGCCGGTCTTCAAGCTCGTCAAGCATAGGGCCATCACTGTCTTCTCGACGAGGGGCCTCGACGACCTCGGAAAGAAACCAATAGCACTGCTGCTCGCTGGGCTGGCCATCTACGATTTCCACCCAATGCGCCGGTGCGAGTTTGTGGAACCCCTCATAAATGCAGTAGGGATCGGGCACATAGGCATGGCGCAAGTAAAGCGCCAGCACATCCCGATCAATGTGGCCCTGCCAGTCAGGATGTGCGGTTACAGCTTTCAGTTCCGATCCGAACAGGAAACTTCCCCCCGCACGCCCGTAGAAAAGTGGCTTTTCACCAGCCCGGTCGCGGGCTAGAACTAGTCGCCGCGTGCTGCGATCCCACAAGGCGAAGGCGAACATCCCGTTCAGTCGCGACAAAGTGCGCTGAACACCCCAAAGCTGCAACGCGGCCAGCAGGGTTTCGGTATCCGAATGTCCGCGCCACCCCCCGTCCCAGCCCGCGGCCTCAACCTCAACGCGCAGGCTGCGATGGTTGTAGATTTCGCCATTGAAGACCAGCACCAGCCGATCATCGATTGAAACCATGGGTTGCGCACCGGCCGGAGATAGATCGAGGATCGACAGCCGCCGATGCCCCAGCGCTAGCCCGGCTGCCTGGTCCAGCCAAACCCCCTCGGCATCGGGGCCACGATGCGTGATCCGCTGCGCCATATCGCGCACGATATGGGCTTGGCATTCCGCCTTAGGGGACCAATATCCGACAATACCACACATCAAGATTTCTCCTTTAGCAGGCGCTCGTAAAGCGCGGCGAAGTGCACGACGATGCTCGATATCGAGAATTCGGCACTAATTGTAGCGCGAGAGGGTTGTGATGACATTCTATCTGTCATTTGACAACCTTGCCAACAATCGAGCCAAGTGTGGTCCGGCGAACTGGGTTGAGTAGCGCTCTTGGATCTGGGCGCGCCCGGCAAGTCCCATTTCCCGCGCGCGGGCGCGATCCGCAAGAACGGTGGCAACGGCTGCTGCCCAGTCCTCACCTGTCTCGGCCAAAAAACCATTCTCACCGTCGCGCACCACTTCGCAATTGGCCCCGACAGGTGATGCGATGACCGGGACCCCGCAAGCCAAATACTGGATGAGCTTATACGCACATTTGCCCCGCGCCCACGGCGTATTCTCAAGCGGCATGAGCCCAACCGACAGCTTGCCGAGATGGCTGGCTTCAGTATCCTCACTCCAGGGTATTATGTGGATGTTTCCTACTTGCCGAGCGGTCGTCGCAGCGCCGATGGCGATAAATTTGACCGGTTCTCCGGCAAAGCGCTCGCTGAGCATCTCAAACAACGACTGGCCATAGGCTTCCCAGGTGATCGGTGTGCCGATCCAGCCAACGCGGAAGGGCTCGTGACTGCTGTGAAAATCCGCAAGGGGATACCGGTCGGTGTCGACCACGGTCGGAACAATATCGACTACACGCGCACCGGCCTGCATGGCCCTGTCGGCCAGGTAGTCGTTGCCGGCGATGACCAGAACAGCCCCCGCCATAAGGCGGTCGATCTTTCGACCCAGCAGAAGTCGCACAAGGCGCGTCCGATGCAGGTCGTAGCGGTGAAAGATGGCGTCGTCGAAGTCCAGTACGTAATTTCGGCCGGACAAGACCCACCGCTCGACGAATCCGGGAAGCCAAGGGAACAGCTCACCCTCTATAAGCAGGGTTACCCGCCGGTCGAGCAAGCGAAGCTCGCGCATGCGAGCTAAGTAGAGGCAAAACAGATGCCACAGGCTGGTCCCCCGGCGGGTGTATACCCCGTCGAGATAGCGGTCGTCGAATAGCGACGCGAAAGACACCGAGAAGCCCGCAGCTTCGAAGGCCGGAATAAACTGATGCAGCCTGAGACGCGACGATGCACCGCGGCGCGTGTATTTTGCGAGGATTTGAATGCGCTGCATCATAGCTCACCTTTAGCGCGCGTAGCCGCCGCATCCTGGAGGATTGCTGCCAGTTCGAGGGCTTGCGCAGACTTCTCGAAGCGCCGGATCCGTTCGCGATTCCGGGTGAAGGGGCGGCGCAGGTGCTCGGCGAATACAGCCTGTGCTGGAATCGTGGCCGGGTCGGAGAAATCCAGCACCATATCGTCGTCGCCGATCTCTTCCAGCAGGCGCGCAGCCTCGTTGCGCCGGAGGGTTGCAAGGATAATTCGGGGCCCAGAGAATAGGTATTCGAAGATTTTGCCGGTGGCAACGCCTTCGCTTTCTCCGGTAACCACAAGTAAAGCCGCCATCGACCGCATGTTTTCGACGGCTAGTTGCCTGCTCACCTGACCGTGGATCTCTGTGCAGAGCGGGCTCCGTGCCAATAAATCAGTCTCTTGGTCAGTTAATTCACCAAAAAACGACAAAATGCCCATAAACTTAGCTCGTTCCAGATAATCGAGTAGCGAAGTGAAGGTTCTGAGTCTTGCGGCCTCACTGGCTGACACTCTGCCAAAATGGCCTAGTGTCACTTTCAACACTTGCGTACTCTCGGAATTAGGTCCTACCGTTGCATTGATCGGAAACTCGGCATTGTCAAAGCCATTATAAAGCAGGTGTGTAGGCGTTTCCGGATAACTGGCCGCGAAATGCGCAACCAGCGAGCGGGTCACCGAGGTGATCCCCGCGGCATGACGCACCGTCCAACCCTCAAGGACCTGGCGCAGATAACAAAACACAGTGCCCTTTCGGCCCAGGCTCTCGTATGCCAGGCCGTCTCGAAAATCCTGCACGAACGGCACGCCTTCAGCTTGCGCGACAAGGCGTGCGGCGATCAATGCATCGACTGGGGAGTAGGTCGCCATGACGACGACCTGGTTGCCGGCTGCCAGTTCGGCGCGCACTCGCGTGCGGGCTAGATCAACTGCCTTTGCAATCCAACTGTCGCCACCGATCTTGCCGAACCTGACCTTGCCAGAACGCAGCATGGCCCCCAGAACCCAAAGGCGCGCAGCGGCCGAGGCTTTGGCCAGTAGAGGAGCCGACACGCACGTCACCTCCAAGTTGAGCTCGGTTTCTGACCGTTGCCATGGGCCGCAAAGGACCTGAACCTTATACTGACTTCGAGGGAGATAGCGCAGAAGACCGCGAAACCGCTGGCTGGCGATATTGTCGCTGCCGTGGTGATGAGCAAGCAGCACCACTGTTAGCTTTCCGTCAGGGGTGGCGGCGGCACTCGTTGTCATATCAGGCTCACTCATTGTGGCCTGCTTTGAAGCGCCATTAGCCTTGAGACAATGGCGCTGGCGCTTTGTCCGTCGCCAAAGAGGTCTGCGGTGCCCCGGGGGGACCCGTGGATTGCGAGGGCGCTCGCCACGCTTTCTGCATCCGTCCCCGCCAGCACATTGACGCCTGCCTCCACCAACTCCACCCATTCCGTTTCATCCCGCAGCGTGACGCAGGGTTTCCCGTGGAAATAGGCTTCCTTTTGCACGCCACCGGAGTCGGTAGCGACAACGGCGCAGTTCTGTTCCAGCCAGATCATTTCCAGATACCCCACGGGTGGGACCAGATGAAGGCCAAGCTGTTCTGCGAGTGCAAGCGCATCTATCTTTTGGCGGGTTCGGGGG
>CERD01099381.1_pt1 | contig 16437 bp, 15 predicted proteins | sample 530931 | NCBI WGS metagenome assembly CERD01 (sample SAMEA2621101, study PRJEB7988) | marine metagenome | isolation source: saline water (ENVO:00002010), including
GTACAAGGGGTCGCAGGTTCAAATCCTGTCTCACCGACCATTCTTTCTGTTTTTTCTCAGTATTTTGACGCTTTTCTGCGCAGTCTCTGCTGTGCGGCCATGAAAGGCGTGATTAACGCTCGACTCTGCTATTAGCAAACTGTATACTACTGCGTCTTTTTATGGCAGCGCACATTAGTAAGCGCGAAGAATCGACCTTTTTCTGCTGGTTGGTAACTGTTACCGCTGGGAGACAAAGGCTGGAAAATAAAGCGTCTTAGGCGCACAGTTGAGGTAATACAATGCAAGTTTCAGTCGAGACGACTCAAGGTTTAGAACGCCGTCTTACTATTACTGTTCCTGCTGAGTCAGTAGATAATGCGGTTAAAGCGCGTTTACAGCAGTTAGCGAAAACCCAGCGTATTAACGGCTTCCGTCCAGGTAAAGTACCAGTAAGCGTAATCAAAAAGCGTTACGGCCAGGCTGTACGTCAGGAAGTGGCTGGCGATGTAATGCAGCAAAACTTCTATCAGGCCATCGTTCAGGAAAAGATCAATCCTGCTGGCATGCCTGCTTTTGAATTAACAAAAGATCAGGATGGCGAAGATTTAGAATTCGTAGCCAAGTTCGAAGTATACCCGGAAGTAGAAGTGAAGGGTGTAGAAGAAATCGAGCTTGAAAAAACGGTTGTAGAGATCAGCGACGCTGACCTGGACAACATGATGGAAACGTTACAGAAGCAACACGGTGAGTGGAAAGAAGTACGTCGTAAAGCACGTAAAGACGACCGCGTTGTTATTGATTTCGTTGGCACAGTAGACGGCGAAGAGTTCGAAGGCGGTAAAGCTGAAGACTTTACGCTTGAATTGGGCAAAGGTCGCATGATCCCTGGCTTCGAAGAGCCACTGGTTGGTGCGAAGAAAGGCGAAGAAGTCACTGTAGATGTGACTTTCCCTGAAGACTACCACGCAGAAGCCCTGAAAGGTAAAGCCGCTCAGTTCGCAGTAAGCGTGAAGAAAGTTGAAGGTCTGACTCTGCCAAAAGTTGATGAAGAATTTGCAAAACTGTTCGGTATCGAAGACGGTGATGTAGAAGCATTGAAAGCGGAAGTGCGTAAAAACATGGAACGCGAGCTGAGCACAACACTGAAAAACGAGCTGAAAGAAGCCGTTATTGCTAAACTGATTGAAAAGAACGAGATGGACGTGCCTGCTGTATTGGTTGAGCAAGAAATCAATGCACTGCGCGAACAAGCTAAACAGCGTTTCAGTCAGCAAGGCGGTGGTGCAAACATGCCAGAGCTGCCAGGCGATCTGTTTAAAGACAACGCTAAGCGTCGCGTAACAATTGGTTTGTTACTGGGTGAAATCATCAAGCAAAACGAACTGAAAGCGGATCAAGAAAAAGTAGATAGCCTGATCGAAACAATGGCGTCTGCGTATGAAGATCCTCAGGAAGTGGTTGAGTATTACAAAAACAACCAGGAACTGATGCAACAAATGCAAAACGTTGCGCTTGAAGAACAAGCCATTGAATGGGTAGTGAGCAAAGCAAAAACTACCGACGTGACAAAAGCGTTTGACGAGGTTATGAACAAACAGGGGTAATTTTACACTCCCAGATTGACTTAACCTACAAGCAACTGTTTAAATGCTCGGTCTAGTCCGAGCATTTTTATTTCTGTTAGTACGTAAGGTATCGCAAAATGCATAGCCCACTTGATCCGATGAACGCCCTGGTTCCCATGGTTGTTGAACAAACTGCTAAAGGAGAGCGTTCTTACGATATTTATTCGCGTCTTTTAAAGGAAAACGTGATTTTCCTGGTTGGTCAGGTAGAGGATCACATGGCCAATTTGATCGTCGCACAAATGCTGTTTCTGGAAGCAGAAAACCCAGAAAAAGACATTTTCCTGTATATCAATTCTCCTGGCGGCTCTGTGACAGCAGGGATGGCCATTTACGACACCATGAATTTCATTAAGCCAGACGTGAGCACTGTGTGTGTGGGTCAGGCAGCCAGCATGGGTGCATTCTTGTTATCAGGCGGAGCCAAGGGCAAGCGCTATTGCTTACCTAATGCCCGGGTCATGATTCACCAACCTTTGGGTGGATTCCAGGGCCAGGCTTCTGATTTTGAGATTCACGCTCGCGAAATTTTAAGCATTAAAGAGAAGTTAAACCGTTTGATGGCACAGCATACTGGCCAGGATTATGAAACGGTTGCCAGAGACACGGACCGTGACAACTTCTTAAGTGCAAATGAAGCCAAAGAATACGGGCTAATCGATCAGGTTTTAACAAATCGATCTGACGCAACGGCTTCTAAGTAGTATAGTTATATAAGCCCGGCGTTATTGTTTATGTTTGCCGGGCAGTATAGAGGCAATAATCTATGAGCGACAAACAAAGCAGCGACGGCGACAATAAACTTCTGTATTGCTCGTTCTGTGGCAAAAGCCAGCACGAGGTCAGAAAGCTTATCGCCGGCCCCTCCGTGTTCATCTGCGATGAGTGCGTTGAGTTATGCAACGATATTATTCGGGAAGAGATCAAGGAGATTGCCCCGAATAAGCAAAAGCAAAATGCGCTGCCAAAACCCCAGGAAATTCACGAGCACCTGAACGACTATGTGATTGGTCAGGAGCACGCGAAGAAAGTTCTGTCGGTGGCGGTTTACAACCATTACAAGCGTTTGCGCAATGGTGATGTACACGAAGGCGTTGAGTTAGGCAAAAGTAACATTCTGCTGATTGGGCCTACCGGTAGCGGTAAAACCCTGTTGGCTGAGACGTTGGCTCGTCTGTTAGACGTACCTTTCACCATGGCTGATGCCACCACACTGACCGAAGCCGGTTATGTGGGTGAAGACGTTGAAAATATTATTCAAAAGCTGCTGCAGAAGTGTGATTACGATGTAGAAAAAGCCCAGCGCGGTATTGTTTACATCGATGAAATCGACAAAATCAGCCGTAAGTCAGACAACCCTTCGATTACGCGCGACGTATCCGGAGAAGGTGTTCAGCAAGCGCTATTGAAGTTGATCGAAGGCACCGTAGCATCTGTACCGCCGCAAGGTGGACGCAAGCACCCACAACAGGAATTCCTGCAGGTTGATACCTCTAAAATCCTGTTTATCTGTGGTGGTGCATTTGCAGGGCTCGACAAAGTCATCGAACAACGCGCGACCAGCGGTAGCGGCATTGGCTTTGGCGCTGAAGTGAAGTCCAAGGCAAACAAGAAGGCCATTTCTGAGCTGTTCCGCCAGGTCGAACCTGAAGATCTGGTGAAATACGGGTTGATTCCCGAGTTTATCGGACGTCTGCCAGTGGTAACCAGCCTGGAAGAGCTGAACGAAGAAGCGTTAATTCAGATTCTGAAAGAGCCCAAGAATGCGATCACCAAGCAGTATTCTGCCTTGTTTGCTATGGAAGACACAGAACTTGAGTTTCGTGAAGATGCCTTGTTTGCGATTGCTAAGAAAGCGATGCAGCGCAAAACAGGTGCCCGTGGCCTGCGTTCAATTGTAGAAGCTGTTCTGCTTGAAACCATGTACGAATTACCTTCTATGGAAAACGTAAGCAAGGTAGTGATTGATGAAACCGTGATTCGCGGCGAGTCTAATCCCATTCTTATTTACGACAGTGCGGACAAAAAAGCCGCCAGCGAATAAAACAATCAAAATATATAAAAAGGCCTCCGGGCCTTTTTTTATTTGTGATATCAAGCATTAGTTACTGCTTTTCAAAACGGTTTGCAGTAGATTAAGACTACGCCTTATAGAAATATACTGCGGGTTAATTGAACTTTGTTAGCCCATCCCCATATAAAGACACAATAGTAATAATCAGAGAAGAAGTATGACATCAGAGCGAGAGAATCGCATTGAAATACCAGTACTGGCCTTGCGGGACGTGGTTGTGTACCCCCATATGGTCATACCTTTATTCGTTGGACGTGAGAAGTCGATCCGCTGTTTGGAAGCGGCCATGGACAGCGACAAACAAATTTTCCTGGTTGCCCAAAAAGATGCGGGCATTGATGAGCCAGACACCGGCGATATTTATTCTGTAGGTACCATCGCGACCATTTTGCAATTGCTTAAATTACCCGACGGCACGGTAAAAGTGCTGGTTGAAGGTAATGTGCGTGGTGAAGTCGCCGACTATGTACAAACTGAGCCTTTCTTTGTAGCGGGTATCGATCGCCTGGGCGATGAAGCGCTGCCAGAAAGTGAGCAGGAAGTGCTGATCCGTTCTGCAGTGTCGCAGTTCGAAGGTTACGTTAAGCTCAACAAAAAGATTCCACCCGAAGTACTGACGTCGCTCAACGGCATCGATGATGCTGCACGTTTGGCTGATACCATGGCTGCGCATATGCCGCTTAAACTGGTAGAGAAGCAAAAAGTGCTCGAGATGCGGGGCGTGAATGAACGCCTTGAGTATCTGATGGCGTTAATGGAAGGCGAAATTGATTTGCTGCAGGTCGAAAAGAAAATTCGCACCCGCGTAAAGAAGCAAATGGAGAAGTCTCAGCGTGAGTACTATCTGAACGAGCAAATGAAAGCCATTCAGAAAGAACTGGGTGAGCTCGACGACGCGCCGGATGAATTTGAAGCGCTGAGCAAGAAAATCGAAGAAGCCAAAATGCCTGCCGAGGCTGAAGAAAAAGCCAAGGCTGAACTGCAAAAGCTGAAAATGATGTCGCCAATGTCCGCCGAAGCAACGGTTGTCAGAAGCTATATCGATTGGCTGACCAGTGTGCCGTGGCATAAGCGTTCTGCAGTGAAAAAGAACCTGGCAAAGGCAGAAGAGATCCTGGATGCCGACCATTACGGACTGGAAAAGGTCAAGGAACGTATTATTGAATACCTTGCCGTGCAACAACGTGTTCGTAAACTGAAAGGGCCGATTCTGTGTTTAGTCGGACCGCCGGGTGTGGGTAAAACATCACTGGGTCAATCTATTGCCAAAGCCACAGGCCGCAAGTATGTGCGTATGGCACTGGGTGGCGTGCGCGATGAAGCGGAAATTCGTGGACACCGTCGCACCTACATTGGCTCATTGCCGGGTAAGCTGATCCAGAAAATGGCCAAAGTGGAAGTGAAAAACCCGCTGTTCTTGTTAGACGAAATCGACAAGATGTCATCTGACATGCGTGGCGACCCGGCTTCCGCATTACTCGAAGTGCTGGACCCGGAACAAAACAGCAGCTTCAGCGACCATTATCTGGAAGTGGACTACGATTTGTCTGACGTCATGTTCGTTGCGACATCAAACAGCATGAACATTCCTGGTCCGTTACTCGACCGGATGGAAGTGATTCGTTTATCGGGCTATACCGAGGATGAGAAGCTGAATATCGCCACACGCCATTTGATCAGTAAGCAAATGGAACGCAACGGCCTTAAAAAGAATGAACTGGAAATCGAAGACTCAGCCATTATTGGCATGATCCGCTACTACACCCGCGAAGCTGGTGTGCGTTCACTGGAACGCGAGATTTCTAAAGTGTGTCGTAAAGCGGTGAAAGATATTTTGCTGAATAAATCGACTAAGAAAGTGGTAGTGAACCAGGATAACCTGAAAGACTATCTGGGTGTGCAGCGCTTCGATTACGGTAAAGCCGACAAGAACAACCAGATTGGTCAGGTAACAGGATTGGCCTGGACACAAGTTGGCGGTGACTTACTGACTATCGAAACGACTTCTGTACCTGGTAAGGGAAAAATGACATCAACCGGTTCACTGGGCGATGTTATGCAGGAGTCTATTCATGCTGCCATGACGGTCGTTCGCTCACGCGCTGAAAAACTGCGTATTAACGGTGATTTCTACGAGAAGCGTGATATTCACGTTCACGTGCCTGAAGGTGCAACACCTAAAGATGGTCCAAGTGCGGGTATCGCGATGTGTACTGCACTGGTGTCGTCATTAACAGGCAACCCTGTTAAGTGCGATGTGGCCATGACCGGGGAAATTACCCTGCGCGGAGAAGTGCTGGCGATTGGTGGGCTGAAAGAGAAGCTGCTTGCTGCGCACCGCGGAGGCATCAAAACCGTGGTGATCCCGAAAGACAATGAACGTGATTTAGAAGAAATTCCGGATAACGTGAAGCAGGATTTGTCTATTCATCCGGTACAGTGGATTGATGATGTGTTAGATATTGCCTTGCAAGAGCCGGTTGAGAGTTTTCAACCTGTTGCGTTAAACGGCTAAAACTTAGGCACATAGAATGCTTGCCGCGCCAGTCATATAAAGGCTTGCGCGGCATTTTCATTTGTTTTGCTCAAAAAGTGTGCAGATAACGTGAGAAAAGTCATTTTTTTTAACTTTAGGGGCTTCAAAGTCAGAAAAGTTGTGTTACCTTAACTGCTGTATTCGCTTGAAGCCTTGTCACTAAAGGGATGGCAGCGATTCATTAATAAGTTAAAAAATTGTAAAGCTTGGCTTGATGTTACTGATTAAGCTTGCTATAACGTCTGAGCAATGAATTAATGTTTTTGCGGACGAGAGCATAATAACAAACGAAGGGGATCTTAATTGTGAACAAGTCTCAACTCATCGATAAAATCGCTGCTGGTGCAGATATTTCTAAAGCTGCTGCTGGCCGTGCACTGGACGCTTTCACTGACGCGGTAACTGACGCGCTGAAAGAAGGCGATCAAGTAGCACTGGTTGGTTTCGGTACTTTCTCTGTAAGAGAGCGCTCTGCACGTAGTGGTCGTAATCCTCAAACTGGTGAGACTATCGAAATTGCTGCAGCTAAAGTACCTTCTTTCAAAGCAGGTAAAGCACTGAAAGACGCTTGTAACTAATAAGCAGTCAGAGTTTTTGAAAAGGCGATGGAATTCCATCGCCTTTTTTATTGGTATCGACACAAGGAATGTCGTTCCAGCATTCTATCCGGGTGAATGTTAGGCTATAATCCCGGCTTATTTTACCGAGAGTACAACCATTTTGTTGATGCCTCGGGCAGCGGTATGTAACGGAGTTAGAATCGAGTCATGCTAGAAAGAATCAGAGAAGGTTCTCAAGGCCCTTGGGCGATGGCGATCATTGTCCTGATAGTGTTGAGTTTCGTATTTGCAGGCGTCAGTAGCTATGTGTCATCGTCAGGTGTCACGGCAGCGGCAGAAGTTAACGGCGAAGAAATTAGCCAACAAGATGTTGAGCGAGCTTACCAGTCTCAACGTGCGCGTCTTGAAGCGCAGTTTGGTGAAAGCATCGGCGCTTTGTTCAGTGATGAAAATTACCTGCGTGATTTTCGTTTAAACGTATTGGATCGCTTGATTGCGGATACCCTTGTGCTGCAAAAAGCAGAAGAACTGGGTTTACGCGTGTCTGACAAGCAAATCCGAGAAGCCATTGTACAAATGCCAGAGTTTCAAACGGCAGGTACATTCGACAATGAGCGTTATTTAATGCTGCTTCGTCAAAATGGTTTCCAACCCGCTTCGTTCAGCAATTATATGCGTCAGCAAATGACTCGTGAGCAGCTGGCACGAGCGGTCAGCGCCAGTGATTTCGCACTACCTACAGAAGTGACCCTGGCGAATGCGTTGCAACAGCAAACACGTAATGCCGAATACCTTATCGTTGACTCTGCGCCATTTGCCTCTGAGGTTGAACTGAGCGATGAAGAAGTGAATACCTTCTACGAAGCGAATCTTGCTCAGTTCGATACGCAAGAAAAGGTGAACATTGCTTATGTAATCCTTTCCGTTGACGATCTGAAAGGCGATGTCACTGTATCTGACGAAGAAGTTGAACAGTACTACACCGAAAACAACCTGCTTTACAAGACTGCTGAAGAGCGTCGCGTATCGCACATTATCATTGAGTTTGGTGACGATGAAGCGGCGGCAAAAGCCAAAGCTGAAGCTTTAGTGGCTGAACTTGCCAACGGCGCAGATTTTGCGACCCTGGCACAAGAAAATTCTGATGACACCTTTACCGCTGAAAACGGCGGCGACCTGGATTTCATTACTGCAGGTATGATGGACGAAGCGTTTGACGACGCAGCGTTCTCACTGGCTCAGGTAGGCGATGTATCTGACGTGGTGGAGACTGAGTTTGGTTATCACATTATCAAGCTTACCGATATCAAGCCTGAGGAAGTGACGCCATTAGCTGAAGTTAGCGAAGAAATTCGCAACCAGCTTGCTACAGACAAAGCCACTGATCGTTTTTACTCTTTGCAGAATGACATGGCTAACCTGGCGTTTGAAGTGCCAGACACATTGGAAGATGTGGCAGGTGTTGCGAATAAGCCTGTGAAAGAGACCGGACTGGTCAGCGCGCAATTGGTGCCTGCGCCATTAAACGTGCCAGCAGTAACTAGTCGGGTATTTGACCCAGCGTTTATTGAAGAAGGTCTGAACAGCGACCTGATTGAACTTGATGACGACACTATTGCATTCGTTCGCATCGCAGAACACGAGCCACAACGCACTCAATCGCTAGACGAAGTACGCACGCGAATTCTTGCGCAGCTTCGTGCCGAGAAAGCGCAACAGGCCGCTGCCGATTGGGCGACCAACGTAGTTGAACAAATCAAAGCGGGTGAAACACCTTCACTTGAGCTTGGTGATGTTACTCTGTCGTGGGAAAGCAAAGAAGCACTGACGCGTACCAGTGGTGAACTGCCACGTGCTCTGGTTGAAACTTTGTTTACGCTGGGTAATGCTGCGCCTGACAACATTGATATTGCCGAGCTGGGCTCAGGCGATGTGGGTATTGTGAAGGTGACAGGCATTAATCAGCCTGAGGCGCTGTCAGAAGAAGATAGTGCAGCGCTTGCTCAGCAGATTGCTACCGCAAGCGCACAGACTGGTTATCAGGCGTTTATCGACTCCCTGCGCAACGCTGCGGATGTAAAGATTAACCTGTAGTTCACCAGGATATTAATCGCATTATTCAGGAAGGCCACTTACGAGTGGCCTTTTTTGTGCTCTTCTTCGAGGCATTGTGGATAATTCAGGCTTAATGGTAAAGCGAAAGAGTGTTACCCGAAAAGAAGTTGTAGAGATGGGAAATCAACATACGGAAAACTAAAAGGCGGCTATAAATGGGCGTACAGAACAGCACGCCACGCTTATAGCAGATTGGCGTTACTGTGTGACAAAATACATAAATGTGAAGAACAGGGCGATAACCGACGAGAAAATAAAGATGTACTTAAATCCCTGCTTGCCGTCGGCCAGACTATACTGATTAACCTTCAGATAGCCCACCCAAATCAGGCTGAGGACTAATGGAAGCAACACAATGATTTTCAACATAATAACGAGCCAACCTGTTATTTTAATTTAGCTACGTAACGAGACAGCCATTGGATTAGTCGAAGACATTGCCAAGCCGACGCGTTAGCGTGACGATACTCTTTTATAATGGAACTTATGTTCCGTGATTTTGCCGCCATCTTCAATGGCTACGTAAATATTCATGGTGTTTTCGTCGATACGCTGCAAGGTGAGGCCATTGAAATACGCGGTGTCCTGAGTCAGCTTTAACAGAGGAAAGTCCATATATTCCTCTTTTTCTTCCCAGCTTGTTAAGTCATTACCGAAGTGCTTCAAACGAAACACCAGCGATGCATTAACCGCCATGATTGTTTCGATCTCATAGAACTGCACCTTGTCGCCAACAACCAGTTTGAAAGCGCCCATCATTGAGTCACCTAATGGGGGCGACCAGACTTCTTCTACAATGCCGCCAAATGCTTCCCCCCGCCAGTGCCCGGCCAGCCAGGCAACCGAATCCAACGTAGCGGCAGGCGAGGGCGCGTGTTTGTCTGCTTGCATAACATTGGGTAATGGCTGATTTGCCTGAACCGAGATGCTGAGCAGACAGGCAAATAATACAACCAGTAACGCCTTCATGTGCGCCTCCTTATGCGTGTTCCTTGATAATAGGTTTCATGCCAAACAGCCTGCGAGTCAGGTTAAATGGCCGAATGCCAACGTAGCAGGTTGCTGCGCAAATAGCGAACGATAGTACTAATAATAGGGTTGATTTGATGGCAATGCTGCTTTGCCACTGCACGATATAAAACGCCAGGGCGACAATAATCGTTTGATGCAAAATATAAAATGGGAAAATCAATGAATTGGCCGTGCGAAGCCACTCTGGTGAGGCAGTGCAGTACTTGCTGGCGTAACCAACCAGGGTCAGCATCGCTGACCAGGATACCAGAGTGCACATGGCCCACCATATCGCCCAGCGCGTCTCCAGTGACGCGTAGCCGCTAAAATCAACGAGGTAATACACATAGAACAAACAGGAGCACAGAAGGAGTGTTACCGCACTGGTGCGTCTGTGCTTGGCAAAAGAATCCCAAATGGAAGAGCGACTCATGCATATCATACCAAACAGGAAAAACAGACCATAAAAAGCAGACAAGGCCAGGTTGTCGATCCCATGCCCTTCATTAAAGGTGGTGGTCTGAAGCCAGCATCGCACCGCAATAAGCAAAGCAACTAGCAAAAATAGCCCCAGACGGTATTGTGCCAAACGCGTTATCCCCGACAAGACTAGCTTCGACGCGCTACTTTTTAACCAGGCAGCAACAGGTATGGCAAACACCATGAAAACGATAAGAAACTCGAGGAACCAAAGGTGGTTAGGTTCAAACGCCAGAAATCGGTGGTAATAGGCGTCTAGCAACGAGCTATATTGGTCTGGGTGTTCAAAATATTCCTGCGGCGGCACGATAAACATCATGCCAATAAAAAAAGGCACGACCAGCCGGTAAATTTTACTTTTAAAGAAAGCGCCGGCAGCGCTGCGCTGCAGTAGCAGGTAGCTACCCGCGCCGGCAATAAAAAACAATACGGGTAAACGGATTTGCTCGAAATACACCATGATATCGTCCAGAAATTTACTGGAGTCGGTATTGGTTATGTGCCAGTCATCGCCATTAAACGGCATAAAAACATGGTGCAAAAAAACCGCGAAGATCAGAATGACACGAAGCCAGTCCAGTTCATAATAGCGTTTATTTTGCGATGTCCCCGCTGCCTCGTTGTTCATTTACAATCCTTTGTTTTTGATGCAAAGTTGAGTTCTCAGGCAACACTATACGGGTATTTGCTGACTGGAAGTGTGATGAATTGTTAGCAAATAATTCTTGTATGTGTGCGTTTACCAGTAACGCTGGTACCAGAACTTGGCGGCAGCATGTCCTTTAAAGTTAACCACTATGCGGCGAAGACGATTTCGCCAAAGCCACAATTAGATATTGAGTCCATTGCTATTGAGCTGAGCATTGGCATTATTCTGGCCAATAGGGGCAATTAGAGGCTATAGGGGGCTATAACGCAGGTGTGCTGTTAATGGCCGTTCCGTGCGGGCTAATTTCTCTGGCGTGTTTTCTGCTGGCGGTGGTATCAATTTCACGCTTTGTGACTGACCGTCGTATTGCCCGACAACAAAAGCAAAACCTAGACCCTGAAGTCATTGAATCAGACTAGCCGATCAGGAGGTGCTGTTTGTCCTCATCTGCAGAGCAAGCTCATAAACAAGCGATGCGCCTAAAATACCGGCTACATCAGCCAGCCAGTCGAACACATCAAAAGTGCGGGAAGGGATATACAGCTGGCTGATTTCCTCCGCCGTAACGAACAGCAGAATAATCAGGCTCCCGATATAACAGCGTTGGCCAGACACGCCCACGGATTTTCCGTTTGTCGCGGCTAAAACAAGGAGGGTGAGTGAGCCAAACAGACCAAAGTGCCCGAGCTTATCGCCAAAAGGAATGTGTTGTCTAACGCTGAAAAAGACGCTGGTTGCTCCCGCATTTGCGAGGTAGATAACCCAAAGAATAAATGCAGCTGCCAGTATGCTTAAGAGTGTGTAGTATTTTTTCAATGTTTGCTTAATGCCTGAAACAATTAAAGTATTAGCATTACTCTACTAGCCAAATAGGTTAAAGTACGGGCGAAAAAGTGGCTTTTACGGTGCATGAAATGTCACTATAGTTGCTACATCGAGCGCAGTTGTTCTGGTGAGCCCGATCCGCCGAAAGTTTTGTTTTGCGTTTTTTTATGTCGTCTGGCAGCAAACTTATTGAAAAAGGGCTGGTGTGTTTGTCGGTCGCCGATGTATGTTTTTTGCGCTACTATAAGCAATAAGACGCTGTTATTTATTGTTGTATATGAATTTGTCACTGTGAAGGGTTTATGAAATTTCAATCCCCAAAACAACAGGGATTCACGCTTATCGAGCTGATCACTGTCATCATTTTACTGGGTGTATTGTCGGTGACGGCTTTGCCCAAATTTGTCAATTTCTCTTCCGATGCCAACGCTGCTGTGATCAATAACCTGGCAGCAGGACTAAAAGCGGCTGCTAATCTAGGTAATGCCAAAGCGTTAATTGCTACCGGTGCAGGCGGTATGAACAATGGCTTTGAGTTCGATGGCGTATATTTCGACAGAGGCTATCCACTTGGCACATCCTATAATGACAGCGACGGGGTACCTGAAATACTGGAACTTATGGTCTACGGCCCGAATGATCTTACGTTTGCAGAGAACTTTAACGGCCAGGCTTCAAGCGGTGAATCGACTCGTGAGGTTTACATAACTACGCGCAGTAAAATGAATGCCGGGGTCGGCTATACGGCGATCGTAGCAGGCAGGTGCTATGTGTCCTATGAGAGTTTCGTTAATGACTACAAAGAACCTGAAATCGTAAAAGACACTTCAGGTTGCTAACCTACAAGAGGTGAAGTGTTCGTACACTTCACCTCGCAAGTATTGATGCTGTTCCCTCAGCGTTTCAGCCTGGTGTTGCCGGCTAATTTATCGCGACCTGATTCATTGCGATTAATTGGGGTGAGTACACCTTCAATAGCTTGGCAAGCTGGGTTTCATCTTCTAAAGACGTTACGTTCAGCGGTTGTTCTGGCAACTGCAGCGCCGTTTTATTCTCAATAAGAGCTTTGAGTTTTTCCTGGTCAACCTGACCATTCACTGTCACCGACTGCATTTCTTCGTCAGTCAGGTTTTGTGTATAGCCGTCTGGCAAGTAAATCGTGCCGTTAGAGAAGTCTACTGCAAACGCAATCACGCCGGGCACGAAGAAAAACAGCAAGCCAACGGCATCGAGTAACACAACGCCCGCATCCAATCGACCACTTGTCTGGCCTTTACGCTCTGGGTGTAGAATCGTCCCGCACGCTGTCAGGTTAAGAATCAATCCGGTTGAAATAAACAGTGTGAGTAGCTTTTTCATCTTGTCATCCTCAGTATCTGAATCGTATCAGCATTACTTGCAGCAAGCCGGGTGCCAGATTTGAGCTAGGTTAAAAAAGCACTTTAAATCATGAGTTTACTAAAGTTTGCCATTTGAAATGGCGCAGGATGAAAAGTACTACTACGTGAAAGTTTCACGGGGAGTGTAATATTTGCGACACCGGCAGGGCAGTCAATGACTGCCCTGTAAATGTGCTTATGCGCTCTCTGCTAATTGGTGGGATAGCAGGTAACGTTTCCGTTTTTTGGGTAACAGTTTGTCGGTGTCTACGACGACTAAACCGTCAATGCAGTCACAAAAATCCGGGTCGATATTAAAGTCGAGGAATGCCACGCCATCGTGTTCACACACTTCAGTATACTGCTTATACAGCGTCGGGACATTCACTCCCATATTGGCAAGTAAGTGCTTGAGTTGAGTGAACTCTTTTTTGTAATCGTTACCAGAGAAAGCTTTTAAGCTGTCACTGGGCACGGTGAAAGGGATTTTCGCCTTGGCTTCGCCAAACCTGGCCGGGAAGTAGGTCTGATAAAATTGAACAATCAGCTGCTTGGCGGGCTGTGGGTAGCTGTTACTCAGGCTAACCGGTCCGAATAAGTAGCGATAGTGTTGGTAACGCGTCAAAAACGCACCAATACCGAACCACAGGTAGTCCAGGCTTCTTTTACCCCAGTAACGAGGCTGAACGAAGCTGCGTCCCAGCTCCAACCCTTCCTCAAACAAGGCCGGATTGTCTTTCGCGTATTCGAACAGGGTTGCAGAATACAGGCCGGTCTGATGATCGGGCTGTGACAAGCGCTGGGCGTCGCCAAAGCGATAGGCCCCAACGATCTCAAGATCTTTGTCGTCCCATAAAATCAGGTGGTAATAGTGATTGTCGTAGCGATCGATGTCGCGGCGCTGCAAGGTGCCTTCACCTACCGCTCGAAAGGCAATTTCGCGTAAGCGGCCGATTTCCCGCATGATCACGGAACTGCCTTTGTGCAGGTATAAGTAGATGTGTTTGCCGTCGGACGTTTCACCCAGGTGTTCGCATTGGCGAATTGCTCGGGACAGCTCTTTTCTGTCCTCAGGCATGGCAATGGCAGCCTGTGTCGCAAATATGCCTCTCTTATTGGTGCCTATGCGGTACAGGTGACGTTTAAACAGCTTCACCGTATCGGGAACAGATATCGACATGGACTGGTAGCTGCTATAGGGGATCAGTTCGCCTATGCGCATCGGGAGTGATTTACGGCGCTGATTGAACATCTCTTTCACCAGTAAGACTGTCGCCAGCGGTTTGTAAATCATGGATACGCCGTAAAACAAGGGCGAGTTTTTGGCATCAATAAAAATCGGCAAGATAGGCGCTTTGGCGTGACGGGCCATGCGCAAGAAGCCGCTGTGCCAGTGTGTATCGCGCACGCCCTGTGGACGCAATCGAGAGACTTCTCCGGCAGGGAATATAAGTACCGCACCTTCTGAAGCCAGGTGGTCATGAATGGCCGATAAATGCTGTTTAGGCGTGCCGCCTTGCATGTTGTTTACCGGTAGCAGCCGGTCACGTAATGGCTCAATGGCCATCAGCATCTGATTGGCCACCACTTTAAGGTCGTGGCGTATTTCAGAGATTAATTTGATGAGGGCTAACCCATCGATTGAACCAATTGGGTGGTTGGCAATGATCACGACACGCCCTTCACTGGGGATGCGCTCGCGTTCATTGTCGCGAATTGAGGTACTTACATTAAAGTACTCTAAGACCTGCTCGACAAAGTCAATGTCGTGATAGTGCGGATAGGTCCGTCCGAAATCTGCAATTTCCCTTTCGTGTAGCAGGTGTCGTAGAACAAAACACAGGGGTTTGTTCAGGATGCGGTTGTTTGCAACCTGCGGATAATACTCGTTGAGTAGGCCGTCTACAGTAAACATATTCAGTACACTTTGTGCGATTTTCGCTACACGATATCAACCAATTGTGACGAAAAAAGCACAGTTGTATGTCACTTATTTTACAGCGGAGCAGGGGCTATGCCGCCTGCTCACCTTTAACAAAATCAGCCAGTATTGCCACGGATGCCTTTTGCTTCAGGTATTCATTGAAGTGGATCAGGGTTAACTCGCCGTTCATATCTTCTACCAGCGCTGAGCAGTTTTCGATCCAGTCTCCATCGTTTATGTAATGGATACCGTTTACCATTAACGACTCAGGATGGTGAATGTGACCGCAAATGATACCGTCTAACCCTTTGGCTCTGGCATAGTCACAGCCTGCGGCACGGTAACGCTCAATGGCTTTATTCGCGCCTTTTATGTGTTTCTTAATATAACCCGCCAGCGACCAGTAGTGGGTATTCCGCCAACTGCGGAAGCGGTTGTACCAGCGGTTCAAAAACAACAACAGGTCGTAGCCTTTGTCGCCAATCCAGGCGTGAAATTTTCCCAGTGTTACATCAGCATCGAACTGATCGCCGTGCAGTACAAGATATTGTCTGCCATCAGCCGTGACGTGTACCAGTTCGCGCTCTATTTCGATGTCGCCAAATGCCATGCCCGAGTATTTTTGAATGGGGGCATCGTGATTACCAGGTAAATACACCACGCGCGTACCATCGTTGCTCATTTGCATGAGTTTGTGCATTACGCGGTTATGGGCTTCCGGCCAACGGAATTGCTTTTCCATCTGCCACATATCAACGATATCACCCACCAGGTACAGGGTATCTACTTTGATGTTATGAAGAAATTCAAAAAGGTATTCTGCTTTGCAGTCTTTATTGCCCAAATGAATATCAGACAACCATACTGCTTTGTAGTGGAGTGTTGGCATCACGTCACCCTGCTGGATTATTCCGAATTGGCTGGGCTTAATGTAGTGAATGCAATTGACAGTTAGGTGACGTCCACTTGACGATTCAATGACGAGTTATTGAATGTTACGTGACACGCCCTAAAATGGCAGGCATAAAACAAGCAGGTATAAAAAAAGCGCCGTAAGGCGCTTTTTATCACTGTTCGTTAATCGTGGATTAACCCAACGCTTTAACTTGCGCAGCCAGACGGCTCTTATGACGAGCAGCTTTGTTTTTGTGAATCAAACCTTTGGTAGCCATTCTGTCAAGAATTGGAGTGGCAGCAGCCAGTGCAGCCTGGGCACCCTCTTTATCGCCACTGGCGATAGCCGCTACTACTTTTTTAATACTTGTACGAGTCATGGA
>CERD01090160.1_pt1 | contig 16179 bp, 19 predicted proteins | sample 530931 | NCBI WGS metagenome assembly CERD01 (sample SAMEA2621101, study PRJEB7988) | marine metagenome | isolation source: saline water (ENVO:00002010), including
GTTCTTCCTCCATCGGCTAGATCATCAACAATTAAGCATTGTTTGCCGTTTACATCACCTTGAATACTAATTATCGGAGCACCATCTACCCGTACTTTATTGGACGGTACCAAATCGGCATTCAATTTTTCAGCAATTTCATGGGTGGTTTTATACGCACCAGCATCGGGGCTCACCAATACAGGGTTACCAATGTGTTTAAAAGCCTTTTCAACGTAATCTACATGAGATATTTTTTCGGAATTATCAATTAGCGCCAATGAAATAGGACTGTGCGGATGTAAAATAGCCACGGAGTCGAATTTCATATCATTGATAAACTTACAAATGACCTTTAAATCGAACGATTCTCCTATATTGAATCGCCTATCCGAACGCTGCCCTATCAGACAAAAGATAGTGAGTTTGGCAACGGCAGTTTTGTTGGTGGCATTTTCTGCATCCCAGGCTTCTTTAATGGCTGCGGCTTTAAACAAATCTTCATAACTGTTACCTCTAATTTTTATATGAATATTTCCGCCTTCAATGATTTTGGCAGTTACTTGTCCGTCTTTAAATCTTTTGCTTTCGTATTTCATGTGTTAATTCTTGTTGTTGAAATTATCAATTTCCTGTTTCAAAATATGATTTGAGTTTCCGTAGCTTACAATGCTCACATCTAAAGGCGTTTTTCTAAATTTCTCTAGTGCTTTGAACATTGATTCTAATATCCAATCTAGATCATTACCAAAAGCACCACCGCCTACCAAGGTTAAAAAGACCTTGTTTGACTTGTTGTTTTTTAGATTTAATAATGCCGTGTATAATGTTGCTTCATAAGTAGCCTCTAAAATTATTCTAGCAAAATTTTCCCAATAATAAGATTCGATATGCGAATATGCTACAGGTAGTGCAGCACAATATATTTGAGATACTATCTGTTTTTCATCCGTTAGGGTAACTTCTGTATTCCATTGTATTCCTACCTTTAGTTTACCTTTTAATTTCTCTCTTTGGGCATCTGTAAAGCATCCTAACTGCTTATTAATACTGAGCAAGCCTTCTTGACTTAAAACAGCATAACCATTCTTCATTTTCCATAATTGGAGCTTTTGATTATGAAGCTCTTTACCGATTTCATCTAAACAATCAATTTGATAGGTACCCGTTTGCCCAATTTGGTTTTCAATAGGCACAAAATAGTTTCTGTAAATGGTACCTGCACCACAAGCTATGGCGCACGCCGGTCCTTGGGTAAAGTCATTTTCGTAAATACTAACACCCGCTTTAGGCGAAACCTCAGGACCAACCATTTCCAATAGATTAAATTGAGAGGCTGCTTGAAATAGTGCATTTGCATTATTTGGATCGCAATGTACTTTTTGAATATCAGCCACCAATTCTGTGACCTTTATTTGGTTAGAAGTGTCTACTCGTAAATCCAGTTTTCTTAGATCTTCTAAAGAGGAAACATCTAGTTTTCCGAATTGAAAGGATCTGTTATTGATTTTAGAAATTAAATGCTTTCCATCAATACTGATATGATCACGTACATTACTAGGTGATAATTCTACAAATCCCGTCAATTCTTCAAACCACATGATAAGATATTTTTAAAGGTTGCTATTAATATGGTCTCTTATCTCCTGTATATTCACCTGGTTTACAAATTTTCCGTTTTCATAGATTACCTGTAATTCACCCGTATTTTCTTCTTCAGGAGTCACCTGGTCTACCAATACATATTCGCCATTTTGTAATTCTACTTTTACCAATCCCTTTGCAGATTTTTTAACACCGTCATCGGTAATAGGATCTTTGAAAATTTCCCTACGCTCACCATTTACTACAACAGAAGTTGCTTTCATGGCAAAACCAAACGTATCTCTTGTATTAAATTGGTAAGTAAACGATCCAATACCTAATACCACGTTAGTTGTTGCAAAGCCTTTTTCGCTTAAGCGTTGACAAATAGCCTCTGCCCTTTCGGTGGTAATACTATCACCGTAAATTGCGCCAATATGTGCATCTAGCACTTTATACCCCTGTTCGTTTACGGTACCTCCAAAAATATCCCAAAGTAGTTCCACTACCCCTTTATCTTTAGGAGTGTTGCTGCCAAGCTCACGAGACTCGCCACAAATGATATCTACAGGATCGCCGCTATCTGGTCTGATCACTAATTTGCCATCTCTAGAAAGCACCTCTTCTTTAAGTTTTGGTAGGTATTCGGTCAATACCTTCCATAGATCCCAGGTATCACTAACCACGGATAAAATGCCCGTTGGGTAGGTTTGCATTAGGGTTCTGAACGTTCCAATTTCATCATCTTTGGTACCTGCACACATAACGGAGTGTTCGGTAGCATTTACAGAGCCTACCACAAAACCTTTAGCTTTGTAATAGTTACGTAGGCTACTAATGACCGGTAAGGTATCTGACCCCAAAAATACAGATGCATGCCCCATACCAGATGATATAGCACTTTGCAGACCGCCCATACCTCTCATGGAAAAATCATGTCCTTGAAAATCGATGAAAGCCAAGTTGTCTTTATCGGTCTTTAAGGTCCATTTTTTAAATATTCGTTTGTAACACAATGCAATAGATGCAGATGTCATTGGTTGCCAAAGCATGGTAGATAAAATGGTCTCTAGGAAATTGGTGATCCAGTAGAATTTTTTATCCGTGTTCACAACGGTAACCATGGGAACCCTTACAGGTACCTCTACCCCTTCTATGATAGATTTTACTTTAATGGGCAAGTATTGAAGATCGTGTAGTTCCTCATAATGCGTAACATCATAATCGGTACCCAAATACAACGACAGCTCTTCTTTCAATTCATTACAAACCAGAGCTTTTGGTTTGGAAAAGAAATTATCTTGAAAATAATCATGTAACCATTGAAAAACATATTGTTGCCCAAAAGAAACTACTTTGTCGCACCCTTTGGGTGCGTATTTGTTGCTTCTTGGTGTCCAGTTAGAATATACTTCTTCTGTACCTTTAGGGTATTGTTGGTGGTGTCCTGTTTTGTATCCGTCGGTTAATAATAGTCCGTTCATAATCGTTATTTTAAATGCTGTTTTTTAATAGTGTTTTTGCTTCTTTGAGGGTATTGAAAATTGGAGTGCTGTATTTTTCGCAAAGTATATGTACATAATTGTGTTTATAAAATTCTTGCGGACAAACCACGATCAGCTTGCCAGATTGTACATATAGTCCTAGTTCCACAAGGGAAATAGGAGATTTGGAATCTTTTAGAAAATTGAGCAAAATAAAATCTGATTGCTGCATGGCCTCTAACTCCCACATAATGTGATGCTTTAATTCCGCATTGCTTAAATCATCATGCTGTGTATGTGTAGGGTCAAAAATATGGTGCGAACCAAATTCGCCAATGATTTCATCTCTCCAACTATACTCCTGTCTATGGTCCATACTACCTGCTAGGAAAATAGAACGAAAGTTGTCCTTATTTATTGGTAGTGTATTTTTGGAAGTAAATAACATAAAATTATATTTGCGTAATTATGACGCAAATATAAAACATAATTTAAATTTACAAAGAATTATTTGCGTTTATTTTACGCAAAATAAAAAAATCGATTATATCTCGAAGATGATTCCTTCCTTTTTAAGCTTGAAATACCTGTCTTTATTGAACATGAACAAGTTTGCGGGCCTACCGGAACCTTTAGAAACTTTTTCATCCAATTCATCTAAAACATTAAGACCTAGCATTTTTTTTCTAAAATTTCGCCTGTCAATAGCTCTACCCAGTACTGCAGCATACAGTTTCTCTAAATCTGAAAACGGGAATTTTGTGTCTAACAGCTCAAAACCAATAGGTTCATACGTTATTTTAGCCTGTAACCTTGTTATGGCAAGTTTTAGGATCTCGGCATGATCAAAGGAAAGTTCTGGAAGATTGTTAATGGTAAACCATTGTGCCTCTTCGGCATCAGTGGATGCCAATAATTTAAAGGCACTGGGTTTTATAAGTCCAAAATACGCAACGGATACTACCCTATTTCTGGGGTCTCTATCCGGTTTGCCAAAAGTGTAAAGTTGTTCCAGATAATTGATTTTAATACCTGTTTCTTCCTTTAGCTCCCGCTCTACCGCTTCTTCCAGCGACTCTGAATCTAAAACGAATCCGCCGGGTATTGCCCATTTTCCTTTAAAAGGGTCATATTTTCTCTTGATGAGTAACACGGATATGGTTTCAGATTCATACCCAAATACTACGGCGTCTACAGAAAGCTTGATAGATTGTTGCATACTATGCGTATATTTTACGCTAATATATGAAAGATTATAGAAATAAAGTGCTCCTTTGGTAGCTCAAACTACATCACTGATATAGGTATACAATAAAAGTCTTGGTGTAGGACTTAACAGATATTAATGAATTTGAAATAAACTGGTAATCATACCAACTTTCACCATCATATCTCATATCTAATTCCTAACTTAGCCATGTAGACTTTAGGAGTAGCTATTTCATAGTTTGAGAAATATCCTTAGAACCTGATTTGATTAATATCAACGTAGGGAAAAGTTATCGGGAACAACTACCTGTACTTTCCAATTATCAATTCATTTTCATATTCCCCTAGTTTACACTGTAATCAAATCAATGTAGCCATGTGCTCTTGATTAAATTTTTAAGCAGATGATAAACATAAACATAATCGTAAACGACACCCCTCACCTATTTAGGCCTGACACTACTTTAGACCTTATTATCAAAGAATTGAAGATTTCCGAAAATGGCATAGCCGTAGCGGTCAATGAGAATATTATTACCAAAAGTGCTTGGAACACCAAAACACTGAACGAGAATGACAAAGTTTTAGTGATCAGGGCTACACAAGGAGGATAAAAATCTACTTCAAATTAGTAATAACACCAGGTACAAGAGATAACGACCACAAAAATCACCGTACAAGAATATGAAGAATAAAGATACAGCACCCAAACAAGGCGGTATAACCCGTAAACCATTTCCCAATTCCCAAAAAATTTATGTACCGGGAAAATTGTATCCTGAAATAAAGGTAGCAATGCGCGAAATAACGTTGACGGATACCATTGATTCCTTGACCAAAAAGAAAACTCTTAATGAACCGGTAACCGTTTATGATACTTCTGGTCCGTATACCGATCCCAACATAGTAATAGACGTGCACGCCGGTATTGAGCGGATTCGTGAAAATTGGATTAAGGAAAGAGGTAATGTAGAAGAATTGGAGACTTACTCATCAAAATATTGCAACGAGAGATTGAACGATAAAAGTTTAGATCACATGCGTTTTAAGCTGTTGAAGAAACCGTTGCGGGCAAAAAAAGGCGAGAATGTTACGCAGCTACATTATGCTAAGAAAGGGATCATTACTCCAGAGATGGAGTATATAGCCATACGCGAAAATCAGCGTATAGATGAAATGACCCAGATTAGGGAACAACATAAGGGCGAACATTTTGGAGCGTCTATTCCACAAAAGATTACGCCCGAATTTGTAAGGGACGAAGTGGCACATGGCCGTGCCGTAATCCCTTCTAATATTAACCACCCAGAGGCAGAGCCTATGATCTTGGGGCGTAATTTTCTGGTAAAAATAAATGCGAACATAGGTAATTCCGCAGTGACCTCCTCTATTGAAGAAGAAGTGGAAAAGGCGGTCTGGGCATGCCGTTGGGGAGCGGATAACATTATGGACCTGTCAACAGGTGAAAACATTCACGAAACCCGTGAATGGATCATCCGCAACTCTCCTGTTCCGGTAGGTACGGTACCCATTTATCAGGCATTGGAAAAGGTGAACGGAGTTGCAGAAGATCTTACATGGGAGATTTTTAAGGATACCTTAATAGAACAAGCGGAACAAGGCGTAGATTATTTTACCATTCACGCCGGGGTATTGCTGCGTTATATCCCAATGACCGCAAAGCGCGTAACGGGTATTGTATCTCGTGGAGGGTCTATTATGGCAAAATGGTGCTTGGCGCATCATAAAGAGAGCTTTTTATATACCCATTTTGAAGAGATCTGCGAGATTTTAAAACAGTATGATGTGGCATTCTCATTAGGTGACGGTCTGCGACCGGGCTCGGTAGCAGATGCCAATGACGAAGCTCAGTTTGCAGAACTGGAAACCTTAGGTGAATTAACACAAATTGCGCGCAAACATGAGGTGCAATGTTTTATTGAAGGTCCTGGCCATGTACCCATGCATATGATCAAGGAAAATATGGAAAAGCAGATCCAAGTTTGTGATGAAGCACCTTTTTACACTTTAGGACCCTTGACTACCGATATTGCGCCGGGTTATGATCATATAACCTCAGGAATAGGTGCGGCAATGATCGGTTGGTACGGTTGCGCCATGCTATGCTATGTAACCCCAAAAGAACATTTGGGCCTACCCAATAAAGAAGATGTTCGTGTAGGTGTGGTAACCTACAAATTGGCGGCCCATGCCGCAGATCTCGCCAAAGGTCACCCAGGTTCTCAACACCGTGATAACGCTTTAAGCAAAGCACGATTTGAGTTTAGATGGGAAGATCAATTCAACTTAGGTTTAGATCCAGAGCGTGCCTGCGAGTATCATGATGAAACCCTACCTGCAGCAGGGGCTAAAATTGCCCACTTCTGCTCCATGTGCGGACCCAAATTCTGTTCCATGAAAATATCTCAAGAAGTACGGGATTTTGCGGCAAGCAATGAAATTGTAAACAATGAGGTCATTCAAAAGGGAATGGATGAAAAGTCAAAAGAATTTAAAGAGAAAGGTTCAGAAGTCTACCTTTAAGTGTTTAAGGAAGTTCCCACGCTAAAAAGCGTGGGTAGGCTTTCCATTTCAATCTTTTGCAAAAAGGCAAAAGGATTTTCATTGCAATCCTTAACTCAAAAAAATGATCGTACTAATAGCACCGGAAAAAGATATTCCTAACGAAATTGAACTGCTACATCAATTGTTTCAGGAAGGTTTGGAATATTATCATCTAAGAAAACCTTTTAAGGACTATCAAGAACATTGTGATTATTTGAATGCGATAGATTCAAAATATCATAATAGGATCGTAGTACACTTATATCATGAGCTGATCAATAATTATCCTCTTAAAGGGTTGCATTTTCAAGAACAAATGCGAATAGATTATATTGATAACCCCGGTCAGTACTTTAAAAAACTGAACATGTATGGTAAAACCATAAGTTCCTCTTTTCATGACCCACAGGTATTGGAAGATTGTGAATTTGAATTCGATTATCATTTGCTGAGTCCCGTTTTTACATCCATCTCTAAAAAGGGATATGAAGGCAAAGGTTTTAATGTCAACCATAGTACTAAATTGATTATAGGTATGGGCGGTATTACCAATACCAACATAGCAGAAACCTTAAGTTTAGGGTTTAGGGGAATTGGGGTCTTAGGCGGTGTATGGAATATGGACAACCCTATACAAAGCTTTATAAGCTTAAAAACGGCATATGAGCAGGCATGGATGGAAAAGCGGCAGGCACAATTAAAGAACAATACAAAAGGCAATTAAGCAGTAAAATATATGATTCCGAAATTACACTATATATCACAGGGACAAACACCCGAAGAGCATTTAGAGCACATTCAAAAAGCATGTACCGCAGGAGCGGAACTGGTGCAGTTACGCCTAAAGAAGTTACCGGGGAAAGTGGTTTGGGAAACCGCAAAAAAAGCAAGGGAGATCACGGAAAAATACCAGACGAGATTAATAATCAATGACTTTTATAAGATTGCAGCTTCGGTAAAAGCGGACGGAGTACATTTAGGAAAGACCGATACCTGCCCTACCGTTGCTAGAAAAGAACTGGCATCATGGCAAATTATTGGCGGTACGGCCAATACCTTAGAAGATTGTGAAGCTTTATTGGATAAGAAAGTGGATTATATAGGTCTAGGTCCTTTTCGTTTTACGAAGACCAAAGAAAATTTGAGTCCGGTTTTAGGCATAAACGGGTATTTGACCATTCTTGAAGAATTGAAATCGCAGGTACCGGTTATTGCCATAGGTGGTATTGTTTTGGAAGATGTTACGGAACTAATGAAAACAGGTGTTCATGGTATTGCGGTATCTGGCGAAATAACCCGAAACTTCAATTCCATATCAGAATTTAAAAAATTGATTAATGGAGGTCCTCTTGATGAGCAGCGATGGATCTCAGATGAAAAAATAAAATAATATGTTACAGATCGCAGATAAAAAGTTTAGTTCACGATTGTTCACGGGGACAGGGAAATTTAGCTCGTCGTCTTTAATGAAAGAAGCTTTATTGGCTTCTGAAAGTGAGTTGGTCACCGTTGCCCTTAAACGTGTAGATGTGGAAGATACACAAGACGATATATTACGGCATTTACAACATGAACGTATAAATTTATTGCCCAATACATCTGGGGTGCGTACGGCAAAAGAAGCGGTATTTGCCGCCCAATTATCTCGTGAGGCTCTAGAGACCAACTGGGTGAAATTGGAAATACATCCTGATCCAAAATACTTGCTGCCAGACCCAATAGAAACCTTAAATGCAGCCGAAGAGCTTGTAAAATTAGGGTTTGTGGTGATGCCCTACATACATGCCGATCCCGTTTTGTGCAAACGATTGGAAGAAGTTGGTGTGCAATGTGTAATGCCGTTAGGCGCTCCAATAGGCAGTAACAAAGGCCTGAAAACGCAAGATTTTCTAGAGATTATAATAGACCAGAGCAATGTTCCGGTTATTGTTGATGCCGGTATTGGGGCACCATCACATGCTGCCTTTGCGATGGAATTAGGTGCAGACGCAGTGCTGGTAAATACGGCAATAGCGGTTTCCCAACATCCTGTTGAAATGGCAAAAGCATTTAAAATGGCCGTAACAGCGGGCAGAATGGCCTATGAAGCAAAATTGGCTCCGGTAGTGCATAAAAAAGCCGAAGCAAGTAGTCCGTTAACCAGTTTCTTGAACTAAACAACATGAGCAATTTTAAGTCGGTCTTTGATACCTATAATTGGGATAAAACCTTAGAGAGTATTTTTGCAAAAACGGAGCATGATGTGTTACGTGCACTGGGCAATTCTAAACGCGATTTAGAAGATTTTAAAGCATTGATATCGCCCGCTGCAAAACCTTATTTGGAGCAAATGGCGCAGTTAAGTAGGCAGTTGACCAAAAAGCGCTTTGGCAATACCATACAAATGTATTCGCCCATGTATTTAAGTAACGAATGCCAAAATATTTGTACCTATTGCGGATTTAGCATGACCAATAAAATACCGCGTAGAACCTTGACCAATGCTGAAATTTTAAAAGAAGTTGCCTATATAAAATCTAAAGGCTATGACCATATTCTTTTGGTAACCGGAGAGGCAAACAAAATAGTTGGTGTAGACTATATCAATAATGCCTTACAATTAATTCGTTCTCAATTTGCGAACATTACCATTGAAGTTCAGCCTTTATTGCAAGATGAATATGAGCTGTTGATTGAAAGCGGATTGTATGCCGTATTGGTCTATCAAGAAACCTATCATAGGGACGAATACAAAAAACACCACCCAAAAGGTAAGAAATCGAATTTCGATTTTAGGTTGGACACGCCCGATCGCTTGGGCAAGGCGAGTATTCATAAAATTGGATTAGGTGCTTTATTCGGGTTGGAAGATTGGCGTGCCGATAGTTTTTTTACAGCACTGCATTTAAAATATTTACAGAAAACCTATTGGAAGACAAAATACTCCATTTCTTTCCCACGGTTAAGACCACATTCGGGCGGGCTGGAACCTAAAGTTGAAATGACGGATCCAGATTTGGTGCAGCTAATTTGTGCTTTTCGGTTATTGGATGAAGATGTAGAACTTTCCATATCTACGCGAGAAAGTGAAATATTTAGAAATAACATTGTCAATTTAGGCATTACCTCCATAAGCGCAGAATCCAAAACCAACCCAGGTGGGTATGCCGTAGCGCCAGAATCATTGGAACAATTTGAAATATCTGATGAAAGACCAACGGAGGAAATTACGGAAATGCTGAAAGCACAAGGATTAGATGTGGTTTGGAAAGACTGGTCTAACAATTGGGAGTAAACATATTATTGGGGTAACATATATGATGCCCAAACCTTAATTGAGAAATTCATTGTCGGTAACGGGATCAAACCATTGCGCCGGACCTTGATGGCGGTCCGAGATTGCAATATGTGCAACCGTTGAATTTGGAGTGGCACCATGCCAATGCTTAACATTTGGCAGGCATTTTATAGTCTCGCCATTACGCAATATACGCTTTGGTTCTCCTTCCTCTTGGTAATAACCTTCTCCTTGTGTTACAATCAATATTTGTCCTGCAGGATGTGAATGCCAATTGGTACGTGCCCCGGGTTCAAAGGTGACTAAACCAGCATACATGGTATTTAATCCGTCTGGAGGAGCCAACATATTTAACCATGCAGTTCCTGTAAAGTGGTCATTGATTATTTCCGTTCCTTTTGGGAATATAGTGTCTTGCTGCTTAAGGTGACTTGTTCCGCTACATCCTGCCACGAATACCATAACGATACTGATGTATATTAATTTTCTAATTAGCATTATATCTTATTTAATCGGTTACATTTTCTAGAACCCTAGCAAGAACATCCTTTGCAGTTTTCGCGTGCTCAGGTGAAGCTGTGCATTCTATAGTGGTTATAAAGTAATGCAGTTGAACTGGTTGCCAACCCACATTCAATGAAAGGTTTAGGTGACTGGTTAGCATGGGCTCTAAGGCACCTAAACTTGCTATGACAGAAATGGTCACCAGTTCACGTTGTTTATACGTCAGTACATCGCGCTCAAAAATATCGGCAAATAGATGTTCTTTAAGAAACCTATCCATTTCAGGGGAGAATTCTTGATATTCCGGTTTAGGTCCATCTAAGGGTCTACCTATCAAAGTCTCTAAAATTTTCTTTCCTCGTTTATATTTTTCGCCTGTATCTGGAATAGGAGTAGACTCTACCCCCCTTTCATCAATAACTCCCATTTCTTTACGGTCATCAAGCACTTGTAAAAAAGTTTGTAAACCACGAATACTTCTTGGGAACACGGCATAGGCGTACACATGTACCAACACCTCTTTAATTTGGTTAACGGTGAGCTTATTATCCAGCCCATCATAAAGCGCAACCTTTAATTTATCTAAATCACCTTGTGCAGTATAACTTGCAATTTTGATGATGCTGGTTTCTTTATCAGTTAAAGCATTGTTTAAAGTTAATTCTTGCGCATTAGATTGAAAACTGATAAAAAATAATACCCAAAACAATACTGTTGCCGTAGTAAGGATATTGCTTAAACGTATTATAGGTTTAGTACTCAATTGCTTTAATTTCATAAGGGGTATATTAGTCTTTCAGTTGATCGGCAACGCTATCATAATATTCTTGAGATATCACCTCGGTCCATGTGGTGGGTTGTCCTCCTCCATAAATTGCTAAATAAGTTACATCACTATTCTTGGTTGAAGCGTGCCAGTGTTCTGTTTCTTTATCGCATTTAATCACATCGCCTGCTTTAAGTATCACAGGGTCTTTTCCTCTTTCTTGATAATAACCTTCACCGTCAACGTAAATAAGAATTTGAGAAGTTGAATGTTTGTGCCAATCTAATGTAGAATTTGCCTTAAAAGTGGCTTTAGTGATATTAAAGTCGGTTTCATCATCAGCCTGTAATACACCGTTCAACCATGCTTCACCAATATAATGCGTATTTGGAGCCTTGAAGCCTTCGTCTTTATATGAAGATACTTTGTAGTCCGTATTTTGAGCAAAAATGCAAATGGGAAGGATAAACAGTACTGTTGTCATTAGATTTTTCATTTCCTTGTCTTTTAGTTTAATTTCTTTTCTTCTAACCAATTGTACATCAGATCGGCTATTTGCTTGTTTTGTTCATTACAACTAGCAAATAAAATTAGGCTTGCAAGTACTAATGTATATTTTAGCTTTATCATGTATTACTTTGTTTAAATAGTCAATTTAATAAAGTTGTACCCTTTCCTAAATCTTTCTTTTTTTTGATGGAAAACTATAGTTTAAAAGAATACTCCATGTAAAATCGTCATCGGGTAATATTTGTGTGCTAATGCCTTTGTTTATAACTCCGGTCAATGAAAATGGACAGTTCTTCTTCGCTATGGTTAAAAATCCCGAAGTATAGTATCCCGTAAGTTCATCTGAAGTAAGATAATAAACTTGTGGCGTAAAGTTTAAAAATAACGAGTTTGAGAGAGCTATTTGGTTGAATGAAAGATTGAATACCAAAAAATTAGTTTCTTTCACTCCTTCGTCAAAACCTCGACCATACAAATAATACATACCTACTCCTATTTTATTGGTGATTTGATATTTAGGCACCACTTCTGCACCTAAGTATCTTCTAGATTCTAAAAGTGCTTCACTTTGTCCGTTACGTATGATATTGACTGTTCTAAAATTTAATCCCGGATGAGCCCCTAACCTTAAAGAGAACTTTTTATTCTCCATTGCTTTGTACCTAAACCAAAAAAGCATGGTCCATGGTTTGCCTTCGAGCGAAAAGCGCATATCTGGTTCAAAACTAAATTTCTTTTTAATAAACTTTAAATCGAACAACAAAGCAGGATCACCTAAAGAAAAAGAAGGAACCAATGATACGCCATTATGGGTAATACTGGCAGTACCTCTAAAATCATCTAAAAACATGTTGTTTTTCTCTTGTTCATTTTCCTGCGCATAAGAGGTCATGCATAATAGCAATAGCAAAAAAGTTCCTATCTTCTTCATTTAACGTGATTACATTGCCAAAATTAGGCTAAGAAAACAGGTACTATACTACCCGAATAACTGATGTTTATACCATTATTACTGATATTGTCATTACACTTGATGATTTGTCTATCAATAGGTTATCTTTATTTTAAAATCAACCGGTCGTGAAAAATATATTGGAAATCAAAACCATTGCAGATTACTTTAAATTAAGAAATTACGAAGTACTTCACCCGTTGGTGGGTATTGTAGACTTTGTCAGGGTAGATGAAAGCGGATATACCAATAAATCCTATGACGGATTTCATTATAGCTGTTATGCTATTTTTTTGAAAGATGCCGTAGGCTGTAAATTAAAGTACGGCGGTAGTTCATACGATTATGATGAGGGTACCTTGGTTTTTATGGCGCCCAACCAGACTATAGAATTTGGGGGGTATGAACCAGGTTATGTGCCAAAAGGTTATGCCTTGTTATTTCACCCGGACCTTTTATTGGGTACGGACTTGGCTAAAAAAATACATGAATTTAATTTCTTTGCCTACTCCAGTAATGAAGCCTTGCATCTGTCGGCAAAAGAGCGAAAAGTAATTTTGAGTTTATTGGATAAAATCCAATTTGAACTAGAACAGCCTATTGATAAGCATAGCAAGAAACTGATCGTTACCAATATTGAATTGTTTTTAGATTACTGCCTTCGTTTTTATGATCGTCAATTCATTACACGAGAAGTGGTGAACAAAGGAACCTTAGAAAAGTTTGACAATCTTCTAAGTAGCTATTTTTCTTCGGATAAGCCTAAAACCAATGGATTGCCGTCAGTAGGTTATTTTGCAGATGAACTACATTTATCTTCCAATTATTTTGGTGATCTGGTTAAAAAGGAAACCGGTAAATCTGCACAAGAATATATTCAGTCAAAACTGATCGATGTAGCAAAAGAGAAAGTGTTCGATCAAAATAAATCGGTCAGTGAAATCGCGTATGAACTAGGTTTTAAATATCCGCAACACTTTAGTCGGTTATTCAAGCAAAAGGTGGGACATTCACCAAAGGAATTCAGGGCTTCGTTAAACTAAAATTTATGTTATTCTTCTCTTAGTTTTCTAATTACTGCACCCACGTTCTTTTCTTCAAATTTCCCTATAAACTTAAGAGTATAGTTGATAAGAGTTGATTTCGGGGATTTAATGAATTCCCCTAATCGTAAAACCGCTAAATCCATTTGACGTATTGCGTCATCTTGAAGACCAACGCCCAAGCCCCAAAGCAAATTGGCATTGTACCATGAAAATGCCCTAGCCTTGCCCAGACTAAAATTGATAATCTCTTCATCGGTGTTCTTACCTGCAATGTCCAATAAAAAAAGTAAGGGAGAAACCCTACTTAATCTGTCTTGCATTTCATTGACGATATTACCAAGAATATTATTTACGATATTAAAATCATTTTCTATATCGCTAATTTGTTTGCCTTGCATTACAGCGCTTGCGGCTAATCCTAAATCAAGATTAATATGGGTATTGATACCTAACATGATATGCTGTAAAATGGTCAAAGGTTCATCTTTTGAACCAAAGGAAAATTGCCAAGATTTCCTGATTGGCGTCTGCTTGTTATAACCATTGTAGGCATCTAAATAGTAATTGGCGAAGGCTACATCAAAGATTTCCATACGGGCATTGTCTTCAAAATTGCCTAGTATTATCTCCTTTTGAATTTCAGCGGTTACCCTTCTGTATAGATAAGCAAAATAACCAATGCGGCTATTCGTGGTCATGGCATCATCAATAATGATGTCCAATTGGTCAAGTACCTGTTGTATGGTGGTTGCTCGGCTAATTTTGTGTATCTAGTTTATTGATGAAACGTATTTATAAAAAGAAAATTGAATTTCATTGTTCTAATGTAGAACATTTAAAATTTTTAAACTGCAAAATGGATACGCTAATATAAAGATTTACTCCACAATTTTAATATCTATAGATGTTCTGCTTTGCCAACCGGTTGCATCTGTAACCGAATATGCACAGTGGTAATCGCCCGTATCTATGTCATTTGGTATGGTAACCGGGATATTGATTTCATAACTGCTCAATGCGCCTTCAATGATAAAGTTTTCCACATAGATCAAAGGATTTACAGCTGATTTAATTTCACCTAAATCACATTCTGTTACCTGGTCATCATGGGTATGGTGATCAAAATTATGATGGATATCAATACTGTAAGCGGCAAGTTCATTGTTATCCGTAACCATTGCCCTAAAATTATAGGTTTCTCCTCTAGTAAGTAACGCGCAACCTTGAGGAAATCCTGCCGTATAGTTAACTGTAATTGTAGGCTTTTCTTCATCAATCTCAACACTGTCGTCACTAGAACATGCCGCAGTTAGTAGTATAATGGATATAAAATAGTAATATTTAAAAGTAGATTTCATAAGATTAGATTTAAGACCGCACAGCATGTTGGTACGCCGTGCGGTTTTGTTTTATAATTTAAGCAGTTACATCAATATGTGCTTCGTATACTACGGTATTACCATCTTCATCTTCAACAGTAAAGATGATATGATATTCCCCAGCAGGAGCAATAGCAGGTACATCTATATGTTCATGGAATTCCGCTTCCATTTCTTCATGGTAACCTTCTAAAAATTCTTCTTCAAAATCCCATCCTACTTCTCCTTCTCCAGGTGTAACTCCGTCTGCATGAATATCTACGGTTATACTATGTACACCATGCGCAGCTAGAATCATAAATTCAATATGGAAATCATCTCCTCTAGCTACTGTTTCTTCCATTTCAAAACCACTAATAGCTATGGCATCTAGTATTATAAGGTGACCATCTACTTCTGTGCTGTTCCCCAATTCATCGGTAACCAAAAGTTCAATATGGTATTCGTCAGAAGGAATGTCTGTTGGTACATCTATATGCTCATGAAATTCAGGATTAAGCACCAAGTATTTGGCATCTGTAAATACTTGCTCAAAATCCCAATCTACTTCTCCTTCTCCGGCAGTTACTTCATCGGAATGAATAGAAAGTGTAATGCTACTTACGGTAGCTTCTGCAGCAATTTCTGCTGCTAAATGAATGTCTGAACCTTTAAAAGCATATGCTTCTTCTGAATCATGATCATGATCATCATCCCCATCTTCGTCATGATGACCTTCACCAAATTCAAAATTGGTAATTACTGGAGCATTCAATTCAATAGCTCCTTCATCATCATCACTACTACATGATTGTAAAAAGAGTCCGACAGACGCAACGATTGCTAAAAATTTCAAATTTGGTTTCATAATAGTTGTTTTCATTGTTTTCATTTTTAATTTGATTACTGATTACTGATTACTGATTACTGATTACTGATTACTGA
>CERD01106610.1_pt1 | contig 16050 bp, 15 predicted proteins | sample 530931 | NCBI WGS metagenome assembly CERD01 (sample SAMEA2621101, study PRJEB7988) | marine metagenome | isolation source: saline water (ENVO:00002010), including
GCGACCGGAACCGAGCTTGCCCGCGCGGACTTCTTCCGGAGGTTCCCGGGGGCGGCGCTGCAGATTTCGACCCTACCCCTGTCGGACTAGACCACTTGCCGCCGGCAATGTCCGACGTGGCGGGGTGATCGGCCAAATCACTTGGCAACACGGCGGGCGGAGCCGCAACGCTCGCGCGCAAATGCCGGACCACGCTCGCGCTTCTTCTCGTTCATCCGGCGATGCAGCTGGAGCGGGCTGGGCGCTTTTCGGCCTCGGCCGTGAATGGTGCCGCTTACAGGACTCGAACCTGTGACCCCATCATTACGAATTGAGGATTGAGATTCGCGAAAATCGAAGCGTTCCTTGGGCTTTCGCGCACCAGCCGCACTGCAGAAGTAGGTTTCCCAAAGAGAACCCAAAGTTAGATGAGATTAGGCCAATATTTTTGCCTATTGAAAGCCCGTTAGCTCAATGCGGCTTCAGTGGCCGACCTCCTAGAAACCCACTTCGGACGCTCAACGCAAGGTCAACATTGGCTTCACGCAATCCACTTGCGTCCTTTTGTCGTCAGCTCGAACCAAGGTTCGGATTTCTCGGAGCCTTCGAAACTTACGTAGCCGTCCCGTTCGAGGCGGCTCATAACCGAGCGGTCCATCCAGAGGCGCTTTCGAGCAAGGAAGAGACCTCCAGCGTACAATCGATCGCCACCAATACGAACGTACGCACGCAGATAAGCCAGATTGCGCTGCGTGTCCGATGACTCCCGCTCAGGCGTATTTTTATGCCACCACGCTAATTCCTTGCTTCCCGGTCGCGCGCCGCTTTCAACCGTGAAAGCAGATGCTGCATCCCAATCGGCTCGGGAAAGTTCTTCACTCAGGATCGACCTAGCCTCTGTCTCGCGGGGTCTTTTCATCTGCTTCCTCCCTAGCCAGCTTGCTCGACGTTAGGCGTCGGCTTGATCCACTGCTTCATCGATGTCTGGCTTGGATTGTCGTGACCAGCTTTTTCGAGCCATTTGGAAGAGCTCGTCACCTCGCTCCAGGATAGCCGCCTCGTTCCAATCTTCACGGCTGGCCAGAGCTTTGTTCATAAACAGTGTCGAGTGGTCTTCGAGGCCACTCCGTTTCCCCGGAGTTACGGTGTCTAGCCACGCGTTGTTGGATTGGAGCGGATTTAGGCTTTCGTTGAGCAGTGTCAGGTTGCCCATAGTATGAACCAGTCGCTTTCGCTCTGCCGTCTCTTCAAGCTCATTAGCTATTCCCGGCAGCGGCCAGTGCGGCTCCCAAGTTTGCGGCATGACATGTTCGACAGTCAGGCGGCGCGCCACATCTGTGGTTTCAGCCAGTTTGGTTCGCGAAGCTCTTTCCATTTCTTCCAGCAAAAGCCGCAATCTCGGCCTAGTGAGATTCTCATAAAGCGGATTGCGCAACCAAGCCGCCCTGAACTCTTCATCATCTGGCCAACGATCAACTTCTGCGGTGCCTAGGAGCAATCGAGCTTCGAGAACTTCGAGGGGGTTTGCGGCAAGCGAGACTTCAGCGGCAATATCAACAAACAACCGTCCGTACCCGCGCGTGTTGAGGCGGCAGACCAATCTACGAACGAGGAAGGAGTCAAGCATAGCGACAGCTTGGCGCAACTCCTGCGGTTCGCTCTCCATGCGTTCGAAGAGAACGAGCAACAGCGGATAAACTGTCTCATAGTCCATGACGGATAAGCGCTCTAGATAGAGATCGATTTCGCCATCGCCCCAGCCGGTGATCATGCGCTTGTACAACTTTCCGTAGCGCTCGATCTTCTCCATCTGCTCAATTGGTGTCCCAGCCGCCGGACTGTCGGCATACTGGCGGTAGGCATCGTAGAGATGGGCTGCGGCCACATCGTCACGGGTTAGAATGGACAACGCGTGGCGCAGGAAGAGTTCTAAGCGTGCACGACGCGCGTGCCCACGACCTACCTCAGCTCGCCAGAATGTGGCGTCCTGATCAAATGTAATCCAATGCTTGTTGTAAGCCTTTTCAGCAGCCTTGGGATCGGCGAAGTCGCTCAGCAGCGAGTTCTTCACCAAGTCAGCCGCAAGTAGCGGAGTCCCTCTCGCATTCAGAGTTTCGAAAATCATCTGAGCGTCGTCTTTGTCATCAAGGTCGATGACGACCAGCCGCACGTTATCCCGAACGGTGCTGTAAAGCGCGGCGATTTTGCTGTCGCCCTCTTCGCCTTCTCCTTCGTTCAGCCATTCGGAAATTGCCTCGTGAAAATAGAAGTAGCCGTCAGGTATTGAGCGACCTGTTTTGCTTTTGCGGGGTGGCAGACCGAGATTGCTCTGCACCTCGCTGTAGGTCGCTCCGGACATGACAGCTTCGAAGTCAGCACGATCAGCGTTGGTTGGCCAAACCTTGAAATTCTCGGAATCATCTGTGCTCAGAGGATGATCGTTTGTGACCAGTTTAGTCAGCGCCCGCATATAGGTAGCGTTATCCCGCTCACTCACTACATGCTGGAAAGCCTTCAGAAGAAGTTGCAGCGTGGTCAAACGCTGCTGCCCATCGATTAGCAACCTTGTTTCGATGTGGCCTGGAGGGACGTCGACGAGGTCTTGTACCGAGGCACCAAGGAAGTGGGCTTTAGTGGACCGTTTGTCGGCAAGGTTCTCGGACAGCGCGCGAAGATCTTCCCACAGGGGGCCCCATTGCTCATCGGCGTTCCAAACGTAAGGCCTTTGATAAAGTGGGACGCGATAGTGCACGTCCTTCTCGAAGATGTGCTGTACTGCGAGTGTTCCAACCTGCATTCAAATTCTACCTTTGCGAAATAGCGCGAACGAGATCTCTTACTGGCTCCTGGAAAGTGGCCAAATCGAGTGAACCGTCTTTCCAGTAAGCCACATCTACCGTGTCAAAATCGCCGTCGTCCTCTTCCCAGCCAGACAGATCCAATTTCAGCTGGGGAGCGTGGTAATTGAGGTGGACGCGCTTGGTGTCTCCATAAGCATAGAGGCCAATCAGGCCTTTCGCGCGAGTCCGGAAAATCGCACCTACCCATTCTTGATTCCATGCGGTCGCAAGTGAAGGCACCTCCCACTCTTCCGCCTCCACTTCGCCGGTCGACAACCTCGTCAGTCCCGCGTCCTGCAGACCCTGCCAACAGGCATCCCAGACCGACCAGAGCGCTTGATACCAAGATACATACACCTCACGCGCGGCGAGCCACGCTTGTGCATATTCAGAATGGTTGAAGTAGTCCGCGTCAGCTTCAATCCCCACGCGTTTGTCACTGCTGACCGAGCTTTGCTTCGATCACGCACTCGAACTGCTTTCCCCCTGATCTACCGGCGACCAGAAGGTCAATGAACTTACCTGCTTCGGTCGATCGTTCCGCGCTAACCTCGGTGACGGCAGTAAATGAGAGTGGTTCTGAGCTGTTCGTATCGCGGGCTCCGATAGGCCGCGAATGAGCAACAGCTCTCAATAGCGCGTTGCACCTTTCCAGTCGGGTGCGTTTATCTTCGTGATCCAGTTGCTCTGCGAGGGCGAAGGTCATTTGAGGTTCGGTGGGCCAGAACCAGCCGAATGGCTTTACCCCCAAATGAGATGATCCCTGCGCGAGGTTCTTTGAGCCTGCGCACTTCTGCAGTCGCTCCGCCGACACTCTGGAGCTAGCGCTTATAACAGCTCGCAAGCGCCGAAGACCCACCTGCGGGTGAGGCAGCTGATCAGCAAGCCGTTTAAGCGCTGCCAGCCTGCTTCCCCTCGAAGCAGCGAAATCGCAGCTGGGTTTGAAAATTTTCGCCCCGTCCATCCACGATAACATGCAGGATGAAGCTGAAAAGAAAACAAAAAAAATAGGCGGTTCGAAAAGCCCCCAGCCCCACACAGCAAAAGCCATGCGGGACTGGGGTGTATGTCAATGCAGCTTGTACGAACCGTCAGGCAACTTCTGCCAAAGGTGTCGGTCCGGATTCAAACCGGCGTTGGTGCTAAGTTGGATACCCCTCACAGGGTTGATCTCCGCTCCTGGAAGGCTCCAGCGCCGCGCCAACTCGAACGAGCGCCCCAGCATCATGCGTAGCTTCTCGACAGTGGCCGGTGCGAACTCCTCGCGAAGCTGAGCCAGCCATTTGGCGATATCCTGCTGCTTGATTTCGTCCAGCCGCTTCCGGCCCCACTTCGGCAAGAGATGAGTGTTCATCACAGCCTCGGTGTTCTCCGGACGCTTCAGGCAGGACTTGTCATGATCGATGTGCTGTTGCGCTAACTCGGCAAAGGTAGGCACCAGCCGCTTGCGCTTCTTCTCGCCCAACGGATCGCCACCGAGTACGACTTCAGACTTCAGTTGCTGAGCCTTCTTCTTCGCGGCGGCGAACGTAATGTCCTGCCACCGCCCGATCTTAAGCTGGCGTTGCCGCCCGTTCGCTTCAATGTAGCGAAGGTAATAGGTCTTTCCGCCGGTTGCGCGGGTTTCGAGGACAAAGCCGCTTCCGTCCTTGTCCCAGTAGTCGGTCTTCTTTTTGCCGCTCTGACATTCGGCAGCCGCACAGAATGCGGAATCGAGTTTAACTCTTGGCATTGCTATTTCCTTTCAAAAACGCGCGTTGAGCCAGAAGCAGCGATTGCCGCCGGTGACGCGCAGGGGTTTGGGAGCCGGGACCGCCACGCACAGCGATCTCGGTTGCACGCAGGCTGCGTGCGATAGTGGGAGGTTAGGAGGGGAGCTCGACGCTTCTCCCCTCTCGCTGTTGGGTGGTAGGGGCACAGGAAACTGGAATCCTGAGCCATGCCCTGCCTACCCGTCCGGCTCGGGCCCTACATGCAAATGAAAGACCTTCGCGCCACGCGCTTGAACAGTGAAGTCCCAAAGGTGATTGCCGAGGTCTTCGCCTGTGTAGCGCTCCAGAACTTCCATTACGGAGGCACGGCTTGCAGCGGTTTTCTTCGACACAGCACGAACCAGAGCCATCTTCTGCACTTCGCCGCTTTTAATCGCTGCTTCGATAGCCGAGATAAGTTCGGCATCGCTCCGATGTTGCTGCGACGAGACGCGCTCGATGAATTCCTCCTCGTCTATTTGACGAACGGAAGCGAGGCGCACATCATAGGTCAGATCAGGATCATCATCGAACGCGTACACCTCCTCGACGTTACGCCCCCGTCGCTTTCGAAATTGGAATTGCACCATTTTCTCGCCTGCCGAGGTACGATCTGGCAGCGGGACCAAAAGGCAAGCAGCATCAAAATCTTCAACGATGTCGCTGGTGCCACCGTAGACAAGTTGTCCGTCGACTCCTTCATTTTTCCGGGTATGTGCGAGCGCAAGGAAAGAACCACCTTTGAGCACGAATTTCCGTACCAAATCACCGAAGCTTGCCGCTTGGTTCTTGTCCATGAGATTGACGAATTTTTTGAGCGTATCGACGATGACGAAAACGCCTTCACAGTCGTCCTCGGCAATAAGTTGTTTCATCGCCTTCAACAGCTTCTCTGCGTCAAAACCTTGCAGTCCAGGCACAAGCATGTGGAGTCCGGTATCGGCCAAGATTGACCGCTTAGTGTGCACTCCCTCGGGGCTGTCATCCGCATTCACATAGTAGCATCTGGCGGGAGACAGGTTGCTGGCAAGAACTGCTTCATCGAGAAGATGAAGCGTGAGAAGGGTTTTGCCTGAATTGGGCGGCGCATAGATTACAGTCGCTTGCCCAGATAGCACAGAACGACCAAGTAGGAATCGACTGAATACGGGGTCGCCTAGATCAGCATCACGGACGCTGAATTTGTCTAGGAGCGTCCCAGCGCTAATCTGCTGGGGCAAATCATCACTGGCCCCCTCATCAAGCGGAGGTTCACTCGCTTCAAGGGTATCGAGCACATTTAATTCATCGCAAAATGTTGGCCAATCTTGAGCATCAAAATGGTCTCCGGACGGCAACGAGACATAGTCCCCCGCTCCATAGACATTGCAGATAGAAGCGAAGTGCTGTTTGACCTCGGTTAGGGAAACATGGTTATCGAGCTGATACAGCGCGAGACGTTCATCTCCCTCTATAGTAGCCCAAATACTTGGCGGTATTCCGATGGCCCTTAGGGCCTTAGACTGTGCTTCTATTTGCGAGTTTCCGTACGCATAGAGAGCCACAACATTCGCAGGAAGTGAACCTACGAGCTTACCGCTCTCCTCATCGACGATAGTAGGAATGCCGAACGCTTCGAAAAAGCGCACAGCTTCGCCCTCGTTGGGCGAACAGTTCAAATTTTTCATGGGTTAGAACCCTCAACATGACGCCTGTCGACGCAGGCAGCTATTTAGTGCTCTATCCAGAGCAAGGTCTGTTGGTTGGGCTATTTAAAGGCGCACCCTCATTGAAGATGCCATCACAATATGGGGATTGAGGCAGAGCGAGTCAATCGGCCCCAACCCCCCTCAGGTTTCAGTTTTCTGGACCGCCCGCATATCGAGCGCAGGCCTGTGTGAACGCGTTCACCTCGGAATTGGCCGGGACGAACAGTATGTAAGCGAAACCATCGTTGCCGACGGTGAAGATCAGTTCGTACCAGCCGCGATGCACCTCAAGCCAATCCCACGCAGGGCTGAAGGCTGGATCACCGAAGCGCGTTTCGCTCAACGGATTTACCAAAGGTGAGAACCCAAGTTCGTGCACAATAGCGCTCTGGTTGTCCTGCGGCTCCACAACGGCGATACAGGTTAGGTCTTGAAGGCCGTTTTCTTTTGCCGTCGTCAGGTGCCCCTGCACCAAGCTGCGTAGGTCAGGGTCGGATAGTTTCCGAGCGTCGTGCTCGTTGTAGATAGTGATCATGCGAATTCCTTTCGCGCAAAAAAAATGCGCCCGAGGCGGGTTGCCTGGACGCGGGTCGGTTCGGTTGGGTTTGAAGCTTAAGGGATTAGAGTGGCGCAGTAGTCGAGAAGGGCGCGGTTGCCTTCTGGGATGAGAACGACGAAGCCGAAGCCAGTGTCGACAGTAACCAGCACGAGCTCGTACCAGCCGTTCCACCTCTCGACGTACTCCCACGGTGGCGGATGCAGTGTCCTGCCCAGCGTCGTCGCCAGGTCGGCGAGAGTGTCGGTGGGCTCAACGAGGATGAACTCGCAAAGCTCTCCGAGCGGCTGGTCGGCAAACTCTTCCAGGCGTTCAGCATGGGCTCGAAGGATTGTAGTGGCAGGATGGTTTTCGATTGCGGCCCTCAGGTCGGACCACGTGGTGATGCTAATCATGGTGCTTTCTCCAAATGAAAAAGCGCCCGAGGATTTCTCCCCGAGCGCTTCAGTGTGTTGTGGTTAGGTGTAGGTCAGTCGAAGGTGGCGACGACCCTCACGTCAGGATGGCCCGCGATCCGCAAAGGAATTCCGAAGAACTCCTCGACATTTTCACGGGCTTTCCGTTTGGCGAGCTCGACCATGGTCCGCTGCTGGGCCTGCGCGGTGATCGCCTTTCTTGCTGTGACGTAGGCACGTTTGTTCAGCGCCTTCACCTTGTCGTCACTGAGCGTGAGCAACCCGCCGTTGATGGTCGTGGCCTGCTCCGGATAGAACGAGACACTCGACAGCTTGAGCCGTGGAAGCTCGACCTTCACAACCTTCGCCTTCTCGTCGTACTCCACGTCGGCAAGGGTTAGCTCGCGCAAGTTGAGCTGGTAGTCCACACTGGCCGGGACAATTAATTGCTGCTCGCTCTCGAAGATCCACCAGTCGGTGTCCCTCGCTCGAACGTTTGCCGTGCCCTGATAGGACCAGACGATCAGCTTGTTCTCGGCGCGTAGACTCTCAACGGTTGCGGATAACACCTCCGTTTCCTTGACCGTGAAGAAGCCGTCCTCCTGAACCTCGTGAGCTAGTTGCTCGGTGGGTGCGGCCAAGTAGCCGAGAAAGAAGCTCCCAACGGTAGCAGGGAGCAGAACAGTCAGGACCCTCACAGCTCGAAGATGAGCTCAGGAGTGGAGTTGAACTTCACTCGCCAAGCGTTCCGATCGAAACGGCTCTCGCTGACCTTCCAAATAGCTTTTGCGGTCGTCGAGAGGCCTGGGCTCAGTCCTTCGGCCCAAGACGGATCATCGACGGCAGAAAGAGCTGTCGAGGCAAATAGCTCACGCTGATACTCGTTGCCGTCGGCGTCGAGCAGAAACACCTCCGGCCAATCCGCAAGCGAAGTTTGTGCGTTTCCGCTGTTGCTCAAGTCATACGTGATGAGAACGTAAACCTCTCCCTCACCCGCATCCGGGACCATGCCGGTTTCGTCAACGCTATCACCGACATAGACGTTCGAAAGTGTGATCTCGTACCCGTCTGTCGTCTTCGTGACTGTTTCCTGCGCAGCCTGTTCAGCCGGTTCGGCTCCGCTTCCGCAGCCGGTTAAGGTCAGCAGTAGTGTCGCCATTGCGGCGGTCGTCATCTTAGTCATTATGTTTCTCCAAATTTGGTGGCATGCCGATTAGGCACGAAGAATGCTCGCGCTCCGAATGGTTATCGGATCACGACACGAAGACCAGAAGAAATGAGATTCATAGTCCGTGGTTTAATGGACTACATTTCGGTTCAGTCTGGTGGATGGATGTCCGCTGCCGCCTCGCCGCCAACATGAAAGCGCTCAGGAAAGAGCGCGGCTGGTCGCAGGAAGCCCTCGCCGGTGAAGCGGGGCTCGATCGGACCTATGTCAGCGGAATTGAGCGCAAGGTGAAGAACCCCACGGTCACGGTCGTCGAACGGATTGCCAAGGCGCTGGGTTGCACCCTGGGCGACCTGCTCGACTGACGGACCTCCATATAAGATGCCCAAGTGGCCGCATTACATTGGACTGGCTAAAAGCTGCTGATTGTCTGATGACAAAGCAGCCACCACTTCCCGCGCAACTCGACATTCGATTCCCGCTTCGCCAGAGAGAGTGAATCTGGAATTTGGGGTTGAATATGACGAACCAGCAGCAGCGCGAAGCTTTGCACCGCAAGATTTGGGCAATAGCCAACGAGGTGAGAGGAGCGGTTGACGGCTGGGACTTCAAGCAGTTTGTGCTTGGTGCGCTCTTCTATAGGTTCATCAGCGAAAACTTCACAGCCTACATCGAGGCAGGTGACGAGAGCATCAACTACGCTGCGATGGCTGATGACGCTATTCCGGAAGCAGCCAAGGTCGATGCGATCAAGACTAAGGGGTATTTCATCGCCCCGAGTCATCTCTTCGCTAATGTAGCGGCTAACGCAAACAACAACGAAAGCCTCAACACCGATCTCGCCAAGATTTTCGGCGACATCGAAGCGTCAGCGAGTGGCTATCCCTCGGAAGACGACATTCGAGGGCTCTTTTCCGACTTCGACACCACGAGCAACCGCTTGGGTAACACGGTCAAGGAAAAGAACACGCGGTTGGCCAAGGTCCTAAAGGGGGTCGAAGAGCTCCCGTTGAAGTTCGAGGAGAACCATGGTGACTTGTTTGGCGATGCCTATGAGTTTCTGATCTCGAACTATGCTGCGAATGCTGGCAAATCAGGTGGCGAGTTTTTTACGCCGCAGCACGTCTCGAAGCTGATCGCTCAGCTTGCCGTGCATGGGCAAAGCAGCGTCAACAAGATTTACGATCCGGCGGCTGGTTCTGGCTCTTTGCTTCTTCAAGCGAGGAAGCACGTGGACGAACACCTCATTGAAGATGGCTACTTCGGTCAGGAGATTAACTACACAACTTACAACCTCGCTCGCATGAACATGTTCTTGCACAACATCAATTATGACAAGTTCAACATCCAAAACGGCAACACGCTTGAAGCACCGTATTTTCTGGAACACGTAGGACGTGGTTTCGATGCCATCGTTTCAAACCCACCCTATTCGGTGCGGTGGAAGGGGGATGAAGATCCCACGCTGATCAACGATGACCGTTTCGCGCCCGCTGGCGTGCTGGCCCCCAAGTCCAAGGCAGACTTCGCCTTTGTGCTGCACGCGCTGCACTATCTTTCATCGAGAGGGCGCGCGGCAATCGTCTGCTTTCCGGGCATCTTCTATCGCGGCGGGGCAGAGCAGAAAATCCGCAAATTTCTGGTCGACAGCAATGTCGTTGAAACCGTGATTGCGCTTGCGCCCAATCTGTTTTTCGGCACCACGATTGCGGTCAACATTCTGGTGCTGGCCAAGAACAAGACCGACACCAAGGTGCAGTTCATTGATGCCAGCGGTGAGGAGTTCTTCGCGAAGAAAACCAACACCAACGAGATGAGCGAAGCCCATGTGGCGCGCATTCTGGAGCTGTTCGCGAGCAAGGAGAATGAGGCCCACGTTGCCGAGACGGTCGATCAACAGCGCGTGATTGATGCCGATTACAACCTTTCGGTCAGCACCTACGTCGAGCCGAGGGACACGCGTGAGCAGGTAGACATTGTTCAACTCAATGCACGGCTGAGAGATACCGTTGCCAAGATTGACCGGCTGCGCAGCGATATTGATGCGATTGTCGCGGAGATTAAGGCGTGAGCGAATTGGACTTCCTTGAGAAGCTGCTCGATGGTGCCCAAGTTCAGTGGAAGCCGCTGGGTGAGATCGCCGAGTACTCCACCGAGCGGATCAGCGCTGAAAAACTCGACCCGTCCACCTATGTTGGCGTCGACAACCTTCTTCAAAATCGAGCCGGCCGGATTGATTCGAATTATGTGCCCAACTCGGGCAATCTGACGCGTTTCGAAGAAGGCGACATACTGATTGGTAACATCCGCCCTTACCTCAGAAAGATTTGGCTATCTGATAGGACCGGCGGAACGAACGGCGATGTCCTTGTAATACACCCGACGGATGATGTCCTAAGCTCTCGCTACTTGTTTCAAGTCCTCACGGATGAGAGGTTCTTTGAATACAATATCCAGCATTCCAAAGGGGCAAAGATGCCTCGTGGAAGCAAGCCTCAAATCCTTCAGTTTCTAGTCCCAATCCCCTGCCCGGAGAAGCCGGAGAAGTCGCTGGCGATACAGGGGGAGATCGTGCGGATTTTGGATAGCTTCACCGAACTGACCGCCGAACTGACCGCCGAACTCGAGCTACGCAAGAAACAATACAACCACTACCGCGACCAACTCCTGACCTTTGCAGATGGTAAGGTTGAGTGGATGGCCTTGGGGGAGTTGACCCGCATCAAAACGGGCCAGTCGGTCAACAAAAGGATGATCGCCGACAACCCTGGCGAGTATCCCGTCATCAATAGTGGTCGTGAACCACTAGGCTTTATCGATGCTTGGAACACGGAAGACGATCCAATTGGCATAACCAGCCGGGGCGCAGGCGTGGGATCAGTCACTTGGCAAGAGGGCCGATACTATCGCGGGAACCTGAATTACTCCGTGACCATCAAATCTGCAGATGTCTTGAGTGTTGCTTATCTCTATCACGTGCTTGAGCAGTTCCAGCCGCAGGTGAAGGCGCTTTGCACCTTTGATGGCATTCCTGCCTTGAACGCGGTCAATCTGAAGAAGCTGAGCATTCCTCTTCCACCGCTCAAAGAGCAAACTTGGATTGCCACGATCCTCGAGACATTTGACACGCTCACCACCTCGCTCAGTGAAGGCCTGCCCCGCGAAATCGAGCTGCGGGAAAAGCAATATGAATATTACCGCGATCTGCTCCTGAGCTTCCCCAAACCAGCCGAGGCGGCGGAAGCATGAGCGAAAAGGACGAAAACCTCAGAGCGGTTGCGCAACAGCTCATCGATAAGGGCAAAAGGGTTCAACTGATCTACGCATTCAATGGCGTGGGCAAAACACGCCTCTCCCGAGCTCTGAAGGATTTGGTCGCACCGGCTCTTGAAGACGATGAAGAGGTCGAACTCACGCGTCACAAGTTTCTTTACTACAACGCGTTTACCGAAGACCTCTTCTCTTGGGACAACGACCTTGAGAACGACAAAGAGCCTAAGCTAGAAATCAAGCAAAATACCTTCACCGACTGGATCTTGGGGGAACAGGGCAAGGGCAACGAGATAATCGCCAATTTTCAGCATTACGCCTCAAACCGCATCACGCCTGTTTTTGTAGAGCAAGATGTCATTGTGGGCGGGAAGAAAACCGGCACCAAGACCTATCCGTCAGTGTCGTTTTCGATTGCGACCGGAGATGATGAAGGTGAGGCTGGCATTAAGATTTCTAAGGGTGAGGAAAGCAACTTCATCTGGAGCATTTTCTTCACCTTGATCGAAGAGATGGTCGCAGTATTGAATGTGCCAGAGGCCGCAGATCGCTCAACCGATCAGTTCAACCAAATGGAATATGTGTTCATCGATGATCCGGTCAGCTCGCTCGACGATGATCATCTGATCGAGCTAGCACAAAGTCTGGCCACTCTTATCAAATCTTCGCCACAAGATGGCCCCAGGTTCGTCATCACGACTCACAACCCGCTCTTCTACAACGTGCTTCACAATGCGCTGAAATCCGCATCGAAGTTTCGATTGTGCCGAAATGAGGACGGTAGTTACGAACTGAAGCCGCAACAGACGGACAGCCCATTTTCTTATCACCTCCACTTGCTGGAAAAGCTAAAGGCTGCGGCAGCAGAAAACGCGTTCGAGAAATATCACTACAACCTCTTGAGAAACGTCTTGGAAAAGACAGCGACATTCCTCGGCTATGAGAATTGGGGAGACCTGCTGCCCAAGACTCAGGATGGCTCAAACGATGCGTATCTGAAGCGCATTATTGATCTCTCAAGCCATTCCAAACATTCAGGGCATGAGTTGTCAGAACTATCAGAAGACGAAAAAAGAGTTCTTGGCTTCCTTTTGGGACAGACGGCCAACAAGTCATATCAGTTTCCCGAACGGTATAGAGTGATTGCGGAAGAAGCGCCGGATGGCTGAGCAGACAAAAACCATTGCCGAATCGAAGAACTTCATCGTTCTCGACAAGTTTGAGAAACAGGCGAGCAGTTCGGACCGCTATCAGAGCGAGGACCAGCTTGAGCGCGAGCTAATCAAAGACCTGAGCGATCAGGGATACGAATTCCGGGCGAACATCGCTTCCCAGGAAACCATGCTGGCAAACGTCCGTGTGCAGCTAGAGGCGCTGAACAAGGTTAGTTTCTCAGGCGAGGAATGGGCGCGGTTCGTCGTGTCCTATCTGGACAAGCCGAGCGACGGCATCATCGACAAAACTCGCAAGGTTCACGAAAATTACATCAACGACTTCGTCTTTGACGATGGCCGCATTCAGAACATCTACCTCTTCGACAAGACCAACCTTGCACGGAATAAACTTCAGGTCATCAAGCAGTTTGAGCAGACCGGAGTTCACGCAAATCGGTATGATGTAACCATCCTGGTGAACGGTCTGCCGCTGGTACAGATTGAGCTTAAGAAACGCGGCGTTGCCATACGGCAAGCGTTCAATCAGATACATCGCTACAGCAAAGAGAGCTTCAACAGCGAGAATTCGCTTTACAAGTTCCTCCAGCTATTTGTGATCTCGAACGGCACCGATACCCGCTATTTTGCGAACACGACGAAGCGCAACAAAAACAGCTTCGACTTCACGATGAACTGGGCCAGCGCCGACAACAGGCCCATCAAAGACCTGAAGGACTTCACCGCCACATTCCTGCAGCGGAACACACTTCTCAGCGTACTGCTTCACTACTCCGTCTTCGACGTAAGCGAAACGCTGTTGGTCATGCGGCCCTATCAAATTGCTGCGACCGAACGCATTCTGTGGAAGATTAAGAGCTCTCACAACTCGAAGATGTGGGCCGACCCTAAGGGCGGTGGTTTCATCTGGCACACCACCGGCTCTGGCAAAACATTGACCAGCTTCAAAGCCGCCCGCTTGGCCACCGAGCTGGAGTTCATCGACAAAGTGTTTTTCGTCGTCGATCGCAAAGACCTCGATTACCAGACGATGAAAGAATATCAGCGTTTCTCGCCGGATAGCGTGAATGGATCCGAGAACACGGCAGCGCTGAAACGAAATTTGGCGAAGGATGACGATAAAATCGTCGTCACCACCATCCAGAAGCTCAACAATCTGATGAAGAGCGAGAAGGATTTGTCTGTCTACGACAAGCAGGTCGTTTTCATCTTCGACGAGTGCCACCGGAGCCAGTTTGGCGAAGCACAGAAAAACCTGAAGAAGAAATTCAAGCGCTTCTACCAGTTTGGTTTCACGGGCACTCCCATATTCCCCGAAAACGCTTCTGGGTCCGACACAACAGCGAGCGTCTTTGGAGCAGAACTACACTCCTACGTCATAACCGACGCGATCCGGGACGAGAAGGTTCTGAAGTTCAAGGTCGACTACAACGACGTGCGCCCACAGTTTCGCGATATCGAAAGCGAGCAGGATGAGGCGAAGCTGACGGCAGCAGAAAACAAGATGGCGCTTCTGCATCCTGAGCGCATTCGCGAGGTGTCGAAGTATATTCTCGACAACTTCCGCCAGAAAACCCACCGGACGAAAATTGGAAGTGGCGGCTTCAATGCAATGTTTGCAGTGAGCAGCGTGGATGCTGCCAAGCTCTACTACGAAACTCTCAACAAGCTCCAACAGGACAGCGATAACCGACTCAAGATTGCCACTATCTTCTCGTTTGCCGCGAACGAAGAGCAAAACGCCATTGGCGAAATTCGCGACGAAACCTTCGATGTGTCGGCCTTGGAGAGCAGCGGGAAAGAGTTCCTGAATGCTGCAATAAAGGACTACAACTCACACTTCGGGACGAGTTTTAGCACCGATGGGAACGGCTTTCAAAACTACTACCGCGACCTCGCCAATCGGGTGAAATCCAAAGAGGTCGACCTTCTTATCGTGGTCGGAATGTTCTTAACTGGATTTGATGCGCCTGCTCTGAATACCCTGTTCGTCGACAAGACGCTGCGGTTCCACGGCCTAATACAAGCCTTTTCCCGCACAAACCGCATTTTCGACGCGACCAAGACTTTCGGAAACATCGTAGCGTTTCGCGACCTGGAACAAGCGACGGTAGACGCCATCAAGCTGTTCGGTGACAGCAACACGAAGAACGTTGTGTTGGAGAAAAGCTTCGATGAGTACATGGAGGGCTTCTCGGATATAGTTTCCGGCAACGAGAGCCGTGGCTTGAAGACTATACTTTCCGATTTGGAACATCGCTTTCCTGAGCCAACCGAGATCGTGAAAGAGGCGGACAAAAAAGAGTTCGCAAAGCTCTTCGGAGAATTTCTTCGCGCTGAAAACATCCTGCAAAACTTCGATGAATACGTGGCGCTTCAAGCGTTGCAGCATGTGGATCAGTCTGACCCTAAGGCGATGGAAGCCTTCGCCGAGAAGCACCATCTCACTGAGGCGCAGGTAGACGAGTTAGCTAGCGTGAAGCTCCCAGCCGAGCGGAAGATCCAAGACTACAAATCGACCTATAATGATATCCGTGATTGGCTCAGGCGCGAGCGAGATGCCACCGAGGTCGAAGAGTCGAAGATTGACTGGGACGATGTGGTCTTCGAAGTGGATTTGTTGAAATCTCAGGAGATCAACCTCGATTACATTCTTGAATTGATATTTGAAAAGAATCGCAACACTAAAGACAAGAGTGACCTTCTCGATGAGGCTCGGCGTCTCATCCGCGCAAGTCTTGGGAACAGGGCCAAAGAGCCGCTGATCGTCGACTTCATAAATCAGACCGACTTGGACGACATCGAGGGCAAGGAGGGCGTAATCGAAGCCTTCTTTGCCTTCGCGCAGGAAGAGCAACGACGTGAGTTCGAAGCGCTGGTTTCAGACGAGAATCTCAATCGTGAGGCAGCCAAACGCTATGTCGCGAACTCGATAAAACGAGAGTTTGCGAGCGATAGCGGCGACGCGCTTAACTCCGTGCTGCCAAAAATGAGCCCTCTGAACCCACAATACCTCACAAAGAAGAAAACCGTCTTTGAGAAGGTGTCAGAGTTCGTTGCGAAATTTAAGGGCGTTGGCGGTCAGCTCTAGTAGGAAGCTGGTTAAGGCGCACCCACCCAATACCCACTGACGGCCTAAGCGGAACACCACTTCTGCTTAGCTAGTAGCTTTTCCTGACCTAGAGTGGTGGTGCCGCTTACGTGACTCGAACACGTGACCCCATCATTACG
>CERD01025841.1_pt1 | contig 16035 bp, 11 predicted proteins | sample 530931 | NCBI WGS metagenome assembly CERD01 (sample SAMEA2621101, study PRJEB7988) | marine metagenome | isolation source: saline water (ENVO:00002010), including
AGCTTGGGTATCGCGCTATGTTTTTGAAGTTCTTTGACCTCGTAGAGCGTGAAATAGCGCGCTACGATAATAAAAAAGTGCCGTCTACTGACATAGCCAACCCAATAACCGCTTTAGAGAACCACATTCAACAGGAAGTCGCTAAGGAAGTGAAAAAAGTGGTTGGCCCGGTCAATAGCATCATTCAACTTCTTATGAATGACTATGCCTTTCTTACATCCGTTTCAGGCGTTACCCGGCAATCCCAAACGAAAGACAGACAGCGTTACTTCAGAATGGCTAAGGAAACGCGAGAGGGGTATATCAAGCGCTTTAAAAAAAGTGTGGTTGCGGCGTGGGACAAGGTCACGTCACTCAATGAAGAGCTTGTTGAACTAAAAGCAGCGAAAAAATCTCAAATCATGTCTTTGAATAAAGAGCTAAAGAAAACGCGAGAAAAGGCGCTGCGGTTCCAAACTATTCCTGACCCCATGAGTGAACTGTTAGGTATAGATATTGGGGTAAGTAAGGACGAAGAAATAGCGGCTCTATCAAGAAAAGTGGATAGCTTGGAATCGGCTAACACGGAGCTTCAGCGAGAAAATATTCGTCTTGAGAAGAAGTTATCAATCAAAGTAATGTGAATATGAATGTTCAGGCTGAATTAATATTCGAGATGTTAATTATGAATAGCAAAGGACGGGTGGCTGTTTTAATCGTACATTTAGTAAGTTGTACTGCCCATATCTTATCTAATACTGTTATTCGGTAAGTTGGCAGGCTCCGGCAGATAAGACGTGGATACTGCATATAACCAAACTCGACGTATTTTGAATCATGTAATACATGATCACCACACACACAGCCGCAACCACATAAAAGGTTTAAGAGTGAATTGCGTTTATTGTTAGTCAAAATTTACTCGCTCAAGTTGTGAAAAAACCAATGACTGGTTACGAATATCCGTGGTCTTCAGGTTTGACTGAGCGGTAGTTTTTGGCTTTGACATTATATAACATCGTGGTTGGTGAGTTTCATGGAATTATTTTGTAATGGATAGAAGAAAGGAATACTCCATACAATATGCCTATGCAATGGATGCTTATGCCACGCTTATACACATCACTCAAGCTTCGCAATCACAGCAATATACCTGCCCTGGATGCGGTGGAAAACTTACGCCAGTTTTAGGTGAGCAGAAAGCCAAGCACTTTCGCCATCTTCAAGATTGTTGTTCTTCAGAAAGCTATCTTCATAAATGTGCTAAAGAAGCTTTTTTGTATTGTTATACTCACGCTCTGAGTCTGGCAAAGCCAATAACTTTGCTATTAGAACGTCAGGTTTGTTGCACTGGTGCCCGTTCAGTACTTTTAGGTGATCCAGGGTTTCGTTGCCAGAAAAAAGAGCCGGCAACTTATGATATGACGAAACTCTTTGATACCGCTGAACTAGAGAAATACGACAATGTCCTTGGGTTAAAGCCGGATATTATGCTAAGTGATTCAGCAACCAGCAGACGTTGCTATGTAGAGATATGCGTAACACATCCTTGCTCTGAGGAAAAATTAAATAGCGGCATTCCAATTTTAGAATTCAAGATAACCTCAGAATCAGACATTCACATGTTACTGAGTGGTACGTACGAGGCTGCTGATGAGCGACTGACGCCTTATAACTTTTCACCAAAGCCAAAAACTCAAGATTCATGCAGCGGAGAGTGCTCAGCGGGTCATATTGAGATGGCGATGTGGAGCATGAATGAAACGGGACGTTTGAAGGTAGAGTACGCTTCCTTACAGGGTGTTGATTTAAGGTGTAACTCATCCTCGAATACTTGGCCAGTATCACTGTCCTCTGAGGATACGAAAAAGCGATTAATAGGTATGATTAATGATATTGATCCCAATCATCAATTCCGTTTGTGCTTACGTTGCAAATATTCAAACCGATGGGATAGTGGTTATTTGAATTGCACTAAAAAGTCGAAGCAAGTGCCATACACTGAGGCACGACAATGCGCCGAATACGAGAATAGTTGATGAGCAAGCGTCTAACCTGGGAACAGAAAGCTGTTGTTCAACATTCTGAAGGTAATGCTCTGGTTAAAGCAGTGCCGGGGAGCGGCAAAACAACAACATTGGTTAAGCGCATTGAGCGATTAGTAAAAACAGGGCTTGCTGAAAACTCTATCTTGATCTTAATGTACAACAAATCTGCACGAGAAAGCTTTGAAAACAAATTACAGATAGCTCTGAGGTCCCATTCAACCCCAAGAGTTCTGACATTCCACAGCTTAGCACTGCGTATTGTTAAATCAGCAGAGCGCATGCAGCTAACGAATAGGAGAACGCTGCTCCCACCGGAAGACCGCCGATATGAACAAGTGGTAAAGCAGGCTTACCGAGCAGGTTTTAATCATGAAGAAAGCTTTGTTCCTCAAGAAGATATTGAAGACTTTGAGTTATTTGTTCAACGATGCCGGGCTGAAGGTATTAAACCGAGTGATATATCCGCAGACCCAATACTGAGAGAAGAAAAGCCAGAGCACCTAAGGTCGTACCGTCGATACTGCGAGCTATTAGACGAGCTACATTTACGAACGTTTGATGATTGCTTAATTGAGGCCGTTTTTTTGCTAAGAAAGCCCCCTTCATTGTTAACTGGTTTTAAACATATTATTGTTGATGAATATCAAGATGTTAACTTTATCCAAAATGAGCTGATAAAGGCTATTGCTAGACCGAACTCGTCCGTGATGGCAGTAGGCGATATCAATCAGTGTATTTACGAATGGCGAGGCGCTCGGCCTGATTTTATCGATGGCCTTTTTGAGCAATATTTTACCAACACCAAAGTGTTTCACCTGTCATGTACATTCAGATTTGGGCATAAGGTATCCTTGATGGCAAACTCAGTAATTCGGCGCAATAGCACAAAGCTCAGCAACCTGTGCATTAGTCACCCCACGACGCCTCATTCTGAGATCAATTTGTATTTTGAAGATAATATTTACAACGTGTTTAATAACTTACACACAAGCACCCAGACACAGGCTATTCTAGCTCGAACGAAAGCAAGCCTCGCAGAGGCTGAAATTGCATTACGCATGAACCAATTACCTTATCGTTACCTAAATGGGAATTCATCGATACATACTCGTGCCGAGATCGGAATGCTGGTGGTTGGTATGTTGATTTGTATTCACGGTGATTTACACCTTTTGGAAACAATGCCACATAGGCAGTCAATTATTTACGGGTTTTTGAAGCAGGCAGGATTCAAATGGAAGAAGGGACAACTTAATGAAGCTCGTGAAGAAATTGGCCGCCCTGAATCTGATATATGGGTAGTCTTGGAAAATATTTTAGGGAAAGCCCAATATCAATATGAACTGCTTGTACGTTTTAAAGCTGTCTGCAATAAGTTTGATGAGAATGCTCCGGCTATTGATGTGTTTACGGCTTTAAAGGGCGCAGGATTGATGAGAGGTGTTAGCATAGGCGGCGTGTCTCGCAGTGGGTCGAATGATCAGAAGCGTGGTACGTTCAGAATGGAACAGTTGCTTGCGTCGAGTAACGTCACTGCGCTTGAATTTTTACGACTTATTTTGGCTCCTCCGCAGCGTAGTGATGGTTCTGATATTATTCTTTCTACTCTTCATGCCTGTAAAGGACTTGAGTGGGATAACGTGATATTGATAGGTCTTTATGAAGATGACTATCCTGGCAATAACCAAAGCAAAAGTCAAAATCCATCGGTACTCCCTGAACTCGAAGAGGACCGCCGCTTGTTTTATGTTGGGATTACTCGGGCAAAACAAACTATTAGCTTGGTTGTACCGAAAGATGATGGGTTACGAAAGTGGCTCAGTAACGCATGGGATGCGACCCCGAAGAAAACGCCTATAGCGACGCGCTTTGTGTTTGAAACAGGTTTTACAGCTTGCAAACAAACTGGTGACGCGATTTACAATAACTCAGTAAAATCTCGAGAGACTGGATTCAGTAAATTTCATCAATGGTATATAAGAGATTTTAAGCGTTTGAAAGTTTGATGAAATAGTCTCCACGTAACGTTAAGGACTCATTTGATATCTGTTGAGTTTACTGAACAAAATTGCTTATTTAATATCGTTTTATATTTAAGATATATAATTATGAATTAAAGGTGAAAAGATTTATAAAAGCCATTTTCACCGGCTCATCACAGGAAGGGCTAAATAAGCTTTTTAAAAACACCAAAGTCCCCTTCTATGATGCAAGTCAGACTATCCCTTTTCCGCAACTGGACAGAGATTTCGTTGTCCACCAGCTGGATGTATTTAAATCTGTCACCGGTGGACGTGAACTCGATGAGAAAACTGCTTTCTCGATCTTTAGGCACCAGCAGTTTCATCCAGCGCGGTTCTCTGAAATGCTTAAATTCATGGCGCTTGAAGGGATATATGATATACAAGTCGGTTTTAATGAGCATGACCAGCGTTACTTATTAAATGAGCGTAGTGAATTTGCTAAGTCCATTGAGCAACTGAATCCACTCGATAAAGTGCTACTTAAATTACTGGCCAAGGACTGGGACAAAGGTCTTTACACGGATGAAACGAAAAGTGTGCTTGAATTTGAATTGGGTAAGCGCCCCAGTAATCCACTGATTGGCGCATCGCTGACGCGCTTGGCTGAGCAGGACCTTATTTATAATGAATCTCGGGGGGTCTGGCTGGTGGCCGACCCTTCACTTAAATCATTTATGTCGGAAAAGTAGCAGGACTCCTTTTCATCAGTATCATTGAACAAAACATATCGACGAAGTAGTCTTCGTCCGCTAAAAACAAAAGGAAAAGATTTACACCATGAGTACTTCTATGCAAATCAATCAGGACGATATCAACAAAGCCGTATGGGCGGCTTGTGACACGTTCCGCGGCGTTATCAGTGCCGATACCTATAAAGACTTCATTCTTACCATGCTTTTTTTAAAGTATATCTCGGACGTGTATAAGGATGACTATAACCGTTTAGTGCAGCAATACGGGGATAACCCTGAACTCATCCATGCAATGATGTCGAAGCAACGCTTTGTGTTACCTGAGGGCGCAAGCTTTTGGGATTTATATGAAAAGCGTTATGAGCCCGGCAATGGCGACCGTATCGACAAAGCGTTACATGCCATTGAAGAAGCGAACGGCAGTAAGCTTAAAAACGTCTTCCAAGACATCAGTTTCAATACGGACCGCTTAGGCCAAGAGAAACAAAAGAACGACTTACTGCGTCATCTACTCGAAGACTTTGGTAAGGACATATTAAACCTGAGCACAGAGCGCGTAGGCAGCCTTGATATCATCGGTAATGCCTATGAATACCTTATCAAACACTTTGCTGCTGGCAGTGGCGCCACCGCTGGCGAGTACTATACGCCCCCAGAGGTCTCGACGCTCCTTGCAACTGTGTTAGAGCCCGGTGAAGGCGATGATATTTGCGACCCTTGCACAGGGAGTGGTTCATTGCTTTTAAAATGTGGCGCTATGGTGCGCAAAAATTCAGGTTCAAAAAAATACGCATTGTACGGACAAGAAGCTATTGGCTCGACATGGGCATTGGCTAAAATGAATATGTTCTTACATGGCGAGGACAACCACAAAATCGAATGGGGCGATACTATACGTAACCCACTCCTGTTAGATAAAGACGGTAAAGGCTTATTGCACTTTGATGTGGTCACTGCAAATCCTCCTTTTTCTTTGGATAAGTGGGGCCATGATGATGCCAGTAACGATCCATTTGGCCGCTTCCGCAGAGGCGTTCCGCCAAAGACTAAAGGTGACTACGCGTTTATCACCCACATGATTGAAACGCTCAAGCCTGAAACAGGCAGAATGGCAGTAGTTGTGCCCCATGGCGTGTTATTCAGGGCATCGAGCGAGGGCAAGATTCGCCAACAGCTCATTGAAGAAAACTTGCTAGATACCGTCATCGGCTTACCAGAAAAGTTGTTCTTTGGCACGGGCATTCCAGCCGCCATTTTGGTCTTCAAAAAGCAAAAAACGGACAAAAACGTATTGTTTATCGATGCCAGTCGCGAGTTCAAATCAGGCAAAAACCAAAACCAGCTGACCGAAGAAAACATTCAAAAAGTAATTGATACCTACAAAGCGCGTGAAAGCGTTGATAAATACGCATATCTAGCCAGTTTTGATGAAATTAAAGAAAACGACTTCAACCTAAACATCCCTCGTTACGTTGATACCTTTGAAGAAGAAGCGGAGATTGATTTAGTGGCAGTGCGCACTGAACGCCTACAACTGAAAAGTGAAATGCAAAGCCTTGAAGCAGAAATGGAAAGCTATTTGAAGGAGTTGGGTTATGGTGCCTAGTGGATGGAACACACTCGCTTTAAGCGAGATTACAAAAGAAAAAATATCATATGGGATAGTACAAGCTGGTCCCAATGTTAAAGATGGCATTCCTTATATTAAAAGTGCTGATGTAGGTGGTGAAATAGATGTTGATTCACTACAAAGAACAGCCAAGGAAATTCATCACAAGTACAGGCGTTCATCTGTACACCCTAATGACATTGTATTTTCTTTACGTGGAAATATTGCTCGAACAAGTATCGTTCCAACAAGCTTGCAGGAAGCCAACTTAACGCAGGGTACAGCCCGAATTTCCGTAAATGATAAAAACGATACCAAGTTTGTATATTATAAATTGGCTAGCACGCCAATTCTAAATAGAATTAATGCATTGAGTAAGGGTTCTACATTTAAAGAAATTTCTCTGGAGGAGCTAAGAAAAGTAAAACTTGCTCTACCACCTCTCGAAGAACAACGCAAAATCGCCAAAATCCTATCCACTTGGGATAAAGCAATTAACACCACCGAGCGCCTAATCGACAACAGCAAACAGCAGAAAAAAGCCCTCATGCAACAATTGCTCACAGGTAAAAAGCGTCTGCTTGATGATTCACGTAAACCGTTTGAGGGGGAGTGGGAAGAGGTTAAGCTTGGTGAACTAATTGAAGAATTTGTAAACGGGTATGCTTTTACAGCATCCAATTATAAAAATCATGGAATACCAATCATCACTATGGGCAACATTTCATTGGACGGTAACTTTGATGAAAGACAGCTAAAACAGAACTTCTGGGAAGATGATGATGCTCTAGAAAAATACAAGATTAAATTAGGTGATTTGTTAATAGCAATGACGGATGTCACGCCAGATAAAAACCTAATTGGCAGAATGACAATTGTTGATGTTGATAAAACTTTTTATCTCAATCAGCGAGTCGGCTTACTCAAATTAAGTAATAAGATTGATTCTATATTCTTGAAGTATTTATCTAATGAGTCGAGGTGGCGTAAATATTCAATAGCCGTGTCTGCCTCAGGTGTCCAAGCCAATATGGGAACTAAAGACATTAAAAAAGGCATGATACATCTTCCTCATATAGCTGAACAAAAAAAGATTGCCTCAGTATTGACCAATGCAGACAAAGAAATCGAGATATTAGAACAGCAACTTGCTGACTTCAAACAAGAGAAAAAGGCGCTGATGCAGCAACTGTTAACCGGCAAGCGTAGAGTCAAAGTGGATAATGAGGTGGTGGCATAATGACCCCAAAGCGACCCCGCACCATTCAGATATTTTTGCCGACGGGCGACCCTGCGGGTATTCGCATAGCAGAACAAACTACGTCGATTATCCGCGTTATTGAAGTACCTAGAAGTGATATCGCTGAATTTGTCAAAATGCCGGAAGCCAAGCAGGTTGGGCTTTACTTCTTAGTGTCTGGCGATAGCAAAGACGAGATATACATTGGGCAATCGGGCGATGTGGGCGCAAGGCTCACTCAACATCACAAAGATGAGAAAAAAGACTGGGAGCGAGCGTTGGTGTTAGTGTCACTGACCAATAACCTCACTCAAACTCATGTGTTGTATTTGGAGTCGTTGTCGATTGAAAAAGCCCGTCAGTGCCAGCGATATGAGTTATTAAATGGTAATGGCGGACAAAAGCCCCACACGCCCATTCCGCTCAAAGCCGATTGTGATGAAATTCATGAGATAGGCAGTCTGCTGTTAGCGACATTGGGTTACCCGCTGTTTGAACCGCTGACTGACCAATCACCTACCCAAGCTGAACAGGTATTTGTGTGTAACCGTGCATCGGTTAACGCGAAGGAGATTTATACTAATGAGGGCATGGTGGTGTTGAAAGGCTCGACGGCGTCTTATGAAACCAAGCGCAAAACCGATAACCGCATGGTAGAAATTCGCGAAAAATTACTAAGCAAAGGTGTTATCTCGCTATCAGGCGGTCACATTGTGTTTGAGCGTGATTACTTGTTTAAAACGCCCAGTGGCGCATCCGGCTTTCTGTTACTGGGTTCCTCAAACGGCTGGGTTGACTGGAAAACAGAGCAAGGCATTTCGCTGCATGAGTATGAGGGCAGAACGCTTTCCTTGGCTGAGCGTTAAAACTAGGCGCAAGCAAGTGGAGGTTACTTCAGTAGTTCTTCGTCGGTAATGTACTCGCCTTCATAGCAAGGGCTTGGTATCTTAAAGTCATAAGCTACATCTCTGAAGCGCTAACAAATGGAGAGAATAGACGTAATGGAAGACAACCGCAGAATGGCAGCCAACTTCAACGAAGAATTTAGTGCAAAACTTCCCGCACTCACGCTGCTGACCAATTTGGGCTATACCTTCATTCCTCCTGCTGAGTGCGAGACACTCAGAGGCAACTTATCAGGCGATACCAATAAAAGTACCCAGCAAGTCATCCTGCTTCCTATTTTGCGACAATTTTTAGCCAAGCAAACCTTTTCCTTTCAGGGAAAAACGTACCCGTTATCTGAAGCAGCTATTGATAAAGTCATCCACCAACTTAGCCCTGCGATGAACTTAGGGCTACTGACGGCCAATGAGAGCATCTATGACGCCCTCATGTACGGGGTGAGTGTTACCGAGTTTATTGACGGCAAAAAAGCCTCGCCCACAATAAAGTTAATTGATTGGAATACGCTCACAGAAAACGCATTTCACTTTACGGAAGAGTATGTGGTACAAACCGCCCCTGCTACCGGGCGACGCATTCCCGACATCGTATGCTTTGTAAATGGCTTACCGCTTGCGGTAATTGAGGCCAAGCGCCCTAATGATGCAAAGACAGGAAAGCTCACCACGTCAGCAGGTATCTCCCAGCATTTACGCAATCAGGGGCACGATGAGATTCCGCATTTATTTGCGTACAGTCAATTGCTGCTATCCATTAATGGGTATGATGGCTTGTATGGCACCACCGGGACGAAAGAAAAGTTTTGGGCAAAGTGGAAAGAAGAGCTGATTACGGAGGCTGAATTTAGCGCCCTCATCAATAAACCACTTGCTCAAGATAAGCTCGATTTACTGCTTAACCACCGCCCTGCACATGTAAAAACTGAATTCTTATCACTATTGAATGCAGGAGAGCTCGCGGTAACGGACCAAGACCGACTGCTTATCAGCCTACTAAGGCCAGACCGCCTACTTGAAATGAGTCGTCTGTTTACGCTTTTTGATAAAAAAGCGGGGAAAATTGTGGCGCGGTACCAGCAGGTATTTGGTATCAAAGCATTGATAGAGCGTATTAGTTCGTTTGATAAGTCCGGCTCTCGTGAAGGCGGTGTGATTTGGCATACTACGGGCAGTGGTAAGTCATTCACTATGGTGTTTTTATCAAAAGCTCTGATATGGCTTGAAGCCCTTGCGCAATGTCGCGTGATTATCGTTACTGACCGCGTGGACTTGGAAGACCAACTGAGTCGTACCTTTGCCTCTGGTGGCGTGTTAACTGACAGAGATAAAAAAGATGCCATGGCCACATCAGGTAAACGACTTGCCCAGCAAATCGGTCAAGGTAACGAACGCGTTATCTTCTCCATTATCAATAAATTCGGCTCTGCCATAAAGCACGAGGAGTGCTTCAATGATAGCCCGAATATTCTTGTGCTGGTGGATGAAGGCCACCGCAGTCAAAACGGTGAAAACAATATCCGTATGCAGCAAACCCTGCCCAATGCCGCGTTTGTCGCCTTCACCGGCACACCATTACTGAAAGACGATAAAACAGAGAACAAATTCGGTAAAATCATTCACTCTTATACCATGCAGCAAGCGGTAGAGGATAAAACTGTTACGCCTTTGTTGTATGAAGAACGCATACCTGAATTAGCCGTGCAGGATAAAGCCATTGATGCCTGGTTCGAACGAAGCACCAAAACACTATCCGATAAGCAAAAAGCGGATTTAAAGAAGAAGTTTTCACAAAAAGGACAGGTATACCAAACTGAAGACCGCATTCGCCTGATTGCTTACGACATTTCTGAGCACTTTCAGAACTTTAAATACAAAGGATTGAAGGGGCAGCTTGCCTGTGACTCTAAAGCATCAGCCATACGCTATAAAAAAGCATTAGATAAGTTGGGGCGGGTGACGTCCGTTGTGGCCATGTCACCACCGGATACCCGCGAAGGTCATGAAGCGGTTGACCAAGAAAGCAAAGACATCGTGCAAAACTGGTGGAAGGACAACATCGGTAAGATGGATGAAAAAGCCTACACCAAAGCCATCATAGAAGATTACAGTCATGTAGACGGTCCAGACATCATGATTGTGGTGGATAAGCTCCTGACGGGCTTTGACGAGCCTAAAAATACGGTGCTGTATATCGATAAGCCCTTAAAAGAGCACAATCTCATCCAAGCCATTGCACGAGTGAACCGCCTGTATCAAGACAAAGACTTCGGCTACCTCATCGACTATCGCGGCATCCTCAAAGAATTGGATACCACCATTGAGAAGTATCAAGACCTCGCTGAGCGTACCCAAGGCGGCTTTGACATTGAAGATATCCAAGGCCTCTATAGCTCAATGGAAACCGAGTATAAAAAGCTCCCCACATTACACAGCGACGTCTGGGCGATATTTGATGGTGTCAAAAACAAACAACAGCCTGCTGCACTGAGTCAGGCATTGTCCCCCAAAATTGAAGATATTGATGGCCAACTGACTGACACTAACTTAAAAAAGCGCCAAGACTTCTACGCCGCACTCACTGCATTCTCCAATTGCATGAAAGTCGCATTACAATCGACGTCATACTTTGACGATAAGTCGTTTGATAAAACCCGTGACCTATACAAGCGCGATTTGAAAGCGTTTGTCGAGATACGTCAAAAGGTCAAAGAACTCTCAGAAGAAACGGTCAATTATGATGCATATGCCGAAGATATAAGGCAACTTCTAGACAGACACATTTCAGGTGTTGAGATCACGGAATCAGATGGCGTGTATCTTATCGGCGAGATGGGGAAAACCCGCGAACCCGAAAAGATGTCCGACGATGAAGCGCGAAATCAAACGGATAAAATCACCGGGCGCGTAACAAAGATGATCCAAGATGACCTCGCTGACGACCCCTATGCACAGGCCCATTTTTCTAAGCTACTGAAACAAGCCATTGAAGATGCACGAGCGATGTTTGATTCCCCCGTCAAACAATACCTGATGTTTGCTGAGCTGGAAAATGACGTCGCACAACGCAAGGTCGCTGACATTCCAGACCGCTTTGTTGATGAAACTGGTAAACGTAATCGCCATGCACAAGCGTATTACGGTCTCTTTGCGCATGTTTTAGGCGATACACTTAATGACAAGCCACACCTAGATGAAGACACCCGTGTTGCGCTCGCCTTTGACATTGATAACATTGTTAAAGACGCAGTGGCAGAGTTTTCCATTACCCCGTCAGAGATTGAAAACGCAATACACAATAAAACGCTTCCGCTTTTATTTCATGAGGTGGGACTAGAAGATGCCACGCTAATGGTTGAGGAAATAATACGCATAACACGTACTGGGTTATCTAAAGAGTGATACCGTGACACAAAAGCACCTCGCAGCCCGTATAGGCAGCCACAACAATGAATCTTCTGTATTGCATTACGGTGATGAGCGTATTGAATACGACATTATCAGGCGCAAGTCGCAGGCAGACTCTACGTCGCCCCGCAGAAAGGTCACCTTAAAGGTACACCCAGACCTTAGGGTTGTGGCGACAGCGCCACATGACGCCTCGAATGATGATATTCATCAAATCGTGACAAAACGTGCCCGTTGGATTTGGGACAATCTACAGCAGTTTGCCGAACAACAGTCCATGGTGTTGCCAAGGCAATATGTCAGTGGTGAAACTCAGTTCTACCTTGGACGTCGCTATGTGTTGAAAGTGAGCCCCAGTGAAACACAACGTTCGGACATTAAGCTCTATCGAGGAAAGCTCCAGGTGACGGTTAGCGCTGCGTTGTATGACGCAGAAATGTCTCGGCAGACTAAGGTGAAAGGGTTACTTAAACGCTGGTACGCGGATAAGTCTCAACAGGTGTTGTCTGAGCGAATTTCGCAAATGGTGATAAAAACACCGTGGGTAAAAGAAACGCCGTCATTTCGAATCATGGAGATGAAAAAGCAGTGGGGCAGTTGCTCGGCAAACGGCAGTTTATTGTTTAACCCGCACCTTATCAAAGCGCCAAAAGAGTGCATTGACTATGTCGTTTTGCACGAGCTGTGTCATATCGCTGAACACAATCACAGTGAGAAGTTTTGGCGTTTGCTTACACAGGTGATGCCCAACTGGAAACAAGTAAAAAGTCAGTTAGACGGAATGGCTGAGTTGTACCTTAATGATTAGCAACCAACAAAAATAGCTGGCAAAAAGCGTATTACTAATTTGGAAACAAACTTTGAGAAAGCAAATACACTAGTTAAGTGAAGCCTTCACCTTAGGGCATATGAACATGGAAATAAACGGAGTTATTAATTATATGAGTACACGACCAACCACTTTGCTTAGTATGCTTTTTTTCTTTCAGCTGTTTTTTATTAACTCCGTCAGTGCACAAGATGCAGTGACTATATACAAAGAATATAAAAATAACATAGTTGAGATTGTCGTTAAAAACGGCATGGATGTAGAAGTGGTGAGAGGTACAGCGATATACGCAATTAACAATATGTTTATGACTAACGCTCACGTTGTCAAGGGAGGGAGTCAAGCAATCGTCCTTGTGGGAAATGAAAGGTACAATGTCGTATCTGCTGAGCTAAGTAGGAACCAAGATCTTGCCTTTGTTTCTATTGACACCAAGGGAAAAGACCTTCCATTAAAACCATTCAAATTTTCTTTTGATATCGATGCAGGCCAGGAAGTTTACGTCATAAGCAATCCTGTTGGGTTCAACCAGTCGATAACTGATGGGATTATATCTTCAATTCGCGGAAATATAATTCAGCACACGGCTGCTGTTTCTCCTGGCTCTAGTGGCGGGGCCTTATTCTCTAAAAGCGGTGAGTTGATTGGAATAATAACGTCCAGGCATAGGGATGAAACTAGCATGGGGTTTGGTCTTTCTATAGAAGCTATCTCCCATGAGTTAAACAACGAAAGTAGCAGTTTTTTCAGTTTGTTCGACGAGGCTCCCTTATTGGGTGGCAAAGCAATAATAGGGATGTCACATTTAGATGATGGCTTAACAGTACAAATTGACCTGTTTGATCCTGCCTCGGTGGTAAAAGAAGAGAATTATCTCAGGTATAAGGGGGGCGCCAGGGTAATTAGCTATGAAAACGATGCGGTCAGCAGGTTTGCAGAATTTGAATTTGAGTCGTTGTTTGATTGCAAGAACAAAACAAGTAGAAATTTATTCACACGCGTATATGGGCCTGACAAAAGCAAAGTTATATTTGAAGCGGGTGAAAGTGACCAGTGGCAGCCAGTCAAGGACAAATTCAAGGCCACACTAAACGCTTACTGTGAAGCAACAGTGGTCAATAATCAGCTATACTATAGCCTTAGAGAGTTGCACTCATATATAACGACTGTTATGCCAATAGAGTTATTAAGGAAAAAAGAGACGGTTAACGCCCAAGGTGGTGCCAACCGTCTACTGCAGTATATTTTAAAACACTCCAACTGAGTGTCGAACGCGTTTCTTATTTTTTTTAAATATTATCGCCATCAGCATTTGATTTGTGGCACATCACTCCAGCGTGTAGTTGCGCGCTTTGTTAAAAACTGCCTTTTCATCTCATGTTTTTTATCAAACCCTTTTGAAGCCACCTGAAGGGTACTTTTGCCATATCTATCATTGACGGCGTCAAGTACGTTCATCAGCTTTGGGTTATCGTTATTCAAACTAAAGAGGTCAGCTTGATAGTTTGCAGCCGGTATGATTTCTACAATACCTACTCCACACCGGTAAAAGCATACGCCTGGCTTAAATATTTTGTCGATAATGGCAGGGAGTGCGTTCGTAACAATCCGTGTGTCCATTGTCGGGACCGCAAACGGGTGGTAAATCGACTTGCGGTAATAAGCGGTATCGTCGTGTGGCGAGTTAGAGGCAAATACCGTCATCGCTTTAGTTAAACTTTTTTGCCTGCGTAGTTTACGCATAGCGCTCTCACAATGTCCCACTAAGGCTTTATGTAAGTCTCTCTTATCAGTTACCCGGGCGCCGAAAGTCCGTGTGCTATATATTTGTTGCTTGTCGGGCCTGACGTCATCCCACTTGATTCGAATTTCGCCGTTAAGCTCCCTCACGGTGTTTTCCACAAGGATAGAAAACTGTTTCCTCATACGTGCCGGTGATTGAACTGATAGCTGGTGGGCAGTATGAATACCAAGTAGGTTTAATTTTCGCCCTAGCCTGTTTCCTATTCCCCAGACGTCCGTAACGTCCATTTGTTTGAGTATGCTGATACGCTCTTGCTCGCTGTCTATGACAGCGACACCATTGTAGCCAGGTATGCGTTTTGCGGCATGACTCGCTGCTTTAGCAAGTGTGGGAGTTATCCCCCCGCCTGCCCCAACTGGTAAGCGAACCTCTTTCCATACTGTACGCCTGATATCTCTTCCTAAATCCAGCCAGCTATCATGGGAAAGATGCGTATCAAATTGGGCGAATAGTTCATCAATTGAATAGACATAAATATCATCAGCGAATTGGCTGATAGTATCCATCATCTTGGTGCTAAGCGAATGATAAGCTCGTAGTTAGAACTGGTCACCACTACGCCATGCTTTTTAATCAAATCCTTAACTTGGAAGTACGGAACAAATTTCTTAATGCCAAGCTTTTTGGCAATAGGGCAAACCGCGACAATGCAACCGTCGTTATTGCTAAGGGTGACTACGGGCTTATTTCTAAGATCAGGTCGCATCACCTTTTCAGCACTACTGTAAAAGCCAGAGGCATCGCAGAGAAAGTACATCACGCCCCAATTTTCTTATTAAGTGGCGTGTGGATCCTAACCGAACGAGTCACCACGCCCTCGAGCGAGAAATCATCCCCTTCTTTGATGAAATAGGGTTTAGCCCCAATCTGAGACGAAATAAGGGCCCTTCGCTCTATATCAATTTTCTTACAGCAAAATACCCCATTTAATACTGCCACAATGATGGCCATATGTTTCACTTGTTGCGCTCTTGAGATAATAAGAATGTCGCCATCAAAAATGCCATCCAGCTCCATTGAATTCCCCTGCGCTACGCCTATCCATGTGGCAGAGGGTTTGTCGATAAGCAGTTCATCTAAACTCAATTCCATTTCAATGTATTCGGCTGCAGGGCTTTCAAATCCTACTAACCCTGCTTGCGCTTTTACTGGGATAACCTTCATAAAACCATATAACTGTATAAATGTACAGTTATTGTATTTTCAATCGATGATAGCCGTCAAATTACATTCGTTTATCTCAGGTGAAAAATGCTCTAAGTAATACCTTGTGAGCGCTACACTTTGTCGGTTAAAACATAAAAATTAACACATTAGTTTATGGTATACATGCTTTGGAAAGGAAGAAAATATGGAAAATACGAGCATGGAAAACACATCAGGTATAAACAATTAAACCTGGCCGATATCTATGCCTACCGGCAACAACACAGTGAGCCACTCGTTACTGACTTTTTCCGGTGGGTTTATCAACAACGACAGCGCACTGATTTACTCCCC
>CERD01006533.1_pt1 | contig 16034 bp, 13 predicted proteins | sample 530931 | NCBI WGS metagenome assembly CERD01 (sample SAMEA2621101, study PRJEB7988) | marine metagenome | isolation source: saline water (ENVO:00002010), including
TCACTGCAAGCGCACCGACTGAAGCATATCGTCAGTGTCTAACTTTAAGGCACCGCGCCAGAGAGGGCTTTTGAAGAGGTGAGCAGCGCGCATTTCCAAGCCCTGCTCTTGGGTCGACATCAGAAGCCCGGCCCATTCAAGCGGACGCAAAACGCAGGCCTTGAAGGCATAAGCGTCGCGCCTTGCAGCAGAACGGTCACTCTCCGGTTCCCCATAAAACTTTTGGTATAGGGTAACTTCGCTGATGCCATGATCGGCCTCTACGTTGATCACATTCATCCAGACATCCCAATTCCCGAAGGGCTGGCCGTCAAAGCGCGCGTATGAGGAATGATCAATCTGGTGTATGAAATACGGGATCAATTCAACAAACAAGCGCCCGGGCGATTGGGCCAACTCTTTGCCACGCTTGGTGAGCCGGAACTCGTCTTTGAAGTGGCGACCAAGGCGCAATTCGATCATTAGGAAGTGCAGCACTTCGAGCGGCGCGAAGTCGGCTTCGTTGACCACCTTATGATAACGGAACACCTCATCCCCACCTTCCCCTGGCCAGTTAAAATTCTGTACAGCCCAACGAACGAAGGTACGCTTGAACGCCTTGTTTTTGGTGATCCCTATCGATCCATGTTCCTGCGTATATCGAAGAGTTAGTAGAGCTGCCCGTAGCAGCGGTGACCGTAGGAGGTCGGGATGGCCGTCAGTGAGAGTTTGGTATTCGATCATACTTGGAAAGTCTCACGGACCGCACCGCAGCGCCATGATATTCGCGGTAGCCGAATGCATAAAGAGCATAACAAGACCGATTCAATAGTAGCGAAACGTAGTTGTGTACGCCCCATCAGTTCGCGGCACGCTGAACGGACTTTATTGCTTTTGTCTAAGCAGCGAAACAAACTGTTAGCCTGAGACTTCGACATACGAGATGGGCGGAAAGCAGAGTTTCGCCGCAAGTCGCGCGAATGTCTGATTTGCACTATGCATTCTCTTAGTTGAGGCCTGAGCTCGAAGCCTAAGAAAGGCGAGCATCCATGAAGAAAATTTGTGGTATTTCTCCGTGGGGCACTGCTATTCCTTTTGTCGCGCTATTACAGCTTCGTTGATACCAAGACGCGTGCAATCCCTTTTAAAAAATGCTGTTCTACATGCATTCAACCAAAGGACGAGTCATTTTGTCAAAGATTAACAAATCAGACATTTACGAGAAGAACTTAAATTTTCTGCTTGGCTCTGGGGCTTCCCATGGCCTGCTGCCGACCCTTGCTCTGCGAGTTAAGAAGAATGGATCTGACAAAGCACATACGGTCGAAACTTTAGCGACAAAGTACGAGAACGATGCAGATTTCTTGGCGCATCTTTTCTCTTGGTATGTTCAGAAGGTTATTCTTCCTGCCGCCGAATATGATCCCGGAAATGCGTTTATGAATACCGCGCCACAAGACGCAGCGGTTGAAAACTACCGCCAGTTCCTCGAAACTATTTTGAAGATACTCACCAAGAAGAGTCACAAAAAAAGGGCCAACATCTTCACAACCAACTACGATGGGATGATTGCCCACACGGCCGAGGCTCTTCTCAGGCTTGGCTCGTATGACTTCCATCTGAATGATGGAACTGACGGATTTGTTAAGCGCACTTTGAATGCGCGTAACTTTGGAAGGTACTTTCAGGACCACGGGGTTTTCGATCGTCACTCCAAGAGCGTTCCTCAAGTAAATCTGATCGAGCTTCATGGCAGTGTTTACTGGTACAAAGACGGCGAAAAAATTGAGGTATCCTATGATCTGGATCGTGCGAAGCAGCGAATTTCGGACGTTCCTCTTAGAGAAGATCAGGACTTTTTCGATGGCTTGTTGGATGAGTCAAACACTGATGAGGAACTAAATCCTCCTGCAGACGTCACTTTTACGCAAAACGAAGCATTTCAAAAAGAGTACAAAGTTCTACCGATTGTTAATCCAACAAAATGGAAATTCTACGAAACTGTCTTTGAAGAGCACTATTATCAGATGTTGCGGCTACTGAGCTACGAGCTTGAGAAGCCTGACACTGTATTCATCGCATTTGGGTTCTCATTCGCGGATGAACATATCCTGAACCTAATAAAACGTTCGCTTTCGAATCCATCCCTTTATATGTACGTTTGCTGCTTCGACGAAGACGAGAGGCAATTGATGGAAAAAAAGTTTCTTGGCTTTGCGAACGTTGAGTTGATTCGGGTAGACGGGTTGCTCGACTTTTCGGCGTTCAACGATGAAGTATTCACTACCAAGCCAACGAGTGTATAGCAATGAGCATTCAAATTGGTGAAGTCGTAGCGGTAATTGGCGTCGAAGTTTCTGTCAGAGCCTTTGAAAACTCAAACCATGAAACACACTTTTTCAATGGCAATAAATTCAAAGGCATCTCTATCCGGGAGTTCGTATCCATTTCGCACGGCTTCCGCGAAATTGTCTGTACCGTTGAAGGTGAATACTTGGACGAGCGAAACTACGAACTCGAGGCAAGCGAGAAGTTATTTACACGAAAGTTAAAGCTTCGGCCGATTGGGTACTTCGAGGACGACGTATTTAAGGATGGGATCAAGTACCTACCTAAGATCGGCGATGTTGCTAAACTTTTGTCAGAGCAACAGGTTGGCAGCATCTTTGAGAGCCAATCTTCTGATGGGTACGTTATTGGCAAACTCTTGAAGGAAGACTTGCCGGTAGCTCTTCCTTGGCAGAAGCTCTTCAACTCGCATTTAGGTATCTTCGGCAACACGGGTAGCGGTAAATCGAACACGCTGACTAAGCTGTTCACAGTGCTGTTCGCTAACAAGCTCCAAAGTATTGGATCCCACAGCAAGTTTGTTGTTCTTGATTTCAATGGTGAATATACTGGCAATCAACTTGTTGGAGCCGATCATAAAAAGGTTATTCGCCTGACAACGCGCAACGCAGAAGGCGACCGTTTCAAGATCCACGACGATGAGTTTTGGAACGCTGAAACGCTTGGTATTCTTTTTCAAGCCACAACGAACACACAAAAACCATTCCTGAGGCGAACCATATCTGGGCGCGCGAGGTTCGTTGACGTACCAGATAGTTTGACACACTACGCCCGAGCTACTATTCGACGCGTCCTGTGCTCGACTGATCCCAGCGTCGAGGCGCTTGAGCAAATTAAATCGCTTGTAAGACAGATGCCTGACGCTGAGAATTTAACGGAGTTAATTGGCAAAGTTGGGTGGAACAACACCAACCGCAATTTTTATCTGATAGTAAACGGGCAAACGCGTTATCCGGATAACGAAACCCATTTCAATGGAATCTTCGAACCGCAAATTGCTCAGATAGACTTGCAAAACCTCACGGGTTTCACCGAATTGCAGGTTCGCGCCAGTTTGCAACTGATAAACGACGTCCAATACGGCTCAGCACAATACGAGCACATACAACCGCTTTTGCGCCGCATTGACGCACTGAATGAGGAATTTTCGCGTGTCATCTCCGTTGGAGAGATTGGCGATGATGAAGATCGGCTCCTAACCGTTATTTCTCTGCGGGAATGCAAGCAAGACGTGAAGAAAATTTTACCTATTCTCATCGCAAAGCATTTTTATGAGCAGCATAGAAGCGTCGTGACAAGCCCGCCTTTGTCAACCCTCCATCTGATCGTCGATGAGGCGCACAACATACTTTCACAGCAATCAAATCGCGAAGCGGAAAGCTGGAAAGACTATCGCTTAGAGCTGTTTGAAGAGATCATCAAAGAAGGTCGAAAATTTGGTGTTTTCCTTACGCTTGCCAGCCAAAGACCAGCGGACATCTCCCCGACTGTCGTCTCGCAACTGCATAACTATTTTATTCATCGCCTTGTGAATGACAGAGATCTTGCGCTTTTGGAAAACACTATATCGACTTTGGACGGCCTTTCTCGAGGGCAGATACCAACGCTTCCCCAAGGTGCTTGCGTTGTAACTGGAACCAGTTTTGACATCCCGATGCTCATGCAAATTGACAAACTGCCGAAAGAGCAAGAACCGGATAGCAGTGATGTGAACCTCGTCGAACTTTGGGGTGTTGATGGTGGCTGACTCAATATCTGGTGCCGACCTCACTGACTGCGGTCCCCGACTGATATAGCTGCCGTTGGATGGATCCTTTACCAACGGCCGGTATGGGCCGTTTATTTTAGGACGTAACGACTTCAACCCCATAGGCTTTGAGCTTAGATTGAGCGGCTTGCACGGCTTCGGCAGGAAACCTCTCGGCAAATTCGACCACGACGTATTCCCCAGTGAATTTAGCTGCGTCGGCAGCTACCAAGGCTTCGAAACCAGGAGTTACTTTTGGATCAAGTGCCCAATCCGTCAAGGTTTGTAGAGCGCCCTTGGCCGCGATTTTTCGACGGGTGTAGCTGGCCTGTTGTTTGCGACCGTGCTTCTCTCTAAGGGTTTCCTCATAAGCGGTTACCGCCTGCCACAATCGTCGTTCGATAGGGTCACCGTAGTCACAGCCAGATAGCTCATAGATGCGAATTCTACACGCATTTGCTATATCATCTCGTTTCAAGCGAACTGCGTTCGCCAGAAGCCTGCGAACGGCTTCGACATCACTCATTGCATTTGGATTTGGATCTTCAGCCACAGAGTGTTTCCCTTTGAGCACTTTCCACGATAAAAAAGATTACCCTAAAACCAGCGCGGGGTATACGTTGTTATCCGCTCGCTATCAGTTGAGGTCAATGACCCGGAAACGGCTGCCACACCTCAACAGGCCGACTTGCTGATGGGTGTCAGCTTTGGGCCGTTCCTTCATCTCCCTTGCTTTGACCATTCTTTTGCGCGTCAAACTTTTCCCAAACATGCATGCGGCCTTTCTGACGTGCATCGGCAAGCCAAAGTTTCTTGCGGACGCCCGTGATCTCAAGATTACCATATTTACCACCAGAGAACTTCGGCCAGTCGATAGCGAGCCCCAGCTTAACCATTTCCTCGGATAGGTCACGACCATCGGGAAGGAAGCACTTTGCGACTGTGCGGCCATATTCGTCCTCATCAGTAATCTCGGCGCGTATACTATGCCCCTTACACAGATGGACCATCGCCCACTTGGCCTTTTTGCCGTAGGGGTGATGTAGTTCAGGCGCATCTATCCCGTAAAGGCGCACTTGGGTCTTTTGGATCCTAATTGTGTCACCGTCTGTGACATATGCTGGCCCTTCCAACACGCGCAGCAGCGTAACCGGGTGCGCGGTTTCTTCATCGAATGCTTCGCCCCGTGCTGGCGTATTAGACTGCGACGCTTCTGGCAGCGTAGATTTGCTGCGAACTGTGCCATAGGCAGACGTTTCTTTAACGGGGTGAGTGTTTAAATTGGCCTTATGCCGATAGGACCACTTGAACAGCGCTTTATAAAACAATTTCAACATGGCTTAACCGTAGGAGGCAATGCTACTCAGGGCAAACGAATTAAAAAGGAAGTAGGAGCCAACATCATCAGTCTCACGTTAGATTGAGAATTTGATTTGTGCTATTGGCTCGGCGCTCACCAAGCGATGGAATAGTTTGCCCTCAACCACAGTCCGGAATGATTGTCCGCATCGCAGCACTAAAGGTAATTCACGAACGGCAGCAATGGGCCGTTCACGTCAGAGCGTCAGAATGCGGCGGAGAGCCGACCTTCGCTGAGTGCGCGAACCAAAGGACACCAAGGATGGCTGGCGGTCGTGCGCTTGATCACGAACGAACGGAAAAAACCAATCGGAACACAATTCACGTTTCGCCGTCCGAGCAGCCACGGAAACGGTCGTTTCGCGGGGCACTGAGATGCATAGCCGCCTTCACCTTCGCCTGTTGAGCGCTCTTTTCGTTTACGGACCAAGAACTCCATCTGGAATATAGAGGCCTCAAAGTATAAGGTGATCCGGGAGAGCCCGATGCAAACGCTGGCCTATGGAAACCTGATCATGAGGAAACAATGCGTGTTCGGTCTGAATTCTTATAAATCAGCCTTGGAGATACGAGACTATGCTAAGCAGAACAGGCTGAGCAAAAATCAAGCAGATCTACGAGGCGCGGTAAAGATTGGCGTCATCGATGACGAAAAGTTTATTGCCTTTGGAAGCCTAAAGGCACATGGGTATGACGTAATAGAGCTGCCCGATATATCACGAATTGATGACGTTGCGGATTTCGATATTATTCTTTGCGATCTTATGGGTGTCGGTAAGCACTTTGATGCCAAAGCCGGAGGGGGTAGCATAATACGCGAAGTGAAGAAAAATTTTCCAACGAAATTTGTTATCGCTTATACGGGTGCTCGCGCAAACTCGACCGAAGCGATACTCGCACAGAAGAACTGCGATTTCTTTGTGAAGAAAGACGCAGATATGGAAGAATGGACCAAAACGCTTGATGAGTGCGTAGAGCACTTGCTTGATCCTTACTTGATGTGGCTTGATGCCCGGCAAGCTTTGCTTGACGCTGAAACAGACATAAGAGATGTCGTTCGGTTTGAACATTCCTACGTAAAAGCTGTCATCGATAGAGATAAGAATTTCGGAGAATTGAGGAGGGCAATCGGCCGAGCCGACATGAGTGGTCATGCGAAAGGCATTATTCAGAGCTTAATTGCCTCAGCTATATATGCAGTGATATTTTCATAATATGCTTGCGCTTTTTTCGATCATTGTTCAGCCCGACGATACTTACGTAGTTAGCAACGGAAGCTTGGTTCATTTGCCTCCAGAGCTTTGCGGGAAACACAGAGTAAGCCAATATTTAAAGATTTCGAGCGAGGGTTGGACGGTCTCTGAGCTTGGATATCTGTGCCTCCATCGAACAACAAAGTCAGGTCTGAGGTATATCTTCCCTGGGCTTTACCTGATCGACGGCCCGAAGCCAAAAAAGAAAATTTATGATTATAAGCCGTCTCTATCAAAGAAAGATATAGAAACGTATGCTGAAGAGCATATTCAGCGTAGCGAAGCGCAAAAAGTTCAAGCTGAACTCGAATTGACAGCTCTGATTCACGACCTTCGACATCTCTCTACGGCTATTTACCATTCTGCTGAGCAAGCCGAGAGAGCTGCTCGAGATAATGATAGAAGCGAAATATTTGAAGGAATAAAAACTGTCATCGCGACTCAGACCATGCTTAAAGCGAGAATTAATTATCTTGATTACACTAATGGGGTAGATCGATTTGATGCCAACACCGAAATCTCGGTATTCAGCAGGGTAGATAAAGTGGTAAGATGCTTTTCCGCCTCCGCGATGGATAAGCGCGTCTCGCTTCGGCTCTCTGGCCAGTCATTTCGCCTTACTCGAGGCCCGAACATTTTAGATATCGTCCCATATACACTGATAGACAATGCTATTAAGTATAGTCCACCCAACTATGACGTTGAGGTTAGCGTATATGACACTGACGACAATACGGTGGTATCAGTCACATCGGTAGGCCCCGATATCGCGGGTGAAGAACAGGCAAAAATATTTGAGCGCGGTGTGCGCGGTAATCATGCAACCGAAATGCGGCCCTCTGGCACCGGCCTGGGTTTGGCAGTTGCGACGGAAATCATCGAAAAATTTGGCGGTGAACTGTCCGTAGTGTGCATCGGAAATAGCTTATTAATAGAAAAGGTGCCGCACCGGGAGATACGATTTCGCTTCACTGTTCCTTCCTTTGGGGAAGATACCAATAGGATGGAGCGCTTTGAGGCCGGCAGGGCTCGGCGCGCCCGGAGAGTGCTTCGATAGAGTAACTCTGTGCAAGGCGCGGGGACCCTTCGTAAAGCTAACTTCGGCTTTTCGATAAGCCGGTGCCAACGCGGGAAACCCGTGGTTGTCGTACGTGCGCAAACGGCTCCTCAGGGACGTTCAGGATAGAGCGTCAGAATGGAACGGATTGCGGGCCTTCGCCGCGCTCGAAAACTAAATTAGTCCACTGGTAGAAATTAAGAGTTCGGGGCTGTGCCCCTTTTAACCAGCTATGCAACAGCAGCGAATAGCGTTTTGAAACCCATGCAGGATTCACTCGGCCTCCATTTGGTATGCCGAAGATGTCATCTTCTTATTATATGTCCACTACGGGCTACTCATCACCGCAATAGATCTGAGTATGGACGAAAGAATCGATGCGGCTTCGATTGAATTATAACCGTTTTGAAGATCAACATCTGGAGAGGTGCACTCATATTTTTCGCAAACCTCCAATGCACGCTGATATGTGTCAGGGAATTGAATTTTTTTTGCTTCGAGAAATGTCAGTGCCGCAAGAATGAAGCGGTAATCCCCCCATTTTTAATGGGGTCCAGCCGTAGAATTCAGGCGGCTGTTTTCAGTTTCATGGCGGGTGTCATGCCGCCGATACCCATGTTGGGTCGCTCGTTGTTGTAAGTCCAGAGCCATTCAGTTGCTTGGTCTTGTGCCTCCTCGATGGTTTCGAAGATGTATTGCCCAAGCCATTCGCCGCGAACGGTGCGGTTGTAGCGTTCAATGTAGGCATTTTGTTGTGGCTTGCCTGGCTGGATGTATTCCAGTCGAACATTGCGTTTTTCGGCCCATTCCATCAGCTTACCACTAATATATTCTGGGCCATTATCGACGCGAATTGTCTGCGGTTGACCGCGCCATTCGATGATCTGGTTTAAGCTTCTGACCACTCTCTCTGCGGGCAGCGAGAAGTCCACTTCGATGCATAGGCCCTCACGATTGAAGTCATCCAGCACGTTCAATGTCCTGATCGAGCGCCCATCTGCCAGCTGATCCGCCATGAAATCCATCGACCATGTCTCATTGGGCTTATCAGGCACAGACAGGGGTTCCGGCTTGTCCCGCTTCAAGCGTTTCTTGGGCTTGATACGCAGGTTTAGCTCCAGCTCGCAGTAGATCCGATAGACCCGCTTGTGGTTCCAGCCGTAACCCTGGACGTTGCGCAGATACAGAAAGCACAGGCCGAAGCCCCAGTTGCGCTTGTTTGCTGTCAGACGTTCCAGCCAATCGGCGATCTCTTCATTCTCGTCGCTCATTACAGGGCTGTATCTGTAGCAGGTCTCGCTGATCTCGAACGCCCGGCACGCCGACGCGATGCTTACGCCGTGTCGTGCGACCGCATTCATGGCCATCTCTCGTCGCAGAGACGGCCTTAACGCTTTTTTCCAAGGGCTTCCTTCAGCAGATCATTTTGCATGCTCATCTCGGCATACATGCGCTTCAGACGACGGTTCTCTTCCGCCATATCCTTCATCTCGGACATCAAGGACGCGTCCATGCCGCCAAACTTAGCGCGCCACTTATAGAAACTGGCGCTGCTCATGCCATGCTCACGGCACAGCTCAGAGACCGGCACACCGCCCTCCGCCTGCTTCAACACTGCCATGATTTGCGCGTCGCTGTATCGTCCGTTCTTCATCGTAAATCTCCTCAGATATCTTGCCGAGAAAATTCTACTTTTGAACACCGCTAATTTTGGGGGGGATTACCAAGCCTTCGCTACTGTGGTCCATCTGTCTACTGCTGACGAGGGCATTTGCTTGATGGTAGGTAGATTGATATGCGCTCAGCTTAGCATTGATTGTCGAGGTGTAATATGCTGATATCGCCACAGAAATCATTCCAGCGGTAGCCAAAAGCTTCTTCTTCCAACCATTGGCGACTAAATATAGGCTGATTATCCCCGCGACAGTCCCAACGATGGTGGCAATATACCCAAAAATATCCATTAACCACCTCTCGCTCAAACTCTTTCTTAGCCATACACAAGGCAAGGCATATTCGAAAGTGTATATATCGTAGGAAGCTATCAAGCTCTTTTATCAAAGAAGCCTGATTAAATCCTGTTTCGCTCGTGGAAAGTAGAAACAACAAAGCCACGATGGGTCGCACTCAGATCGAGAGTGTCCATCAATTCCGTGACGTTTGGTTTTATCTTTTCGACCCTTTATGCCTGTGCGAGCGTCAGCTCTGTATGCGTTGCAATTATTGATACCAAAGGTTTCTGCGTTCCCCACGAATGGCCACTTGGGTGATGCAACGCGGAGCGCCAACCGTCCTCTCGAACGGCGGAAATGGGAAGTCCGCTACATATGCGCAGTTTATACGATGTGTCGGCTTTGCTCAATTATACTATTACGGTGCATCAACCGGCCCGATGCTGGGAATGTCTCTTGTGCAAGAGATGAGTTCCTTCCATCATGGATTTCGCGTATAAACTGCTATTTGAAATTTCAAGTTATTGTAGCTGGAGTTGAAATGGACGCATTTCCGGTTGGCGTTGGAGAAAAGCTTAAATTTTATGTTTATCGTTTGATAGACCCGCGTAACGGTGAAACTTTTTACATTGGGAAAGGTAAGAATGACCGTATTTTTCAACATGCCAAAGCGACTAAGTCTGCTGATCTCACGATAGACGTCGATACAAATTTCGATTTAGATGGACCTCGAGAAGACGATGAAAGCCTTAAGGTCTCCCGGCTAAACGAGATTCGTCGCGCGGGTCTTGATGTTATCCACATTGTCCATCGTCACGGCATCGAAGATCCTGAGACGGCATATGAGGTCGAAGCCGCGCTTATCGACGCCTTTGCAGGGCTTTCGAACGTCTCGGGTGGCCATCACAGCACCGATCGCGGTCCAATGCATGCTCTACAAATTGCAGGGAAATACGCTCTTCCTGAACTTGCTTTACGAGATGACAAACTAATTTTGATCAATATAAATTCCGCAGATCATGGCTCAACTGATGAGTTATTAGACCGCACAAGGTATGCGTGGCGTATCTCTCGTCAACGTGCGGAGAAAGCGCAATATGTCCTTGCGGTCATTCACGGCGTTGTTCATGGGGTGTTTGTACCAACGATTTGGTATCCAGCTACTGCAGAGCATTTTCCTTCCGATCGGTTCGGTGCGACAGACCCACTTCGACTCGGGTTTCACGGACTAAGAGCTCCTGTTGATGTATGGGAGCATTATGTCGGGCTACGTGGCAAGAGATTACCTGAAGGCATGCGACATGGCCAAAATCCAATACGGTATCATAACTGTTAAAGCTCGAGCATCCGCAAATATGCCTGCCCTCACGCATGCACAAACAATATAACAATGATTCTTAATCGTCATAATTTAAGGCGATTGGACCAGTACCAGTTATTTTTTCATCACCAGTTTCGACAAGGATGCTGTTACAGTCGAGTGTCGTCGCGATACGTCAATGGTCGATATTAAGAGCTTTCTGGAAGCCCCAGCGGTGCCAATTGCATAAGTTTGTTGCGGTAGGGATCCCGATAGCCCTTGGTGGTACGGATACAGCAGCATAACGCGATCGCATTCGTAGAGCTGCGAGTAAGCCATCATCTGGTAAACATCGCCTTGGTTGATCCCATGCTTTGCATCCTCAATGCGTGAAGAAATGCGCTTCCATTTAGTGTCAATAACCATGACGACTTTATCCTGGTGACGAATTAGGATGTCGGGACGCGTTCCAAACTGGCCCTGATCTCCCTCAAACAAACAGGCTTTCTTGCCTCCTTGCGTAGAAACACTGAACAAAGATCCTGCAAGCCCGCGTTTGAGCAGCTTAGCAACGTATTCCTCGAACAGAACATTCATTTCGAACAAGAGCGCGTGGCCGTTACTGTTCCCTGCATTTGTTGTTTGGTGGCGATTGCCCAAAAGCAATTTCGCAAGTGAAAGTAACTCAAGCCATCGGTCATTGGTCCGATCAAGAGTAATGCGGTCCCAGCGAACCGCTGAAGGTGCCACGTCGGTAATTTCCGCATAGACAAAAGAGAGTTCGCGCAAAGACCGTAGATTGTCTGCAGCAGTTGAGATCCGTGACAGCTTAAGGATTGCAGCTTTCATGACGCGGTTGAGATCAATATCCGGAGATAGTTCATCATACTCGCAGGCCAGATTTTGAGGCTTTGCGGCTAAAACAGAAAACTGCCTCGAAACGTTCAGACGCCCGCGTAATGAAGGCAGATCATCCTCGTGGTCAATGTAGCGCCGGGGTATCCCGTGCCGTACCGCTTCGGTCATTTTGCGGCAAAAAATCCTTATCAGTATCTCAAGCAAGGTATCACGCTGCCATCCCAAACTCGCTGTCGACCACGCATCGATGCGAAGATCGCGCGCCACAGACAGCATGTGAATGAGACGCCTACGTAATGTTTCTGGGGCTGCCTCTGCCTCCCCTGAGGCATCAATTTTTGGAAGTATCTCAAGCTGGCAATCTCCAGCGGAAATTACCCCGACCACACCACGAGCGCGTAGGTGTTTTCGCCGGTGTTCCAACACACCTTCACCACTACTGCCTGACAAATTAGAATTGCGCGCGGCTTTAGCCAAACAGTCGGCCTGACCTTCGGATATAGGTGCGCCATCGGTACCAAAGGCAACCTTTTCCCATTCCCGGATGCTCAGCTGGATCATCAGTCGGTCAATCGCGAGTAGTCAAATCTTTCATTTTGATTTTTCACAAGCCAACGGAACCTTGTCTGGCCATCTGCTTCACCTTCCATGCCTGGCGGTACCTTCAACAGCTCACGCTTCAGAAAGCCGCCTGCAATTGGGCCATCATGTTCCTCTGCATCTCCCAACACTGCGGCCACCTTATGCCAGTCCTCGAAGAAGTATTCTGCCAGCAGCGGGATCACCTTATGGCGCATTGCTTGGTCAACACTTTCACGTGACGCGCAGCCAATGAGATAGGCGTGCCCGATCCGATGCTCGCGATCATATAGGTACTCAATACGATCGTTGATTACCCGTAAAATTCTGGGCAGGTCGAGCCCGCAATGCTGCGCCGCGTCGCGGAGAGTTTCAGGGTCAGGTTCAATCTCTTTAAAGTCAAACCTTCGACGCAGCGCTGTGTCGAGAAGTGAAATCGATCGGTCAGCGGTATTCATCGTGCCAAGGATGTGAAGATTGGGTGGCAACCCGAAATCTTCACCAGAGTAAGGTAGGCGTACCTTTAACGCATTTTCCATTCCCAACCGTTTGTCCGGTTCGATCAACGTGATCAGTTCACCGAAGACTTTAGAGATATTGGCACGATTAATTTCATCGATAATTAGTACATGGGGGAGCTGCTCGAGAACGTCATTTTCATTCACCCCATTGATCAAACGTTTGAGACCAGACTTTTTAAGCTTCCTTTCCCCGAGGCGGTAGATCGATCGCATCGTGAAGTTTGTGTCATAAACTTCTGATACCGGAAGCCCCTGACGGTCCACCCAAAGCCAGTTTACAGCCCTTCTATGGCAGTATCTTCGATTATCTCTTTGTTTATATACGTACTCACCGGTAACTTCCCCGATAGCTCGGAATAGGCTGTTTCCCTTTGAAACTATTATGATATCTCCGACCTGAACTTGATTGCGGAAGGCGTCGACCAGTGCGACCTGACCAGATTGCATCGTGATAGGTCCCTCACGGCGTCCCTGCGCTTCGCATATCTCCAAGATTTTTTTTGGATCAGAATATTTTGGATCACTGAAATCGATATCCTCCCATCCCAATAGAGCGTACCCTTCGGCAAGGGCCTCTTCGAACAGATATTCTTCTGAAGTCGCTCCAGCACGTGCGATCGACATCTTAAAAACCTGTCTACCCTCTAAGGAGAAGTCATCCTCCGCATTGATGTCGGCTCCCCCAAACTGAGCTTGCTCTGCCATTCGCCGTATAATGCCTGGAACTGTTTCTAAGCGAAAACCGGCTGCAGAACCGCCATCTCCTTCCGCATCGGTGGTAGGTTGTCGCCCTTCAACAAAGTCTTCGTAGGACATCGATTGATGGAACGTTACAAATTGGATCCGCTTTTCCGCTTTCAGACGGTTGTATACGTCCATAACAGACCCACGGTTTTGAGGAACTTGTTCGCCGCAAAGGCGCAGTGCCTCTGTCGCTGTAGCATGTGTTTTGCCAGTCCCAGGTGGGCCATACAGGATCAGGTTTTTCGCTTCTTGCATTATTAATCTCTGTTCTGGCCGTGGTGTTGCTACTGACAGGGTTGCCTTGAGAGAACCTGTTAGATCGTACGTGAATCTGGTTGTACTGCTTAGTTGTGGTTCTGTGTGAGTGGGCTTGGGAAGGCCCGTCATTTGTTGAAGCTTTGGACCCCGAAGTGCGTTGCAAATGTTTGCGTGCGCGTCGTGCAGACCCATTTCTTTTCCTAAATCCCCTGCCCTGATCGTAACGGACGTCTGCCCCGCCTCGCGAGCTGGCTCAATGTGATAGTTCACAGCGCATGCTCGGATCCGGTCGGCTTCTCGAATGAGGTGGCTATACCGCTCTGGCGGCAGCAAAGGACTGTTTTCCTGATCGACGATAATGTAGCCAGCATTATAAAGATGTGCTGCTGCTGCGCCAGTCGACCATCCACCGTTGAATTTGGTCTTTCTTAAAATGAAACCGACTAAGGGCTTTGTTGGATAAGGCGCTTTTGGCGTACCCCTTGTCGAACGAACCCAAAAATCTTTTGGGTTGCCGAACGATGAAAATATTTCGAAGTGCGCGCGCGTCTCTTCAAATTCATCGTAAGCCGCCATAGCAGCTTCTATGTTTATGCGAGAGAATAGCTCGGATTGGTCATGTCCTCGCCCGTTCTGGATAATTTCAAAGCCCAACTCTTCCAAACGCTTGAAAGACTGGCTTTCACCAAACCCATTAAAAAACTCCTTGGCGGTCAAAGCCGACGTTCCCGGCAATTTTTCGATAGCGGCAGCGACGATCGCCTTAGCTGGATACTTCTGCGGTTCATCATCACGTAGTTCTGCCTCAGCCATAGGACGAAGTGCCCAAACTTGCGGCTTTCCGAAGCTGCGGTTCTTCAGAAACGCTTCAAGCCCCTCTATGTCACAGTCGTCCATCGCGGAAACAATTTCATGTTTCGTCAAATCACGTAGGTATTGTGAGTGTTCGAGTTTATTGGGCATGGATGAACTGTTGCGAATAAAGTCAGCGTAGAGACTTATCGCCTGACGCACGCTTGCCAGCCCGTTCCGCAGATTGCCATCAATCCGAACATGCGATGGGTTCGGCGCATTTTTTCTTTCGTCTTCGGCACTATACTCCAACTGACGCAAAAGGTCTTCTAACTTCTGATTGGTCAGAACCTCATCCAAATCGCCAACCGCATTCTCAACGCGGCGCGCCGTGCTAATTCGGGAACTTATTGTTATCTCGCTCTGCCCATTGGCTTCGAGCCATTTTTTAAATTCAGCTTCTTGCATCTGTAACTTTCGGTACTCGTTTCGGCTTGCCGTATTATTGCCGCCTGCTGCTATCTGAATGATTTATGAAAGCGACTTTCAGCAAATGCTTTCAATATCCAGCAGCACGTTAGCCTTGCGGGAAAAACTTCAGAACACAATGCGCATTCCACGTTTTCCCCCTCTTTAAGACTTCCTGCCAGTGGGAAGCGAGTGTGTACTGATCCGCGGGCAATACTCTCTTCGTTCCTACTGCCTGATATCATCTATCGATACTGAGTTTTGATACGTAACTTGCTGATTTCGAGGGACTACAAAGTAGGACGAGTATTCAGAATAGACTAAAGGTGCGGCAAGACTGCAGTACATACAGTCGGCTCGTATAGCGCCTCACCCATAATCTGTCGTAGGAAAATGGGTCTTGTGCAACGAACCCATAACGTACACAGCGACCTTAAACGAACGCGACTTAGAACGTTCCAACTAAATAACTATTCTTGAGAACGTCGGGCAAGTTTAAATATCAAAATAGCGGCTTCCTATGCCAAACCCTACTTTCGTTCGTGGTCCACATTCCTTGTAACCCATTGATCTGTAAAAGGTGGAAAATAGCTCTGCGTGGTCCACCTTAGGCCACGTTTTGTTGGGGATTTTGCTCATTCTGGTATGCCTGCCGGGCCTACCAAACTTTCAGTATTCAAACTGAAACCGCCGCATTCGATTTGAAAATACAAGGTTACTCTGGGGTTGAACGCTACGATCCGCGGGACAATCGCGCTGTTTCGCGTGGCCTCAGGCGGCGGCGTTTACCTCGAGGCTTTGCGCGGCGCGGATGGGGA
>CERD01004347.1_pt1 | contig 15883 bp, 10 predicted proteins | sample 530931 | NCBI WGS metagenome assembly CERD01 (sample SAMEA2621101, study PRJEB7988) | marine metagenome | isolation source: saline water (ENVO:00002010), including
AATGGTATCCCGATTACCTTAAATTACCGTAACACTCCCGTTGAGCCAAACATGCTGTCACGTTTAAATATGCTGATAAACGGTCAGTTTATTGATGGCTTTATTTTAAGTAATAAAAGCAGTGACACCCTATCAAGCCAGACCATATTACCTCTACTGGCAAACGAAAAGTTGAACCAATCTCGACAAGATTTTGAGCTTAATGGTCTCGACTTATCAACAAATAATCAGCTTACTTATGATTTTAACTTTGCTGTTTCTAAGTCTGGTGAATGTAGTGCAATACCAGCTGGCGGTGAGTTTGGTGCAATTGACGGTAGTTCAAGTATTGATGTAAGCCGCTTTCACCACTATATTGCAATGCCAAACTTGCGCGCTTTTGCCAATGCAGGCTTTCCGTTTACTAAATTTGCTGACTTACATCAAAGTACATTATTGATGGAGGCAAATAGCTCTGTTAAAGCGATCAGTTTACTGCTCAATTTTACCGGTCACTTAGGAGCGATAACAGGCTATCCTTCGCATCAGTTAGATATTCAGTTCCCAAGCGAACAGTTAAACCTCACTGATAAAGATATTATCATTATTGGTAAGCCCGACTCATTCACACAATCGCTAACAAAAGACAGTGATCTCAGTGTGTTAATCAATAATAGCCAACGTATTGTTGATCAAGCGATCTACAATGGTGCATACGACACACAAGATAGCGACAAAGTTAAAGTAAGCATAAAGAGTGTTGGTCGATTAGCGGTAATATCAGGCTTTCAATCACCGTTCGATTCTGAGCGCTCAGTGGTGTCGTTAATCGCCACTAACGATAATGCTTACACGCTGTTATCTGACACGCTCTTAAGTGACGAAAAAACAGCCCAAATTATGGGTAGCTCAGCGATCATAAATAGTCAGGGTATAAAAACGATTAAAACGGATGAACAGTATTATGTCGGCCAAGTGCCAATCCATACTTTAATATGGTTCCATCTCTCAGATCGCCCCTTTGTTTTAGCAATTTTATCGCTTATTACATTATTACTTATTTCATTTATTTTTTGGCGATTGTTGGCACTACTAACGAAAAAACGTTTATCTGAAGGAGATAACGCATAATGAAAATATTTGCTTCTTTACTATTCGTTTTGACATTGTCTATCAATGTGTCAGCCGAGCAAAACTGTGCGGCTTGGCCTCAATGGAATACATTTAAACACCACTTTATCTCGCCTGAAGGTCGCGTGATCGATTTAGGCACTCAATACGATATAACGACTTCAGAAGGACAGTCTTACGCACTTTTTTTCGCATTACTTGCTAATGACAAAGCAAGCTTTGATAAGTTACTCGAGTGGACCGAAGTGCAGCTTTCTGAGGGTGACTTAAGTACACGCTTACCTGCATGGCAATGGGGGATTAAAAACAATCAACCACAAATTTTAGACTCTAACCCCGCTTCTGATTCAGACTTATGGATTGCTTACACCCTGTCACAAGCTGCTATTTTATGGAATGAAAGACGATACGCAGTACTTAGCTCAGTGATGGCTGAACGCATTATTCGCGAAGAAACAGCCTATATTCCCAACCTTGGCCTCACATTATTGCCAGGGCCAAACGGCTTTGAGAAAGAAACACATTGGAAACTAAACCCTAGTTATGCGCCATTATTTATTTTGGCCCAATTTAGCCAGTTATACCCTCATTCACCGTGGCAGCAATTACATGATAACTCCGCAGACATGCTAATTAGCACTGCTCCCAAAGGTTTCAGTCCTGATTGGGTTAATTACAATACCGATAAGGGTTTTTATCACGATGAACATGCGCCGCCAACAGGGAGCTATAATGCTATTCGTGTTTACCTTTGGGCTAGTATGATGGCCAAAGATGCAAAATACAAAACAGCACTTATGCAGCAGTTCAAACCCATGGCCAATAGCGTAACTGCATCTGGTAAAGTGCCATTACAAACTAATGCTATTAACGGTAAAACTCGTGGCACAGGCCCAACAGGATTTAGCGCTGCGATGCTGCCTCTTCTAGAAACTGAGAATCAATCACAAGCTGTCGGTGCTATTCAACAAACACTAATGATGGATACACGCTTTACAACTAATCGATACTACGACAGTGTACTTTATCTATTTAGCAATGGTTTTATGACAAAACGTTTTAGTCTTGATAAAAACGGTGCCTTAACAACCAACTGGAGCAATAAATGCCAATAAAGTGGCTACTTGCTGTGTTTTTAGCAAGCTCCAGTGCATTCGCAGCAACAAATAAAGACCTTAATACTCAGTCTATTGATTGGCTAATTAGCCAAATACATTTAGGTGAAGTCGAGCGCGATACGCAATTAATGTCTGACAGCTTAGAAAAGCTGTTAAGTATTGCGCCGCAAAACCCCCAAGTAAAATGTGCTGAAATACGTGTTTTGTATGCCCTTAAAGAAACGACAAAAGCACGTTCACGACTGAGTGAACTGTCTAAATCACACCCATGTGTAGCCAACATTGCATTGCTTATTCGGGTCGATAACGAAGACAAGGCGGTTATCCAACAAGCCCGTTTACGTGCTCGTGCAGGTCAGTATATTGAGGCTGTGAAAATTTATAACCGCTTATTTAAATCAACCTACCCAAGTATTGAATTTGAGCTTGAGCATATTAACTGGCTTGCGCAAGACGATGAACAATATGAGTATGCTTTAAATGGCTATCGCTCCTTAATGTCTCGATATCCGCACAGCGGTCGTATCGAGCTTGCTTATGCGCGCCATCTATTAAGTAAAAACCCAACAAATAAACAAGGCTTGGATCTATTAAGTCATTATGCTCATAGTAATTTTTACAGCGTTGAAGCTGAAAGTGCATGGCTATCAACACTAAAGGCGATGCCTCTTGATAAAAACACGCTTCACGCTTACGAGCAGTATTTAGATGCTTTTCCACTCAGCAGTAAGGGAAAACTTCAATTTAATGATTTTAAAAAGGATTACCAAGCGGAGCTAAAAAAACAAGCCGATCCTGCTTTCAAAACATGGCAAAAAGGCAGTGTCGAACTAGAAAAGCGAAATTTTACAAAGGCAGAAGCGCTATTTAAACGCGCCTTGCAGGGTAGCCCAGATGACCCCGAAATATACAACAGCCTAGGTTTACTGAACCTAAGGCAAGGCAGAAATGCCAATGCCTACCAGTACTTTAAAAAAGCTCAAAAATACAGCATAGATGCAAATCGCATAACGGTATTAAAAGGTCTCGCCAATACCGCACGTTTTTGGCAATACATAGATGAAGCTAAATCGGCCATCAGTAGCAATGAATTAAAACAGGCTGATCTTAAACTTGATTTAGCAGATACGTTAAATGAAGACCCTAATACCGTGTTGTTTTACCGCGCAGAACTTGCCAAACAAGCTGGGCAATATCAAAACGCGATGAACCTTTATAAGCAAGTGCTAAAAGACGATCCCCTACAACAGCCTACTTTGCGTGCCATGCTTGAATTAACTGCCTCTGATGGTAATTATGCACGTAGCCATCAATTTTATAATGGTTTAACTCGTCAGCAACAGGCATTGGTTGCTGAGGATTATACCCTCTTACAAACCCAACAATTACGAGCCCGTGCAGACGAACTTACAGCACAAGGCAAGCTTGATGAAGCGGTTGATGTATTACTGGTAGCAATCAAACAAAGTCCTCGCCAAAGCTGGCTTTACTACGACCTTGCAAATTTATATCAACAACAGGGTTTGGTTGATCATGCCAAAGCACTTTATAAAAAAACCTTGTGGCAATTTCCGTTAGATGCCGAGCTACGCTACAGCCATGCTTTATTTTTACGTTCGTTAAATGATTACCAAGGCGCACTGGCAACCTTAGATTACATTCCAAATAACGCACGTACTGAACAAATTAATGTACTAACAGAGCAGCTAAGCATTAATACCAAGCTTGAAAGACTCTCTGCCAACAATACAGCGACTAATAAAGCCACGGTGATTTATAAGCTCACCGAGTTAGAAGCTCAACCATTAACGCCTTTAATGCAAGCTGAGCTTGCCAGCCAGTGGCAGCAAATCAATGAGCAACAGTATGCGATTAGGCAACTGAAGAAAGCCCTTACTCGTGACCCAAGCTTGAGCCCTTATTGGCATATGACTTATGCAAATTGGCTAATTGAAAGTAAAGATAAAAACGCTGCTGAGAGCTGGTTTGCAGACTATCAACTGCCGAGGAACGCAACCGATGCTGATCAATCACAATGGTTAGCACTGCAAGTTAGTTATATTAATCGTTTTATTGATAATAATCATAGAGTTGCTAAGCTGTCTGAACTTGCAACGCAATACCCCGATAACTCAGAACTGGCAGAGGCGCTGATCAATGCTCATATCGAGCAAGGCAATAACAAAGAGGCTATTACTCGCTTTGAGCAGCACACCGCAAAAGGAAAAACTGTGTCAACGGATACTGCTTTAGCTATCGCGACACTTGCTCGTCAGCAGCAAAGAGATGATTTAGCTGATCGCATCATTGCTGGGCAAATTAATCAGGTTTCAACTGAGCAAAGTTATCGTCAACAGCAATTAATGACCGCACTTGAACAATTTGCAGATACACAAAGTGCCATTAATCTAGCTGAACAATTGCTGGCTAAATCAAACAATAACCAAGAGCTCTATTATCAAGCGGCAGCAGTTGCACAAGCTAAACAACAAACTACGCTTGCACAAAGCTGGTACCGTGCAGCCGTTGATAAAAAAACTACAACAAGCAATTTAACTGATGAGCAGAACTATGAGCTGTATGCCCTTGATGAAAATGAAGCCTGGTATGTCAATAATGCCAAACGTCAATTACAAAGCATCGAGCGCGATGAGCAGGCGTATATCACTGCAGCAATCAACCTAAGCAGCCAAACCAGTACGCAAAATGAGTCAACTCTTGGCGCTGGTGCAACACCTATTGAAGCTGGTTTTCCACTTTGGGGTGGCACAGGGATTGTTAAACTAGACCCGATGACAATATCGAGCCAAGAAACCCGCTTTGATGAAACCTTTGCAGGCAGTCGCTATGGACAAGGGGCTCTGTGTATTTTTGACTGTCCATTTTTAACAATTAAACCAGAGCAACAAGGCACGGATATTGGCCTTGCCTGGCAAAATGAGCAATGGCGCTTTGATATTGGCACTACCCCATTGAGGTTTTTAGTCGAAGACATTGTGTGGGGCGTTAATTACAAAGGTGATTTAGGCGATTTTGGTTATGGCGTCACGTTTAATAAACGCCCAGTCACCAGCTCTGTATTATCTTACGCCGGACTTGAAGATGTCTTTACCAACCAAGTATGGGGTGGCGTTAGAGCAACACAATTACAACTTAGCCTATCCCATGACCTAGGCCTAGACTGGGGTTTTTGGGCAAGTACCAACTATCAAATCTTGCAAGGTAAAAACGTTAAAGATAACCAAAGCTACAGCCTAATGGGTGGTAGTTATTATCGCTATATTCGTGAAAGAAACACCGAATTAAGCCTAGGACTTAACTTATTGCACTGGTCATATAAGTATAATTTAAGTGAAGAAACCTGGGGGCACGGAGGCTATTACAGCCCACAAAACTACTTGGGTGCATCTTTACCTGTTATTTTTGATAAACGGGTTGGTCATAATTTTATTTATAGGCTTCGTGCTGGGGTATCTTGGTCTACCACCACCACAGACGACATCGCGTTTTTCCCGAACGACCCTATTTTACAAGGCCAAGCTGAGGCACAAACTGCTGTAACGGGTGTTGTGCCTTACTTTGAGGGCGATACCAGCAGTGGTTTATCGTATAACTTAGGGGCAAGCTTTGAATACAGGTTCACGCCCCACTGGTTTTTTGGCGGTTATTTTAACCTAGATAGAGCCGATTTTTATGAGCCGAACTACGGTCAGTTGTATTTCCGTTATTACTTTAATCCAGTCTACAGTGAGCTGGCTTTCCCAGGTAAACCTGTAGTGCCTTATGCAAACTACTAACTATCGCACTACATAGGGGAAGTGTCGCAAGATCTTCCCCTCACCATAAGGTCTATGTATACTGTAGCGCACTTGTAGCTAGGATAAGGGTGTGTCCCTTTCCTTCAAGTACAAAACTTGAGCAACAAACCATTATCTTAGCTGCATCAAAAAACATGGCCACCCGTTCACTCATTCTAAATATAGAACGACTAAAGCAAAAACAATAAGGCCTCAATAAAAATCTTAGAGTTAGGAAGTAAATATGAGTTCATTACCTAAAGCAGGTGACTTTTTAGGGCATCCTAAAGGGTTATTCCTGTTGTTCGGCACAGAGATGTGGGAACGTTTCGGTTATTACGGCATGCGCGCTATTTTAGTATTATATTTAGTTGCTCTTGTGCAAGAAGGTGGTTTTGGCTGGTCAAATGCCGATGCACTAAGCCTTTACGGTACCTTCACTATGGCTGTTTACATTACACCGTTACTGGGTGGATGGTTAGCTGATAATGTTTTAGGGCAACGTAAAGCGATTATCCTTGGTGGTTTATTAATGGCTGCGGGTCATTTCACTATGGGTATTCCTCACAGCTATTTAGCTGGCCAAGAAGAAAACGTTTTCTACATTGGTTTAACACTGCTTTGTTTAGGTAACGGTTTATTTAAACCAAATATCTCAACCATGGTAGGTGACCTATATAAAGAAGGCGACCAACGTCGTGATGGCGCGTTCACTATCTTCTACATGGGTATTAACTTAGGTGGTGCATTAGGTCCACTTGTTGCAGGTTATGCTGCAGCAGCAATGGGTTGGCAATGGGGCTTCATCGTAGCGGGTATCGGTATGGTGATCTCTGTACTTATGCAACTTGCATTAAGTAACAAATACTTAGGCGATATTGGTGTTGTACCTTCGGCTAAGCTTTCACAAGCTCAATCTGAATCAAACACTAAAGAGCCACTGACTAAAGTTGAAACTGATCGCATCAAAGTTATTTTCACTATGAGTGTATTCAGCATTATCTTCTGGATGGGCTTTGAGCAAGCAGGTGGTCTTATGAACTTGTTTGCTAACGACTACACTGACCGTATGTTACTTGGTTTTGAAGTGCCTGCTTCTTGGTTCCAATCTTTAAACTCAATTTTCATTATTGTATTTGCACCTTTAGTTGCCATTATTTGGTTAAAGCTTGATAAACGTGAACCTAATTCACCAGTTAAGTTTGCTATTGCACTTATTTTCTTAGCACTTGGTTTCATCACTATGATCTTAGCGCTTATGACACAAGGTCAAGGTGAGCACTTACAAATCAGCATGATGTGGTTAGTATTATTCTACTTATTCCACACGTTAGGTGAGTTATGTTTATCGCCAATTGGTTTATCTATGGTGAGTAAACTTGCACCTCTACGTTTAGCTTCAATGCTTATGGGTATTTGGTTCCTATGTACTGCGGTTGCAAACAAGATTGCTGGTTTCGTAGGTTCATTCCTAGGTGAAGGTGAAGAGGCGCTAGATAACGCTATGGGTATCTTCATTGGTTTAGGCGCAACAGCGGTTCTTTCTGCTGTTATCATGTACCTACTAAGCGACAAACTAGTCGCTTGGATGCACGGTGCTGAAGGCCAACACGAGCCACAAACGACTGAACACATCCTAGCTGAAGAGCTAGAAGTGTCTGCTGAAAAGCAATAATACTTATTCCCCGTAGCGCCCGCTGCGGGGTATTTCTCTCTTCCCTATTCCCTCTGCGTCCTTAAAACTGATACTATATTCCGATATTAATTTGGTTTGCAAAGGAACTGAGCAAGTGCGCTTAAACACTCAACTACTGGTCATTGTTCTGACTAGCTTATTACTGACAGCATGTGGTGGCGATAAAACAACAAAAGAAGTCGCAACAGCTCCTGATCAGTCTGGTTTAATTATTTCTGTTGAAAATGGTTTTTCCGCACAATTTGCACAAGGCGATGTCACACTTAACGCAACAAGTAACACGGTTACAACAGATACCACGTTTACTTACACTGAAACAACTGCTTCAAGCACAGATATAGAGCAAGGTATTGTCTCCGCAATTCATACTTTTCGCCCCAATAATCTGATATTTGCAGAGCCATTAAGTTTGGCGATTAAGTTACCAAAAGAGCAAACTAACCTGGCCTTTAGCATAGTGCAGTTAGTCGATGAGCAATGGCAAACGCTAACCACTGAGCTAAGCGACGATGGATTTGCAGTCAGTGCTATCACTGAATTTGGCAGTTTTGCTTTAATGTCGCGCACCGTGCCTGCAGTAAGTAAAACCATTGGCGAGCAATGTAGTGACACAGCCAGTAACCAAACTGTACGCTTTATCCATGTTGCTGATTTACACGCGCGCTTTGGCTTTAAAGAGCAGTTATTTAGCCGTATTCGCAGTTACTACGACAATGCCAAACTTGAAAACCCAAATACCTTATTTACCAATGGCGGCGACGATTATGAAAAAGGCACCGTAGCTGAACAAACATCACAAGGGTTAGCCACTGTCGAAGCAATAAAAGCCATGGCCTTTGACGTACGTGTGATTGGTAACCACGACTATGCATGGGGACCAGAGCAACTGCTAGATTTTGCCGATGACGATAATGCTATCGTGTTATCAAGTAATACCAAATATGATGGTAGCGATGATACGCCGTTTGCCGGTGTCGATTTTTCAGTTGTTCAAGTTGGTTGTCTTCGAATTGGCTTTTTTGGCATGACTTCAGTGCCTTGGAATGAACTTGATGAACCAGTTGAAGACGATCCTATTCCCGACTTTATCGCTAATTTCAAAATGAATTGGCAATGGCAAGAAGTGGCGGAGCAGATTGTTAACCAATACCGTCAAGATGTTGATTACATGGTGATGGTAAGTCACTTAGGTGAAGGCACAGATACCCGAATTGCACAAAATGTAGCGGGCATTGATTTAGTGCTTGGTGGGCATACCCATGGCGGTGAAAGTTATCAAACCTTAGATAACGGCAGCATTGTTATTCAGCCAAACTTTTTTGCACAAGGGCTAACTGATCTTACCTTAACCTTTAACCTTGAAGACAAAACTCTTGCTGATGTTGATTATAATACCGTAGCAACAACCAGCATTACGACCCTAGATGAAAACACTAAAACTGCCATCGATGAAATCATGGGTCGCTATGCCCCAGATGCAAACACCGAAATTGCCGTTTCAGAAAATTACCCAACCGCAGAAGAACTCACTGCAATTACAGCCAAAGCGACTATGCAGCAGTTCCCTGCTATTGATGCCGTCTTGCTTGATGCAAGCCAAGTACAAGATCGCTGGCTACCGGGTACATTAACCCAAGAAGACTTTCATGCCGCGTTTAAGGTTGAACGCCAGCCATCAAATACCTCAGGGTTTAATGCCATTTATCAAATCGCGGTGACTGGTAGCCAATTAAAAACCATGCTTGCAAGCCAGCCAGAATGGGTCTCTTTAGTGCCAGATAACATTGATGATGCAAGCACTTATCAGGTTGCTCTATTTAAAGGCCCAGCGCTTAATACTGGGTTGTTCTTTCCTACTCTGCCAAGCTTAGAAGCCCAATTGGTCGCTGAAAGTTGGTGGTTGCTTGATAACTACGCGCGATCACGCACCAGCCAATGTTTATATATCGACACCGATAACACACTTAACGCCTGTAAAACGGATGATGCAGTCACAGTATGGAATTTTAATAACCCTGAGCAAGGTTTTAGTAGTGACTTTGGCCCCGCAACACTTAGCTTTTATGACCCTGAAGACAAAAACTGGGGGCCAGAGAATAGTCAATTTGCCACCATCACAGAGCTTGAAATTGCTGATTTACCAACTGGTGGCTCAGGCGTGTTAGCTTTCGCTCGCCATAGCCCTACCCAAGGCTTAATCTTAACGGCTAATAGTGCTGCCAACGGTGATTACCAAACAGAAGGGTTTATCGCTGATTACACCTTAGTGATGGATATTATGTGGCCAGAACAAAGCACCAATGAGTGGCGTTCATTATTACAAACCGATATGACTAATAGTGATGACGCAGACCTATACGTTAGTCGAGATAACGCCATTGGTATTGCCACCACCGACAGCGGCTATTTTGGTGAAGTACCTGCTAACAGTTGGCATCGTATTGCCTTTGTGTTTTATGCTGCTCCAAACAATGGTGCACTAAAAATTTACCTTGATGGCGAGCTAATTGGTTTTAAAGATGAAGGTGAAATTGATGAACGCTGGGCAATTAACAACGCGGCGCTGCTTTTAACCGATAATGACTACGAAACTAAGCCGGGTTACTTAAACGCCTTGTTATTTGCTGGTCGTGCGATGACTGATGCTGAAATTGCCAATATGGGTGCTGCGCAACAGCAACTTAATTTTACGCAATCAACCCGTATCCTAAATCAAGTGGTTGAGCGTCATTATCAAGCTGCACCACAAATTATGAGTAACCCTTGGTTACAACAACGTAGCAAGTTTTTTAACAAAGCGCGCCAAACCGTAAACTAAACTATACAATCAACTTAATGAAAAAGGCCGTTCCAGGCCTTTTTTATCGCCTTGCAAATACTGAAATTAATTATTTAAAACAAATAGATAACTTAAGTAAAGGATGACATCCATTAGTCAAAATAGTGCCCTGCTCATTGCCTTTGATAATGCAACTGCTGAAATTAAAATCATTGTCCCATTTAATTTACAAAGGCTGCTTTGACTAAATGTAGTCGAGATCTTCCCCTTATTAGGATTCTGGTTAATCATCCGCTCATTACAGAACAATAATTCTTTTTAGCGCAGTGCTTATAATTGCGGGAGTAATGACAATGAGCGAAGTAAATAATCCGTTAGGCCTAGTGGGCATTGAATTCACTGAATACGCAACACCAGATGCAGATTACATGGACAAAGTGTTTACTGATTTTGGCTTTTCAAAGCTAAAAAAATTCAAAGGTAAAGACATTGTTTATTATAACCAGCATGACATTCATTTCTTACTAAACAATGAGCGTGATGGTTTCTCTGCTGAATTCGCTAAAAGCCACGGTCCAGCGATCTGTTCTATGGGTTGGCGTGTAGAGAATGCACAAAAAGCATTCGAGGTTGCTGTTGAGCGCGGTGCAAAACCTGCCACAGATTCAACTCACAAAGATTTACCTTACCCAGCTATCTACGGTATCGGCGACAGCTTAATCTATTTCATTGAGCAATTTGGCGACAAAGGGTCTATCTATGAGTCAGACTTCGAAGATCTAAGCGAACAAAACATTGTTGAAGACAAAGGCTTCATCCGTATCGACCATTTAACCAATAACGTTTACAAAGGTACGATGGAAACATGGGCTAACTTCTATAAAGACGTATTTGGTTTTACTGAAGTACGTTACTTCGACATTAAAGGTCAAAAAACAGCGTTATTATCTTACGCACTTAAATCACCGTGCGGCACTTTCTCGATTCCAATCAACGAAGGTAAAGATAACAACAACAACCAAATCGATGAGTACTTAAATGAGTACAATGGTCCGGGTGTACAGCATTTAGCATTCCTAACGAATGACCTAGTAAGCTCACTTGATAAGCTTGACCAATCAACGATTGCGACGCTTGATATCATCCCTGAGTACTACGACACCATTTTTGACCGTGTGCCTTGGGTTAAAGAAGACAAAGAGAAGATCCGTAAGCATCAAATCCTAGTAGATAGCCAAAGCGAAAACTGTTACCTACTGCAAATCTTCTCGAAGAACCTATTCGGTCCTATCTTCATCGAGATGATCCAACGTGTAGATGACGGCGGTTTCGGTGAAGGTAACTTCCAAGCGCTTTTCGAATCAATCGAACGTGATCAAGAGCGCCGTGGTGTAATCTAAATCATCATAGTGAATAAAAAGCAGCGTGTGGTTTAGGTATATTCACACGCTGCTTTTTCTCGTTTTGAATTCTGTTTTTAAAGTAACTGTTTAAATTGCGTTGATTGCCTCCATATAGATAACTAATAAATCAGCGCGAACAAATAAGGAAAGAGTATGAGCCTAATTAACGAAACCCACGATATTAATTTAAAAAGCTGGGTTGCATCTGCTAACGAAGCGAACTGTGACTTCCCAATTCAAAACCTTCCTTTTGCAGAAGTACGTCGTAAAAATTCAGACGAAGCGTTCCGTGGCGCTGTAGCAATTGGTGACCAAGTTATCGATTTAGCGAAAGTAAACGAACTTGGTTTATTCTCTGGTAATGCACAGGTTGCTGTTAAAGCAGCAAGCCAAGCTACACTCAATGAATTTATGGGCCTTGGTCAGCAGTATTGGTCTGCACTTCGTCTTGCCCTATCAAAAGCACTCCGTGAGGGTGCCAGTGAGCAAGCACAATTAAGCGAAGCGCTTATTGCTCAAGCAGACATCGAATTTGCGCTACCGTGTCGCATTGGTGATTACACTGACTTTTATACTTCTATTTATCACGCAACAGCAGTAGGTAGCCTGTTCCGCCCAGATAACCCTCTTTTACCTAACTACAAATGGGTACCAATTGGTTATCACGGCCGTTCATCGTCAATTGATGTATCAGGTCAAACGTTCCACCGCCCTAACGGTCAAACTAAAGCTCCTGATGCTGACGTACCTTCATTCGGCCCTTGTAAACGCCTAGACTACGAACTTGAACTAGGTATTTACCTTGGTAAAGGTAATGAATTAGGTGATGCAATTGCCATTGAAAACGCTGAAAACCACGTATTTGGTTTCTGTGTATTTAATGACTGGTCTGCGCGTGACTTACAAGCGTGGGAATATCAACCATTAGGTCCATTCCTTGCGAAAAACTTCGCTTCGACAGTATCACCTTGGATTGTTACAACTGAAGCATTAGCACCATTTAGAACAAACTGGACACGTGACGAAAACGATCCACAACCAATGGACTATTTAGAGTCAGCTCATAACCGTGAGTTTGGTGCATTCGATATCAAAATGGATGTGCAAATTGAAACTGAAAAGATGCGTGCAGCTGGTGAAGCGCCAACACAGGTATCTAAATCAAGCTTCAAGCACTCTTACTGGACAGTTGCGCAAATGGTCGCTCACCACACAGTAAATGGCTGTAACTTCCAACCGGGCGATATGTTAGGTTCGGGCACGCAGTCTGGTCCTGAGCATGAAGAAGCCGGTTCATTATTAGAGCTATCTCGCGGTGGTAAAGAAAAGATCACTCTTGCGAATGGCGAGCAACGTACTTTCTTAGAAGACGGCGATAACGTAATTATGCGTGGTTGGTGTGAAAAAGACGGTTTTGCACGCATTGGCTTTGGTTCAGTTGAAGGTACAGTGTTACCTGCAAAATAAAAGTAATTATTTGTTATAAGGGCAATTTTTGCCCTTTTTTTTGCATTTTTTATAACTGGGTTACAAATTTTTGCTAGCTTTTTTGAATCATATTGCTATCTTAACTCGGTTATTAGTCATTTTTTATACGCTATGTTAGTTAAACTTAAGTCTTTTTATCGCACGTTTTTTCCAGCTAGGCAGCTGTTGATCCGTCAGAACGGCGAAGTAAAGCACCTTATCCTTGCACCTTGGTTACAACTAACGACGTTTTTAATTGTATTAACAGCAGTTGCTTGGTTGAGCATTTCGACGCTGCAAATCATTTCGCAAGCCGATCAAATATCCAGCATTGAACAATCACAACTTAGCAAGCAACAAGAATGGCAAAAAAAGCATGCTCAACAACAACTTACATACCAAAAACAAGTAGAACAGTTGGCCATTCTAGAGCAAAAGCAAGCGTTATTACAAAGCATGATTGAGTCATTACCTGAATCAATCAATAAAACCACTTCTGAGGGCAGTATCGAGCCGGTACTGCTCCCAATTAAAGAACATGCCGAAGAGTTTCATGCACCGTTAGAAGATGAACACCCTAAACAAGCAATGCAACTTGAGAGCTTTTCAGAGCGTATAGCACGACTTGATAAAAACTATAACTACACTTTTGGCATGCTCGAGCAACAAATCCAACAACGCCATCAAGAAATTTTAGCAATGCTTGAAGGTGCAGGGCTTAATGATGCGCTTGTCCGAAGCGCAACTGACGAAAGCGACACAGCCCAAGGTGGTCCTTTAGATTTATTTGACGAGTCAAAAATTCCCGCTGAATTTCTAACGATTGCAGATAAATTGCTAGCGCTTAATAACCTTGAAAATCTGTTAAGTGAATTACCGCAAACCCTCCCTGCTGCAGATTATTATATATCCAGTAGCTTTGGTCTGAGAAAAGATCCAATGAATGGCCGTCGAGCATTTCATAAAGGGGTTGATTTAGCTGGCTGGCATAAAACCGAAATTTTTGCCCCCGCAGATGCAACCGTACTTCGCGCAGGAAGAAACGGTGGCTACGGCAACTTTATTGAACTTCAGCATAAAAACGGTTTTGTCACACGTTTTGGCCACCTAAATAAAATCAAAGTAAAAAAAGGCCAAACAGTTAATAAAGATGACGTTATTGGCTTAATGGGTAGTACAGGTCGCAGTACAAGTACTCATTTACATTACGAAGTTTTAGTAAATGGCAAGCATGTCAACCCAGTTAAAATAACAAAGGCGCTTTCTCGTGTTCGGTAAAAAAAAACAAGCTCCAGCTAGCTCAACTAGCTCTACTTTAAAAAGAACAAACCATACTCCCTCTATTATTGCAGAAGATGTTCGCTTAACTGGCACTTTAGTAAGCCAAGGTGAAGTTCAACTTGATGGTCGTATTGACGGTGATTTAAGAGTAAAACATCTTGTTATTGGCCTAACAGGCATGGTTGAAGGTCTTATAGAAGCAGATAGTGTTGTAATAAAAGGCAAGATCATTGGCTCCTTGATTGCGAATAAGGTAACCATAGAAAGTACGGCTCAAGTTCACGGTGATGTGTTTCACGATACATTAAGTATTGAAGCAGGTGCCAATATCGAAGGCAGCTTAAAGCATCGTCATGAAGAAGACAAAATTGCTCCTATCAAGCCAAGCTCAAGCGATGAAAGTAGCCCATCAATACTCCCTGACGATAGCAACGACTTGTCGTTTGTGAACAAACAAGCCGCTGATAAGTCTTAACGTTTTTTAGCCGTTACATACATCGTAATATCCGCGGTGAACACTAACTCATCGCGGCTATTATAAACCTTCACCGGGACAACGATATCTAGCTTATCTAACCACTCGTTTGGCACCTCAATCTGTGCGACTGCACGCATATCAGTATCAATTTTCGCTAAATAATTTACCGTCATCCCCTTTGGGATCCAGCGATGTGTTTTGGCAGGTACAGTTGCATCCACCATTAAGCCTGCGCAAAGCTCTGCTACATTACACTGAGCAATGGCATGGATAGTACCAATATGATTATGAATTGCTCGGCGATTTTTAACGATTGCGCTGCAATGCCCTGCTGACAAATCTGTGATCAATGGTTTTATTGAGCCAAAATAAGGGGCTTTAAAACACACCGCTTTACTAAATAACCACTTCCCTTTTGGTAATGACTGGCACTTCGACCAAATTTTTAATAATGATGATTGTGAGCTCACGACGTTTATCCATTATTTTTATGATGTGAGATAAAAAGCTAACACATCAGACCAGATAGCGAAATGGAAAATTTTTGTAAGCAGTTTTAATGATTACACATTTCGCTAAGTGAATGCTTTTCTTTTCCTTTAGGGGCACATAAAATACCGTTTTAAAGGAGAGCGAATGCAGTCACGCCAGCACAAAAACCTCAGCTTACTATTTATTCTTGGCCTTCTGGTTATCTTTAGCCCGTTAGCAATTGATATTTACTTACCCGCATTTCCGACCATTGCAGAACAAT
>CERD01015673.1_pt1 | contig 15718 bp, 16 predicted proteins | sample 530931 | NCBI WGS metagenome assembly CERD01 (sample SAMEA2621101, study PRJEB7988) | marine metagenome | isolation source: saline water (ENVO:00002010), including
CGCGATATTATATTATTTCCAACTTTAAAGAAAGTTTAAAAAATATTGAAATTTATTTTATTTAATGATACTATAATACAAATTATCAATGAACTCTTCATATTTTAGTATAAATAAAAGTGAATCTACGATGGAATCAAAAGAATCCGATCTATATAATCCCCCCCCAGTTCTAAAGCTAAAAAGGCAAATAGCATATATATATGATGATAATTCCGAAACTTATATAAAACCAAAAAAGTTTTATACATCAAATTTACTTTCACCATTTGTAAGAAATAATTAAATATAGAATAAAATAAATTTTGTTAAGTTAATTTATATAAAATGGTTTTAATATTAATAGATTTTTTACCACCAATGGTATTTATGGTACTTAATATATTATGTTTTTGTTTATTATGTTCAAGTTCTGCACAATCTATAAAATTAAATAAATTAATTGGTATACCATCATACCTCAATTTATTTTACCCAAGTGTATGGGTAACTAAAGGACTTGGATATACATTTGATTTAGTTGATAAGATTATATCATAATAAATATAATTATTGTATAAAAAAACACTTAAAGATTTAATATAACTATATATTGTAAAAAGCGAAAGCGATTAAAAGTTAAATAACTTGTAATCGGTTCCATAGTATAATGGCTAGTACACACGACTGTTAATCGTGGAATGATGGTTCGATTCCATCTGGAACTGTATTATAATAACAAAGATTATATAATCATGTAATTTTTGTTCTCATGGTCTAATGGCTAAGATTTCGTTCTGATAAAGCGAAGAAGGTGGTTCGATTCCATCTGAGAATATTAGCGAAAATGGTTATTTTTAATCATATTCGCCTTTATGATCTAATGGTAAGATACCTGTTTCATAAGCAGTATACGATGGTTCGATTCCATCTAAAGGCATAAAAAGCTAAAACATTTTATATAAAGTATTTTAGCTCCTATAGTTTAATGGTAGAACATTGTTCTTATACAACAAGAGCCTGAGTTCGATTCTCAGTGGGAGCATTTTCTTATAAAATATATATTTGTATACTTTATAAGTAATTAAAAATTGAATTTTATTTATATTTAAGATTTTTAAAAAAAAGTTAGTTTATTAGATGTATAAAGTAAAAAAATGGAAGTTTTAAATTATTGGTTTCCTTCTAATGGATTTCAAAAATTTTGGTTTGATGGTTCTGTTGATAGTGAAATTAAAAGCCGGTTTAGTAAATTAGTTGAGCTAATTTTAAAAGATATTCGGCATAATAGAAAATATAATATTATTAGTAAATATAAGGAAACTTTAGATAGCAAACTAGCATTAATAATTATTTGTGATCAATTTTCAAGAAATATATATCGTGATGAATCTCAAAAAGAAAATATTAAAATATTAGATGAATTAGCCTTAGAAGTTGCATATGAATGGGGTGAAGAAATGAATATATCAAATGTTAAACTTGAACATTTAGTTTTTGGTTTACTTCCATATCGACATACTAAAAATTATACTTATTGTCGTTATGTAATTGAATATTTAGAATGGTATTCATTAAATTATGAAATTCAAGATAAAGATCTATGGAATAGATTTTATAAGGCATCATTTGATTTGAAATATTATTTTGATCAATATTTAGATGTTTTAGAACCAAAATGTTCATTTGAAAATTGGAATAAAGTTTCAGATATTAAAATAAAAAATCATATGATTTATAATAGTTTAAAAGAATTTTTAGAAAAATATAATACTAAAGAAAGCTTATGCGTATCATTAAGTGGTGGTGTCGATTCAATGGTAATTTTACATTGTTTATCTGTATTAAATCATTCTAATAAATTTAATATTATCGCAATTCATATTAATTATAAAAATAGAATAGAAAGTGATATTGAAGCTGATTTTCTAAAATTATATTGTAAACAACTAAATGTACAATATGAATTAAAAGTTATTGAAGATATTCGACGTGAAATTACACCTCGCGATGAGTATGAAATCTTAAGTAGAAAAATTCGTTTTGATTTTTATAATGAGATGAAACAAAAATATAATTTTGATGGTATTTTTGTAGGTCATCACAAAGACGATTTAAGTGAAAATGTATTTTGTAATGTTATGAAAGGACGTTCATTACTTGATCTTAGTGTAATGCATCCAGTAACTAATATATTCGATATTAATATTTGGCGAGGTTTATTAGACCATTCTAAAGATGTTATATATGATTATTCAATAAATTTTGGAATACCTTATTTTAAAGATACAACTCCTGATTGGAGTGTTAGAGGACGTTTACGACGAGTATTATTTCCTCTTACTAAAGATATTTTTGGTGCTGGATTTATGGCAAATTTATATAAAATCGGTGAACAAAGTGATATGTTTGGAGAGTTAATAAGAGAAAAATTTATTAATCCTATTATAAAAACTGTAAAAAATGGTAAATATGGTGTTTCATTCAATTATGAAAGTATTAAAGATTTACCATTAGCTTTTTGGGAATATATACTTATTTCAATTTTACATTCTAACGGATTTCCAATGATAAAAAAAGATTCAATTAGAATTTTATTAGATAATATTACAAAAAATGATTATGGTGAACTTAGCATTTCAAAAAATCTTTATTGCTTTTTTAAATATAACAATTTAACATTTATTAATTTAAGATGCTTATCGGAAATACCTAAAATGGAAGTTTTAAAAGGAATAACAATAATAAATAATTGGAAAATTAATATTTTAACAGGAGAAGAAGATACATTAATTGATATTATAAATGGTACAATAAAATATTCAATACCATATGATGAATCAATATCTAAATTATATGTAGGAATAAAAAAGAATTCTAATATTAAAAAAATTTTTAATCAATTTACTAATGGTGTATTAAAAAAAACACCCATAGTATCACCATTAAAATATTCACCCAAAACGTCACCTTATATTACTATTTTTATTACTTTTTAAGATAGTCACAAACTTTAGGTAAAATATCTAAATAATTTTCTTTATTACTATCATATTCAAATTTCATTTTTACTATTTCATGATAAATTGGAACTATATATTCTTTTAATTGTAAAACTTGATTAAATGAGATATCATTTTGTGTTGCGAAATTTTGAAAATCAAAATCTTGATTAGAATTATTTTTATAATAATCATCATATTCAAAAAAAAGTAAGTTAATAATGGCTTTTGAATCTTCATCTAACAAATTAATTTGATTATTAATCATATAAATAGTAAATTCTAAAAGATCATTTTGTAACTCTTCAATTGTCGCATCACTTGTATGTATTTTATTACAATTTGTAAAATAATTTGTTTGCATATCAATACTTTTTAATTTTTGAAGATAAATATATTTTACATTATCCATTAAGGTGATTATATATTTACATCTTTAAATCAAAAAATTACAATCCTTTGAACACTTAAAATAATAATACTAAATAGAAGTAATTATGGAGCTAATCGATTTTTTTAATAAATTTGGAGATTTTTTCAAGACTCACAAAAATGGAATGTTTCTTTCTGGTTCATTTGTTATTATTATGTTAATGTTATGGGGATTTATATCAACTCAACTTCTTCATCTATTTTCATTTTTCTATTTATTAAACAAAAATATGAAACTTTTAAATGAAACTACAATTGATTCTACTAAACAAACATCATTATTAAAATGGTATGCATCATATACTTTTTTTGTAATTAGTGAATATATAGGGAATATTTTTTTATATTTTTCGCCATTTTACGGAATTTTTACAATAGTAAAATTTATTTTCTTCATGTGGATGATTAATAATGAACATTTAGAATCGTTTTTTAATCTAATTGTTAAACCGACATATGAAGTAAATAAAAAGTATTTTGATTATATAGTAGATTATAGTGAGGTTTTTGTATCAGAGCTTACAAATCAATTTAATACTTCATTTGATAGTATTAAAGATAATTTTTTCATACAATTAGCTAAATATACTGCTGAAGCTATGAAGAAAGATGATTAAAAATAGTTTAAGGATTGAATAATATTTTTTATAAAATATGAGTCAATTGACAAATGTAACTTCATTAAAAAAAGTTAGTAATGATACAATAAGTTCATTTTATCAATATCGTTGTCCAATTTCAAATTTATTTTTTCATGATCCAGTAATTGCTAGTGATGGTAAAACATATGAAAGAGAAATTATAGAGGAGTATGTAACAAAAAAAACAAGGAGTCCGGTAACAAATGAATATTTTAAGAGTGTAGAATTATATTCAAATGATTTAATGAAGGAATTAGTAGAGATTATGTTAAATAAATTTCCAATATTAAGAGAATCACAATATAAACCTGATGAATTAAAATTATTGAAATTAATTATAAGAAAAAGACAATTTCATAAAATAAATTCTTTAAAGAAAATATCAACAAAGAAATTGTTATGTGAAAATCATTTATTAATGAAAAATTTTTTAGAAAATTGTAATAGTTTTGATATTTTTAAACTTTTCATTGATAAACTAGATGATTTAGAAGCGAGAGATAAATTTGAAAGAAAGATTATTTATTATGTGGTTAGATTATGTCCCAATGAAGAATTTTCATTATATTTAATTAATGATAAAAAAGTTAATATAGAATTTGAAGATAATGATGGTTGGAGATTAATTCATCAAGCATCATTAACAGGATCTTATAAATTGATAAAATATTTAATTGATATAGGTATTAATATAAATTGTAAAATTAAAAAATATGGAAGACATGATGGAGGACATAGTGTTGTAAGATTTTTACTTAAAAATAATAATTTGAAAGATTATCAAAAAGAAGAATTAATTAGATTAGTTATTTCTAAAGAAATTTGATAATATTGCGTACTAAATTTATATTTTTATTAAAGTATAATTTTAATGGAAGATTATGATATGTATCTTGTTGAACAATTAGATTTACAAGAAAATCTTGAAAAGTATCAAACTGCTGGTAGAATAGCTTCGAATGTATTAGATAAAATAATAAAAATGATAAAAATAGGTTCAAATATTGCCGAATTATGTAGAAAAGGTGATGAATTGATTTTAGAAGAAGTTAATAAAGTTTATAAGAAAATAAATTTTAAAAAAGGTATAGCATTTCCAACTTGTATATCAAAAAATAATATTGTAGGCTATTATAATAATGATAATTCTCAGGTTACTAATAATAGTGTATTAAAAATAGAATTAGGAGTATTTATAGATAATTTTCCTGCTTTAATTTGTTTTACTCATTTAGTTGGTGATAATTTTAATAATAAAATAAAGAAAGTTTATAATGCAACAATAGATGCTTCAAGAAAAGTATCTCAATTAATGGTAACTGGAAAAAAGAATATGAAATTTGTAGAAATATTAAAAGAAGTAGCTAAAGAAAATGAATGTAATTTATTAATAAGTAAAAATTTAGACTTTAATACTCCTGGAATATTTACACGTCAAATAAGTCAAAATATAATAGATGGTGAAGATGATGATGATGCTGAATATATACATAAATTTATATTAAATCAGGATTGTCCACATTATGATTATGGATTAGCAGAAAATGAATTTGAAAAGAATGAAGTTTATTATGTAGATATTGCATATAGTACAGGATCTGGAAAACTTACTGAATTAGATAATAATTTAACAACAATTTTTAAAAGAACAAATCATCGACAAGGATTAAAACTTAAATCGTCAAAAGAAGTTATAAAACATTTTAAAAGTGAATTCCCTTTGACAAAAAAAAATATAACTATGAAAGATGCTCAACTTAATATTGGATTAATAGAATGTGTAAAAGCACAATTGTTAAAACCTTACCCAGTCTTTAGAGAACGTGAAGGAGAAGTTATTTGTAGAATGGGATTTACTATTATTATTCGTGATAAGAAATCAATATTAATAACAGGTAGAAATGCTGATTCAGAATTGGAAAAATTAAAGTAATTTTATTATTATAAAATCATTTTAGTAGTTTTATTTTTTTGAAGATTTAGACTTTTTAGATTTCTTAGACTTCTTAGATTTTTTGGACTTCTTAGGTTTAGAATCCTTAGCTTTCTTTGAAGATTTAGATTTCTTTGAAGATTTAGCTTTCTTTGAAGATTTGGATTTCTTTGAAGATTTAGATTTCTTTGAACGTTTCATTTTACGTGATTTTTTGGACTTCTTAGTCTTTTTAGAAGATTTTGATTTCTTAGAAGTTTTAGTCTTTTTGGAAGATTTAGATTTCTTAGAAGTTTTAGTCTTTTTAGAAGATTTAGATTTCTTTGAACGTTTCATTTTACGTGATTTCTTTGACTTTTTAGATTTCTTAGGTTTTTTAGAAGATTTAGTCTTCTTGGTCTTTTTGGAAGATTTAGATTTCTTAGTCTTTTTAGAAGTTTTTGATTTCTTAGTCTTTTTAGAAGTTTTTGATTTCTTAGAACGTTTCATTTTACGTGATTTCTTTGACTTTTTAGATTTCTTAGGTTTTTTAGACTTTTTAGAAGTTTTAGATTTCTTAGAAGATTTTGTAGTTTTAGTGGTTTTTTTATTTATCTTTTTAGATTTTTTGGTTTTTTTACCACCAGTTAATGCAGGTCGTCCTCTTCCAGTTGCACTCTTTTCTACAAGTTGATTTACAAGTTGATTTACGTCTTCAGTTGCTGACATGACTATGTTAATAAATTAGAAAAAAATTTAAAGAACGCAGTTTAAATTACTATATATTTAAAAACAAATTAAAACCCCCCAAATTAGGGTATTATATATATCATTTAAAAAGTAAACTATATATTTTTATAATGCAAATATGTAAAATATGTGGAAAAAATAGAGAAGAGTGTAAACTATATACAAATGATGAAAATGAAAAAATATGTTCGTCGTGTATTGTACGTAAACACTGTAATAAACTAAAGAAATCTAAATTACAAATTTATCAATGTAAAAAATGTAAAGTAATACAGGAAGTAGATAAGTTACCAAAATATTATTATTGTAAATTTTGTAATCCATCGTACGGTAATAAAAAATATAAGTTAGTAAATAATTCATGGATTCTATACAATGAAAATAAATCTTGTGTAAAATGTAAAGAAAAAAAATGGATTAAAAGTTCAAAAGAATTATGTATAAAATGTGAAAGAAAAAATTTGATAAAAAAATATCATATATGAATATTGTATTATATCAATTAATAATAATGAGTGAGCTAAAGTATTATGATGAACTTCATAAATGGAAAAGTGAAACATCTTTTAATGAAACTTTTAAACTTGTATCTATTATTAAGGATACAATTTTATTTACCTTTGAAAATCAAACTTTTACTATTTCTCCTAGTGACGAGACATATAAAATTAATTATGAAACTACGACAAATAACTTTTCTTTTCTTAAAAAAATAAATAAGTATATTGAATTAAAGAAGTTAAATTTATCTCAAATTCTTCTTTTAATAGAAAAAAAATATAAACATAAACTTGAAAAAAAACAAAACCAATTAGATTTGATATTAAGTGATGAACCAGATATTAAAAAGGCTAAATTAAAAGATTATTTAAATACAATTATATCAAAAAGTGAGAGTACTTTTAAAAGTGAATTTGGTAAATCTCTTTTTGAAGGGGATATTCCTGCTCGTATTGTAGCTAATCAATATTTAGATTGTGATAGTAAATATAGCAAGTCTAATATTTTACTAAAAATTAATAATGATAATATATTTAATTGGAATATAAAGTTTTATAATTTAAAAAATATAGATAATAAAGAATTTATAGAATTTAATGTAAAATTTCATGATAAGTTTTATCCAAATTATCCTCCTCAAATTGAATATTTAAGACCTAAATTAAAAAATTCTTTAGTTAGAAAAATTAGTAAATTACGAATGATAAATCTTGATTATTGGTCACCTAGCAGGAATATGATATATATTTTGGATAAACTATATCAGATATTTGATAAATTTGCAATTGTTAGTGAAAAACCAGTTTATAATTTTCCAGATTTAGAAACTGAATTATTATTACTAGAATCCTTATTTTCAGATGATACTAATGATAATGATATTGATGATACACAATATATTAAAATAAATATTAAAAATATTAAATATAAAAAATCTAAAAAATCATACTTTAAATCTGGAACAGGTTATAGTACAGCTGGTACTGATAGTAATTGGGATATTAATAAATATTTACGATTACAAAAAGAAAAAGACATGCAAATAATTAATTCATTAAATAAAATATTAAACATTATTGAAGAGACAATTTTTGATAAATATGAAATAGTTGATATATTAAAAGAGTCATGTTTAATTGAATTTATAAAAAATAAATTAAGAGGAGCTACAATTTTAGATGCAAATAAACATTTCAAAGTATATCAAGTTACATTTTCAATAATTATGAATCTTCTAAATGATAATGGTATTTTATTAATAGATGCCGAATTATATAAAATGATAATTGAATTTGGTAAAAAGGCTAAACTTGTAAAAAATATTTCACATACAGATGAAATTGATGATGATAATGATATATCAAGTATCGTAATAAATATATCTGAAATGTTAGAGCCTTTATATCGTTCATTACATATTAATAAAACTAATTCAATAGACAAAATAGAATTTTCAGATCATAAAATTGAATATATAGATACTCTTTCAAAAGAGAAATTTAAATCAGAGGACATAATTAAATCTAACTATACATATAAATTAGATGTTGAAAATATTAAAATTCCTAGAAAAGTTATTAAACGTATTGCTCAAGAATACTCTACTTTAATGGAATCATTGCCAACATACTATGAATCTTCTATATTTTTTAGATCTGATGATTCTAATGTATTGGCATGTCGTGCGATGATAACTGGACCAGATAATACCCCTTATGATAGTGGTTGTCTAATATTTGATATTGCGATACCACAAGATTATCCTGCTAAACCTCCAAAAGTAAAATACTTAACAACTGGTGGAAAGAGATTTAATCCAAATTTATATGCAAATGGAAAGGTATGTTTATCATTACTAGGAACATGGCAAGGAGAAGCATGGAATCCAGGAATTTCAACATTAAATCAAATTTTAATATCAATACAATCTCAAATTCTTGTTGATGAACCATATTTTAATGAACCAGGGTATCAAACATCTATTGGAACTCAAACAGGTATAAATCGTTCAAAAAATTATAACAAAAATATCCGTTTATATACGATGGATCATGCAATGATAGATCTATTAGAAAATAAAAGTTCATATTTAGAATTTAGAACAGTAATAAATAAACATTTCAAACGAAAAAAAGATTATATTTTAAAAACATGTAAAAAATGGGTTGATGAAAGTGAAGATATGAAAGATAAATATATTATTTCATATGATAAATTAAGTAAATTATTGAATGAACTTTAATATTTATAATCAATTGAATTTTTAGATAAACATGAATTACAAATAATATACATAATTCGATTCTCTTTTTTTATAATTGTATTAGGACTTGTACATTGAGGACAAAATACATATTTAGTAACATAACGTCCTAAGACTCTTTTAATATTTTTTTCTCTGAAATTTCCTGTAAGTGAAAGTTGATTATCAGCAATAATATTACTTGATGTTGAAAGTTCTTCATTTAAAAAATTACGTACTTCACTTTGAGTTCTTTTTAATGATTCACATATATTTTGAAAATTTTGTAGAATAGCTTTTTTACCAGCACGTTGAACTTGAGGAGGGGGAAGTTTTAATTTAGTTTTCTCACCAAAATTTAATTTTTCCTTTTCTGTATCGATTCTATCTAGAAGTTCATCTAGATCATAAAGAGAATTTGTAATTTGAGCCATTATTCGAATGATATAACTATATTGCTAAATTATAAATCCATATTAATTTCAACTTTTATTTTTATAAAAAGTTGAAACTATTTAAATTTAACCATTAAAGTAGATAGTTTATAATTATAATTAAATGAGCAAAAAACTAAGTTTTAAAAAAGTAATCCTAAATAAAGATGATGTTGATATGGTAATTTATCATAAAAATTGTCCAGATGGTTTTGGTGGTGCTTATTCTGCTTGGAAATATTTAAATAAAAAATATCCAACTCGTAGAATTGATTTTATTCCTGCAAATCATGGAGATAAACCACCAGATGTAACAAATAGAAATGTTTTAATAACAGATTTTTCTTATAATGAAAGTACTTTAAAAAAAATGATTGAACAATCTTCACAACTTGTAGTTTTAGATCATCATAAAACAGCAATGGATAGTTTGAAAAATATTCCTGATAAATATAAAGTTTTTAGAATGGAGTATAGTGGAGCTTATCTAACATGGAAATTTTTTTTTCCAGAAAAATCAGTTCCTCTTTTAATTTCATATATTCAAGATCGGGATCTATGGTTAAAAAAGATGCCTTTAACAGAAGAATTTTCAGCATGGTTTACTACTATATCTCAATCTTTTAGTATTTGGGATAAATATATAGATGACGATGAAATTATGAAAGCGATTGAAAATGAAGGAAATGCAATGCAAAAGATAACTATGTATAATATAAGTAAAATATCTAATTATTGTGTTGTTAAGTTTTGTAAAATAAATGATAAAAGTTATATGGTATGTTTTCTAAATTCTAATATGTATAAATCAGATATTGGTAATAAGATTATAACAGAAATATATCCATATGCAGATTTCTCTGCTATTTATTCTATTGATGATTATACAAATAGTACATTGTTTAGCTTACGATCAACAGATGAACATACTGATGTATCAGAAATAGCAAAATTTTTAGGAGGTGGTGGTCATCGTAATGCAAGTGGTATAAAACTATCATATTTAACATGTGTACTTCCGGGAGTTATGTATGATAATTTTGGGAAAATATATGAATATCTCAAAAATATTCATTTTAGTGAAATAAATGTAAATGGAAAAATTTATAATACAGTTTACTTAAATATGAGTAATAATAAATCTAAAGTTGCATCATATTTACTTCAAACTAAATCTATTAAAGATGATAAAAGAATTCAAACATGTGGTTATATAGATTATATTCGTTCAAAAAAAATTAATTCTAAATATAAAAAATGTTCTCTTTCAATTGTATGGAATTATGATGGTTTTGAACAATTTACATGGTTAACCGTAGGATTAGATGAATATTTAACAGATGAAGAGAAAACAGAAATATCAACTTATTTTGATGCAGAAGTTAAAAATAATATTATGATAATTGAACAAGATAAACTTGATTATAAACTAAAGAAACTAGATATTTGTAGAAATTATGCATTTGTATAAAAAATTGATTTTTTCATTTATAACATAAATTAATATTTCTATTATAAATTCAATATGGCGTCTTCTGTTAAATTTGAACTTGTAGAATGTAACTTTACAGGTGTTTATAAACTTAAAGCAACTAATCAAAAATGTGGTATTTGTAATAATGATATTTTAGATCAATCTATTGAAGATAAAAATAAAAAAGATTCTAATTCTAAAGTTGTAATTGGAAATTGTGAACATGCATTTTTTGAAAGTTGTATGAAACGATGGTTAAAAGATCATACTATGTGTCCAATTTGTAATGTACCATGGAAACAAAAAGATAGTGCATTTAATGTAAATATATTTAATCAAGAGTTTTAAATAAAGAAAATATTTTTGGTTCTTTATAATATGGTAATTTTTTTATTATTTCTTGTAATTGCTTATTAGTTAAGTTACTACATAACATTAATATTAATTGTGTTTCTATTAATGTTGGTAATCCCTTGAACTTCCCTTCTTTTTCTATTGATTCGATACCGTCAATTCTCATCATTTCTATTATTTTTCGACATTTTTTTTCTCTTTTAATCCATAGTGAATTTGTTTTCTCTTTTATTATTTCATCAAATTTTTCACTATCAAAACATTCATTCATTATAAAAAAATCATTCTTTTTTAACCCCCGCAATTTTCCATATTTTATAAAATGTCTTGCGATATCATAACTTATTATAGGACATTCTTGAATAGAAGATTTTTTATATGAATCAGCTTTTAAATCTAAAGGCATTAAACATCCTTTAGCTTTTTGTTTACTACATTTCGCTCTGTAAGATTCATATTTATTAACAACATCTTGATAAGTTACTCCATATGTAACTTCTAATTTTTCATTAACCGCTTCATGAATATTATATAACCATCTAGTTAAGGAATCTCTATTTTCTAATGCATTTTCATCAAGTTTAGTACATCCTTCTTGAATAAATTTTTTATATGATTCTCTGCAATATACGCATGGTAAAATATCACCAACACTTTTAAAAAAATTTCGATATTCATTTTTCTGTTCATTTGTAGGTTTTATAGGATATCCAAATGATACAGAATGTAGAAATTTCCAACCAGATGGACCCCATATTTTAGTTATTAAACCATTATTCTGATTTGTATCCATTAATAAATTTATAAGAGAAAATTTTTATTAAATGTGTCGATTAAAAAAAGTAAATAAAAATATTGAAATTTAATTAGTTAATGACTATACTAATTAATTAATAATATAGAATACAAAATGGAATATGTTAAAGTTTTAACTGGAAAATGTGATTATGAATTTAATCCAAAAGCATATGTATTTAATCCTATATCTGATGATTTTCAAAACCATGGGTATGCATCTATTGATAGAGGAGAAAATGTATTAGTAACCGCCCATACTGGTTCAGGTAAAACTCGTATAGGAATTTATGGAATAGCACATTTTATTAGACTAGGTAAAAAGGTAATTTACACTACACCAGTAAAAGCTTTATCAAATCAAAAATATAAAGAATTAAAAGAATTTAGTAAAAATTTTTATGAACAAACAGGATACTCATTTAGTGTTGGTATAATGACAGGTGATAATAAACTTGATCCTGATGCAGATGTTTTAGTTGTAACAACAGAAATTTTAAGAAATGCTTTATTTAAATTGGGTAAAGAAGGTTCAACTAGAAAAGATTGTGAAATTGATGAAAATATGATAAGTAATTTAGGATGTGTAATTTTTGATGAGGTACATTATATTAATGATAAAGATAGAGGTCATGTTTGGGAAGAGACATTATGTTTACTTGAATCACATATATGTTTAATATTATTAAGTGCTACAATTGCAAATGTTGAAGATTTTGCAAAAAAAATTGGAAATATGAAAAAAAAGGTTATTAATCTTATTTCAACTGATAAACGTGTAGTTCCTCTTAATCATTATATATTTGTAGATGATGAACTCAATTTATTTTTTGATGAAAATAATACTTTTTATGATAAAAATGTAAGTACAACTTATGATAAATATAAAATGGTAAAAAGTGATAATAAAATAAATGATTTAATTGGATATATGCAAAAGAAAAATTTATTTCAAACGATATTTTTTTCATTTTCACGAAAGAATTGTGAGAGATATGCAGAATTAGTAACTTATAATTTGTTGAATCATGAAGAAATTCGTGATATGGAAGAAATATTTAATAAACATATGCATAGTTATAAAAAACAATATGAACATGTAAAACAATATCATATGATTTTAAAATTATTACGTAAAGGTATTTGTGTACATCATGCAGGATTAATACCAATTTTAAAAGAGATTATCGAAATAATATTTAAACAAAAATTAATCAAAGTGCTATTTGCAACTGAAACTTTTGCTGTTGGTGTTAATAATCCCACAAGATCTATTGTATTTACTGAATTAGATAAACCAACTAAATATGGTCGTAGAGATCTTCAAACAGCAGAATATAAACAAATGTCAGGTCGTGCTGGTAGACGTGGTATAGATAAAACTGGAACTGTTATTGTATTACCTCTTTATAGATATCCATATACAAGTTCATTAAAACAAATGGTTTTGGGAAATGTACCATCAATCAAATCAAAATTTAAACTGAATTATCTATTTATTTTAAAAATTATCTTATCACAATCAGCAAACCTAGATACTTTTATATCAAATACAATTTATCATCAAGAAGAGAAAAATGCTCTTGAACAACGTAAACAATCATTAAAAGATATTGAAGATAAAATTAATAATATTAAACTTGAAGAAAATAAAGAGATAGAACAATATATTAAATTAATTCAAGAACAAGATGAACTTTTAAAAATGAATATATCGCTTTCTAAAAAGAAAAAGAAGAATTTAGGTAATTTACAGAGGGTATATCAAAATGATCCTAAATTATTAGATTATGAGAAACTTTCAAAACTTAAAAAAGAATATAATGAAGTTACATATTATATAGAAAATAATAAAGAAATATTTAGAGAAAATATTCAGATTTATTTAAAAATTTTAAAGAACCATAATTATTTAATAGGTGAAGTTGATAATATTGATTTAGTTACAGAAGATAATATTACAATTAAAGGTATCGTTGCTTCTCAAATAAATGAATGTAACTCTTTCATTTTAACAGAAATAATCGATAAAAAAATATTACATAATCTCACTCCTCAAGAAATAGTTGGATTTTTAGCGATATTTATTAAAGATATTAGAATAAATGAAAGTTCTGAATTAATTGGAACTGATAATTTAAATGATAAATTTAAAATTGTTGAAGATATAATTAAAGATTATCAACAAACAGAATATAATTTAAATATTGTATCGGATGATGAATATTGGGGTATAAATTATGAATTTGTTGATTGTGCATATTCATGGGCTGATGGTAATCAATTACATACAGCATTATCATATTGTGATATGTTTGAAGGTGACTTTGTGAAACGTATAATTAAAATAAGTAATATTGTAAAAGATTTACGTTCGTTATGTAAGATTTATGGTGATTTAGAAATTATACCAGTATTGGAAGAAATAGATGAATTGTTATTACGAGATATAGTAAACGTAAATTCATTATATATCGTATCATAAAATATTTTTTTAATTTATAAATATTATGGCAAAAAAAATTATAATTTTTGGTTTCTCACATTGCGGAACTAGTATATTAAAATCTATTATTGGTCATATTGATGAAGTTTATGAAATAATAAATGAATGTAATAAAATTGATATTTCGACAGATAAAAAATTTATATTATGTAAAACACCTAAATTTAATAAAATTTATTTATCTGATAAATATGATTCATATATAAAAATATTTATAATAAGAAATCCAGTATATGCATATTCATCAATTAATGAAAGATTTAATTATAATATATCTAAATTCCACCGTTTAGATAAATATTTCCATACTGTTAATAATTTTGTAGAACTAGTAAATAATCCTAGAAAAGATATATATACAATTAAATATGAAGATTTATTTGATAATAATTTTAAAAATTTAAAATCAATATTAGATAAAATAGGATTTGAATACGATGATAAAATATTTGATAATTCAAATTATATAAATAAAATTGTAGATGACACTAAATTTGAATCTATAAAAAAAAAATATATTCCACATTGTATTCATAGAACAAAACAAATAAATGAATCTTTTAGAAATATGAATGATATAAATAAAATAAAATTGTTAGAATCGCAGAAAAAAGAATTTTTAAATAATGAAACTTTATTAAATCTTTATCCTGAGATAAAACAATTATTATCTTAAAAAATTTGTTTATCAGAATT